>Ga0111538_10007418_pt1 | contig 14789 bp, 16 predicted proteins | sample SoiMethybrSBSTD1_FD_79669 | JGI IMG/M metagenome (GOLD analysis project Ga0111538, IMG submission 79669) | Bulk soil microbial communities from a Populus tree surrounding site in Tennessee, USA - Soil MetaG P. TD hybrid SBSTD1 (version 2)... | ecosystem: Environmental > Terrestrial > Soil >... | reverse complement strand
GCCGCGCGCAGCCAGGCCTGCTCCCTCGGCGACAGGCGATCGGGATGCGGCAGGCGGGCCAGGATCGCGCGCGCCGCGTCCACGCGATCGTCACCCCACAGGATCTTGGCCTGGCTCATGGCCAGGCCCCAGTACGCCATCGAGAAGGTCGGGTCGGCGTCGATGGCCGATTTGAACTGGCGGATCGCCTCGTCGTACCAGAACGAGTGGAGTGCCAGGATGCCGCGTTCGAAGTGACCGCGCGCCGGCGGGGTCCCGCCCGAGACGTCGAAGGTGAGCTCACCGAGCTCGGCGCTGGGGGTGGTGGACGCGCGCGCCGGCGCTGCCTTCCCGGGCGATTCGTCCGACGAGCGCGAGCAGCCGCTGGCGGTCACCAGCAGCAGGGCCAGCGCAGAGCGCCGCGACATGCGCGGAATCTAGCACAGGAGCTGCGCCAGCGCGGTGCCGGGCGACGGCGCGCGCATCAGCGCCTCACCGACGAGGATCGCGTGGGCGCCGGCCCGACCGAGTGCGCGCACGTCGTCCGGGCTGCGGATGCCGCTCTCCGCCACCAGGACTGCGTCGGGCGGCAAGCGAGGGGCGAGCCGCGCGGTGAGGCCCATGTCGATCGTGAAGGTCGCCAGGTCGCGGTGGTTGACGCCGATGAGCCGCGCGCCGGCCACCACCGCGCGCTCGGCCTCCGACTCCGAGTGCACCTCGACCAGCGCGTCGAGCTGGTGGCGCGCCGCCTCCTTCATGAGATCGGCAAGCAGGGCGGGGTCGAGCGCGGCGGCGATGAGCAGCACGGCGTCGGCGCCGGCGGCGCGCGCCTCGGCGACCTGATACGGGTCGATGAGGAAGTCCTTGCGCAGGAGGGGAAGGCTCACCGCGGCGCGCACCGCCGCCAGGAAGTCGAGCCTGCCGTCGAAGAAGCGCTCGTCGGTCAGCACCGACAGGGCGGCGGCGCCGCCGGCCTGGTACTCGCGCCCGATCGCGGCGGGATCGGCGCCCGGCCGGATCGGCCCGGCCGACGGCGAGGCGCGCTTGATCTCGGCGACCGCGCGGACCGGCTGGCCCTCGGCGCGGCGCAGAGCGCCGGCGAAGGGGCGCACCGGCCCGGCCGCGCGCGCGGCTGCTTCCACATTCGCCAGCGGCCGCGCCCGCCGGGCCGCCGCCACCTCCTCGCGCTTGTGCGCCAGGATCTCTGCCAGAATCGAGCTCACGGCCGGCTCAGCCGCGCCCACCGCGCCAGTGTCTCGGCGGCGTCGCCGCGGTCGATCGCCGCGGCCGCCATCTCGGCCCCGGCTCGCAGATCGCTCGCCCGGCCGGAGGCGTGGAGCGCGGCGCCGGCCGCCATCAGGGTGGCGATCCGCATCGGTCCCGCCTCGCCGCCGAGCACGCGGCGGAGGGCGGCGGCGTTCTCGCCGGCGTCGCCGCCCCGGAGGCCGGCCGGGTCCGCCTCCTCGAGCCCGAAGTCGCGCGGCGCGATGGTGCGCATCGCGACCTCGCCGCGCTCGGCGTCCCAGTCGGCCACGCGCGTCTCGCCGCGCACCGCGATCTCGTCGAGGCCGCCGGCGCCGTGCACGACCAGCGCGCGGCGCGCACCGAGCTGGCCGAGCGCGCGCGCCACCGGCTCGCACCAGGCGCCGTCGTAGACGCCGACCACCTGGCAGCCGACGCGCGCCGGGTTGGTCAGCGGGCCGAGCAGGTTGAAGATGGTGCGGGTGCCGATCTCGCGGCGCGGGCCGGCCGCGTGGCGGGTGGCGGCGTGGAACGCCGGCGCGAACAGGAAGCCGATGCGCGCCTCGTCGAGGCAGCGCTCGACCACCTCGACCGGGGCGTCGATGGCGACGCCGAGCGCCTCGAGCACGTCGGCGGAGCCCGCGCGCGAGGACAGGGCGCGGTTGCCGTGCTTGGCCACCCGGCCGCCCGCGGCCGCCACCACCAGCGCCGCCATGGTCGAGATGTTGACGGTGCCCGAGCCGTCGCCACCGGTGCCGCAGGTGTCGACCGCGCTCTCGCGATCCGGGCAGCGGATGGCGAGCGCCCGCTCGATCATCGCCCGCGCCGCCCCGGCGATTTCGTCCGAGGTCTCTCCCTTCATGCGCAGCGCGACCAAAAGGCCACCGATCTGCGCCGGCGTGGCCCCGCCGTCCATGATGTGGCCGAACACCTCGGCGACCTCGGCGTGGGTCAGATCGCGGCGGGCCAGGAGCGCGGCGATCGCCTCGCCGATCTTCATCCCGTCCGCCCCAGCGCCAGGAAGTTCGCCAGCAGGCTCTTGCCCTCGGCCGTCATGATCGACTCGGGGTGGAACTGCACTCCTTCGACCGGCGTGGCGGTGCCGGCGAAGTCGCGGTGGCGCAACCCCATGATCTCCTCGTCCCAGGTCTTGGCGGTGACCTCGAGGCAGCTGGGCAGCGAGTCGCGCTCGACGAGCAGCGAGTGGTAGCGGGTCGCCTCGAACGGGTTCGCCAGGCCCTGGTAGAGGCCGCGCTCGTCGTGAAAGACCTTCGACAGCTTGCCGTGCATGACGCGGCCGGCCCTGACGATGCGACCGCCGAACACCTGGCCGATCGCCTGATGGCCGAGGCAGACCCCGAGGATGGGGAGCTGGCCGGCGAACCGGCGGACCACGTCCATCGAGATGCCCGCCTCGTTCGGGGTGCAGGGGCCGGGCGAGATCACGATCGAGTCCGGCCGCATCGCCGCGATGCCGTCGAGGTCGATGGCATCGTTGCGCTCGACCCGCACCTCCTCGCCCAGCTCGCCGAAGTACTGCGCCAGGTTGTAGGTGAACGAGTCGTAGTTGTCGATCAGGAGGAGCAAGACCGCCCTTCGTGCTATCACGCCCCCCGATGAGCAGCAAGGACCGTTCGCGGCCGGGCGAGAGCCTGGCCGAGCTCGTGGCGATCATGCAGAAGCTCCTCGCGCCGGACGGCTGCCCGTGGGACCGCGAGCAGACGCTCGCGTCTCTGCGCCCCTACCTGGTCGAGGAGACCTTCGAGGTGCTCGAGGCGCTGGAGACCGGCACGCCGGCGCTGCACTGCGAGGAGCTCGGCGACCTCCTCATGCAGATCGTCTTTCAGGCGGCGCTGCGCGAGCGCGAGGGCGCCTTCACCATCGACGACGTCGTGCGCGGCATCTCCGACAAGCTGGTGCGCCGCCACCCGCACGTCTTCGCCGACGCCCGAGCGGACACGCCCGACGAAGTGCTGGTCCAGTGGGAGGAGATCAAGCGGCGCGAGAAGGCGGCCAGCGCGGAGGCCGGGGCGGCGCCGCCGCGCACTCTGGCCGGGGTACCGCTGTCCCTGCCCGCGCTGTCGCGCGCCCACCAGGTGTCGGCCAAGGCGGCGCGGGTCGGCTTCGACTGGCCGGACGCGCAGGGCTGCCGCGACAAGGTGGTGGAGGAGCTGGGCGAGATCGATCGCGCGATGGCGAGCGGCGACCGCGCGGCCATCGAGCACGAGATCGGAGATCTTCTGTTCGCCGCCGTGAGCCTGGCGCGCAAGCTCGGGCTCGACGCAGAAGCTGCGCTGCGCGCTTGCACGCGCCGCTTCACCGATCGCTTCGCGTTCATCGAGGACCGGCTGCGGGAGCGCGGGCGCGCGCCGGCCGAGTCGACGCTCGAGGAGATGGACGCGCTGTGGAATCAGGCGAAGGTCACAGAGCCCTCCCGCTGAACTCACAGAGGCTGTGGAAAAGGGTGTCGACTTCTCTGTGGGTGAGAGGCGAAGTCACAAGGATGTTCCTGCGTTGGGGGTGGTTTGCTCAAAAAAGAGTCAGAAAAGTAACGCGTGCAGTCAACCGGAGTGGCCGGCTGTGAGAGGCGCCACGGAGGCGGCGCGGGAACGCGGCTTGACACCCCCGTACAGCGCGAGGTAAATCCACGCGCCTTCCGAGGAGAAGCATCCGTGGCCAGTCACAAGTCCGCAGAAAAGCGCAACCGTCAGACTCCCAAGCGCACGCTGCGCAACCGCCTGGCGCTCGGCACCATGCGAACCGCGCTCAAGAAGGCGCGGCTCGCTCTCGACTCCAAGTCGACCGACGCCGGCGCGCTCGTCAAGCAGGCCGTCCGCGCCATCGACAAGGCCGTGACCAAGGGCGTCCTGCAGAAGCGCACCGCGTCGCGTCTCATCTCGCGCCTGACCCGCCGCACCAACGCGGCGGCGTAGCGCCTCTAGCGGGCGCGCGAGCCCGGCCGCGAAGCGGCCATATCCACCAGGCGCTGGACGACGTCCTCGAGGAGGAGGCGGTCGGTCAGCCCGCGGCCGAGAGTCTTCTGCCACTCGTGCTCGCCCTTGAGGGCGCGATCGGTCAGCGAGAGGGCGGCGATGGCCCGATCGATGGCGGCGTCGGGGAAGCGGTCGGCCTGCCGGCCCAGCTTGTCGACCACGAAGGGCGGCACCGCGAGCAGGCGCGCCAGCTCCTGCTTGCCCATGCCGCTCGTGGCGCCCGCCCGGTAGAGCGACAGCTGGCGGATGTGGCGGGCCAGCATCGAGACCACACCGATGGGGCTCTGCCGCTGATCGACCAGCGCCGCCACCGCGCCGAGCGCGCGGGGCCGGTCGGCCGCACCGATCGCGTCGGTCAGCTCGAAGACCGAGCGCTCGCGGGTGTCGGCCACCAGGTCGTCGACGTCGTCGACCGAGATGGCGCGGGCGCCGGCGTAGAGCGCCAGCTGGTCGAGGGCGAGGGCCAGGCGCGCCAGGTCAGCGCCGACCGCGTCCACCAGCCGGCGCACCGCGTCCGGACGGATCTGCACCTTGCGCTCGGCGGCCTCCGACCCGACCCAGCCGGCCAGGTCGCGCGGGGCGCTGAGCTCGTGGAGCCAGCCCTTCTTGCCGGCCGCGGCGAAGAACTTGAGCCGGCGATCGACCTTGCTTGCACTGGCCACCAGCACGGTCGACGGGCAGGGGTCGTCGAGGTACTCGATGAGCCCGCCGAGCTCGGCGGCGGTCATCGCGGCGATCTCGCGCACCAGGACCAGCCGCCGCTCCGCCATCATCGGCACGGTGCGCGCGGCGGCCAGGATACGCGCCGCGGCGAGGCCCTTGCCGTCCATCGCGTCGAGGTTGAAGGCGCGCAGCGCCTCCGGCACCACCCGGTCGCGCAGCGCCGCCACCGCGCGGTCCACCAGCAGCGGCTCGGCGGAGGCGAGCACGTAGACCGGCTCGAGCTTGTCGGCCCTGAAGTCCACCAGCGCGGGTTATAACCGGTCTCGGTGAGCGAGGCGATCGTCGTCGCGGCCGATGCCGCAATCGTGGATGGAGAGGCGCGCGGCCCCACGGCGGTCCTGGCGCTCGGCGGCGCCATCGCCGCGGTCGGGACGCCGGAGTCGGTGGCCGCCGACCCGAGGGCGGCCGGCGCCCGCCGGGTCGACTGGTCGGGACGCGCCCTCATCCCCGGCACCGTCAACGCCCACAACCACGGCTTTCAGTCGCTCCTGCGCGGGATCGGCGACGACCTGCCCTTTCTGGTCTGGCGCGAGCGCGCGCTGTACCGCCACGGCGCCAACCTCGGGCCGGACGAGATGCGCACCGCCGCGCTGTTCGCCTTCGGCGAGATGCTGCTTCACGGCGTCACCACCGTCTGCGACTTCTACTACGTCAACCGGCAGGGCAACGACAACGCGCTCGCCACGATCGCGGCCGCCCGCGAGCTCGGCATCCGGGTCGTCCTCGCCCGCTGCTTCTACGACTGGGATGGCGCGCCGGCCGCGTTCCGCGAGGAGGTGCCGCAGGCGGTCCGCCACTTCGAGGAGCTCCACCGCCAGCTGGCCGGCGATGCGCGCCGGCTCGCCACCGCCCAGCCCGCCCCGCACAGCCTGCACGGCGCCTCGCGCGCGATGATCGAGGCCGGCGCCGGCTGCGCGCGCGACGCCGGCACCCCGTGGCACATCCATCTGGCCGAGGAGAAGTACCAGGTGGACGAGGCGCTCGAGCGCTTCGGCGCCCGGCCGCTCCATGCGCTGGCCGCCATGGGCGTCCTCGACCGCCGGGTGGTCGCGGTGCACGGCTGCTGGTTCGACGACGGCGAGCGCGCGCTCCTGGCCGAGCGGGGCGCCTCCCTGGCCTACTGCCCGGCCTCGAACATGTTCCTCGGCGACGGGGTCACCGACGTGGTCGATCTCCGCCGGCGCGGCGTCGCCGTGGCGCTCGGCACTGACGGCGGCTGCTCCAACAGCCGCGTCTCGGTGCTCGACGAGATGCGCAGCGCCGCGCTCCTGCAGAAGGTGTGGCGCACCGATGGTCAAGCCATCTCTGCCGAGCAGTGCTTCGCGATGGGAACCGAGCTCGGCGGCCGCGTCCTGGACCTGCCGGTCGGGCGGATTGCCCCCGGATTTCGCGCCGATCTCGTTGCCCTGGACCTCGGCGATCCGTCACTCTGGCCGAGCTGGGCGCTGGCGAAGAACACCGTCTACTCGCTGTCCGCTCGCGCCATCACCGATGTCGTGGTAGACGGTGATATCGTCGTAGAGAATCGAAGGCTTGTCCGAGTCGACCAGCAAGAAATCGAAGCCCGCGTCCGCGCGACCACCAGCTCCTGGGGCAGCGGCGGATCGGGATAGTGGACGTCCGGCTCGCGCAGCCGGACGCGCCGCGGCGGCGCGGCAGGACAGCGAGAGCGAGTTCCAGGTCACGCTCGAGCACGGCCGCTGGCGCCACTTCGGCTGGTCGGCGGTCGGCGGCGCGCTCGGCGTGTTCCTGGTCTGGAAGCTCGGCACGGTCGGCAAGGGGCTGGGGATCATCCTGCTCGTGCTCGGCGTGGTGAACCTGGTCCGCTTCGCGCGCACGCTCGTGCGCGCCGCCGGCTCCATCGCGGTGAGCGAGGAGGCGGTGCGATTGCCCGAGGGGCTGTGCCGCGCCCGCGCCCACACCATCGAGTACACCGGCGTCCGCCACGCCTTCTTCCTGCGCCGCGCGGTGCCGTGGACCCGCACCGGTCCGATCCTCGTCATCGAGACCGACCGCGGGGTGTTCAGCTACCCGCGCGACTGGTTCACCTCCGATTCGGATCAGCGCCGGATCGCGCACGCGATCCACCGGCACCTCGGCAGCTCGTGAGGGGCCCCCCGCCCCGGCCGAGTCGTGGGGCAGGCGAGCGAAGCTCGCTCCGGGGCAGCACCCGCGGCGAGGCCGAAACAGGGCGGGGGAAAACAATGTTCCGGGGCGCCGTGGTCGTCGCGCTCTGCCTGGTCGGCTCGCCGGCAGGAGCCGGCGACGCGGGCGCGGCGGCGGCGCGCGGCACGCTGCAGGACGGCGAGCACAACTACCAGATCGCGGTCGCCGCCGGCTGGCGCCCGATCGACGCCGCCGCCGGCACGCTCCTGGCGTACGAGGGTCCCGGCAAGAAGGCCCACCTGACCATCACCCGCGTCGAGATCGGACGGGTCCCCGACAAGACCGGGCAGCCGCGCATGGTGGACGAGATCGAGCGCGGGGTGGAGCGCAGCACGCGCTCGTACAAGCGGGTGAAGCGGAAGCTGTCAGCCGCCGGCATCGTGCCGGTCCTCGACCTGGTCTATCAGCGCAGCGCGCCGGCCGGCGGGCACGGGCTGATGCTGAGCCGGTTCCTCCTGTTCCGCCGGCACACCGTGGTGCTGTCGATCGGGGTCGAGCCCGACGCCCGCGAGGCCCGGCGCGACGCCGAGGCGATGATCCAGAGCTTCACGCCGTTCCTGCCCTGAGCTCGAGCGAGACCACCACCTCGACGTGCGCGGTCTGCGGCATGAGGTCGATGGGGGCGGCGCGCACGGCCCGGTAGCCGAGCTGGCTCAGGCGATCGAGGTCGCGCGCCAGGGTGGCCGGGTCGCACGAGACGTAGACCAGGCGCGGCGCGCCGAGCGCTGCCAGCGGGTCGAGGGCGGCGCGGGCCCCTTCGCGCGGCGGATCGAGCACCACCAGGTCGAGGACGAGCCCCTCGCCGTCGGCGCCGCCGGCCCCGCGGCCGACCAGGTCGGCCACCACCTCCTCGACCGGGCCGACCTGCCAGCGCAGGCGGGGGTGGCCGAGCTGCCGGCCCGGGCGGGTATCCACCGCCATGACCGAGGCGGCGCCGTCGAGCAGCGTGCGGGTCAGGTTGCCCGAGCCGGCGTAGAGCTCGAGGATGCGCGCCCCCTCGCGCGGCCGGGTCGCGCGGTCGACCGCCGCGATGAGCGCCGCGTTGCCGGCGCTCGAGGGCTGGGCGAAGCGATCCGCCTGCGCCCATTGCCCGGGCTCGACCTCGAGGGCGGCGGCGCCGAAGACCTGGCGGCCGAGGATGACGCCGACCACTCCGCCCTGCCCCACCAGCGCCTCGGCGGCCCGCGCCCGACAGGGCCCGCGCACCGCCACCTGCACCTGTCCGGCCGGGTCGCACAGGAGATCGATCTCCCCCTTCTGGAACAGTCCGGGGGCCAGCGCGGTGTGCAGTGCCGGCAGGGCGCCCTCGAGCGCGGGCTCGAGCTGCGGGCAGGCGTTCACCAGGGTGACCCGGCGCGAGCGCGGGGCGTACAGGCCGACCAGCGCCGCCTGGCTGCCGGCGGTCCGCACCCAGTGCAGGCGCGCGCGCCGGCGCCAGCGGTACGGCGCGACCGGGCTCTCGATGGCGTCGAGCGCCATGCCGTCGCCGATCGAGCGGCGCAGCGCCGAGGCGACGCTGGCCTGCTTGGCCGCCGCCTGCGCCGGGTAGGCGACATGCTGCCAGGTGCAGCCGCCGCAGGCGCGGTCGCGGAACAGCGGGCACGGCGGCTCGACCCGGTCGGCCGAGGGCGTCATGACCGCGAGCAGCGCGCCGCGGGCGAACTGCCGGTGCTCCTCGACCAGGCGGACCCGCACCCGCTCGCCCGGGGCGGCGCCCGGAACGAACACCACGCGGCCATCGGCGGCCCGGCCGACCGCGTCGCCGCCGGCGGCCAGCGATTCGACCTCGAGCTCGATCTCGCGCGGGTGGTCCTGGTCCGTCACGCCCTGTGCACCTCGACCGGGCTGCCGCGCGCGGCGCCGAGCCGCGCGGCCGCGCTGCCCTCGCGCACCGCGATCTCGATGGTGCCGCGCGAGCCGACGTAGGCGCAGAGCTCGCCCGGCGCGACGCTCTCGTAGGTCTGGCTGATGCCGGCGATGGCTTGCCCGGCGATGCGGAAGCCGGTGGCGGCCGGCAGGTCGCCGGCGATGTCGGTCACCAGGTTTCCGAAGCGATCGATGTGGACGACGCGGCTCTCGCCGGGCGGCAGATCGAGGCGACCGCGCAGCTCGACCGGCGGCCCGGCTGCATGCGCCGGCGCGCCGAGCGCCAGACGGGCGGCGGCGGGGGCGAAGAGATCGCGGCCGTGGAAGGTCGCGGCCACCGCCGCCGCGCGAAACTCCGGCTGGGCGATCGCGTGGACCGCCTCCGGACGAGGCGCCACCAGCGAGAAGATGCCGTTGTCCGGCCCGACGAAGAGGTGACCGCCGGCGGCGACCACCACCGCGGCGCGGGCCCCGCCGACCCCGGGGTCGACCACCGCGAGGTGGACGGTTCCGGGCGGAAAATGCGGGGCGGCATCGACCAGCGCGTTGGCGGCCGCGACCACGTCGTGGGGCGGCACCCCGTGGGTGATGTCGACCAGGGTCACGCCGGGGGCGCGCGTCAAGAGGACCCCCTTCATCGCGCCGACGTAGCCGTCGCGATCCCCGAAGTCGGTCGTGAGGGTCACGATCGCCACGGATCCCACTGTACCAGGTCGCGACGCGATGACGGCAGCGCCGGGCCGCGCGCGATCAGGTGCGCCGCGCGCGCATCTCGCGCGCGATGTCGGCGAGCTCCCCCGCGCTCAGGAGCTGCCGGATGGCCGGCACGATGATCGCCTCCTCCAGCTCGAGGTGCGGGCGCAGCGCCGCCTCGAGCTCGGCCGCCGCCTCGACCAGCCGCGCCCGCGCTCCCGGACGATCGGGCGCGGCCGCCAGCGCGGAGGCAGCGGCGATGAGCGCTCGCAGCCCCACCTCGTGAGCGGCGTGCTGCTCGTGCATGGTGGCCAGCGCGCCATCGACCGCGGCGGCGCGGCCGCGCAGTCGCGGCAGGATGCTCTCCTCCTCGTCCGCCACGTGGAGCGGCATCGCCTCCCGGAAGTAGCGCTCGATCCGGCGGCAGGCGTCGATGACCTGATCCGGTTCACCGCCCTGCCCGGCTCGCAGGCCGAGCTCGAGGAAGGCGCGGATGCGCTGGTGACAGGCCAGGAGCGAGTCGACCAGGTCGCCGTCGCCGCCGGTCCGCTCACCGATCCGGACGATCGTCACGCCCGAAGTATGACCTAGACCAGGTCGAACGCCTTGATGGCGAGCACGGTCAGGGCGTAGCCGAGGCCGAGGCCGAAGCCGGCTCCGAAGAAGAGCTGCAGGGCGACCGGCAAGCCGCGGCGGCGCGGGCGCGCACGCACGGCGGGGAGGAGCGAATCGCTGCGGTAGATGATGCCGGTCGCCTCGCGCGCCGGCTCCGGCGGGCGCGGCCGGCTCATCGCCGTCAGCTCGGCCTTCACCTGGCGCACGCTCTGCGGCCGGCGCCCCGGCTCGGGCGAGACCAGCGCCAGGATGAGCGCCGCCAGCGGGCGCGGCAGGTGCGGCAGCGAGGGCCACTCGGCGTCGAGCCGGCGGCCGCTGGCCAGCTCGTGGAGCACGAGGCCGAGCGCGAAGAGATCGCCGCGCGGGTCGCTCCAGCTGCCGTCGGCTCCGGCAGCGCCGAAGTCGAGCACCATGATCGAGTCGCCCGGCAAGAGCATCACGCTGGCCGGGGTGAGCGAGCCGTGAACGATGGAGCGGGCGTGGGCCGCCTCGAGCGCGTCGCACAGCTGGTGGGCGATGCGCAGCAGGCGATCGAGCTCGAAGCGCCCCTCGGCCGCGATGGCATCGGCCAGGGTGCGTCCGGCGACCATGCCCGAGACCAGGTAGAGCAGGCCGTCGTTGGTGAAGCCGGCGTCGATCACCTCCATCACGTTGGGGTGGGCGATCCGGCTGACCGCCCGGGCCTGGGCGAGGAAGCGCCCGATCTCGTCCGGGTGGGCGCTCGACTGGATGAGCTTGACCGAGACGTCGCGCCCGACCGAGCGCTGCACGGCCCGGTAGACCACCCCGGCGCCGCTCGAGCCCATGCGCTGGGTCAGGACGAAGCGGCCGCCGATGTCCCGTCCCAGGAGCGGGTCGACCATGATGCGGGTCGCAGCCAGCGGGTGGGAGGTGACGACCATACAGGTGCGAAAAGCACCGCCCGTGCCACCACAGAACCCGGGTGAAACCACGAGTTCCCCGACGCAGGGCCCAGGCGATCCGGCCGAGAGCCAGACGAATTGTCCAGAAGTCGACCGGTTTGACAGTCCCAGGCGCGAGCCCGACAATCCGCCGATGAACAAGGTCTATCCGGGCGCTCGCGAGGCGCTGGCCGACCTGACCGACGGGATCACCCTCCTGTCGGGCGGCTTCGGCCTGTGCGGGAACCCCGAGAACTCGATTCGCGAGCTCGCCCGGCGAGGAATCAAGAACCTCACCATCGTGTCCAACAACTGCGGGACCACCGACAAGGGGCTCGGGGTCCTCCTGGCCCAGGGGCAGGTCGCCAAGATGGTCTCGTCGTACGTCGGCGAGAACAAGATCTTCGAGAAGCTCTACCTGTCCGGCGAGCTCGAGGTCGAGCTCAACCCGCAGGGCACGCTGGCCGAGCGGATCCGCGCCGGCGGCGCCGGGATCGAGGCGTTCTACACTCCGACCGGCTTCGGCACCATGGTCGCCGAGGGCAAGGAGACCCGGGTGGTGAACGGGCGGGCGTGCGTGCTCGAGCACGCCATCCGCGGCGACTACGCCATCGTCAAGGCGTGGAAGGGGGACCGCTGGGGCAACCTGGTCTACCGGAAGACCGCGCGCAACTTCAACTCGATGATGGCGGCGGCCGGCCGCATCACCATCGCCGAGGTGGAGGAGCTGGTCGAGGTGGGCACCCTCGACCCGGGTTCGATCCACACCCCGTCGATCTACGTGCAGCGCATCTTCCAGGGCGTGAGCTACGAGAAGCCGATCGAGCAGCGCACCGTCAGGGCGCGGGGGGCGTGACCATGGGCAAGCTGACACGAGACCAGATCGCCAGGCGGGTGGCCGCCGAGCTGAAGGATGGCTTCTACGTCAACCTCGGCATCGGGATGCCGACCCTGGTGTCGAACTTCATTCCGCCCGGGATGGACGTGGTGCTCCAGTCCGAGAACGGGATGCTCGGCATCGGTCCCTTCCCCTACGAGGGGGACGAGGACCCGGACCTCATCAACGCCGGCAAGCAGACGATCACCGAGATCCCCGGGTCGGCCTACTTCGACTCGGCCGAGTCGTTCGCCATGATCCGCGGCGGCCACGTCGACATGTGCGTGCTCGGGGCCATGGAGGTGTCCGAGAAGGGCGACCTGGCCAACTGGACCATCCCGGGGAAGATGATCAAGGGCATGGGCGGCGCGATGGACCTGGTGGCCGGCGCTCGCCAGGTGATCGTGATGATGGACCACGTCTCCAAGGACGGCTCGCCCAAGATCCTCGAGCGCTGTGCCCTGCCCTTGACCGGCGTCGGCGTGGTCGACCGCATCATCACCGACCTCTGCGTCATCGACGTCACCGACGACGGCCTCCTCCTGCTCGAGACCGCGCCCGGCGTCACCGCAGACGAGGTGCAGGCCGCCACCGGCTGCCGCCTGCACCGCAGCCCCACCCTCGCCCCGATGCGCCTCTGAAGGGCAGCGGCGGCAGAGAGATTTGAACCGCCAAAAACGCCAAGGACGCCAAAGTCAGACGAGAGTTCTTTTTGGTTTTCTGAACCCAGAAAATTCCGCTTTGGCGGGTTTGGCGACTTTGGCGGTTGATCGTTCTCTCTCTCCGCTCTGGCCGACGCTCAGAAGCGGCCGGCGTCGACGTCGCGCAGGAAGGCGATGACGCCGGCCATGTAGACCTTCTGGTCGTCGTACATGGCGAGGTGGCTGCCGTCCGGGCAGAGGAGGAAGCGAGCGTGGCCGAGCTTCTTCGCGACCTCGGCCATGTGCTTCGGGTCCATCGTGTCATGGCCGGCGCCGATGACCAGGGTCGGGACGGTGAGCTTGCCGAGGTCGGCGGTGCGGTCCCACTTCTCCAGCTTGCCGCTGGCGCCGAGCTCGCTCGGGCCCTGCAGCGGGACGTAGATCTTCTGGTTGATGTGGGCGAAGGCGCGGTTGACCGGATCCGGCCAGTCGGCCGGCGGCATGCGGAGGATGTGCTTGGTGTAGTGCTGCTCCATCACCAGCTCGAGGAAGCGCGGATCGGTCGTGTTCTTGCCGCGCGCCTCGAGCGCCTTGATCTCGGCCAGCGCCTTCTGGTCCATCTCCGGCATGAGGACCTTCTCGGCGTAGGCGTTGTAGGCCGGGATGCTCATCATCATGTTCGAGATGACGAGCCCCTTCAGGTTCTCCTGGTGGGCCAGCGCGTACTCGACCGCGAGGATGCCGCCCCACGAGTGGCCGAGCAGGTAGAAGTTGTCGTGGGTCAGGCCGAGGGCCTTCCTCACCTGCTCCACCTCGTCGACGAAGCGGGGGATGTCCCAGAGCTCCGGGATGTCCGGCTGGTCGCTGTAAAACGACCCGAGCTGGTCGTAGTAGTAGTACTCGACCCCGGCGCCCGGGAAGTAGCTGTCGAACGCCTCGAAGTACTCGTGAGTGGCGGCCGGCCCGCCGTGCAGGAGCAGCACCTTGATGCGCGGGTTGTTGCCCACCCGCTTGGTCCAGACCCGGAAGTTCCCCTTCGGCGTCGAGATCGGGATCATCCGGGCGCCCCCGCCCAGCACGTCGTCGCGGCCGGTGTTGTCGAAGTAGGCCGATGGGGCGGGCTGGCTCGAGCTCCCGGCCACCGGCGCGCTGCCCGGCGGCGGCGGCGCGCAGGAAACCGCGCACAGGGCAGCGCCAGCCGAGATCACGACGGATCGTCTCATGTCGCCTCCGGCCGGCGATGGTACTATTTTCCGCGCGATGGGGCGGACGTGAGGCTGCGCAAGGAGAAGTTCGCCACCGACGCGGACATCGAGATCCGGGGCGACTACGGCCCGGCGGAGATCGCCGACCTCGACTACGCGCGCGACCTCGGCGATCCGGGCGAGTTCCCCTACGCGCGGGCCATCCACGAGACCCAGTACCGGGCGCGCCTGTGGACCATGCGGCAGTACGCCGGCTTCGGCACCGCCGCCGAATCGAACCGCCGCTACCACTACCTCCTGTCGCAGGGCGGCCGCGGGCTGTCGGTCGCCTTCGACCTGCCGACCCAGATGGGCCGCGACTCCGACCACCCGCTGGCCGCCGGCGAGGTCGGCCGGGTCGGGGTGGCGATCGATTCGATCGAGGACATGCACGTCCTGCTCGACGGCATCCCGCTCGGCGAGGTGTCGACCTCGATGACCATCAACGCGACGGCCGCCACCCTGCTCTGCCTCTACATCGCGGTGGCGGACGAGCGCGGCATCGCCCGTTCGCTCCTGTCCGGCACGATCCAGAACGACATCCTCAAGGAGTACATCGCGCGCGGCACGTACATCTACCCGCCGGCCGGCTCGATGCGGCTCATCACCGATACCTTCACCTTCTGCGCCCGCCAGGTGCCGCGCTGGAACACCATCTCGGTGTCCGGCTATCACATTCGCGAGGCGGGGGCGGACGCGGTGCAGGAGGTGGCCTTCACCCTGGCCGACGCCATCACCTACGTCGAGACCGCCATCGCCGCCGGCATCGCGGTCGACGAGGTGGCGCCGCGGCTCGCGTTCTTCTTCAACGTCCACAACAACTTCCTCGAGGAGGTGGCGAAGTTCCG
>Ga0111538_10007416_pt1 | contig 14791 bp, 14 predicted proteins | sample SoiMethybrSBSTD1_FD_79669 | JGI IMG/M metagenome (GOLD analysis project Ga0111538, IMG submission 79669) | Bulk soil microbial communities from a Populus tree surrounding site in Tennessee, USA - Soil MetaG P. TD hybrid SBSTD1 (version 2)... | ecosystem: Environmental > Terrestrial > Soil >... | reverse complement strand
CGGCGAATCTCGCCACAGAGTATGGGTCTCCACTCTATCGCGGCCGCCGTGGCGCTTTCGACGCCGACATCGTGGCTCTGCTCCGCGCACGCGGCGGTCTGCTCGTTGGAAAGACGCAGACCTGCGCGTTCGCCTGCCGCACGCCGGCCATCACGCGCAACCCTCGCAACCTCGATCACACGCCAGGCGGCAGTTCGAGCGGTTCCGCCGCCGCCGTCGCGGCCGGGATGGTGCCGTTCGCGATCGGCACCCAGACCCACGGATCGGTGCTCCGCCCAGCCTCGTTCTGCGGCGTCACCGGCTTCAAACCCAGCTATGGTCTGCTGTCCACGCACGGCGTGCTGCCCGTGGCGCGAAGCCTCGACACGCTGGGATTCTTCACGCATACACCTCGAGATGCCGCCCTGTTGTTCGAGGCGATCGGCCAGAGCGCTCCAGCGAGCGCGAAGACAGAGACAACCCTCGGTATTCCCGATCCACAATTGTCGGTCGAACCCGCGATGGCGGCAGCTGTCGACCGTGCGCTGCTGATCCTCCGACGCTCGGGATTCGAGGTGCGCCCGGTGCCAATCGGGCAGCTGCTCGCCGATCTGCCGGCCTACAGCCGCCTCGTCGAGCTCTATGAAGGCGCGCGCGTCCACGAGGCCAGATATCAGGAGTTTGGCGATCGTCTGCTGGACATCGCCGACATGGTGCGCGAGGGTTTCTCCATTCCGCGTGAACGCTATGAGCAGGCCCTGGCCGCCATCGCCAACGGCCGGGCGATAGTCGACGCCGCGCTCGCCTCGACGCCGATCATCGTGACGCCCGCCGCGACTGGACCGGCGCCATTGGGGCTGGCCTCGACTGGCGACCCGCGCGTCAACAGTCCCTGGACCGCGCTGGGTACGCCGGCGATCACCGTTCCGCTTTCCATCGCACCCGATGCGCTGCCGCTTGGACTGCAGCTGTGCGCAGCGCACGGACGCGATCTCGCGTTGCTTGAAACGGCACAATCTGTTTCAGCGGCGTTGGAGGCCGCAAATCGACCTGTGTTGTAATGGATGAGGTGCGTCTCACGCTGGTTTGTTTGGCCCTGCTCTTGACGGCTTGTCAGTCCGGTCGACGCACCGCTCTGGATCGCCTGCATCCCTGCGACATCGCCGAGGGCCCGCCCGATGCCTTCTGCGGTCAGCTCAAGGTCTTCGAGAACCGCGACGCGCGAGCCGGCCGGACGATCGACTTGAAAATCGTCGTCGCGCCGGCGCTGCGCCGTGATGCCCGGCCCGATCCATTGTTTGTCTTCGAAGGTGGGCCCGGCGGCGGCGCTGCGACGCTGGCGCCGTACCGCGTCCCGATGTTCCGGCGCTTTCAGACCGAGCGCGACGTCGTGCTCGTCGATCAGCGGGGCACCGGCGCGTCCAACCCGCTCGATTGCCGGGTTGACGATCCGGACGCGGACGACTTCCGTGCGCTCGACGACTATCCGGTCGGGCGCTTTCGCGACTGTCTTCAGAAGCTCGATGCCGATCCTCGCCTGTACACGACGCCCATCGCGATGGACGACATCGACGACGTCCGGGCCTATCTGGGATATGGCGCGATCAATCTGTGGGGCGGGTCGTATGGCACCCGCGCCGCGCTCGTCTACCTGAAGCGCCACGACGCCAGTGTCCGCAGCGTCGTGCTCGACGGAGTCGCGCCGACCGACATGCACCTGCCGCTCTACATGGCGCGCGACAGCCAGCGCGCGCTCGATCGCCTCGTCTCGGACTGTCATCACGATCCAGTCTGCCGGCAGCAATTCCCCGATCTGGCGACGACCATCCGCGAGTTGTGGGCGACGCTGGCCAGCCGGCCTCTGGTGTCGTTCACGCACCCGCGGACGGGCCAAGCCCAGCGCGTCGCCGTGTCGCAACGCCTCGTGGCCGGCATCGTGTTCCAGGCGTTGTACGTGCCTGAAGTCGCGTCGCTGCTGCCGCGGCTGTTGACCGACGCTGCGGCAGGACACTACCAGGGCCTGTTTGCGCTGGCGTTCTCGCGCGACCTGCCCAAGGGCGGCATGAGCGACGGGATGTTCCTGTCGGTCGTGTGTGCGGAAGATCTGCCGCGCATCGGCGCGGACGAGATCGCCCGCGAAACCGCCGATCGCTTCATCGGGTCGGTCATGTTCGACACGCAGATGAAGCCGTGCGAGTTCTGGCCGCGAGGCTCGATCGCCGACGACTACTACGCGCCAGTCGCGTCCGATCGCCCGGTGCTCATCTTCTCGGGCGCCGACGACCCGGTCACGCCGCCGTCCTGGGGTGAACAGGTCGCATCCCAGCTCCCGCGGTCCAAACACTTCGTGGTTCCAGGCGCCGGCCACATCACTCTCATGCGGGGCTGTGTGCCCGAGATGGTGACAGCGTTCCTGGATCGGGCGAGCGCCGACGGTCTGGACGGCGCCTGCTTGACGACGCTGTCACGGCCGCCGTTTTTCACCAACTACACCGGTCCGGTCCATCCGTGATTGCGATACGGGAGGCTCGGAAGCGATTCGGCGATGTCGACGCCGTCCGGCGTGTGACGTTCGATGCCGCCGACGGTACGGTGACCGGCCTGCTCGGGCCGAACGGTGCCGGCAAGACCACCACCCTCCGGATGTTGACCGGTCTGATGACGCCGGACGGTGGCACCATCCACGTGGACGGCACCGACGTTTTCGCCGATCCGCTCGCCGCACAGCGCCTGATGGGCGTGCTTCCCGATTCGCGCGGTCTCTACCCGCGGCTGACGGCTCGCGAGCACATCCAGTATTTCGGCCGGCTGCACGGGCTTGGCGGGTCCGACCTGGCGTCGCGCGTCGATCGGCTGATTCACCGCTTCGGCCTCGATGCCCTCGCCGATCGCCGGGTCGCCGGCTTCTCGCAGGGTGAACGGACGAAGGTCGCCATCGCTCGTGCGCTCGTGCATCAGCCGCGCCACGTGATCCTCGACGAGCCGACCAACGGTCTGGATGTGATGAGCACCCGCTCCGTCCGCGATTTGATTCGCGGGCTGCGTCAGGAGGGCTGCTGCGTGATCTTTTCCAGCCACATCATGCAGGAGGTGTCGGCGCTCTGCGATCGCATCGTCATGATCGCCCAGGGCACCGTGGTCGCCGACGGCACTGCCGACGATCTCCGCCGCCAGGCGGGGCGCACCGATCTCGAGGATGCATTCGTCGCGCTGGCCGGTCTCGATGTGGAGCCGGCGATATGACGCCGTTCAGACTCGCGTGGATCGTGTTCAGGAAAGAGCTGCTCGATGGAACACGAGACCGGAGGTCGCTCCTGACGCTGCTGTTCTCGGCCGTCGTGACGCCGCTGCTGTTTGGCGCGATGTTCACCGTCATCGCCGAGCGGCGGAAGAGCGCCGACGAGATCGCGTTGCCGATTGCCGGCGCGGAACATGCGCCGGCGTTCGTCGACTGGCTGAAACAGCAGACCGGCGTCATCGTCGTCACGGCGCCCGCCGCCGATGCCGAGCGCGCCGTGCGCGATCGCACTGAAGACGTCGTCCTCATCATCGACAAGGACTTCGACCGCAATATGGCCCGCGCCCAGCCGGCGCCGGTCAAGCTGGTGAGCGACGTCACCCGGGACAGCGCCAGACCGAAGGTCGCGCGCGTGCGTAACCTGATTGCCGGTTATTCGCAGATGGTCGGCGGTCTGCGCCTCATCTCCCGCGGCGTGGCGCCGCTCGTTGCCACGGCGATCCGCATCGAGGAGGTCGAGGTCTCGAGCTCCCAGCAGCGGCTGGCGACGCAGCTGAGCATTCTGCCGCTGCTGCTGGTGCTGGCGGCGCTCACCGGCGGCATGCAGATCGCGATCGATTCGACGGCGGGGGAGCGTGAGCGTGGGTCACTCGAGCCGCTCCTCTTGAATCCGGTCCCGGCGTCATCGCTCGCCCTCGGCAAGTGGCTGGCAGCGTCGCTCTTCGGCTTTGGCGCCGTCATCTTTTCCATGCTCATGACGATCAACATCATGCGACGCGTGCCCTGGCACGATCTGGGTGTGCGGTTCACCGTCAGCGACGCCGATCTCCTCAGCTTGCTCGCCCTCGTGCTCCCGGCAGCGCTGTTTCTGAGCGCGCTGTTGCTCTTTGCGTCCACCTTCGCGCGGTCGTTCAAGGAGGCGCAGGGCTATCTGACGGTTCTGATGCTCGTCCCGCTGTTGCCGGGGATGGTCTCGACGGCGTATCCGCTGTCGGATCGGCCGTGGCTCGCCCCGGTGCCGATTCTCGGGCAGTACGCGTTGTCGGCGGACGTGCTGGGCGGAAAGCCACCGCCGCTCGCCTCGTACGTCATTGCCGGCGCGGTGGTCGTCGTTCTGGCGCTGGCGCTCGTCGCGCTGACGGCGCGACTGCTTCGCCGTGAGTCGATCGTCTTCGGTCGCTGACCCGGCGGTCTGCGATACGATGGCGGCATGGCCGACGCGTTCGATTTGGACGCCTATCTCCGGCGAACAGGCGCCGCGCCGCCACGCGCTGCCGACGCCGACACCCTGAAGCGGCTGCATCGCGCCCACGTCCAGGCGATTCCGTTCGAGAACCTGGACATCCAGATGGGGCTGCCCGTCGAGATCGATCCAGCGGCCGTCCAGGCGGCCCTCGTCAACCGCCGTCGCGGTGGTTACTGCTTTCAACAGAACGGTCTCTTCCGGCTCGCGCTGATCGCCGTTGGCTTCGCGCCCCGGTCGCGGGCGGCGCGTGTACGGCTCGACTCGAACGGATCCATACGGCCCAGAACGCACATGGCTCTGGTGGTGCCGATCGCCGGCGACGATTGGCTGGCGGACGTCGGATTTGGCGGCAGCGGCCTCGTCGAGCCGATTGTCATGGGAGGGCAGCCGGTGACGCAGGACGGTTGGACGTATCGAACCCTCCGCGATGGCGCCTTGCACCTGCTGCAGCGGGCGCACGGCACCGAGTGGGAGGATCTTTACGCCTTCTCCGACGAGGACGCGGCGCCGGTCGACTTCGTGATGGGCAACTGGTTCACGAGCACCTACCCGGAGAGCAACTTCGTTCGTAGCCTCACCGCGCAACGCACCGTCGGCGGCACGCGACATATCCTCCGCAATCTCACTTACATGGTCGGAACGAACGGCGAGTGGACGTCGCGCGAGATTTCGCGATCAGAACTGGTGCCGCTGCTGCGGGACGTCTTTGGCCTCGATGTCCCCGTCGATGCGCGCTTTCGCGCGATAGACGGGGACTAGACTTCAGGCTCTGGGCTCCCAGCTTTGGGTACGTACCTGAAGTCCCTGAAGCCCGAAGCCCGGAGCCTGCTGAAGCCTGAAGTCCGAAGCCCGTTTTCAATTCTGCAATCTGAATTCTTCATTCTGCATTGTCACTGCTGTCCCTGCGTCGTCGTCCTTATCTCCGTGTCAGGCAGCGCAAACGCCAAGTACTCGGCCGGCGTGTTGCCGCCGCCGACCGCGATGATGATGTATTGCTTGCCGTCGACCAGGTAAGTCATCGGCGATCCGGTCTGACCGGCTGGCATCCACACCGAGCCGACGTTCTCGCCCGTTCGTTTGTCGTAGGCGCGCAGCATCGCGCCGCGGGGGCGCCCGGTTGGCGAGGTCACCTGCCGATCGCCGAGCACGACGAGCGTCTTGGTCACCATCAATCCGATGCTGCCGCCCTGTCCGGTGCGCGGAATGGTCATGCCGCGCAGCGCCGGGTGGTTGCGGATGTTATCGGGCGTCTCGCCGTGCGCGACCTGCCACATCAACTCTCCGCGATCGAGATTGATGGCAGACAGCACGCCGTACGGCGGTTTCACAATCGGCAGACCCTGAACGTTGAGTCCACCGCCGCCGCCACCCCCACCGCCGCCGCCGTCCGGTTCGTCACTTGCGGCGCCACGCCCGGCCCCGCCCCCGGCGCCGCCACGTCCGCCGCGGCCACGCGCCGCGGCGAGACTGTCGCGCGTCTCGCCGTTCATGCTGCCGAAGGCACCGGTCTCGGGGCCGCCGGTGCGGCCGCCGCCCGACGTGAACTTCGCGTCGCCGCGCTCTGAGGGAATCGCCTGGACGTTGGTTCCGCCAACCGCCGAATTGCCCGCCTGCGCAAACACCACGTGCATCTCAGGGTCGTACGACGCGCCTGGCCAGTTCGTGCCGCCAGAGGCGTTTCCGACGTTGATCGCGCCGAGCGGTCCGCTCGGCTGACCGCCCAGCGCCGGCGGGACATACGGCGTTTCGAGCCATCGATAGCGCTTGAGCACCTCGAGCGCCTGGTTGCGCATGTCGGGCGTGAAGTCGATGAGATCGTCCTTCTTGAGATGCGTGCGTGCATACGCAGGCGGCTTCGATGGGATGGGCTGTGTTGGCCACGCCTTTTCGCCGGGCACATCACTGGCTGGAACCGGCGTCTCCGGCATTGGCCAGATGGGTTGGCCGGTGATGCGGTCGAAGACGTACAAGTAGCTTTGCTTCGACGGGACCGCCACGACCTTCCGCGGCTTGCCGTCAATCGTCACGTCGGCCAGGAGCGGCGCGGACGACATGTCGTGATCCCAGATCGGATGGTGGACGAACTGGAAGTACCACTTGCGGATCCCCGTCTTCACATCCACGGCGACCAGACTCTCGGCAAACAAGTTGGTGCCCGGTCGATCGCCGCCGTAGAGATCGACGGTCGGTGTTTCGACGGGGAGATAGACGAGCCCGGCTTCCTCATCGACGGTGATCTGGGTCCAGACACCGGTATTGCCCATGTAGTACCAGGAATCGTTCTCCCAGGTTTCGTGGCCGAATTCGCCGGGCCCGGGCATCGTGTTGAATCGCCACAACTGCTTGCCGGTCCGCACGTCGAACGCGCGCACCATGCCTTTGGTGTTGTTCACCCGACGGTAGTTCAGCCCTTCGAGGAACGACGAACCGACGATCACGACGTCGCCGGTGACGGTGGGCGTGGAGTGGAGGCCGATTTCCCCTTCGACGAGATCGATCGGCTTCTGCTCTTTGCTGCCCTTGGTGCCCATGAACGCGCCGACCTTCAGATCGATGATCCCGTTCTTACCGAAGGACGGAATCGGCTGGCCGGTTTTGGCGTTCAGCGAGACCAGCTGATAGCCGATGGTCACGTAGATGATGCGTTCGTCGCCTTTGCCGTCGGTCCAGTACGATACGCCGCGGCCCGACAACCGTCGCGGCGCCACTTCGGCGCGCCGGCCTTCGTTGATCGAATGCTTCCAGCGGAGCTCGCCGGTCTTGGCGTCGAGCGCGACGACCGATCGCCGTCCGCCGCCGCCGCCCGTTGCGTAGACGACGCCCTTCACCATCAGCGGCGTCCCTTCGAGGTTGAACTCCGGACGCGGGCCGAGGTTTGCGGTGCTGAATCGCCACGCCACCTCGAGCTTGTTGAAGTTCGCGGCGTTGATCTGGTCGAGGGGCATATACTTCGAGCCCCTGACGTCAGCGGTGTAGTGTGTCCACTCGCCGTTTCTGGTGCTGGGTTGCCCGGTCGACTGGCCGGTGACACCAGGCATCCGCCACGCGCCAATGGCGCCGAGGACACAGAGGGGCAAAACTCTGCGGAATAAAAAGGTAGTAGTCATCGGCGGGATTATGGACCCGGCGGTGACGAAGTCAAGCCGGCAGGCTGGCCCCGCGGCCGTCGCCTGGCGCACAATGGCATTCTTTCTTACTTGGAGGAGCGACGATGCGCCGATGGGCGACGCAAGCGGTGACGACGGCTGTGATGGCGAGCGCGGTGATCCTGGGCGGGATGGCCGTCGGACATGCAGCGCAGCAGAAAGATCCTTCGGCGACGAGCGGCTGGGTGAAGCTGCCGGCTGCCGGAGCCACGTCGACGGACGCGTACGTCACCGTCGACAACCCGGGCATGTACGCCATCTATCTGCTGTCGGCATCCTCTGATGCAGCCGGAAGCGTCGAACTGCGTCAGACCGGCAAGGATGCGGCGCTGGAGGAAGTGACCGTGCCTGCGTACGGTGGCCTCGAGATGGACGCGAAGGGTGTCCACCTGCTGTTGAAGGATCTGAAGAAGCCGCTGGCCGAAGGCGACAAGGTCAATTTGACCGTCGTCACCGAGCTGGGCGTGAAGCTCAACGTTCAGGCCACGGTGAAGAAGGAGTAGTGCCGGTCGCGCGTGCCTGAGGCACCTCCTGATGTCGTTGGCGCGCTTGCGCACATCTTGCGCGAGGTGCTGTATGGTCCGCCTGGCAGCGACGCCTGGCTGCTGAACCGCGGCGACTGGGGCTTGCTGGCCTCACTCGCCCAGCTCTCCGCGACCGAAGCGAGTCAGACAAACGCCGCTGGCTCATCGATCGCGGCCCACGCCGAGCACCTTCGCTACGGACTCAGCCTCATGAACCGGTGGATGGCCGGCGAGGATCGCTTCGCAACAGCGGATTGGGCCGCCGCCTGGCGGCGGCCTCATGTGTCAGATGCCGAGTGGGCCGCGCTGGTGCACGACCTCGGCGTGGAAAGCCGGCAGTGGCTCGCGGCAGTCACGGCGCCGGCGCGGTGGGACGAGATGACCCTCAAAGGCATCATCGCCAGCACCGCGCATCTGGCCTATCATCTCGGCGCAATCCGTCAGATGAGCGCGCGCGCGGCCGGACCGCGCCAGGCGCTGTAACGCGTGTCGCGCACCCGAGACCACCTTGACGCCCGCGCTCTCGCCCTCCTTCATCTTGCCATTGAGATCGGCGACCGAAGATCCGCCGGCCGCCGAAGTTCCTCTCGTACCAGTTGGCCGCCGCGGCCGTATCGGGCACGTTGAGGTGATGTGATCGTACGGCAGGGTCGGCGTCTGAACTCTCGCAGAGGTGTAGTGAACGGATGAGCGTGGATTAGCTCACACTTGTGCCGCGTCGTGACGTGCCGACGTTATACTCTGTGAGCGATGGCTTCATTTGGATCGATCTTGAAGCGGACGCGAGAGGAACGCTGCGTATCGCTCGACGATGTGGCACGGGAGACGCGACTGTCGAAGCGCTACCTGACGGCACTCGAAGCGGAAGAGATCGTCAGGCTGCCGGGCGGCACCTATAACCGGTCGTATCTCCGGACCTATGCCACGTTCCTGCGACTGGACGCCGAGCCGCTGCTTCGCTTGTACGCCGCGGAAGAGGCCCGCCAGCTCGACGCCCAAGTGGATGTGATCGCGACAATGAGCAAGGCGATCGATCGACGGGCTCACCCGCCGGCCGGCGACGGCAGCGCAGGCGCAATCCGCCCGACGCCGGCGGCCATCGCCACGGTTGCGGTGGTCGTGTTGTTTGGGATCGCGCTCGCCGGCGGAGTCGCGTGGTACAGCCAAACACCATCCATCGGAACGATTGAGACTGAGCCTGCCGAACGCCCGGTGGCAGCAGCCCCGGTGGCGAATCCTGCGCCTGACGCGTCGCGGCCGGAGGCACCGGCTCCACCCGTCAAGGAGCCGCCGAGGAATCCGGCGCGGACGTCAGCTCCATCGCGCCAGCCTGTCGAACGCGTCTTGCAAGCGATGAACGGCGGATCGCGCCTCTCCGTTTCCGGCTCTGGCGTCGGGACCTCCGTCGTCGATCGAAAGCTGGTCGGCGAGGCAGATCGTTTCTCCACCGGCAGCCGCGTCGTCTTCTGGACGCACGTTCTGGGCGGACGAGCCGGCGACACGATTGACCACGTCTGGCTCCACGACGGTGCCATCGTCGGCGCCGCCAGCCTGAGCGTCGAAAGCCCTGATTGGCGGACGCAGAGTCGCCGCGTCCTCAGCCCTTCTGGCGACTGGGTGGTTGAAGCCCGTGATGCCGACGGCCGCGTGCTCGCGCGGCACGAATTTCGGACGGCTGAGCCACAGTGAAGCGGGAAATGAGGAATGAGGGAATGAGGGAATGAGGGAATGTTAATCAGGGAATGTCGGAATCAAACTCCCTCATTCATCCATTCCCTCATTTCTCCATTGCTATTCCCTCATTCCGTGATTCCCTCATTCCTTCATTGGTCTATTTGATCGTCCACATATACAGCGTGAATCCGTCCGCTTCCTGCGTCAGGTCCGCCGGCCACGCTTCGCCCATCGTGAAGTTGAGCGACACGACGCGCGTGCCGGGCTTCAGCTCGCGCTGTAGCTTCGGCATCAGCCGCTGATTGACGCCGGGAAGAAGAAAGAGCGTCACGACGCTGGCCTGGCCGATGTCGGCTTCGAAGAAATCCTGATTCAGGAACACCACGCGATCGCCGACGCCGGCGCGGGCGAGGTTGTCGTTCGCCCGTCTGATCAGATTGGGCTCGATCTCGATGCCGACGCCGCGCGCGCCGAACATCCGTGCGGCGGCAATCGGGATGCGGCCATCGCCCGATCCGAGGTCGTAGACGACGTCGCGTGAGGTGACCTGGGCCATCTTCAGCATTGCGAGGACGATCGTGTCCGGCGTCGGCTGATAGACGACGTCAGGCCGCCGGAGGGGGGCGGAGAGCTGAGCGAGCAACAGCAGCGTGACGGCGACGAGCGTGCGCATCGGCGAGCATCATACGTCCTCGGCGATACTGGGATGTGCTGCGCCCAGCCGCCGCCAGCGATCACTTCGACGGTCAGCGGTTTTTCAACCCCAGTGGCCATAACGGCCAACCGGTCTCCGCGGTGCCAAGGCTCATCGCCACCCGCCGCAGCCGGTGGCCGTCACACGTCCCGATCGTTCCGGGACGGCCGCCCGCGCTCGCGGGCGACGCCATCGCCGTCGTCACGTTCATCGGCCATGCGTCGTTTCTGATTCAGACGGCGTACGGCAACGTGCTTACGGATCCGGTTTACGCGCAGCGGGCCAGCCCACTGCCGTTCGTTGGACCGCGCCGCGTCCGGCAGCCCGGCATTCGATTCGACGACCTGCCGGCGATCGGCCTCGTGCTGCTCAGCCACAACCATTACGACCATTGCGATCTGGCCACGCTGCGCGCCGTCAGACGGAGGTGGCACCCGCAGGCCGTCACACCCGTCGGCAACGGCCGGCTGCTGCGGAAGGCGGGCTTCCGCGGTTCTCAGGAACTGGACTGGTGGGAGGAGACCGTAAACGCCCCGTTGAGAATCACTCTGGCGCCGGCGCAGCACTTCTCGGCGCGCACGCCGTTCGATCGCAATCGCGCTTTGTGGGGCGGTTTCGTCCTGCACCTCGGCGAGCGCCGCGTGTACTTTGCCGGTGACAGCGGATACGGCGGCCACTTCCGCGTGATCCGCGAGCGTCTCGGCCCGATGGCGCTCTCGCTGCTGCCGATCGGCGCGTACGAGCCACGGTGGTTCATGCGCGACATCCACATGGATCCCGCCGAGGCCGTCCAGGCACACATCGACCTCGAATCGACGCGCAGCGTCGCGATGCACTTCGGCACGTTTCAACTGACGCCGGAGGCCATCGACGAGCCCGAACGGGAGCTGAAGGAGGCCCGGCTCGCCGCTGGACTGGATGCCGAGTCGTTCCGAGTCCTTCAGCCGGGCGAGTCAATTGAAATGAGGGAATGAGGGAATGACCGCATAAGACTTAAGACGTAAGACCTGAGACATTTCTCACCATCACCGGGGGCGAGGGTGGCGTCTCTGCTTTCCACGTGCCGCCGGCCGGCGCCCTGGCTTTGCTTTCCGACGTCGGGACGGCCGCCTGGTTAGACTCCGCCGCGCGGATGTCTCTGGCTGACCCACCGGTGCTCGGCGTCTCGTGGCCTCGATGTCGCGCGTCGCCTCTGCCGTCGACTTCACCTCGAGGAAGATCTTCTCTCGCTGGGCCGCCGACTGAATCCCGGCGAACAGCTTGCTGAAGGCAGCGCGGCTGGCGCCGACGAAGTCGGCCGATCGCGTTTGTCCCACCAGAATGCACCCTTCTGTGTCGGCGTCGGTGTTGCCGGGGTGAATGCGCACGCCAGTGAAGTTGGGCACATTGTGCACTTCGGGCAGCAGCCGTTTGAACCTCTCGGAGAAACTGACGGTCACGACGTAGACACCCTCCGGAATCGCCGTCAGGCCGGGTATCTTGACGGGCCGGACGACGTCCTCCAGGGTGAAGCACTCGAAGACGCCGTTCACAAACAGCTGACCGATGGTGCTTCGTGAGGTGAAGGTCGAGCGCTCGACAGTCAGCTGCATGCAATGTCCGAATCGTTAAATGATGGATGGGGAATGAGGCAATGAGGGCATGAAGGAATGGAAAGTCGGAACCGTGAACCTCAATCCTTCAACCTGCACTCCTGCAATCCTAAAAATTCACGTCCTCTTCGGTACAACGAGCTTGCCGGTAAACACCTGCACGACCTCGCCACGCTGGTTGCGGGTCTCGCTGCGGAACGTCACGATGCCTCGATCGGGTTTGGAGCGCGACGGCCTGATCTCGAGGATCTCGCTGTGTACCTGCAGCACGTCGCCGGGCCGGGTCGGCGTCGGCCAGTTGATTTCGCCGCCGGCGCCGATGAAGCCGCCGGCGAGCGGCAGCCCGCCCTGCACGGTCAAGCGCATCGTGATGCCGGCCGTGTGCCAGCCGCTCGCCGCGAGGCCGCGGAAGATGGTGCTTTTGGCTGCGTCCTGATCGAGGTGAAAGGGCTGCGGATCGAACTCGCGGGCGAATGCGACGATCTGCTCAGCGTCGATCTGGTAGGTCCCGCTCGAGAAGCGCTGACCGACGACGAGGTCGTCGAGGTAGAGCAAGGTTTGAGACGAAGGCGCAGTCACGGTCACCTCGATTCGGGAGCGGCGACGAGCGTTTCGCTGCGGCGCTTGAGTCCGTTGGCCTCGAGTGCAAGATACCGCCGGTTGATGCCGGCCGTCATCTTCGCGAGAAGACCGCCCAGAAGTCCCGCGAACGTCAGGGACAGCGTCGCCCGAGACCCGGTCCCCGCAGGCTCGACGCCGTGGTGGGCGAGCACCCGCATGCTGGGCGCGCCCGACTTCCACGTAAATGAGCGGCCGGGGTCGATGGTGGTGACGGTCCAGACCGCCGGCGGCAGCCGGGGCTGCCGGACGAGGGCCCGCTGGCCGACGGCGAGCGGCGCCTGACTCATGCGCCGGATGCTGGTCACCGAGGGCGTCCACTCCGGCCATCGCTCGACATCGGCAATGACCGACCAGACGACCTCGGCCGGAGCAGAAATATCGATCGTGGTCTGGAAATCCACAGGTCCTCCTGAGAGAATGGCCGGCCATGCCGGCCACCACCCGATCGTCGCGACAGCGAAAGCGCCTCGCGCTCCCAGTCGCCGTCGTCATCGCGCTGGTGTGGCCGTTCGCGCGACGGGCCATCGACGTGACTGCGACGCCTGGCGTGCCAGTCGAGACCAGGGCGGTCGAAAGCCTCCGCGCCATCCAGCAGGGCGAACGCATTTACGAATCGGTCCACGGTTATTACGATCGGCTCGAGTGTGTGATCCAGGATACGTGCTCCGCGATCAATCCGTACCCGCCGACCTACCTCGACCCGAGTCACGCCTCGCCGACGCGCTTCGGATTCCGCTTCCGCTTTCACGAAGGCGCCCGGGCCGCCGGCGGACGCGGCGACCGCCGATCGCCCAGCGGCGTGACTGCGTATGCGATGACCGCGACTCCGCTCGACCGGAACGCCGGCCACCCTGCCTTCTGCGGCGACGACACCGGCGCTGTCTATCGGGTTGCCGATGGACGGCCGCCTCGCGTGCGTCGGGGACGGTGTGTGGCGGAGGGGGTTAGGGTTCAGTAGCGGTTCACGGGTTCACCGGTTCACGGGTTCTGGCACCCGTGAACCCGTGAACCCGTGCACCGGTGAACCTGCGGTTGCCACCTGTGAACCGGCAAGCGTTCTGGGTTCCCGCCGCTCGCCTATCTGCTGACGCCACATCGCGTAGTACAGGCCCTTCAACGCAACCAGTTCGTCGTGACGCCCGGTCTCGACGATGTGTCCCCGCTCGAGGACGTAGATACGATCGGCATGGAGAATCGTGGACAGCCGGTGGGCGATGAGCACCGTAATCGCACTGCCGCTCGAGGCGACCTCGCGAATGGTTTCGACGATGCCCTCTTCAGTGAGCGAGTCGAGCGCGGACGTCGCCTCATCGAACACGAGCAGGTGCGGACGCCGGAGCAGCGCGCGGGCGATCGACAGGCGCTGCTTCTCGCCGCCCGACACCTTCACGCCGCCCTCGCCGATGACCGTGTCGAGGCCCTTGTCGGCCCGCGCGAGGAGGTTGTCGCAGGCGGCCTTGCGGAGCACCTCCAGGCACTCGGCATCAGTGGCCTGCGGGTTCACGAACAGCAGGTTCTCGCGAATGGTGCCCGAGAAGAGCTGGGTGTCCTGGGTGACGAATCCGATGCGGGCGCGGAGATCGTTCAGATCGACCTCGGTTCCAGCAACCTCGTTGTACATGATCCGCCCGTCGCGCGGCGGGTAGAGCCCGACGAGCAGCTTGACGAGCGTCGTCTTGCCGGCGCCGGAAGGCCCGACGAAGGCAATCGTCTCGCCACGCGCCACCTGGAACGAGATGTCGTTGACGGCCGGTGTCGACGCCGACTGGTGCTGGAAGCTGACCCGCTCGAAAGCCAGCCGTCGCAGGTCGCGGAGCGGCTGCGGATGCTCCGGCCGCGGCTCCTTCGGCATCCTCAGGATGTCTTCGAAGATGTTCAGCGACGCCTCGGTTTCACGGTAGACGTTGATGACGTTGCCGATCTCCTCAAGCGGGCCGAAGATGAAGAACGAGTAGATGAACAGCGAGAAGAACTGCCCGACGGTGATGGCGCGCGTGTAAATGAGATAGAGCATGAGGAACAGGATGCTCGTGCGGAGAAAGTTGACCGCTGTTCCCTGGACGAAGCTGAGACTGCG
>Ga0111538_10007415_pt1 | contig 14791 bp, 14 predicted proteins | sample SoiMethybrSBSTD1_FD_79669 | JGI IMG/M metagenome (GOLD analysis project Ga0111538, IMG submission 79669) | Bulk soil microbial communities from a Populus tree surrounding site in Tennessee, USA - Soil MetaG P. TD hybrid SBSTD1 (version 2)... | ecosystem: Environmental > Terrestrial > Soil >... | reverse complement strand
TGGTAGTACTCGAAGAACAGCACGTTGTCGCGCCACAGGGGATCGTCCACGAACTTCTTGCTGCCGCCGTAGACGGGCCGGCGGCCCTCGTGGTTGAGGAGGAAGATCGCCGACAGGCGATTCGCCAGCTCCTGGGCCACCTGATAGAGGTTCATGTGCTGGCCGGATCCGGTCGGGCACTCGACCTTGAAGTCATCGCCGTAGTAGGCGTACATCTGAACCAGCGCGCGGACGATGAGCGCGTTGATGGGCGCCCAGATCGGGCCCCGCCAGTTCGAGTTGCCGCCGAACATGCCGCTGTCGGATTCGGCGGGTAGATAACCGACGCTGTACGCGCGGCCTCCGGCCTCGAACACGTAAGGGTGGTCCTTGTGGACGCGCGACACCGACCGGATGCCGTGGTCGCCCAGAAATTCCGCGGAATCGAGCATGCGCGCCAGGACCCGCCGCAGTTTTTCGTCGGACAGCATCGAGAGCATGAAGCGGCCGCCGGCTCCCGGGCGTCCCGGGTGACTGAGGTTCGCCAGCAGCTCGGGCCGGTTCTCGTTGATCCACTTCACGCGTTCCACGAAGCCGGGGAGCTTCGCCACGACCTCGGGTCGGTAGACCGAGACCGCGCACAGCGGCAGCAGCCCGACGAGCGTGCGTACCTTGAGCCGCGTCGTGAACTGCCCGGGGACGCGCAGCACGTCGTAGAAGAAGCCGTCCTGCTCGTCCCACAGCGAATCGGCGCCCCCCTTGCGGTTCATCGCGGCGGCGATCGAGACGATGTGCTCGTAGAACTTGATCGCGAACGGCTCGTAGGTGGAGTCCACCAGCGCCAGCTCCAGCGCGATATCGAGCATGTTCTGCGCGTAGAACGCCATCCAGGCCGTCCCGTCCGCTTGCTCGAGGTATCCCCCCGTCGGCAGTGGCGCGCTGCGGTCGAAGACGCCGATGTTGTCGAGGCCGAGGAAGCCGCCCTCGAACAGGTTGCGCCCGTCGCGGTCCTTGCGATTGAGCCACCAGGTGAAGTTGGTGACCAGCATGTGAAACGTCTTCTTGAGGAACGGAATCGCCTCGTCGCCCATGCTCTCGCGGTTCAGACGATAGTTGAACAGCGTCGCCCACGCGTGCACGGGCGGGTTGACGTCGTCGAAGTTCCACTCGTAGGCGGGGAGCGCGCCGTTGGGGTGCTGGTAGCGGTCCAGCAGCATCAACGACAGCTGTTCGCGCGCGAAGTCGGGATCGACGAACCCCAGCGCCACCGCGTGAAACGCCAGATCCCACGCCGCGAACCAGGGATACTCCCACTTGTCCGGCATCGAGATGACGTCGGTGCTGTAAAGGTGGAACCAGTGCTGGTTGCGGCCGCCGTCGGTGGCGTCGCGCCCGACGCCGCGCGCTTTCAGCCAGCGCTCGACGTCGTAGACATAGGCCTGCTTCGTCCACAGCAGGCCGCCATAGCCCTGGCGGACGACGCTGGTGGCGTCGGCGGAGAGCGTCGCCGGAATCAGGGCGCCGTAGAACTCGTCGGCCTCGCGCTTGCGGTCCGAGAACGTCTCGTCGCAGTCGCGGAACGGATCGGAGAGCGTGCTCGGCGCCAGGACCGTCAGGCGCAGGCGCAGGGTCGCGCTCTGCCCGGGCGCGACGGTCACGGGCGAATGAAACGCGGCCTTCGTTCCCTGGTGATTGGGGTTCACCGCCCCCTGGCGCCCGTTCACGATGTGATCGTTGATGCCGTCCTTCTGGTATTCGCTGTCGTTCGGTTGGCCCCAGAGACGGTACTTGTTGGTTTCGTTGTCGGTGAACAGCAGCTCGCCGGGCCCATCGCAGTACAGGTAGCTTTGGCCGAGCACCTCGTGGCGGGCAGCGATCACGGCGGACCGGCCGTGATGTCCGGCCGCGAGCCCGGGTCGAGGCGCGCCGGCGTCGAGCGCCCAGGTATTGCGGTACCAGAGCTGGGGCACGAGGTGCAGCACCGCCGGCTCGGGCCCGCGGTTGGTCGCGGTGATGCGGATGAAGGTGTCCTCGGGGCCGCCCTTGGCGAACTCGACCTGCACGTCCCAGTAGCGGTCCTCGTCGAACACGCCCGTGTCCAACAGCTCGAACTCGAACTCCTCCCGCGAGCGGCGCGCATTCTCTGACACGAGCTTCTCGTACGGGAACGCCGCCTGCGGGTACTTGTAGAGCATTTTCGCGTACGAATGCGTCGGCGTGCTGTCGAGATAGAAGTAGTACTCCTTGACGTCCTCGCCGTGGTTTCCCTCGCTGTTCGTGAGGCCGAACATGCGCTCTTTGAGCATTGGGTCCTTGCCGTTCCACAGGCCGAGCGCGAAGCAGAGCAGCATGTTGGCGTCGCACCAGCCCGCGATCCCGTCCTCGCCGCTGATGTACGCGCGCGACCGGGACTGATCATGGGTGACGTCGTTCCACGCCTCGACGTTGCGGCTGATGTTTTCGCGCACGCTGCCCCACTGCCGCTCGCTGAGGTACGGCCCCCACTTCTTCCATGGCACGCCCGTCCTGGCGTCCTTGAGTCGTTGCCGCTCAGCCTGCTTCTCGTGCTCGCGCATACAGTCCTCCTGGTTCGGCCGAGTCGAAGTTGGATCGCTCGGCCGGAACGACAACGCATGCCCGGATGATTAGGTCAAAAGAGGAGGTCGCGCATGCGGGGGCGATGGCTCATCTGCTGCCGGACGCTGGCGGTCGGGGCGCTGGCGCTGTTCGTGGCCCTGTCGCCGGTGGTGGCTGATGCGGCAGAGGCGGAAGAACCGCCCGGCCAGCTACAGGTCATCCAGATCGGCTCGCACGTCGTGGCCGTCGACGCGGTCGGCAACGCCGTCCTGTACGACTACCCGCCCGGGGAGGCGCCCGACTGCGAGGGGCAGGAGGCGTGCTGGGGTTTTTCGGCCCGGGGGGCGGCGGGCGTCGTGGTCCTCGAGGGCGGTGACGTCGCCGCCATCGATGTCGCCAGCGGACGCGTGTTCGTCGAGGAGCGCGGACGGTGACGACGCGACGATGGCGGTGGTGGTGCCGCGCGCTGGCGTTCTGCGCGCTGGTGCTGACGGCGGCGCCCGCGACGATCGCGCGCGGCGACGAACCGGGTCACGACGCAGGCGACGATCCGCCCGGCGCGACCGACCGGGTGGTCAAGATCGGGCCGCAGGCCGTGGTGATCGTGGACGAGTTCGGCAACGTCAGGATGTGGGACGACGATCCGTCACAGGAGGCGCGCGCGTGCAACTCGGCGCTGGCTTGCTGGGGCGGCGCGCTGCAGATCTTCGCCGGCTTCGCGATCGCGACCTACGAAGACTTCACCACGAGCACCGAGGGTGGGGTCGGGGGCGATCGACCGTAGCGCGGTCAATCGCCGGCGCCGGCATCGCCGGCGTCGGCGGCCGCATCGGAGCCGGGATCCACGCCGAGGGGCACGTCCCTGTCGCAGCGGGCGGCGGCGAGCGCGAGCGCGATCACGACGGCGGTGAGCCACGCTGTCCGCCTCACGGTGGGGTGCTCCCCTCACCGTCGATCGTGTAGTTGAGCGACAGCGCAAACCACCAGGAGGGCGTCTCGCCGACCGTGCCGTAGGGCTCCGCCTGCAGCCGGTAGGGCCGCGGTTGCCAGCGCACCGACAGCGCCGCGGCCACGCCCAGGTGCTCCGTCACCCGCAGGGTCGCGCCGGCCATCGCCATGGGCCCGATATCCAGCCGCCACCGTCGATCGGTCTGCACCAGCTCCTCGCCGAGGATCCCGTTGAGTGTCAGCGACCCTCCGACGGCGGCCCACGGCCGGAACCGCCACCGCCAGCTCGTGATCCGTGCACCGACGTCAACCGGCGCGCGGATCACCTCCGCCTTCAGGCCGTGGTCCAGCTGCAACGTCACCGGGCCGCGCACGCCGGCGGCGCCGAACAGCGACCATGGCTTGCTGCCCCAGACGCCTCGGATCTCGGCGCCGGGTGCCCAGACGCCGCGCCCGCTTGGTTCCGCGGCCTCCAGCACGAACCCCTTCTCGACCGTCCAGACCGGCGGGCCGTAGACGATGCGGCGCTGTTGCAGATCGGTGGCGGCGACCGTGGCCGCCGTCCGCGCACGGGCCGCGCAGTCGCGGGCTGGATCGGCCAGCATCACCGCCGATTCGCCCACCGCGATGCGAAAGTTCGCTCCGCGATCCTGGACGGAGACAGGCGCGGCCCGCGCCTCGGCGGGCGACACGAGGCCGGTCAGCAGACGCCGCACCTCACCGGCGTCGGGGCAGGCGCCCACGACGTCGAGCGTGAGGCTGCCGTCCCGGGGCGCTTCGCCGTCCGCACGCGCTGCCTTCGTGTCCGCCGCCGCGGCCAGGACGGCTGCGGCGATCGCCAGTGCGGCCCCACGCGGCATCGGTCACGAAAGGTGGTCCGGCGCGCGCGCGCCTGCGATGCGCCGTTCCCTGATACGTGATTGCCGCCGGGAGCCGACCCTAGGCCCCGCGGTAACGGCGGCGGTCGAGCTGTTACCTCTGGCGGATGCGCGTTACCGGACTAGTCCGGATGAGCGCGCATCCCTTTGCGGTCGTTGACCGATGGTCCGGCATCACCCTTGCTGAAAACCCCCGGCATGGCACGGCGCGCGGTGGTCGGGATGTTGGCCATGGCGGTCGTTGCGACCGGCGCCTGCGGGGGCGGCGGCCAGTCGCACCCCGACGGCGGGGCGGTGGGCAGCCAGGGGTGCGCCGATCTGTTTGCCCAGGACAGCGTGCGGACGTATTCGCTCGAGATCGATCCCGCCGAATGGCAGAGCCTGCAGGCGGAGTTCAACAACATCGCGGAGCTGGCCGTCAACGGCAACGAGTTCGCGACCTTTCATCCGGTCGTCTTTCGCCTCGATCAGGAGACCGTCACCAACGCCGCCGTGAAGCTGCACGGGCAGTCGTCGTGGCTGCAGACGGTGATGTTCGACGGCGCACGCGCCAAGATGCAGTTCACCGTCGCGTTCGACCAGATCGACCCGAACGGGTCGTTTCACGGCCTCGACAAGCTGGTGTTCGACATGCCGCGGTCGGACTGGACGTTCCTGCACGATCGGCTGGCGCACGCCTGGTTGAGGCAGAACGGCATCCTGGCGGCCTGCGTGTCCAGCGCGCGCCTGATGATCAACGGCACCTACTACGGCCTCTACGCGGTCGAGGAGGATGTCGACCGCGGCGTCATCAAGCAGTTCTTTCCCGCCAACCCGGACGGCGATCTCTGGAAGGGCGGCGAGGAGCCGGAGACCAACAAGGGGGCGCCCGACTACGCGCGCCTGGACGCGTTCTGGATGACCCCCGACCTCGCGGCGGTCTCGGCGATCGTCGATGTGCCCGGGTCGGTCATGACGTGGGCGGCGGAGGCGCTGCTCAACAACGCCGACGGCTATTACGGGGGCTTCCACAACTTCTTCCTGTACGACCAGGGCCAGCAGGGGTTCGTGTTCTTGCCGCAGGACACGGACGCGACGTTCGACTGGTTGGCCGTCTTCGATCTGCCGGGCGCCACCAGTCACCCGGTGTTCTGGTGGGAGCCGCGCGCCAAGCCGGCGCCGCTGCCGGGCCCGCACTGGGTGATCGTCATGTCGGACGCCGGCTGGCGCCGCAAATACGCGGACGCGATCGCGACGCAGCTTGGCCGCTGGGATCCCGCCCAGATCCAGGGCTGGATCGACGCATGGTCGCAGCAGATCGCGGCGGATGTCGCCGCCGATCCACACAGCTGGGCGACCGCCAGCGATTTCACGGGGGCGGTCCAGAAGGCGCGCGAGATCGTGGCGACCCGCCCCGACTACCTGCGCACGTTCGTCTCGTGCGAGCAGGACGGAACCGGCGAGGACAAAGACGGCGACGGCGCACGCTGGTGCGACGACTGCCGCGACGACGACGCCACGATCCACCTCGGCGCGCCCGAGATCTGCAACGGCGTGGACGACAACTGCAACGGCACCATCGACGAGGGCTGCTAGCCCTCGTCGACGCTACGGCCCGACGGGAAGCCGACTACTGGAGGCCCGCGCCAGCGCCGCCGCCGGCGCCGCCGCCGGCGCCGCCGGCGCCGCAGTTGTTCGCGGCGGCCTTGGTGGTGGCCACGTTCATGAACGCTCCCGAGCCGTTGGGGCAACGGCTCAAGCCCAGGGTTGGGTGCGGCGCGGGCCAAGAGACCTCGTCGATGATCGTGGTGTTGTCGGCCCGGAACAGACGGGCAGCGTCGGGCGCTGTCAGCCCGATGCCGCCGGCCGTCGACTCGATCACGTAGTACTCGCTCGGCCCGAGCAGCGTCCCCGGCGGGATTGTGATCCTGTCCGTGGTGGAGTCGCCGAACAGCAGGCCACCGATGTTGACCGTGGTCGTGCCCGTGTTGAAGAGCTCGACCCAGTCGCCGACGGACCCACCCGCGCTGGATTCGACCTCGTTGATGACGATGTCGTCGAAGTTGTTGGTGCCGCCGGTACCGCCAGCGCCGGCCGTGCCGGTGCTGCCGCCGACCGCGCCGCCGCCGGCGCCGCCGACCGCGCCGCCGGAGCCGCCGGCCACGCCGCCGGCGCCGCCGACCGCGCCGCCGGAGCCGCCGGCCACGCCGCCGGCGCCGCCGACCGCGCCGCCGGAGCCGCCGGCCACGCCGCCGGCGCCGCCGACCGCGCCGCCGGAGCCGCCGACCGCGCCACCGGAGCCGCCGACCGCGCCGCCCGAGCCGCCGGCCGCGCCACCAGTGCCACCGCGTCCCGCCGCGCCGCCACCGGAGCCGCCGACCGCGCCGCCGGAGCCGCCGACCGCGCCGCCAGTGCCGCCGCGTCCTGCCGCGCCGCCGCCGGTGCCGCCCGCCGTGCCGCCGGAGCCGCCGACCGCGCCGCCAGTGCCGCCTGCCGCGCCGCCGGTGCCGGCTGCGCCGCCCGTGCCCGCGCCGCCGCCGCTGCCGGCCGTACCCGTGGTGCCGCCCCGTCCCGCCGCGCCGGTGGTGCCGCCCCGGCCTGCCGCGCCGCCTGTGCCGCCGCGTCCACCAGATCCGCCGCGTCCACCGCCAGCCGTGCCGGCCGTGCCGCCGGTGTCGGGGTCGTCACCGCATCCGACCAGCGAAGTCAGGATGGCGAGGGAGGCTCCCAGGACCACGGTACGAAACGATCCACCAACTCGAAGCATGCTCGATGTCTCCAGTTTTTTGTTGTCGGCGCGGGTTGCGAACCGGCGGCGAGTATATGGCCGGCGCACGGCTGGGCTGGGAAGAAAAATCGAAGATATTCGTCAATTCCCGCTGCCGCAGACCGCGATCAAGGATTTCTTAGCATTCGGGCAAGGACCATTTAGCAATCGGGTCCGCGTGGTTTTGCCATCTTCGTTCTCGCGCCGCCGCTGGTTGGCGAACGCGAAACAAACGATTCCACGACGGGGGAAACCATGACGAAGCCCACGCATCTGCTCACGATCGGATTTGCCCTCAGCACCGCGCTCGCCGCCACGGCGGGATGCCGGCAGCCAGCCCACAGCCGAAGGCGGAGGAGCGCGAGGTCAACGCCGTCTTCTGGGCGCGCCTCGCCGATCATGAAATCGGGGCGATGAGCCGCCGCATCGTGGTCAACATGCCGCCCGCGCGCCTGCTCACCTGGCAGCACCAGATCCTGCTGCCCGCCTGGAGCGCGCCCGAGCGCGCAGCGGCCGCGGCGCGGCAGCCCTCGCCGATCTAGGGGGTCGCGCGCCGGTCAAAAATTGGATCCCCCGGCGATCCCGATCGAACAATGGGGGATGACCGAGCCGGCCCTGCGGACGATGCAGGAGATCACATCGACCTGGGTCGAGGACGGGTACCCGAACTACCAGGTGTGGTGGTTCAAGCTGCGTGCGGACGACATGGCGTCCGCGGAGCTGATGACACTCGGGTTGATCGAGCCGATCGGGATCTGGCGCTCGTACAAGCTGACCCGCGAGGGCCAGTACTGGGCGCTGCAGAACCGCGAGCTGCGGCCGTCGTACGGGGCGCACGCCTAGCCGCGTCGTTCCGCCCCCGTCACGCCGCGCGGCGCGCGGCCTGCCGTGACCAGCAGCGCATCGCTCCGCGCGGCCCCGCGATACCCTACCTCTGCCTCTGGTCGAACTGGAGGTCGGGATGCGGACGCGAGGGCGAATCGGATTGCTGGCGTTGACCGTCATCCTGGTGGCGGGCACGGCGCGCGCGGCTGATGCGGGCCCGGCGGCCGACGCGGCGCCGACGCCCAGCCCGGCCCAGACGCCGCCCGCCACCTACCCGCCGCCCGGACACTACCCGCCGCCCGGCTACTATTATCCCCCGCCCCAACCCGGACGCTACCCGCGCGCCCACGCTGCGCCGCCGAGGTCGCGGGGCAAGCGAGGCTTTCTCGCGCTGGCCAATCTCGGGCTCCATTCGTACCAGAACGAGCACGCGGGGCGGTACGGTCCCGGTCTGCGTCTGGGCGGGCTGATCGGCGGCCGCGTCGGCGAAGTGCTGTCGATCAATGCCGACGTGACGTTCGACCTCAGCAACCGGAACGACGTCCCCTCGAGGGACATCTACCGGGAGTGGACCGTCGGCCTCGCCTTAGGCCCGCTCGTTCACCTTCCCGCGGGGCCGCTGGAGCTGGCCGTGGGTCCCAAGCTCGGCATCTTCGTCATCGACATCGATCGGACCATCGGCGGCGTCCCGACGACTGCCGGCGCGACGGGCTTCAGCGCGGGCGTCAACGCCGGCGCCTTCGTCCCCGTCTACGGGCGCACGTCGATCGGCATGCTGCTCTCGTTCGCGTTGCTGTGGATACAACGCTGCAGGACGATCTCCGGCACGGCCGAGGCCTGTGATTCGTTTGCCACGACCAGCGCCGGGAAGGTCATCGGCGTCGCTGCCGCCGCTCTTTACTGAAGGCACGATGCGACGACGTCTCTGGCTCCAGGCACTGATACCGGCGTTCATCGTCATCGCGGGCGCGACACGTGCGGCGGCGGCGGAGCCGGATCGCTCGGGTCCCTCCGTCTGCTCGCCGCCGTGTCCGGAGGGACAGACCTGCGTGGGCCGCGCGTGCGTGGTGGCGGGCGCGCGGCCGACCACACTGTCGCCGCCACCGGCCGCCACCCCGCCGTCGGCGCCCGGTTACGCGCCGCCGCCCGGTTACGCGCCGCCGCCGGCTTACGCGCCGCCACCCGGTTACCCGCCGTACTACTCCCCGCCGCGATACTACCCGCCACCACGACCGCTCAGGCCGCCGCGGCTGAAGCGACGCTTCCTGGCGCTTCCCTACCTCGGCATGCACTCGTACCAGGACACAAACAAGGGCGTCTACTACGACCCCGGCCTGCGTGTCGGCTCCCTCCTCGGAGGCCGCATCAACGACCGGATCTCCCTCAACGGAGAGCTGAACTACGACCGCGCCAACGGGGACGGCGTGCTGGACGGCCTCCGCGAGGATTCGTTCACCTTCGCCTTGAGTCCGCTCTGGCAGCTGCCCATCGGGACGGTCGAGATCGTGTTCGGACCGAAGGCCGGGATCTACATGATCCAGACCGAGCGCCGCACGACCCCGACGGGTCTCATGGAGGAGAGCAGTGAGTGGGGCGTCATCCTCGGCGTCAACGCCGGCCTCTTCATGCCGGTGTCGGCGGCCGCCTCGATCGGCATTCTGCTCGGCTACGAGCTGAGGACCCCGAACAGTGTCTGCCGGGGCCAACAGGGCAGCGCGATCTGCTCCTCGGGCAACGGCTGGGGCCTCGCGAGACTGCTGGGCCTCACCGCCGCCGTGTTGTTCTGACCACGCGCTCTGGAAGTAACGGCCTAAGCCGTTGAATTGTCGGGGTGAGCAGCGGGATTGAACCCTCGGCGGGGGTCTCGCTCGCGCGCCCATCGGCCTCCGGTCGGTCAACGGCCTGGGGCCATTTTTTTGGCCAACCGGTGGACAACAACTACCGCGAAGCGAACTAAGTGATCGAAATTTCGGGGTGAGCAACGGGGATTGAACCCGCAACCCCCGGAGCCACAGTCCGGTGCTCTACCAATTGAGCTATGCCCACCGTATTCAGTTTTGTTTCGCGCGCCCGGCAGGATTCGAACCTGCGACATCCGGCTTAGAAGGCCGGCGCTCTATCCAGCTGAGCTACGGGCGCATGCTTATTACAATTTACGCTAGCGCACCATGACTTTGCACGAACCGCGGCCGCGAATGCGGGCGCAACTCAAGAATCTGACGGCCGGCGGGGGAGGGCGCGCCGCAGCCGCCCGCCGCTTCGGGGATGTTGCCGCGCGCGCCGTGGCACGTGCGTTGCTGCCGATGCGCAGCCGTGCGGTGCGGTCGAATCCTCGCGGCGTTGGCGCTGGTGTTGGCAGCGGCGTGCTCGTCGGACCACGTCGGCGGCAATAACGCGCCCGGGACAGTCACGCTGCGCCTGCTGCTGCCGTCGGCGCGGTCGTTCTGCGACACGATCACCGCGTGCAGCGGACCGGTCCACATCTCCATCGGAAAGGAATCGGGGACCTGGCTGCCGCGCACACCCGGACCCTGTGCTTTCCCGGTCCCGTGCGCAAACGCTTGCACGCCGCTGACGTGTACAGCCGGCCTCTGCCAGCCCGGCGTCTTCGGCCTGGCGGTCACCAACGTCGAGACGACCTGGGACGGGTCGTACGTGGAGTGGTCGACCTGCGCAAGCGGCGCGACCTGCTACAACCCGCGGTTCGTGCCGCCGGGCCGTTACGTCGCGCGCCTGTGTGCGACGCCCGGCTCGCTCGTCGTGACGGACGGCGCCGACAACCAGACCTGCATGCCGACCGCCCCGGAGGAATGCGTCGAGACCACCTTCGATCTCCCGGGCCCGCCGCTGGTCGAGGCCGCGCTGCCGTAGCGGGTCAGGGCGTCTTGACCTTGCAGGCGCCCGCTTCGCAGACTTCGTCGGCGCCGCAGTGGGCGTAGGCGACGCCGTCGGAGGTGCAGGCGACCTGCGCTGTCCAGAACGGCAGGTGGTTGGTCTCGGTGATGTCCTGGAACGGCAGCCAGAACGGCGGCAGCGAAGGATCGCCGCCCGGGTCGACGGCGCGTAGATCGATCGCCGCCATCCAGAGCTGGGCGCGGTGCACGCCCGTGGGGCCGGTGTTCACCAGCGCAAAGCCGTAATCGATCTTCGAGCTGAACGTGACGAACAGCAGCTGATCGTTCACCTGCGAGAACGGGCTCAGCTTCGGCCATGTCGACGAGACGGCCGTTCCCTGCGACGCGCGCGCCAGCTCGTAGCAGGTGGGGCCCGGGCAGGTCTGGCTGTCGACGTCCGCGGACGCGAGCCGCAGGCGCGCCGTCGTCGCCGTGTAGGCCGACGTCCCGACCGGCGCCGCCGCCATCACCAGCCAGTGCCCGTCGGGCGACCAGCTCGGATAGAAATGAAACAGGCCGCCGGTCATCAGCACGATCCGCCGGATCGCGGTCGCCTTCCCGGTCGTCGGATCCAGCTCCAGCGTCGCGATCTCGCCGTCCTCGGGACGGCTGTCGGTGATGGTGCCCAGCTCGCTGGAATACAGGGTGAACACCACGCGCCGGCCGTCCGGCGACCACTCGGGGTGCGTGACCAGCTTGCCGGACGGCAGCAGCGCGTCGGTGTCGCCGATGTCGACCATCGCGCCTGTCGCCGTGTCGTACACCTGGATGTGACCGAAGGTCGATGTCAGCACGCGGCTGCCGTCGGTGTTGAGCGCGGTGAAACGCGACGCCGTTCCGGTCGGCGTGCCCGTCCCCGTGCCGGTGTCGGGCGAGATGCTGGGTGCGGCCGGCGCGGTCGTTGGCGCCGTCGCCAGGAACGAAAACTGCGTGCCCTGATCGGCGGTCGCCGTGAACGAGATCATCCGACCGTCGCGGCTGACGCTGTGGCAACCGCCGCACACCAGCGGGTTGGTCGGCGACGACGGGACGATGAACGGCGACGCCTGCGACGCCCCGAACGGCAGCCGGTAGGTCGTGCCGCCCGTGCTCGTCGCGGTCCAGTAGTACAGGCCGCCCGTCACCGGCTCGGGCGAGAAGCGGACGGCGATCGTCGGCGACTGGAACACGGCGCCGCCTTCGCCGTCGGTGCCTTCGATCGTCGCCTGCAGCGTGGCGTCGGGGTGCCCGTAGGCGATCGCCAGCCAGCCGCGCGCCGGCATCGGGTAGAGGCAGGTCGCCAGCGTGCAGGGGACGTAGAAGTCGTAGCGGCTGCTGCCGTCGTCGAGGCGGATGCGAAACACGCGGTTGGTGGCGGCGCCGCGCGTCCACTGGAAGGTGATGGCGCCGACGTTCATGGGGTGCATCGCGCCGTCGAGCGGGTAGGCGAGCCGCGGCGCCCCCTTGGGATCTCCGGCCGTGCCCGCAAACTGCCCGGGCGCGTCCGGGATCGCCGGATCGACGTAAGGGAACGAAAACGGCGCCGCGTTCGGGGGCTGGCTGGCGATCTGCTCGCGCCGCGTGCCGCACGCGCCGGCCGCCGCCAGCACCGCGCACCAGACCAACATGCGCCGCTGCACTGCCAAGTTGCCGGCTCCGGCGGCTAGAGGCGGTCTCGCTCGCGCGGCAGCCCGGGCCGATGGTTCCCGCGGGAGCCGTCGCGCGCCGGGACCGCGGCCCGCTGCGCCTCGAGATCTTCGATCAGCCGCGCCGCGCGCGCCGCGTACGAGCTGGACGGATAGCGGGCGGCCAGCTCCGCGGCGCGCTTGTTCGCGTCCGCGATGCGGTTCATCTGCAGCAGCGCCTGCACGGCCAGGAACTCGCGCTCGGCGGCGAGCTGGCCGCGCGGGAACTCGCGGCGGTGGGTCTCCAGCGCGGCGAGCGCGCGCGACGGCGCCGTCGCCAGGTCGCTGCGGCCCGCGTCGATGAGCGGGATCTCGCGCGCCAGCGAGTCGGTCGGCGCGGCGGCCTCGGCGGGCGCGGGAGCCGCGACGCGCGCCTCCGCGACGTGCCGCCTGACGCGCGCGGTGTGCGCCGCCGGAACCGGCGCCCGCTCGACTTCAGCCTGAGGTTGCAGCGCGGCGATCGCTGTCTGGGGGACGGCGCGGTGCGCCCGCGCGGGCTCGCTGACTTCCACGGCGGGGCCGGCCGCGGCCAGGCGCTTCGCGTTGCGCGCGTGCAGCGCCCAGACGAACGTGCCGCCGCCGACAATCGAGAACGCCAGCACGCCCGCCACGCCCAGCCGCAGCCAGGAGACGGGCGCTCGGCTCGGCGCGCGCGCGATGCCTTCGACGGCGGCGCCCAGCCGGTCCAGGTCGCGCGACCCCGGCGGTTGGGGGCGGCGCGCGCCGCGCAGCAACACCCCCGAAGCGGCCGTCAGGCCCGTTGGATCGTCCCGCCAGCGTGTCGGCTCTCTCATCGCGGTCGTCGCCCGTCCCTACGGCCTAGCTGTTCCCAAGTCCCCGCCGCGCCAGATCGCGGCTCAGATTTTTCTCGAGCTGCCGGCGCGCGCTGTGGAGGCGCGAATACACCGTTCCCACCGGGACGTTCATCAGCTCGGCGATCTCGAGGCAAGACAGCGACTCGATCTCGAACATCACGAACGTCGCCCGCTTGGCGATCTCCAGGCGGTTGAGGGCGCGTTCGGCCAGCTCGCGCTGCTCGCGCCGGACCAGGACGTCGTCGGCGGCGGCCAGCCCGGACGGACGATCCTCCTCGCCGCCGCCGCTCAGCACCTCGTGCGTCCAGCGGCGGCGCCGGCGGTAGTTCGCGGCGACCCGCATGCAGATGCCGAACAGCCAGGTCGAAATGCGTGCCCGGCGATCGAACGTATCCAGCCGACGGTGCACGACCACGAACACGTCCTGCGCGACGTCGTCGAGATCGGACGGGTGGATGCCGAGGCGCTGCAGGCTTAGCCAGACGAAGCGCCCGTGCTCGCGGTAGATCGTACGGACCTCCAGCGGCTGTGACGTCTCGACGCCGCCGGCCGCTGCCGGATCGAAGCTTGGTCGAAGTTGGGCAAAAGCCTGTTTCATTGCGTCTCCAAGCTCGCTATTTCCAACGTAACCCGACGCCCGCCCAGCCGGCCACGGCCACCACGGGCTGGGTGAAGACAGTGTCCATCCCGGCCGGCTTGCCAGCAACGAAAAACTCGCGGCGGGCCAGGGGTTCGGTGGCCTCGAGGCCGATTTCGGCCACCACGCCCTGATAGATCGGAATGATGACCCGCGTCAGCTGGGCGACCGCGAACGTCCAGCGCTGCCCGGGTCCCGTGGGAGTCCCCGAGTAGACGACGGCGTGCAGGATGCCGGCGTTGGCCCCGGCGCACAGCTCCAGGCGCAGGCCGCTGGTGGCCGCCAGCGGGACGAAGCAGCCGACCAGCTCGGCGTAGGTCAGGCCGAAGGCGAAGCCGTCGTCGGGAGCAGCGGTGCGCTGCTCGGGGAACACGACGGCGGCGACGCCGATCGCGAACGACGCCGACACGTCGATCGTGGCGGACAGGCCGCCACCCGGCGCAACCCCCGGCACTTGTCCCCAGCCCGCGCCGGCGACCGCGGTGACCCGCCCGCCTGAAAGGTCCGCGGCCGGCGCCGGCGGGGGAGGGGGCGGGGCAGGCGCCGGCTTGGGCGCGGGCGCGCGCGCCAGCGCGTCCGGATCGATCAGGATCGCGATCGTCAGCGCCGCCGCGGTGGCGATCGACCGGCAGTCGCCCGGGCTGCTGGTGAGCGCGCGGCTGTCGATCAGCTTTCCTTCGCCGCTGCGCATTGCGATCGTGACCTGAAACCCTTCCGCCTTCTGCGTGACGATCGCCTCGATGAACTGCGTCGGCGTGCGCGCGAACGGATTGCCGCTCAGGCGCTCGCTCACCTCGGACTCGATCGCCGCCGCGTCGGGGCAGACGC
>Ga0111538_10007413_pt1 | contig 14793 bp, 12 predicted proteins | sample SoiMethybrSBSTD1_FD_79669 | JGI IMG/M metagenome (GOLD analysis project Ga0111538, IMG submission 79669) | Bulk soil microbial communities from a Populus tree surrounding site in Tennessee, USA - Soil MetaG P. TD hybrid SBSTD1 (version 2)... | ecosystem: Environmental > Terrestrial > Soil >... | reverse complement strand
TGCCGCTGATCGAGGAGGCTCGGGCCGCGTTCCTGCTCGCCGAGGCGCGCGATGTTGTTCTCGTTCGGGCCGATGCCGTTGCCGTCCGGTTCCGTCGTGTTGGTGGCCTTCGACAGCGTGTAGCTCAGCGCCGCGTAGAGTTTCGGGTGGCCGCGGTAGCTGATCTCGGTCTGCAGGCCGTCGTAGTCGGCCACGCCGAGGTTCATGATCGTGTTGACGGCGAGCACCCCGCCGGTCACAGGCAGAATCGGCCGCGTCGCGTTGGCGACGGCCGCTGACCGCACCTGGCCCGGCGCCGTGCGATCGAAGATCGACGGCGCGTTCAGATCGACTGTGCGATCGAGATCGCTCCAGTGCTGGTGCACGTAGTCAGCGCCGACGAAGAGCCCGCGCCTGACCTCGCGCTCGGCCCCGATCGAGGTCACCTGGCTGCGCGGGTTGCGGAACTCATCCGGGTAGTTCGGCAGCAGATCGAAGTTCAGGCCGTACTGCGCGAACTGCGTCTTGTAGAAGTCGCGATCGCCGGCCTTGATGGTGATGTTGCGCGCCGGCACGCTGGCCGGGTTGAGCGCGAACGACACCGGCACGCACTGGATGCCCGTGAGGCAGGCCGGAAACCCCGGCTGCCCCGGCAGCGCCGTGTACGTCGAGAAGCCGTCGAGGCCGTTCATCAGCGCGCCGGCCACCGAGTTGGTGCGGATCTGCGTGTAGTACATGCCGTAGCCGCCGCGCACCGCGGTGTGCGCGTCGCCGTGCGGACGCCAGCCGAAGCCGATGCGCGGCACCAGGTTCGCGGTCGAGTCGGTGATCGACTGCCGGTCGTAGCGCAGCCCGAGGTCCAGCGTCAGGTCGGTGCGGACGCGATACTGATCCTGCACGAACACCGAGCCGAGCCACTGATTGAGCGTGTACTTCGCCGGAGCGCCGAAGCTGAACGGCTGCGAGTAGTTCTGCACATCGGCCAGCGTCAGCTGATCGTAGGGCAGCGTGGACGAAGGGCCGGTGCCGACGAACGTGAACGTGCCCAGCAGGTTCTGCCCAGGTTCGCTGCCGATGCCGCCGGTCATGTGCCGGGCCAGGCTGCCGCCGATGCGCACGAAGTGATTGCTCTTCGTCCACGACAGCGTGTCGGAGAACTGCGCCTGCCGGCTGTAGAGATTCGAGTACTGCGACGCGCCGATGCGGAACTGCGCCGGCCCGGCGGTGCGCTGATAGATCGTGCTCGACTCGACGGCCTCCCACAACGTCACCGGATCGCCGTTGCTGTAGTTGAAGCGCGCTTCGTTGAGCAGCGTCGCGCTGATCACGTCCGTGTGGTTCCCCTGCAGCGCCCAGCTGCGTCGCGAGTACTTCCGCGCCGCCGTCGGCGCCGTCGTGCCGATGACCGTGTCGTTCGGGTTCGTGTCCGACATGCGATCGACGTTGAAGCGCAGCATCACCGCCTGCGACGGCGTCAGCTTGTGATCGACGCGCGCGTTGACCAGCGCCTGACGGTACTCGCCGACATATTCGAGGCTGCCGTTGTCGAGCACCCACGACGGCAGCGTCGGCGAAAGCGCGGTGGTTCGGTTCTGCCAGGTGTAGTCAGCCGAGACGAAGTAGAACGTCTTGTCCTTGACCAGCGGTCCGCCGGCCGTGCCCGAGATCTGGCTCAGCTTGTCGGGAATGTCCACCGGCGTGATCGACTCGAGCGTCGTCGGCGTCACGCAGGTGGTGATCGAGGGCGGGCAGAAGCCGTCGGTCGAGAACGTCTTCGGCTGCCCGCTGCCCGCGCGATTCATGAAGAGCGCTTCGCCGCGCAGCACGTTGGTGCCGTTCTTGGTGACGATGTTCATCGCCGGGCCGGAGGTCCAGCCGAACTCGGCCGAAAAGGCGTTGGAGAGCACCGCGACTTCCTGTACCGCGCCGGCCGGGACGTTGGCGAGCATCGTCTGACGTCCCCAGCCCTCGTCGTTGCTGGCGCCGTCGAGCATGAACGTCGTCGTCCGGCGGCTGCCCGAGGCGGTGACGAAGTACGTTGCGTTGACGAACAGATCGCCGGTGCCCTTGCCCTGACGGAAGGCGGAGTTGAACAGCGGCAGCGTGGTCAGCTTGCGCCCGAGGATGGGCGTCTCGTCGATGCGCTCGCTGTCGAGACGCTTGCCGATCTGCGCATCCGAGCGCACGCCCTGCTCGGTGCCGTACACCGTCACCTCATTGTGCCCGCCGCTGGCGACGAGCTTCAGCTTCACCGTCGCCGTCTCACCGGCGCGGAGCGAGAGGTTTTTGACGTCCTCGGCCGTGAACCCGGCCTTCGAGACATGGACGGCGTAGACGCCGCTGATCGACAGGGCCGGCGAGATCGCGGAACCGTCGGCGCCGGAGGTGAACTCGCGCGAGGCGCCCGACTGCGTGTTGGTCACGGTGATTTTCGCGTCCTTGACCACGGCACCGCTCGGGTCGGTCACGATGACCGCAATGGCGGCGGTGGCGGGAGACTGCGCGTGCGCCGGCATCGCGAGCGCGAGGGCGAGACACATCATCGAGAGATTTCGAAACACACGAAACACGTTGGGTGCTCCTTGACGGCTTACGGCTTACGGCTCACGGCTTACGGCTTACGGGCACCACCCCGAGTTATTTGGTCACCGTGAAATCTTTGAAATAACTCGTGCTGTCGGTCTTCGACCACAGACCGACCTTGCCGCCCAGCGGCGGGCGCAGCACGGGGTTGTTGGCTGGGAACAGCTCAGGATTCGGCGCGGCGCCGTTGCGGCCGGGTCCGGGCTCTGTGCCGAGCGTGTACTCGAACGCCATGGTGCCGTCGACGAACGCCTGGAATGCGGAGCCGTTCACCGTCATCTTCAGTTCGTGCCACGCCGCGCGATCGAGCGGGAATTGACGCTCGGGTCCGCGCTTCACCGAGCGGCGCATGCCGTTGTGGAACTCCCACAGCACGATGTTCTGCTCGGTGTCGTTGTAGCGAATCGTCAGCCAGTCGCCGTTCGGCTTGACGTTGAACAGGATGCCGGAGCAGCGATCGAGATCGCCGGCCACCGTCTTGAACTTCAGGCTGATGGTCCCGTTGACGAAGTTGTCGATGCCCTTGGCGATCGCGACGGGGTAGTAGGCGAACTGCTTGGTGTTGTCCATCAGCTCTTCGTTCGACGATCCGTACAGCCGGCGCGCGGTGTCCACGAGCAGCCGCGTCGGGTTGTCCTGGCTGGCCTTCCACGGCGTGCCGTCAACTTTGATCACCTTGTCCGCGCCGTCCTGCGCTACCGTCCACGTGCCTACGATCGGCTCGAAGGCGACCGGTGTTTTTCCAACGGTCTCTTTCGACAAATCGATCTTCGTCGTCTGTGCGGAGAGCACCGCGGCAGCCACCAGCGACATCGCGAGTGCGACCGTACCCGGTCTTCCTGTCTTCATCTCGTTCTCCTGTTGATGGCGATTCCGAGCGCGGCCGTCAGCACGGGCCACAGCACGTAGAAGATCAGCGGCGCGCCTGCCGGACGCGCCGTCAGCGGATAGCCCTTGTAGGGCGCTTCGTTGTCTGCGGGCACCGTGACGCCCGCGAGGTCGTAAATCGTCTCGAGTACGCCCTCGGCCGTCGTCACGCGGCTGACTGCCTGGCGGCCGTTCATGTTGTAGCGAATCTCGCCGTAACCCGGATCCGCCTGTTCGAAGAGGCCGATCGACGTGCGCGCGATGTACGTGACCTCGACGTCCGGCCGCACACGCCGCAGCTTCGCGAGCGCGTGCACTTCGAGATCGAAGCGGCGCGGATCGCGCTGGGCCAGGTGGACCTCCATCTGCAGACGGCCGGGCAGGTGACGCAGCGCCGCCTCGTCGGATTCAGAAAACGAGTTGCGGCGGTTCTCGGACAGATCCCAGCTGGGCCGCACGAACGACGCGATCGTCACGGCCAGCGCGGCGGTGCCCGCCAGTGCAGCCGTGCGCACGAGTCGCGTCTGTATGGACTTGCCGATCTCGATCCAGATTCCGGCCACACCGAAACCGGTCGCGGCGAGCGCGAGGGCGATCAGCACCACGTCGGCGCGCACGAGCCCGTGCTGGAACATGGACACCATCGCCATCGGCGTGTAGCCGGCGATCGTTTCCCACACGCCGCCTTGCACCGCGGCGATGAAGCTCACGGCCCACGTGCCGATCGTCACGCCAAGCGTCGCAATGGCCGCCGTTGACGGGTGTTCGGTGACGGTGGCGGCCGCGGCCGCGAGGCCGATCGTCAGCGCCGCGTTCAACAGATGTCCCAGCACCACGGCCGCCAGTTCCGGCGCGTACGTGTGTCCGCCGTAGCTCGCCCAGAGCACGCCGGCGGCGATGGCCGCGGCGCCGGCCGCGATCCAGCCGCCGAGCAGGACGATGGCCTTCGCCCCGACGCGCGCGAACGGCGAGATTGGCCGCTGCAGTTCCAGTTTCAGCGCGCCGCTCTGTCGATCGGCGGTCATCAATCGAATGGCAACGAAGGGCAGGAGAAAGATTGCGATCAGCTCGTACGCGCTGAACGTCGGCGACCACACGCCGTCGAGCGGTGAAAACGCCTCGCCGCCGCCGGTGGCCGCGCCCGCGCTCGCCTCGCCATACGTGCGCACCGCGTTGATGAACGACACGCCGACGAGCGGGCCGACCAGCGCGAGCATCGCCCACCACGCCCTCGCGCGCGTCAGCTCGCGCCACTCCTTGCGCAGCAGCCAGCGGAACGCCTTCGCGCTCCGCGCTTCGGCAGGGCTGGCGCTAGGTGAGCGCAAGGAACACCTCTTCCAGCGGCGCGGTCGCAAAGGCGCCCGCGTCGATCGCGCGCAGCTCGTCGAGCGTGCCCTCGCCGCGGACGCGGCCGTTCGAGAGCAGCACGAACCGGTCGCAGACGCGCGCGGCGTCCGCGATCTGATGAATGGAGAGGAGCAGCGTGCGGCCGCGCGCGACCTCAGCGCGGAGCGCGCGCACGATCTCGCGTGTCTGCCTCAGGTCGAGTCCCTCGAACGGCTCGTCCACGAGCAGGATCGGCGCCGGCGACGCGAGTCCGATGCCGAGCATGGCGCGTTTGCGCTGGCCTTTCGAGAGCGCGCCGATGCGCACATCCAGGAGTGGTGTGAGACTCAGCGCGGCGATCGCCGCGTCGCGATCTTGGGCGCGTCCGCCGAAGAAGCCGACGCTGAAATCGAGCGCCCAGCGCACCGTCTCCTGCGGCCACGGCGAGATCCCGTCGGGCACGTAGAACCAGGTGACGCCTTCCGCAGCGACGATCGTGCCCGAGTCGAAGGGCAGCAGGCGAGCCAGGCACTCGAAAATCGTCGTTTTTCCCGCGCCGTTCGGACCGATCAGGCCCAGAATCTCTCCGGGCCGCAGCGAAAAGCCCACGTCATCCAGCGCCAGCACCTGACCGTACGTCTTGGTCAGTCTGGACACGCGGATGAGTTCGGCCGGCGATAGTGGAACGGCAGGAAGAGCCACGATTAGAACACCGCATCGTACGTGGCGAGGGCAAATTACTACCAGATTGCGTTGTGAAATCGCGGTCTTCCGGCCGTACATCAGGCCGTTGCCGCCATCGAGTAGGCTCTCCGGCATGCGGTCCGCATTGACCGACTCTCGGTAATCGGAGAATCACATGTCCATCGTCCGCACCGCCCTGGCCAGTGCCGGCCTCGCCGCAATCATCCTGGCCACTCCGATCGCGCCGCTCACCGGCGCCGCCTCCGGCCGCAACGTCTTGCTGTTCGTGCCCGACGGCCTGCGCGCGCTCAAGGTGGATGCGGACACCGCGCCCACGATGGCCGCGCTGCGCGACCGCGGCGTCAACTTCCGCAATCCGCACTCGCTGATGCCGACGGTGACGACGGCCAACGCGTCGGCGATGGCGACGGGCCACTATCTGGGTGACACCGGCGATTTCTCCAACTCGATCTTCGTACTCAGTCCAGTCGCCGCGGCTGACGGCAGCGTCGTTCCGTTCATCGAGCACGACGGCGTGCTCGGCGAACTCGACAAGCTGTTCGCCGGCAACTACCTGGACGAGGTCACGGTGGCGCGCGCGGCGCGCGAAGCCGGACTCTCCACCGCGCTCGTCGGCAAGCTCGGTCCGACGCTGATTCACGATCACACCAACCGCACCGGCTCGCCGACCATCGTCATCGACGACGCAACGGGAGCGGCGACGGGGATCCCGTTGTCGAGCGAGATGCAGGGCGCGCTGGCCGCGGCCGGGTTGCCGCTCGTCCCGCCGGCGCGCACCGACAACGCGACGGCCGGCACGTACCTCGTGCCCGGCACCAAGTCGGACAATCACATCCAGCAGGACTACTTCGTGGACGTCGTCACGCGCGTGGTGCTGCCGCTCTTCAAGGCGCGCGGCAAGCCGTTCTTCCTGCTGTTCTGGTCGCGCGATCCCGATGGATCGCAGCACAACCAGGGCGACAGCCTCCTGCAGCTCACGCCCGGCATCAACGGCCCGACGGCGCTCGCCGGCATTCGCAATGCAGACACCGATCTCGCGCGGCTGCAGCGCGCGCTCGCCGATCTCGGGCTCGCCGACAACACCGACATCGTCGTCAGCGCGGACCACGGGTTCTCGACGATCTCGAAGCAGAGCCAGACGAGCCCGTCGGCGAAGCTGGCGTTCACCGGCGTGCCGTCAGGGTTTCTGCCGCCGGGATTCCTGGCGCTCGATCTCTCGCGTGCGCTCGGGCTCCCGCTCTTCGATCCCGACAACAAGAACGCTCGCGTGATTCCACCCGCACCGCCCCGCCGGGCGAACGGTCTCATCGGTGCGGACCCGCTGCATCCGTCCGTCGTAGTGGCCGGCAACGGCGGATCGGATCTGATCTACCTGCCGCAGCGCGACCGCGCGCTCGCGCGGCGCGTGGTGGACGCGCTGCTGGCGCAGGATTATGTCAGCGGCATCTTCGTGGACTCGGCGCTCGGCCGCATGCCGGGCACGCTGCCGCTCTCGGCGATCAACCTCGAGGGCGCCGCCGTCACGCCGCGCCCGTCGATCGTCGTCGGCTTCGCGTCAATGAGTACCGGAGGCTGCGCGCAGCCGGAACTCTGTTCGGCATCGATCGCCGACACCGCGTTGCAGCAGGGCCAGGGCAACCACGGCAGCTTCAGCCGCGCCGACAGCATGAACTTCATGGCGGCGATCGGTCCCGACTTCAAGAGCGCGTTCTCCAATCCCGCGCCCGCAAGCAACGCGGACGTCGGCCAGACGATCGCGCACCTGCTCGGCCTCAAGCTGCCGTCGCGCGGCAAACTCGCTGGCCGCGTGCTCACCGAAGCGCTCACGAACGGCAAAGCGGTGACGTTCACGCCGCAGACGATGCAATCAGACGCCGCATCGAACGGGCTCCGGACGATGCTCAACTACCAGAAGGTAGGAAGCACGCTGTACTTCGATGCGGCCGGGTTTGCGGGGAAGACCGTGGGGCTTCGTTAGGGCAACGTCGAACTCAGTGAGACGCCGATCGAGGACGCGAGCGTGGCGGACGTCCTCCACCGGACATGGCGCGAGAAACCGCCGCCTCCGGGAGCGACCAAGGCGCTTTGCCGTGCGACACGAACAAGGGCACCTGCCGTGGCGGGCTGCGACCTCTCAGCGTAGGCAGATCCGCGATCGGGGATGCGATTGGGGTGGGCGTCCGACTCGGACTGGCGCGACGCGAATGCACGAAACCGCGCCGGAAGCAGCGCGGATTTCCGAGGGCCGACCTTCGCGCAGGCGGGCCAGGATTTCGCGCGTTGCTTTCCCACGCGGGAAATCCGTGGCCCGCCGCAGCGAAGCGGCCCGATGCGCGCAGGAATGGAAATCCGCGCGAATGGAGGCGGCGGTTTCTCGCGCCATGTCCGGTGGAGGATGCCCACCCCAATCGCTTCCCCGATCGTGGATCGCAAGTCACGCCGGTGGAGGACCGGCCCGAGCCGCGCCTTGCCGGTTGAGGCCTTCACGCTCCGCGCTCGAGGGCCACGCGGCTCTGCCTCTGACCGTTGACCTCTGACCTGACCTGAGGTGGAATCGCGTCATTTCCATGTTGACGCGCCCGGTGGTGACCCTGTCACTGCTCCTCACGCTCGTACAGGCGGCTCAAGATCCGCAGAACGTGTTTCGTGCGGGGACGACCCTGGTGCCGGTGGATGTGCGGGTGGTCGATCGCGAGGGCAAGCCTGTCACGGACCTCGCGGCGGCGGACTTCACGATTCGCGAGAACGGCGTGCTGCAGTCCATTGCGCACTTCTCGACGCAGGCGTTCACGCCGGAGCCCCCGGCGGCGTATCCCGGGCGGCCGCGGCGCGCGGCCGACGCGCTCGAACTCAGCTCGCAGAACCAGCGCACGTTCCTCATCGTGCTCGGGCGCGGCCGTCTGCAGGAGCCGTCGAAGGGTCTCGATGCGATGCTGCGCTTCGTCCGCGAGACGCTGCTGCCGCAGGACATGGTGGCGGTGGCCGGCTGGAACCGCGCGACGGACTTCACGACCGATCACGAGTCGGTCGCGCAGGTGATCGAGAAGTTCAAGAAGGCGCACGGGCTGATCGAAGCGCAGATCGTCATGTGGCAAAGGGGGCTCGCGGGAAGATACAGCGGCAAGGAGATGGATCCCGGTACGCAGAAGCTCATCGACAACGTGTTCGGCGGGCCGAGGGCGCCCAACGTGCGCACGCTCGGCGCCGTGTCCGCGGACGTCGATCGCATCGAGGCACAGAAGCGGCGCGCGGCCGACGCCGCGATGGCCGGTCAGCCACTCGACCCGATCGATCAGGTGCAGCTCGACGCCGCCGCCGGCTCGCTCGACGACATGATGAGCATCGCCGGCCAGGCGGCCGGCGATCTCGGCGCGCTCTATCGCGGCATCGAGTATCTGCGCGGTCTCGCCGGCGAGAAGCAGCTCATCTTCCTCTCCGAGTACGGGCTCAACCTGCCGCAGGTCGAAGACGATCGCAACGTCACGCGCACGGCCGCTGACGCGCGCGTCGTCCTGAACGTCATCCACTCGGGCGGCATGCCGCTCGGCGGTGGCGGCGCCTTCTTCGCGGCGCCCGCCGGCGTGATCCAGAGCGGTCAGACGGCGCGCATGCTCGCGGGTAAGACCGGCGGCCTGTTCTTCGCGCATCAGTTCAGCAACGCGTCGATGGACGCCGATCGCATCGATCGCGCCTCGCGGTTCCGGTACGAGCTGGGTTACTACCCGACGAATCAGAACTGGGACGGGCGCTATCGAAAGATCGCGGTCACGGTCAATCGGCCTGGTCTCACTGTCCTGACGCGCGAGGGCTTCTTCGCGCGAAAGGACATTCCCGCGATCGATCGCAAAGGCATGATGATCTACTCGCGGGTCGCGAGCGCGGCGATGTTCGTCAAGCCGCTGCCGGACATCGCGATCACCGTGCGAAGCGCCGCCGCGCGCATGACCGGCCGCACCGGCCGCGTCACGCTCGACATCTCCATCGATCTCTCCCGCGTGGACTTTCTGAAGCAGGGCCCACGCAACGTCGCGTCGATCGAGGTGGCCGCATTTGCCGTCACCGATCGACAGCAAACCGCCGGTCATGTCTGGCAGACCGCCGAGCTGACATACACCGATGCACGCCTCCAAGAAGTCCGCGTCGCAGGGCTGCCACTGCAGCTCGACGTGCCGATTACGGCGCCTGTGAAGGACATGAAGATCGTCGTGTACGACTACGGCGCTGACCTGGTCGGCAGTCTCGTGGCGAAGGTCACGTCAGCGAAGTAGGGCACGAAGGCCTGAGGGCTTGAGGGCTTGACGGCCTAAGGGTGGCTTCAACCGCGGGAACGCGTCTTGCTAGACTCGCTCGGACATGCCCCCAGCCCCAGACGAGGGTTACCAACCAGGTGACATTGTGGTGACCGTGATTCCCACGGGCTACCTGATCGGTCAGGCGGCCGAGCCGATTGGTCCCGGCCCGCGGTGGACCTACATCGCCATCGTGCCGGACTTGCAGGATGCCATCCGGCACGCACGCATGGCCGCGCGCCAGGCCAACGTCCGCGCGTGGTTCTCCGGAGGGAGCGACACGTACCAACCCGTGCCCCTGGATGACTCGCCCTTCACGGACACCACGCCCTGCGCGCCGGACCGCTCCACGATGACGGGGCAGATTGTCGAGCCCGAGGAAATCGACCCGAAAAAGACGCCTGACGACCTCTGATCTTGACCTGAAACTGAGCTTCGTCGGCCGGCGTCCTACCTATTGAGGCACACAAGCGAAGACAGAATGACGAGGTGCGCAATGGGTGTCTTGAAGAACGTTCCATTCGTGCGTCGGGTCGCGGTCATCGCGACACTGACGTTGGGCATGACGCCAATGGCGTCGGTCGCGGCCACCAGCGCGACGGCACGCAGCCAGGCGCTGGCTCAAATCCGCATTGATAATTTTGGTGAAATCAGCGACAGCTACTATCGCGGCGCCCAGCCGAAGGCCGCCGACTATCCCGCGCTCGCGGCGCTCGGCGTGAAGACCGTGATCGACCTGACGGCCGAGGGGCGATCGGACGAGGCAGGCCTCGTCAAGGAGGCCGGCATGCAGTTCCATCGAATCCCGTTGACCACGACCGATCGACCGTCAGAAGCGAGCGTGGCCGAATTCCTGAAGCTCGTGAACGATCCGGCGAATCAGCCGGTCTATGTGCACTGCCAGGGTGGACGGCATCGCACCGGCGCCATGACGGCGGTCTATCGGATGACGCACGACAAGTGGACGGCGGATCAGGCGTACGCCGAGATGAGGAAGTACGAGTTCGAGGGCCTCATTTCCCATCCTGAACTGAAATCTTTCGTGTTCGACTACTACACGGCACTCGCCAAAACCGAGCGGTAACGCGAGGGGCGCGCCTTGACGCCCCCTCCCGCCCCGTCTACAGTGAAATGAGCTAAATGACCGCCGCGCTCCGGCGTTGGTTCGGCCTCTTCACTCTTCTGGCATTCATCAGCGGCCTGTCTGTGCCGCTGTTCATGGCCACGCACGCGCGATGGGACGATGACCTCGCGTGTGGATCGGGTGTGTTCAGCGCCGGGCACAAGACCGCCGTCTCGCAGACGGCGCCTGCGACCAAGCGCGCCGAACACTGCGCGGTGTGCCACTGGCTCCGTGCGATGGGCTCGGCCAGCGCGGCCGCGGCCGTCGTCGCGCTTCCGGGTTTTGCCTCGCTCGACCTTCCCTTCGCTCTTCCGGCGGACGCTCCGTCCGACGTCGCGGCGTTCGTCTTCACGACGCGCGGCCCTCCAGCCCGCTCGCTCTAATCGGTTCTATTGCTGAGTGAGCAAGGCCCCGCGCGAGCCGCGCGGGGTGCGGGTTACGCGTGCATCGTGTGGAGGACGAGCTTCATGTTGCGCTTTCGAATTCTTGCCGGACTGGCGTGCGTTAGCGTCGCGCTCGGCGCGCCGCCCCTCGCCGCCGCGCAGACGCCGGCCACCCAGGCGGCTGTCTCACCCGCGCCGCCCAGCGCGGATGTGCAACAGCTCCGCGCCGAACTGGATCGACTGAAGAAGGAGTTCGACGCCGTTCGTCAGCTGTACGGCGATCGGCTGCTCGCGCTCGAACAGCAAATCGGCCGGCTGACGGAAGGGCCGAGTACGAGTACGATCGGGTCGGCGGAGACAACCGTCACGCCGAGCACGCAGGCTGCCGGTCAGGCGCCGCAGCCGCCCCAGCCGCCGCAGACCCCACAGGAACCGCCCGCAACGGCGACGCCGGCGGGATCGTCGAAGGTGTTCAATCCGGACACGTCGGTGATCGGCAACTTCGTGGGCGTGGCCGGGAAGAACCCGTACAGCACGCAGCGGCCGCTGGAGTTGACCGAGGCGGAAGTCGCATTCCAGGCCATCGTCGATCCGTACGCGAAGGCGGACTTCTTCCTCTCTGCGACTCCTGAGGGGCTCGATGTGGAAGAAGGCTACGTCACGTTCACGTCGCTGCCGGCGAACTTGCTGCTGAAGGTCGGCAAGATGCGCGCGCAGTTCGGCAAGGTCAACACCTTGCACACGCACGCGATGCCGACGGTGGATCGTCCGCTCGTCACGGAGAATCTGGTCGGCGGGGAAGAGGGCATCTCGGATTCGGGCATGTCGCTCTCACATCTGATCGACAACCCGGTGCTGTTCCTGGAAGCGACGGGTGAGGTCTACGCCGGCAACTCGGCGGTGTTTCAGAGCGACGAGCGATCGAAGCTCAACTACGTCGGCCGGCTGCGCGCGTATCGCGACATCAGCGAAGACAAGAACATCGACGTCGGCGGGTCCGTGGCGTTCGGTCCGGGCCAGGTGCGGGCGCTGCTCGAGCCGGTCGATATTCCGGACAAGCAGCCGGTGACCCTGAACAAGCGCCTCATCGGCGTGGATGCCACGTTTCGCTACCGTCCGCTGCGGCGCGCGATCTACCGGCGCCTGAACCTGCGCACCGAGTTGATCTGGAGCACGCAGGACCGGCCCGACACGTCGGCCACGACGTCGTTCGGGTTCTACGGCCTCGGCGAGTACCAGTTCGCGCGGCGCTGGTATCTCGGCGCGCGATTCGATCGCTCGGCCCGTGTGATGGACAGCCACGCCAACGACACCGGCGGATCGTTCTTCGTCACGTTCTGGCCGACCGAGTTCAGCCAGATCCGCACGCAGTACCGGTTCACGAGCTACGCGGAAGGGAAGAACGCGAACGAATTCCTGTTCCAGTTCAATTTTGCGATTGGCGCGCATGGAGCGCACTTGTTCTAACGGCTTACGGCTTACGGCTTACGGCCCACGGCTCACGGCTTACGGAGAGAGGTTATGAAACTGACACGAACACTACTGACTGCTGCCGCCGCAGCGATGCTGGCGTCTCCGGCGCTGGCCGCACCGCTGAAGGTGGTGACGACGACGGAGGATTTGGCGTCGCTGGCGCGTGAAGTCGGCGGCGACAAGATCGAGGTGATTGCGCTGGCGAAGGGCTACCAGGATCCGCACCAGGTGGATCCGAAGCCGAGCTTCATCCTCGCTGTCAGCCGCGCCGACGTGTTGATCGTCGTGGGCCGCGAGCTGGAGATTGGCTGGCTGCCGGCGCTCCAGGCGAGCAGCCGCAACGCCAAGATTCAGGTGGGCGGCCCCGGCTATCTCGACGCGTCGATGACGGTGAAGATCCTCGAGATCCCGACGGGCCAGCTCACGCGCGCGATGGGCGACGTGCACCCGCAGGGCAACCCGCACTACTGGCTCGATCCGAACAACGGCCGCAAGATGGCGCAGGCGATTCGCGACAAGCTGAGCGAGCTGGATCGCGCGAACGCGGCGACGTACGCGAGCCGCTACGCGGATTTCGACAAGCGGCTCGCCGCGGCCGAGCAGCGCTGGGACGCCGCACTGGCGCCGTTCAAGGGCACGAAGATCGTTACGTACCACCGCTCGTGGCCGAACTTCATGGAACGGTGGGGGCTGAACGTGATGGGCTACGTCGAGCCGAAGCCGGGCATTCCGGCGCCGCCACAGCACATCATCGACCTCATCACCGACATGAAGGCGCAGAAGGTCAAGGTCATCGTCGTCGAGCCGTACTGGGATCTGAAGACGCCGAATGCGATCGCGGCTCAGACCGGCGGCAAGGTCCTCGTGCTGGCGCCGTCCGTCGGCGGGACCAAGGAAGCGACCGACTACATCTCGCTGTTCGACTATGACGTCAACACGCTCGTCACCGCGCTGAAGGGCGTGTAACAGGAGCCGGCCGCCGACCCATGGACACCGTCACGATATTGCAGTTCCTCGCGGCGCCGATCGTCGCGAGCCTCATCATTGCCGGCATTCACGCGTATCTCGGTCTCCATGTGGTCGAGCGCGGCGTCATCTTCGTCGACCTCTCGCTCGCGCAGATCGCGTCGCTCGGCGCGGCCATCGCCGTGTTTCGCGGCTACGACCCGCACGACCCGGCGCTCTACTGGATGAGCCTCGGCTTCACGCTCATCGGCGCGTTCGTCTTCGCGATGATCAAGGGCCACGAGGCCGACATTCCGCAGGAGGCGATCATCGGCATCTCGTATGCCGTCGCCTCCGCCGCGGTGATCATCGTGATGAGCCAGTCCACCGGCGAGGCCGAGCACCTGAAGGACATGCTCGTCGGCAACATCCTGTCCGTGCAGTGGCCCGAGGTGTGGCTCACGGCGGCCATTTACGTTGCCATCGGGCTGTTCCATTTCGTGTTCCGCAAGCGGTTTCTGGAAATCTCGATCGACACAAAGGCCGCCGCCGCACGCGGCGTCCCGGTCCGGTTCTGGGACTTTCTGTTCTACTCCTCGTTCGGCTTCGTCGTGACGCGCTCGGTGGCGATCGCCGGCGTCCTGCTCGTCTTCTGTTACCTCATCGTCCCGTCCGTGGGCGCGATGCTCTGGGCGAAACGCATCGGCCCGCGCCTGGCCATCGGCTGGGTGATGGGCGTCCTCGTCTCGATGCTCGGGATGTACTTCTCAGTAGTGTTCGATCTGCCGACCGGCGCGACGATCGTGTGCACCTTCGGTGGTGTGCTCGTCGTGATGGCGCTGCTCAGACCGCTGGTGCGGCGCCGACGCGCTTAGACCAGGACCAAAAGCTTTTCACCACGTTGAGCACGTGGGGCACGTAGACCCCGCGCAGGGCGGAACCACGGCCGTCAGCATGCGTGTTCCGGTGGTCCTCCACGGCCATGGCGCGGAAATCGCCTACCTCCATCCGCGCACATTTCATGAGCCGCCGTGGATACAGCAGGCGGCGATTCGCGCCACGCGTGGAACAAATCAATGTAGCGGGGCGCTCGAAATGTGCGCTCCTTCCGGCGCGATTT
>Ga0111538_10007410_pt1 | contig 14798 bp, 7 predicted proteins | sample SoiMethybrSBSTD1_FD_79669 | JGI IMG/M metagenome (GOLD analysis project Ga0111538, IMG submission 79669) | Bulk soil microbial communities from a Populus tree surrounding site in Tennessee, USA - Soil MetaG P. TD hybrid SBSTD1 (version 2)... | ecosystem: Environmental > Terrestrial > Soil > Tree... | reverse complement strand
GTCTTGTAGCCCTGCGCGACGCCGGGGACGCCCTGGCCTCCCGCGATGCGGGCCGCGTGCTTTCCGCTCGCGATGCCCAGCCCGCCCGCCTCGACGCCGACGAGCTCCACCGCGGAGTCATCGAGGAAGCCGGCGAAGATTCCGGAGGCGTTCGACCCGCCGCCCACGCACGCGTAGACGCGCCGGGGGAGACGTCCTGCTGCCTCGAGGATCTGACGTCGAGCCTCCTCGCCGATGATCGACTGGAAATACGTGACCATCTGCGGAAAGGGATGCGGGCCGCACACGGTGCCGAGGACGTAGTGCGTGTCCGCCATCGACTCGACCCAGTCGCGCAAGCAGGCGTTGATGGCATCTTTGAGCGTTTTCGAGCCGTCGGTCACGGGGACGACTTCCGCCCCGAGCTGCTCCATCCAGAAGACGTTGGGCCGCTGGCGCGCGACGTCCTCCTCGCCCATGTAGATCCTGCAGCTCAGGCCCAGCCGGGCGGCCATCGTAGCGGTCGCCACTCCGTGCTGCCCCGCGCCTGTCTCCGCGATGACCCGTTTCTTCCCCATGCGCTGCACGAGCAGGCCCTGCCCCATGACGTTGTTCACTTTGTGCGCGCCCGTGTGGTTCAGGTCCTCGCGCTTGACGAAGATCTGAGCTCCGCCGAAGCGGCGCGTTAAGTTCTCGCAGGGCGTGATCGGAGTCGGCCGACAGGAGTACGTCGACATGACCTCGACGTAGCGCTTCCAGAAGGCGGGATCGGCGCGAGCGTCGTCGAAGGCGGCGCGGAGCTCAGCCAGCGTCTCGTGCAGGATCTCCGGCACGAACGCGCCGCCGAACTCGCCGTAGTAGCCCTCCCGGCCCTCGTCGAATTGGAAAAGCTCCCGGTGCATGGTCGATAGATCCTGGCCAAGAGTACCGGCCCGAGCCGGCCCCGGCCAGGCTTAGCTCCTTTCCTAGCTCCCGCCTTCCTCGGCCGGAGGACCGCCGCTCCGCGCGACGTCCGTCACTTTGATTTTCGACGTGTCGAGGCGGCGTGCTTGCTGGAGCATCTTGTCGAGCGCGTCCTCGATCGCCATCGTGACCCCGGGCCGGAAGCGCAGCGGATTGCAACGAGCCACGACGAAGCTCTTCAGGTAGGGGCTCTCGAAGCCCCGAGACTTGAGCTCGGCAACGACCTCCGCGACGCGATCGTCGATCTCGAGAAGCGTTTTGACCTGCGCTTCGCGCGCCTCGAGAGACCGGAGCAGAGGGCGGTCGCTGAACGCATCGACGCGCTTGAGGAGCGGGTGGTACGCGCCGCCCGCGAAGCGGGGCCGGGCCTCGTAGCACATCCCCAGAGTGAGGAGCGAAGGCTCCTCGAACTCGAGCGAGTAGTCTTTCTCCTTCATCCCGGGAAGCGGCGCCAGCTCGCGCGCGAGCTTGATGACCTCGCTGCACTTTTCGCGTAGGTTGTGTGCTTTCTCGCAGTTGAGCGCGAGGATGAGACGGGCGAGCTCGGGCTCCGTCACGACGAGCGCCGTGATGGCTCGAGCTCCGAGCTGCTTGAGAGCGTTCAGTCGGTGGTTGCCGTTGGGAGTCTGGTATTTCTTTTCGCCGACGCGCACCGCGATGACGGGGTCGAGATAACGGCCTGTCCTGCCGATCACATCCGTGAGCCGCTTCACATGGGCGTCGGACAATCCACGCTGGTACGGGGTGGGCTCGAGCTGCTCGATGGGGAGCGCCGCGAGGATCACCCATTTGCCCCCGAGCGGCTCCCGATACACGGCGAGCACGGCGCCGCCATCTCCGCTGATCTCATCGCGGAGCTCCTCGACTTTGCGGGGAGGCGAAGCCAGGGTCTCGGAGGGAAGTAGCCCCGTCGGCTCGGGGGGCTTTTTACGGCGCTTTTTTGCGCCGGCGCTCGGGGATTTCGCCATGAGGTCACTTCCCTCGCGTCTTCTGCACGAGCTCGGCGATCTTGCCCAGGATCATCTCTTCGGCGCGCCCGAGAATCGGGCCGTAGATGCCGTAGTAGATGAGCGAGCTGTCGGCTTCGTAGCCGCCCTCTTTCAGGATGCGCTGCGACGGAATGTAGCACGGCACTTCGTACGCGTAGCCCACGGTCCAGGGCCGGTCGGCGGCGAAACGGCTCTGAATCGCCAGCGCGTAGTCCACGACGGGCTCTCCGCCGAGGAAGAAAAACGTCAGCTCATCGCCCAGCCGGACCACGGACGTCGGGAAGCTCACGGTCGCCGGCAGCGGCTTGCCGGAATCGAGCAGCGCGAGCCAGGCCCGCGCGCGGTTCTGGACGTATTTGTCTTTCGCGTCGGCGTCGGCGACCAACTTCGCCCGGTCGGGAGGCGGGGCCAGGGGCAGCTCGAGGCGCTCGAACGCTCTGCGGATCGGTCCGACCACGGGGCGGAGCGGCCGGTTGAGGACGCCGGCCACCGCTCCCGCGAGCTCGAGGCCATGTTGCCGCGCGAACTGAAGGCTGCCCCTCGGCGAGGGGTTCGTGTCCGCACCGCAACCGGTCAGGTAGAGCGCCTTCGCGCCGGGGAAAACGGCTTCGATATGCTCGCGCGCGTAGGCCATGTAATCGCCGGACACCTTGTAGAAGTCGTCACCCGCGATCGTAGTCCCGTGGCAGGCGTATCCAAAAAGGATCGCGCGGATCGCTCCGTCCGGCCCGGTGACGCGGAGCACTGGGACGCGCTCGTCCACGGGGCCGATCGGGTTCTCGCCGAAGTCGACTCGGTCCTCGCGGTAGATCCGCCGGTTCATGGCGAATCCAGCCGTTCCTTCGCCGCGGGCGAGCGAAGCCGGCCGCAGGTCCGCCAGCGCGGCCCCCACGAGCTCGACGAGGTCGGCGCGGAGCCGATTCGTGTAGCGCTCCACGCGCTCTTTTTCGACGCCCTCGAACGCGAACATGCCCTCGAGGACCCCCTCGAGGCACGGAGCGGAATGAGAGTGCGACGAGACAATAACGACGGCGTCGGGGGGCAACCCGTGCTTCTTCTGCACCTCCTCGAGGAACGGCGCGCTGCACTTCCGGCTAACCTCGCAGTTGTCGAGCGCAATGACGACGAAGCGGTCGTGGCCGTCATCGAAAGCGGCCGCCGAAGCGACGAGCCGCTGGGCGACGCCATCCGACGCGTGGTCGCGGGCCGAGTAACCGCTCAGCCAGATCGCCCCTTCCGGCGTGATGTCGCGGGAGGCGACGCCAACCCGAATCTCGTCGCCGACGGCGGCGCCAATCAGAGCGGAAGCAAGCAGGATGCAGTGGCTCACCGGATGTCTCCTGACGCGCCCCGCGGGAACCGTGGACGGTCCGCGCGGGAAGCGGAATCGACGACCCCTTGAGGGCGCGGCGGCTTCGGTTACAACTCTCGAATCTCGAACGAGCGAACCAGTCTATGCGAGGCGCTTTCGATGCGACCAGTGCATTTCGCGCTCCTGTCCCTGATCTCCTGTGCAGGCCCCGAGGCACCCAAAACCGCGCCGGCCCCGTTCGGCGACGCCGTCGCCGACACCCGGCGGCTCGCGGATGAGATCGTCTCGGAGGACCTTCTTCCGGGCCTCTCCGCAGCTCTCGTCTCCGGAGACGAGCTCGTTTGGGCCGAGGGGTTCGGGCTCGCCGACCGGGAGAAGCGCCAGGCCGCGACTCCCGCGACCGTCTACCGAGTGGGCTCGATCTCGAAGCTTTTCACGGCGCTCGCCGCGATGCAGCTCGTCGAGCAAGGGAAGCTCGATCTCGATCGGCCGCTCGAGGAGTACTTGCCGGGCCTCGGCCTCCAGAACCCATTCCGTGACGAGGCGGGGCCCGTCAAGCCGCGGCAGCTCTCGAGCCATGTCTCGGGCCTTTTCCGCGAATCGCCCGTGGGCTCGTACTTCGACGGCTCCGGGGCGACGCCGGCCCAGGCTCTGGCAAGTGTCTCGGGGCAGCGGCTCGTGCATCCGCCCGGCCGGGTGACCAAGTACTCGAACATCGGCGTCTCACTGTTCGGCAGCCTCGTCGAGCGCGTCTCGGGGATGCCGTACACGGAATATGAGGCGCGCTACGTCCTCGGGCCGCTGGCGATGACGTCGAGCGCGTTCCTGCGCACGCCCGCGATGGATGGCCGCGTCGCCACCGGCTACATGCAGGGGCGCGGCGGCAGACTTGCTGCGGCGCCGCGCTTCGAGCTCGCCACGGTGGCCGCCGGCAACCTCTACTCGACCGTTGAGGACTTGGCGAAGCTCGCGCGCATGATCCACGGCCGGGGAGAACTGGAAGGGCGGCGCATCGTGCGCGCCGAGACGTTCGAGCAGATGTCCCGCCCCCAGTTCCCCGCGGCAGGCGGACGGTTCGGCATCGGTTTCGCGCTGGGCGAAAGGTTCGGCGAGAAGACCGTGGAGCACACGGGCGCGGTGTACGGCTTCTCGAGTGTGTTCGTCTCGATCCCCCGGCTCCGCCTCAGCGTGATCCTCCTGGCGAACGAGGATGTGGCGTTCGGACCGCTGCGCCGTCTGACGGACCGCTTGCTCGGGGGCGCTGTGGCGGCGGTCCGCGGTGAGGCCCCGCCGTCGGAGATCACGCCGGTCGCGCTCGATTCCGCCTCTTTCGCGACAGCCGCGGGCGTTTACCGCTCGGCGGACGCGCGAGTCGAGCTGCGAGAGGAAGGGGGCCGAGCTGTCATTGTCTGGACGGGCCATCCCGTGCGGCTCGTGCCGACCGGCCGCGACGCCTTCATCACGCGCGACCGGCTGCTGGACGGGAACCGCGTGATCATCGTGCGCGACGGCAGCGGCAAGGCAGCAGCGGTCCGCGTCGACGACAAGCGCTTCGACCGGTTCGATCCCGCTTCCGCCCCTGCCGCGCCGGCGGCCTGGGCGGCCTTCGAGGGAGAGTACGGTCCGGACTACCTGCCGGTGAGAGTGCACGTGCGCGAGGGCCGTCTGGTCGTCGAGTGCGAGACGTTCGAGTACGAGCCCGACCCGGGGAGCGACGGATCCTTCGTGTTCCCTCGCGGCACGCTGTACGAAGACGAGGCGGCCCGCTTCCAGCCTGGCCTCGACGGCAAGGCGGCAGCGCTCACGCTGGGCACGATGCGCTTTGAGCGCAGGAGATAGCGGTTTCAGCCGGCTCCAAGGACTCGCGCATTTTGCGTTTCGGGCCCAACCCAGGATCGGGTACTCTCACATCTCCGGCAGTTGGTGTGTTCGGGTGCTGCGGAATAGCGGTTCGAGGGAGGGCGTGAAGTATGGTCGGCGCTTGGCTCTGGGCTTCTGCGTCACTTCCGAGCCTCGCTCGAGTCGGCCTCTTGCCTCTGATACTCCTCGCCAGCCTTCAGCTCCCGGCGGCCGCACAGACTGCGAACGACTTTGCCGGAGACTGGTTCAACGTGAACCACGAGACCAGGGGGGTTCACCGATTGGTCATAACTCCTTCGAGCGATGGCGCGGAGATCACCGTCCATGAGTACGGCGCCTGCACGCCGGAAGATTGCGACAACGGCGAAGTCAGCGTTCCTTTCTCGGGCAGTCCGCTCGTGTTCGTTCACGACTTCAAATTCTTGACGAAAACCGTGACGCTCTGCCTTGCGAGCCCGGATTTTCTGTTCACGCATACGGAGAACCGTTTTTTACCGGGAGACTTACGGGATTATGTCGCTGACTACATTTTTCACCGCGGCCCGGAACCCGTAAATCCGGGCGGCGATCCCTCCGCCTTTGTGGGGAGCTGGGTGAGTCTTTACCCTGAAGACAAGCATTTCGATTCGGGGATCGCCACGATCCGCGTTCTCGAAGCAGGGATCGAAGCCGTGGGAAATGACCTTCGCATCGACGTTCGCATTGCCTGCCAGCCGGTCGGTTGTTCCGATGGTGCTGTGCATGGAACTGCCACCGTGCCTGCGGGCGGCAGCACCTTGGTCGCAAACATAGAGTTCAGGTCCCCGGACGGCAATCTCCTCTGGGGCGCATTTTCTTACACACTCCGCCTGCTAGAGAACGACCTTCTCCTCCTGACCGGACAAGAGTGGGATAGCGTTCTGCGGCCCGTGTCCTCTCCCAACCTCTGCTATTCACCGCCCCGCCCGTTGTTCCACCGCGGTGATCCGGATGCCAATGGAGCGATCAACGTGGCGGACTCGATTTTCTTGCTCAATTCACTTTTTCAGGGGGGCAGCGTACCTCCCTGCAGTGAGTCAGCCGACGCGGACAACGACGGGAAAATCTCGCTCACCGACGCGGTCTTTCTCCTGAACTATCTGTTTCGCGGAGGACCCCAGCCGCCTTCGCCTGGACCGCCCAACGAGTCGTGCGGCGCGGATCCGGATCCTGCGCTCCCGGCCGGAGATTTGGGATGCGAGCTCTACCTCCCCTGCACCTAGCCCAGCCGTTCCTCGCTGTACTCTACGAAATCTCCGTCGCGCCTCGCGCCCACCGCCGCAGGGGGATCAGGTCCGAAATGCGCGCTTTCTGCACCTTGCCGCCCGTCGTGAGCAGGATCCAGGCGTCGCGGCCGCCGTAGTCCGCGATCAGGTCGCGGCAGCTTCCGCAGGGGGGCAGGATCGTGAGCTCGCGCGACACTTCGTGCGGTTTGGGATGGCGGACTGCCACGCACGCCGTGATGCGATCTTCCCCCTCGATCATGGCCCGGCCAATCGCGATCACCTCCGCGCACGTCGCTGGCTCGCCCACGACTGCCTGCAGGTGGATGCCGGTGTAGATCTTGCCGGACGCCCCGCGCACCGCCGCTCCCACGTGGTGGCGGCCTTCCCTGAACCGCTCTCGGATCACGGCCTCGGCGGCGCGCAGGACGTCGAGGTCTTCCTCGGAGGGCGGTCGGAGCTCAAGCAATGGTCGTCTCGATGGGGATAGCGTCGTCGTCGGAGCCGGCGCGTCAGGCGCCGGGCTCCACGCAGAAGAGCTGATCGGCAGTTGGATCGAATCCCGCGGCGCCGTCGCCGCCCGGCTCGGGGAGGGGTCCAGTCCCCAAGTACAGGCTGCCGAGGACCATCACGGCGTCCGACAGGTCGATCGTGCCGTCGTCGTTCGAGTCCGCAGCGTCCTGGCAGTACGGCGCGGCAGCTCCCTGGAACAGGATGCGCAGTGTGACGATGGCGTCGGCCATCTCGATGCTTCCGGACATGTTCGAGTCGCCGCGGAGGAAAGTCGCGTCGTGGCGTCCCTCGACGCTGAAAGCATCATCGGCCACGGCGCTCGCGGCGTCCCCGGCTCCGTCGCCCAAGCCATCTCCGCCGTCCATCCCGTCGCCGCCGTCGGGAGGAGGCTGCGTGAAGTCCGTGATCTCGACGGAAAGCACGACGTTCCCCGCGGCATTCGCGACGCTGAGCTTGGCGCCGATCAAGTCCTTGATGGAGGTCGCACCGAGCGGTAGGGCGTCGCCGCGGCGAGTGTCGAGCTTGAGCTTGCCCGAGCCGCTTCGATCGATGCGATCAAGGAAGGGCAGACCGAACGGGAAGCAGGGTTTGATCTGGCCCCGGACTTCGCCATCGGGGTTCTTCTCCGTGTGGACGTTGACGTAGTACTCCTCCGCCGCGAGCTTCTCGACGTCGGCGGCCGTGATCTCGAAGGAACCTTTCAAAGCTTCGGCGTCGAGCGGGTAGACGACGTCGCCACCGACGCCCTTGACGCCGGCGTGGATATGCGCTGCCGTGGCAGGGCCGGAGAGCCCTCGCACGAAGACGGCGTAGTGCAGCGTGAGCGTGTCTCGGCCGGCGACGTAGAAGAAGCCCAGGCCGTGAGCGTCGGTCTCGACGGGGGGAACCTCCTGCGCGCCTGTGAGCCGCGCGATGAAGCAGCGCGGCGTGCCGCGCGGCAGGACCTGGTCGCTGTCTGCGGTGGTGATCTTGCCGATCGATTCCGTGGTCTCGCCTTTCGCAATGCTGACGTCATACTCGGCGCCCGGGTCCAGGTGACGGACACGCACGTGCAGCGCGCTGCGCTCTTTGTACTCGAGGAGCGCGAGCGATCCGGTGGCGTCCTCGTCGACGGCGGGGTCGGGCCGCTCGAGCTGGAACAGAGCGCTCAAGAAGCCCGGGAGCGGCGCGGGGTCGTGCCAGGGCAGATCGAAGGAGAAGGCAGGTCGCGCGCCGGCCGCGAGGATACAAGTTGCAGCAGCGAGACAGGACAGGGTTCGTCGCATGTTCTTTCTCCTTGGTTTCTAGTCCGAAATTCTACGGGCCCCCCTGCAGCAGATGCCAGTGCTTCGGCGCTGAGCGTGGAGTGCAACACCACTTCTTGCCTTCACTTGACCCAAGCCCTCGGATAGCCTGTCGGAAGTCCCGCCGGCGCGGGTGGGAGCCGAGCGGAGTCGCGCAGTGAACTGCGGCGTGCCGTCGCGCTTGCGCCGGGCGCGGCGCCTTCCTCGCGACCCTCAACATGAGCTCGATGCCCCTCAGCTTCGACCCAGCCGACGACTCCGGCGGGGCGGAGGCCGCTGGCCGCAGGATCGGCCACTACCGGCTGCTCCGGCAGCTCGGCCGAGGGGCCCAGGGTCACGTTTTCCTCGCCGAAGACGTCCGCCTGTCGCGCCACGTCGCCCTGAAAGTTCTTTCCGGATCGTTCGCGCTCACGCCCGATCTCTTGCGACGATTCCGGAGAGAGGCGGAAGCCGCGTCGAAGCTCGACCATCCTGGGATTTGCGCCGTCTACGAGGCGGGTGAAGCGGGCGGAACACACTTCATCGCGATGCGCTACGTGGACGGGGAGACGCTGGCGCGACGCATCCGGTCCCGGAAAGCATCCGCCACGACGGGCTTCGACGAGACCGTCGTCGTCGAGGCGGAAAGGCCGGACGAACCGGGACCAGGCGCCGGGGGCGACTCGGTCGCGACGAACGACGCGACGAGCGTCGTCAGCCGCGAGGAGGTGATGCGCATCGTCCACACGATCGAGCGCGTGGCGCGCGCGCTCCACGCGGCCCACGAGGCGGGTCTCATCCACAGGGACATCAAGCCGGGCAACATCATGGTGACGGGCGAGGGCGAGCCCGTGATTCTCGACTTCGGCCTGGCGCGGGCCGAGGCAGGCGAAGACCTCTCGCTGACGCACTCCGGCGACCTCGTCGGCACGCCGGCGTACATGTCGCCCGAGCAGCTTCTCGCGCAGCGCATCTCTCTCGACCGCCGGACGGACGTTTACTCCCTCGGTGTCACGCTGTTCGAGTGTCTGGCCCTTGAGCGTCCGTTCGACGCGGCGACGCGAGACGCTCTCTACCAAAGAATCCTCACGGCTCCGATCCCCGACGTCTCCCGGCTCAATCGGAACGTGTCGCGCGACTTGAGAGTCGTGCTCGAGGTCGCCATGGAGCGCGACCGCGACCGTCGCTACAAGACGGCGCTGGATTTCGCCGAGGACTTGCGCCGCGTGCGGTGCTACGAGCCCATCCTGGCCCGACCCGCCGGGCCCGCGCTGAGGTTCCGGCGATGGACGCAGCGGAACCCGGTCCTCGCCACGGCGATCGTGGGGATTTTTCTCGTGCTGGTCACCGCGTTGGGAATCTCGCTCGTCCTGCTCGACCGCCTCGAAGGGGAGCGGCAGTCGGCCGAGACCGCGCGCCAACGCGCCGTGTCGGAGGCGAACGAAAAGGCGGCCGCTTTGCGCGAGAAAGCAACGGCGCTCGAGGCCGTGCAGAAGGAGAGTCAGGCGAAGGAGAAAGCTCTCGCGGAGCGGCAGGCGGCTCTCGAGCGCGCCGCAGGCCTCCGCCTGGCGGCTCAGGCGTCGTCATTGACCGCGCAGAACCCTGGGCTCTCCCTCCTCCTGGCGCTCGAGGCCGAAGCCAGAAACGCCGGTCCTCTCGTCCATTCCGTGCTCGTGGAGGCTCTGAAAGCGCACCGGGAGCTCCGAGTATTTCAGCCGGCGCGCGAGGCGGGCAGCGGGCTCTACCTTTCGCGGGACGGCTCGCGACTCCTCGCCGCGTCGTGGGGCAGTCTGGGGCCGCGCGTCTGGGACACGGTGACCGGCACGATCGTCGCGCTCCCCCGCAGCCTGCGCCAAAACGTCACCGTCGCGGCGTTCAGTCCGAACAACGAGATGATCTTGCTCGCATCGCAGCAGGAATCCGAGCTTTCGCTCTGCTCCGGCACGGACGGCAGGTTCCTCGGCACGCTTCGTGGTCACTCCGGCGCGATCGTCTCGGCAGTGTTCACGCCGGACGGCACGCGTGCCCTCACGGCCTCGGACGACCGCACCGCGCGCGTGTGGGACCTGGGGACGGGAAACACGCTGCACGTGCTCGACCCGAAGGAGTGCAGCCTGTCGGGCGCGATCTTGAGCCCCGATGGCCGGAAAGCGCTGCTTCTCTCGTCGGGATACATCACCCGAAGGTGGCGGACTGGCACGTCGTACCGCACGGAGTACCGCGCGATCGCCGGAGATACCGTCGCGACGCTTTGGGACATCGGCTCGGGCCAGAAGCTGCAGACGTTCGGTGCGCACCACGGCAAGATTTTCGGCGCGTTCCACCCGGATGGATCTCGCGTGGTCACGGCGTCGGAGATGGGATCCGCGGGCAGCCCTCACGTCTGGGACGCGGCCTCCGGGCGCGCGCTGCTCTCTCTCCAGGGCACGCTCGACTACTGCTCCTACGTGGTCTACAGCCCGGATGGGAGCAGGATCTTGGGCATAACGAACAGCTTTCAAGGCGCTCGGCGGGCCGCAGGAGCGTTGGGCGCTCCTCCGCGTTACGCGGCCGTGGTGTGGGACGCTGCGACGGGACAGGAAGTGTCTTCGTTCGCCGACCATCGCAACCAGATCGTGGCGGCGGCTTTTCACCCGAACGGCAGCGCTGCCGTTACCGCGTCGCGCGACGGTGCGGCGTGGCTCTGGGAAGTCGAGAGCGGACGCCCCCTCGCGGCGTTTCTCGGCCACGACGGCGCGGTGCAGTCGGTGGTTTTCCGGCCGGACGGGGCCACGCTCTGCACCACCTCGCTGGACGGCACCGCGCGCGTCTGGGATGCCGGCCTCGAGCACCCTTTCGGCTCGGCGCGGCTGCCCTCCCTGCCGGGACCGCCGACCCTCGTCTCGTGGGGCCCCGACGGCCGGCGCCTCTTCGCCGCGTCCGAGTCTTTTGGCGAGCTCGCGGACGCCGCAACGGGCGAAATAACGGCATCTCTGGAGCCTGCGCTGCCTCGGCAGACCGTGCTCACGATGCTGGGTCTGGGCCGCAAGCCCGATATTCCCTCGGTGCATCACGCCATCTTCAGCGAGGACGGCGCGCGTGTCTTGATCGGCCGGGGGGAGACCGTGGAGGTGCGCGAGTGCAGCAATTGGAACGTCATCGCCTCGCGCACGTTCACGGGCCTCGACGCCTCCACGTCGACGAACCTCTACTTCAGCCCGAGCGGCACCAAAGTCCTCGCCGTCGTCTCCTTCCTGGCCGATTTCCAGCTGCTCTACTGGGATTTGAGCGGCAAGCCGCGGCGCCTCAATTCGGGCCCGAACGCGTTCCTCCTCTCCGCGGAGTTCGACCGGGCGGAGAAGCGCCTCCTCGTGCTGGGCTCGACGTCGCGCGCGGAGATCTGGGACCTTGCGAGCCGCAGCAGCGCGCCCCTGCAGGCGTTTCCGAGCGGGGTCTCCATCGCCGCACTGAGCCCTACGGGCACCCGCGCGGCGCTCGACGACGGCTGGACCGGAATCCGGCTCTGCGACGCCGCCAACGGCTGGCAAGGCCGCGCGCTCGCGCATCATACGGGCCGCGTCACCGCGCTGGCGTTCAGCGCGGACGGCTCCCGCCTCCTTTCGGCGTCCGAGGACAAGACGGCGTGCATCTGGGACGCCTCGAGCGGCGAAGCGCTCTTCACACTGGAGGGGCACAACGCTGCAATCGAAGGCGCGGCCTTGTCACCGGATGGGACGCGGGCGTTCACGTTCGCCGGCGATCAGACCGTGCGCACGTGGGACGCGACGACGGGCGCCGAATGGGTCGCCCTCCGCCATCCCGAACCGGTGCTCTCCGCGCGATTTCGGAGCGATGGAGGCGCCGTTTTGACGGTGACCCAGTCGAAAAGGCCGTACGCGTGGCCACTGGACCTCGTCGCCGAGGCGCGAAGCCGCCACACGCGTGAGCTCTCGCCGCGAGAAATGGCCCGCTTCGACGTGGGAACGCCGGCCGAGCGCGAAGCGCGCATCCGCGAGCTCGAGCTCCGCGAAGTCTTCCAGGAAATCGAGCTCGCCACGAAGGATCTGGCGAGAGGCGTCGAGAGTCCGCCGTCGGCGGAGGGTCTGCCTCTTCTCCTCGAGCGGTTTGACGGCCTGAAAGATGGCGAGCTGAAGCCCGAGATGCTGGAGCGGGCCCGCGGGGCGCTCGCAAGCGCGGCAGGATCGATGCGCCTGCCCGATCCCAACCTGCTCGGAGCACTGGCGGAGGTGGAATCCCTCCGCGGTCAGACCGCGGCGGCCATCCGGATTCTCGAGGACGCCATCGTCCTCCCCGGGGCGGCGCGCTCCCTGAAAGACCGGCTGCAGATCCATCGAGCGGCGCTCGCACCCGACCTCGTCAGCTACGCCTCCGTCGACGCGGTCGTCGCGGAGCCGTTCGCGCTCGTGCCGCCGCGTGCCGAGTGGCGCTACTTCCGGGGCAGGGAGGATCCTTGCGAAGGTTTGGAATGGACCACGCTCGACTTCGATGACCGCGCGTGGGAGTCGGGCATCACGGGCCTCGGCTACGGCGACAATGACGACGCAACGCTCCTGGCCGACATGGCACGCTCCTACACGACGCTCTACGTCCGCCGCCGCTTCGAGGTGGAATCGCCGGACGACGTCCACGCGCTGCGGCTCGTCGTGCTCAGTGACGACGGCTTCGTGGCCTACCTGAATGGCGTAGAGATCGCGCGGGCTCGCGCGGGGTCGCCGGGGACGCAGATGACGCATACCTCGGTGGCGGATCGCGAAGCGCAGGAGCCGATCACTCCCACGGAGGCCGAGGTGGACGTTCACCTCCTGCGGCCCGGCCGCAACGTGCTTGCGATCCTCGGTCTGAACCGTTCCCTGCGGAGCAGCGACTTCTCCCTCCACCCCGCGCTCTGGGCGATGCCTCCGCCGGGGGGCGACGTGGATCGGCGGAGCTTCCGTGCTTTCCGCGCGCGCGCGGCGCAGCGCCCGGACGCCAAGATCGTGCGCTACCTGGACGCAAGGCTCGAATCGCGCCGCGGGGAGCGGGACCGCGCGCTGGCTTCCCTCGACGCGTTGATCGCGTCGGATCCAGATTCTCCCGAGCTGCTCCTCGCCTGGGTGGAGACGGCCCTCCTCCAGGGCGGGGCAGAACGTGCCGCAGCACGGCTTCACGACGCGCTCGAGGGCCCGCTTGCGAAACACGCGGCTCTCTGGGACGCCTGGCTCCGCGTGGTGTCGCGGGACCTCAAGCTCTCCGGCCAGCAGCTGATCGCGCGCTGGCCGCGCGCGCGTGGGAGCGCGTCAGTTCCTCGAGGCGAGGAGATGGCGTGGGCCGTGGAGCGCATGGCGCGGGAAGGAGCCATTCGGATCCGGGCGGGCGAGGGGAAGTGGACGGATGCCCGCGGGCGAGAATGGTCAGCGGACCGTTTCCACTCGGGGGGAAGTCCGAGCCGAACGATTCTCAGCAATCCGATCTCCGGGACGGACGCGGAGCCACTATTCGTTCGCCACCGCCTGTTTGCGCGTAGCGAAATGTGGAGCGGATATCGCATCCCGTGCCCTCGAGGAAAATACCGCGTCTCGCTCGGCTTTGCGGAAGTGTATTACACACGGCCAGGGCAGCGCGTCTTCGGCGTGCGAATCCAGGGGAGGAAAGCGCTCGACGATTTCGATCCGATCGCGGAGGCGGGGGCGTCGACGGCGCTGTGGAGGGTTTTCGAGGCGGAAGTGGAGGATGGGTTCCTCGAGATCCAGCTCGTCCCGGAGGTCGACTACCCCATGATCTCGGCGATCGAAGTGCAGCGACTGTGACGGATCGGTAGAATGCCGCCGGCGCTGGCTGAAGACGAGCAGGACGGCGCCGACGAATCCCTCAACTTTTCCAGGAGGCCCTTCGTGAACGAGACATTCGACCGTCGTTCTTTTCTCCGCCGCGGCGCGGTCGGTGCAGCCGCGGGCGCGCTGGGTGTCCTGTGTCCCGCTCGAGTCCGACGTGCGCTCGCCATCGAGCCGATCGGCCGTAAAACGCCGCCGCGCCTGAAGCTTGGCTGCGCCGCGTACTCTCTGCGGAAGTACCTCGATTTGAGCTCGCCCCGCATGACACTCGAGGAGTTCGTGACGAAGTGCGCCGAGTGGCAAGCTGATGGCGTGGAGTTGACCGAGTACTACTTTCCCAAGCCCGTCACGCCCGCGTATGTCATGAAGCTGAAAAGGCACGCGGCCCTCTGCGGCCTCGACGTGACGGGGACGCCGATCGGCAACAATTTCGCCCTCCCTGCCGGGCAGGAGCGGGATCGGCAGGTGGCCTCCGTGAAGAGCTGGATCGACGTCTCCGCGGACCTCGGATCTCCGGCGATTCGGATTTTTGCCGGCAATGCGCCGAAGGGAATCGAGGAGCCCCAGGCACGGAAATGGGTGGTCGAGTGCATCGAGGCGTGCTGCGACACCGCGTCGAAGCGAGGTGTCTTTCTCGCGATCGAGAACCACGGCGGCGTCGTGGCCACGGCGGAAGGGGTGCTCGAGATCGTGAAGTCGGTGAGCTGCCCCTGGGTCGGAGTCAACCTCGACACGGGCAACTTCCACACGCCAGATCCGTACGGCGACATCGAGCGTTGCGCGCCGTACGCCGTCACGTGTCAGGTGAAGACGGAGGTATTTCCTTCCGGTGGGAAGAAAGAGGAGGCGGACCTCGAGCGGCTCGTGGC
>Ga0111538_10007408_pt1 | contig 14799 bp, 10 predicted proteins | sample SoiMethybrSBSTD1_FD_79669 | JGI IMG/M metagenome (GOLD analysis project Ga0111538, IMG submission 79669) | Bulk soil microbial communities from a Populus tree surrounding site in Tennessee, USA - Soil MetaG P. TD hybrid SBSTD1 (version 2)... | ecosystem: Environmental > Terrestrial > Soil >... | reverse complement strand
TGCATACCGCGAAGATCCGCCTCGCGATCCTGCCCAAGGTCGAGATCCCGCTGCGCGAAGTCTGGCGCGCGGCGACGAGCGGCCCCTCCTAGCCGGATGAGCTCCTTCGAATCCGTTCCGTAGCGCTCACCGCGCGCGCACTTTGACCGTCTCGCCGACGGTCGACAGCATGCTGCGCAGCGTTTCGAAGTCAGGGTGGCGCATGCGCAGATAGGCATTGCCCATGTAGCCGCTCTCGACACCCTGCGTGGCCGTACCCGCAGGCGGTGCGTACACGTCGAGGATCCACTCCTTGAAACGGCGCTGGATCTCGTCGAGGCCGTCGTAGTGCGAAATCACGCCGTCGCGGTCGGGTCGCAGCGCGATCATGCCGGCCGCGTATTTGCGCGACGGCTTGAACGGCACTTTCTCGTGAACGATCGCGTGACCCCAGGCTGCGTAGAGGTCGAACTCGTTCGCGGCGCAGTAGAGATCCCACACGCCGACTCCGGGCGGGCGGCAGCCGATCTCCGAGAACTTGAGTCCCTTCGGACCCTGAAACCACTCCATGTGCGTCGGCGAGGTCCAGATGCCGAGAGCAGTGATGACCTGCTGGCCCATCGCGCGCAGCTCCTTGTAGCTGTCGCCGTCGATGCGGTTCGTGCAGACGATCTGCGGCGAGATCCAGCGCGTGCGCATCGCTTCGAGCACGTTCGGGTAGTAGTGGCTCGCGAAATCGATCGCGACCTGGCCGCAGACCGAGACCGTGTCGTAGAAGCCCTCGTGCCCCTCGAGAAACTCCTCGATCGCGATCGTGCGGCCCTGCGCGACGCGCAGCTGATCGAGCGTCGTCGCGAGCTCCGCGTCGTTCCCGACCTTGTGCGTGCCCGACGCGCCCGCCGCGTCGAGCGGCTTGCAGATCAGCGGGTAGCCGACCTTCTTCGCGAACGCTTCGGCGTCGGCGACCTGCTCGACGCGCGCACTCTGCGCGCACGCGATGTTGGCCTTGCGCACGGCCTCCTTCATCGCGGGCTTGTCGCGGCAGAGCCACGCGGTCTTGCTCGTCGTGCCGTAGATCTTGAGCTGCTCGCGCACGTGCGCCGCGGCCATCACGTGCGCTTCGACGGTTGCTTCGAGGCGGTCGACGCGCGCCTTCTGCGAGAGCCGTTTCACGGCCTCGGCGAGACCGTGCTCGTCGACGACGTTGCGCACGCGCTCGAACTGGAACAGGCCCTCACGCAGCTCGTTCGGCAGCGCTTCGAGCGGCCGTTCGCCGATCGCCGAGACGCGCGCGCCCGTGCTCAGCAGGCCGCGCAGGAATTCGCGCTGGTTCTTGGGGAAGGCCGGTTCGACGAGGACGACGTGCATGGGGGGAGAGCGTGGGGGGCTACGCGGGGACGAGGGAACGGTAGAGGGCGACGTACTCGGGACCCTGGCGATCCCACGAGAAGTCCTGCTTCATGCCGTTCTGCACGAGCTGCTTCCAGCCGCGCTGGTCGCGCCAGTTGCGCAGCACCCAATCGAGCGTGTCGGCCAGGGCCTGGCTGCTGTACTGGTCGAACAGGAACCCGGTGCCGGTTTGCTCGGCGGGTGTCCACGGCAGTACGGTGTCGGCGAGGCCGCCCGTGCGCCGCACGACCGGAGGCGTGCCGTAGCGCAGGCTGTACATCTGGTTGAGGCCGCACGGCTCGAACCGGCTCGGCATCAGGAACACGTCGCTGCCGGCTTCGATCCAGTGCGCGAGCTCGTCGTGGAAGCCGCGGTAGATGCCGACCTTCGTGGGCCAGGTGTCGTGCAGCCACTGGAAGTACTGCTCGTGCTTGTTCTCGCCCGAGCCGAGCACGCAGAGCCTCATGTCTTCGCGCTGCAGGTAGATCGGGATCGAGTCCGCGAACAGCTCGAAGCCCTTCTGCGCGGTGAGCCGCGACACGACGCCGAACACGGGCGCGCGCGGGTCGTGCGGCAGCTGCAGACGCTGCAACAGCGCGGCTTTCATCTTCGCTTTGCCCGAGAGGTCGTCGGCCGTGTAGTGGTGGGGGATCAGCGGGTCCGAAGCAGGGTTCCAGTCGCCGTAGTCGACGCCGTTCACGATGCCGACGAGATCCTGGCTGCGCGAGCGCAGCAGTTCGTCGAGGCCCATGCCGTACTCGCTGGTCTGGATCTCGCGCGCGTAGGTGCGCGACACGGTCGAGAGCTTGGTCGCGTGCAGCACGCCGGTCTTCAGGAACGAGAACTTGCCCTCGCGCAGATCGCCGTGGTGCACGTGCGCGCGCTGCTCGCCGAGGCCGAGCACGTCGAGCTGGCCCTCGGCGAACACACCCTGATAGCCGATGTTGTGGATCGTCATCACGGTCTTCGTCGGCGTGAACAGGCGATCCCACGCGTAGGTCGTGCGCAGGTAGAGCGGGATCAGGCCCGTGTGCCAGTCGTTGCAGTTGATGACGTCGGGCGCCCATTGCAGGCGCTGGCACGTCTCGAGCACGGCGCGGGCGAGCAGCGCGAAGCGCAGCGACTCGTCGCCATCGCTCGTGTAGAAGCCGTCGCGGTCGTAGAGCTCGGGGCAGTCGACGAAGTGCACGAGCACCTCGCTCTGCGGCAGCGGCGCCGTGCGGATCGAGCAGCGGATCGTGCGGGCCGGGAAGCGCACGTCGATGTTCTGGGCCTTTTGCAGCGGCTTCGTGGCGAGCTTGCTGTCGGCGACCTTCTTGTACCAGGGCACGAACAGGCGAACGTCGCAGCCGCCGCCTTGGGGGGGCTGCTTGCCGAGCCAGCGGCCGAGACCCGCGATCACGTCGGCGAGGCCGCCGGTCTTGGCGAAGGGAGCGACTTCGGAGGCGGCGAGGCAGATGCGCAGCGGACGCATGGGTCGCGATGTTGGCATGGAGGTGCGGCCGGCGCGAGTGCAAAGGAGCAGGGGCCCACTCGGCCTTGCCCGCCGTCGTCGTTCATCCGAATGGAGAGCGCGTCAGGGTCTCGCCACAATAGAGGCACTTCCGATGGCGCGAGTGATTCACACGACCGCAGGCCTTGCAGGGTTCCGGCTTGCCAGTGATCCGGCCGTCCTCGCGACCGTCACGCCGATCGATTTCGATGACCTTGTCCTCGAGCGCCTGCTCGGGGATCGAGCAGGACTCCGAGAGCAGCTCCCACATAGCGCGGGAAACGAGTGTCAGGCGGTCCACGGTGACCTGCAGTTCGTCGGCCCGGCGGGCGCCCTCCGCCGCCGCGCCCTTCGCTTCCGAGATGTCGATCGTGTGGTCGCCGATCTTGCGTTGCTGGAACCAGTCGATGATGTCCATGCCGCGCATGGTATCGCGTGCGGGATCGTGGATGCGGACAGGACCGCTCCGCAACACCGGCCTACGGCAGCACGCGGAGCCGCAGGTTGCGGAACTCGACGAGGGAGCCCTCCGACTCGAGCGCGAGGTAGCCGCTCGGCGGCGAACACGCGTTGCCTCCGTTGACCTCCTCGCCGTTCACCCACAGCCGCACCTCGCCGTTGACCGCGCGGATGTAGTAGTGGTTCCACTGGCCCGCGGGCCGCGTCAGGCGCTTCTGCGGAAAGCTGCGAGTGCTCTTGCCATTGCCGACCGTGAACTTCGCACCGTCGCCGTCTTCGTAGGTGATCTCGGGCGTGAACGGCTGCATCTTCGAAGCGCCGACCGGGAACACGTCGCCGTGGCTCGTGAACCAGTCCGAGTGTTTGCCCTTGTCGCGTTGCCAGTTCGTCTCGTAGCCGAGATCGAGCACCTGCACTTCGATGCCGCTGCGCGGCAGCTCGCCGGGCTTCAGCTCCGCGAACGCGCTCTCGGGGCACCAGACGAACACGCCCGAGTTGCCGGCTGGTTCGTGGTGCTTCCACTCGAGGACCATCTCGAAGTTCGTGTACTGCTGCTTCGTGCGCGCGCCGCCGTTCGGCTTGCCGCTGCAGACGATCGCTCCGTCCTTCTCCGTCCACGTGTCGGGCGCACCATTGACGTTGACGAAGTCGGCGAGCGTGAGCGGCTGCCATCCTTCTCCCGTGATGAATGCCTTCGGCAGTGCGGCGCCCTGCAGCGCCAACAGGGAAAGCACGGCGCTCGGCACAGCGAGCCACAGCAGCGCGTGGACCTTGGTGGACATGGCGGCACTGTAGAGGCGGGCAAGGTCCATTGTCGACGCGCGTTCCTGCTCGGCGATCGCCAGTCGTCGCCGCCACTGCCGCACGTCCTCGTCGACGCGGCCGACCACGTCGTTGCCGCGAAACGCCTGCGATCCCTCGGCCATCGGCTCCGCCTTCCAGCGCGTGATCGTGGCGTCAGCTGTCTTCCTGGTCCCGTCTCACAGGCACCACCTTCACGACCCGGATGCCGCTCTCGATCTTCTGCCGCATCGCTTCGAACGATGGCCGTTGCGCGGAAGACACTTTCGCGAGGATGTCGTCGCGCCACGCAACGGCCGGTTCGTGACCGTCCAGAACGGCTTCGCAGAGCCATGCAAAGCCGCGGACGAGATTGTCGAGACCGGGCCGGCGAACATGGATGCGACCGAGGTTGAACTCGGCGACCTCGTCGCGCTGCTGCGCAGCGGCTTCGTACCAGCGAATGGCTTCGTCGATGTCGCGGACGACACCCTTGCCCTCTTCGAGCAGGGTGGCGAGGTTGTTCTGTGCAGAGGCGTGACCGAGCTCCGCGGCCAGACGATAGCACGATGCGGCCTCGACGAGGTCGATCGCGACGCCGCGGCCGGACTCGAACGCGAGCCCCAGGGCGTAGTGCGCGCGTGCATCTCCCTTCGCGGCGGCCACGCGCCACAACTCGATTGCCCCGGCTTCGTCCGCGGGCGCGCCATCGCCCTCCGCCAACATCATGCCAAGACGGTATTGCGAGATGCGGTCGCCGAGTTGCGCTCCGATCCGGAACCAGTGCAGTGCCGTCGCCGGATCCCTTTCCACGCCGCACCCGTACGCATACGCCATCCCCAGCCAACAGGGTGCGGTCGCGTCGTCCTGCGCTGCCGCGCGCCGAAACCACTCCACGCTTTCGACGCGATCGTTCGTGTCGTCGCTCTTGGCCAGCTTTCGGCCGAGTCGCGCCTGTGCGCGCGCCAAGCCCCACTCCGCAGCATCGCGCAAGCATCGCAGCGCTGTCGCCGCGTCGATCGCCGGCGCGCGACCCCACTTCCACAGTAGATGCAGGTTGTAGCTCGCTTCGGCGCAGCCCTGCTGCGCGGCGAGCAGCCACCACTTCACGGCTTCCCCGTCGTTCTGCGGCACTCCGTCGCCACGATAGTACCGATGACCGAGGTAGAACTGCGCATCGACGTCGCCGCCCGTCGCCGCGGCTCGCAGCGCCTCGAAGTCCTCGGGTCCGTCGCTCGTCGTCACGGCGCGAGAGTCTAGCGGCGACGATCGGCCAAGACGCGCCAGCGAAGTCCGCACGCTGTGGCCCGAACGAGCCCGAACGGACGCGCCGGGACCATCCGAACGGCCGTGCCCGGTGGCAGCCCGAAGCAGCCTCCGCTACCCTGGCCCGGGCCCCATGGTGCACGTCGCCTTCGCCATTCCCTATGCAATGGAGACCACGCTCCGCTTTGCGCGGGCGACGTTGGCATTGCCGGGCGTGCGTTTGAGCGTCGTCTCGCAGGACGCCCCCGAGAAGTTCCCCGCGGAATTCCGCGAGCAGCTCGCGAGCTTCCGCCAGGTCGCGGACGGCCTCAGCGCCACCGATCTCGCGGAGGCCGTGAAGGCCCTCGGGAACGAGGTGAGCCCCGTCGAACGACTGCTCGGCGTGCTCGAACCGCTGCAGGAACCGCTCGCGATCGTGCGCGAACAGCTGCGCATCCGCGGCATGGACAGCGCCACCTCGAGCAACTTCCGCGACAAGGCCCGCATGAAGGACCTGTTCGCGGCGCACGACATCCCCTGCGCGCGCCACAAGCTCTGCAGCACGGTCGCCGAAGCGCTCGCGTTCGCCGAGCAGATCGGCTACCCGCTCGTCGGCAAGCCGCCGGCCGGTGCCGGCGCGAAGGCCACCGCGCGCTGCGCCTCGAGCAAGGAGCTGCAGACCTTCCTCGAGACCTCGCACCCCGGTGCGGACCGGCCTGTGCTGCTCGAAGAGTTCATCACGGGTCGCGAGTTCTCGTTCGACTCGGTCACGCTGCACGGCCAGCACGTGTTCCACAACATCTGCTGCTACCTGCCGACGCCGCTCGAGGTCATGGAGAACCCGTGGATCCAGTGGTGCGTCGTGCTGCCGCGGCAATTGAGCGGCCCCGAGTTCGCGGCGATCCACAAGACGGGCCCGCGCGCGCTGAGTCAGCTCGGCATGTGGACCGGCATGTCGCACATGGAATGGTTCCAACGCGCCAACGGCGCGATCGCGATCGGCGAGGTCGCGGCGCGGCCGCCCGGCGCGCAGTTCATGACGCTGATGAGCTACGTCTGCGACACGGACATGTATCGCGCGTTCGCGCAGCTCATGGTGTTCGAGACGTTCGCGCCGCCGGTCCGCCGCTACTCGGCCGGCGCCGCCTACCTGCGCGGCCAGGCGCCGAAGGACCAGCCGAAGGCGGTCGTGCGCGCCGTGCACGGGCTCGACGAGATGCAGCAGGCGCTCGGCGACCTCGTCGTCGAGAAGCGATTGCCCGCGATCGGTGCTCAGCCGAGCACGAGCTACGAAGGCGACGGCTTCGTCGTCGTGCGCCACCCCGACACACAGGTCGTCACCGCCGCCGTACAGAAGATCGTACGCACGGTCCGCATCGAACTCGCCTGATCCACGCAATGCCATGAACGTCATCTACCTGAGCCCCGGCTTCCCCGCGGAGATGCCGCTGTTCGTGCGCGGCCTGCAGCAGGTGGGGGCCAGGGTGCTCGGCGTCGGCGACCAGCCGATGTCGGCGATGCCCCGCGAAGCGCGCGATGCGCTGAGCGACTACCTGCAGATCGGCGGCTTCGGCGACGAGGCGAAGGTCGTCGAAGAAGTGCGCCACTGGCTGCGCGGCCGTTCCGTCGACCGCGTCGAGTGCCTGTGGGAGCGGCTCATGTATCTCGCGGCGCGGCTGCGCGAGACGTTCTCGGTGCCCGGCATGTCGATGGCGCAGACCACCGTGTTCCGCGACAAGGAGCGCATGAAGCAGGCCGTCGAGCGCGCGGGTCTGCGCGTGCCGCGCCATGGCCGCGCGCGCAGCAAGCAGGAGGCGTGGGCGGCCGTCGAGCACACGGGCTATCCGGCGATCGTGAAGCCGATCGACGGTGCGGGCAGCAAGGACACGTTCCGGTGCAACGACCGCGGCGAATTCGAACAGGCATTGCAGCGCACGGCGCACGTGCCCGAGATCTCGGTCGAGGAGTACATCGACGGCGAGGAGCTGACCTACGACACCATTTGCGGCAACGGCAAGATCCTCTACGAGAACGTCTCGCTCTACCGGCCGAAGCCGATGATCCTCGCGCAGAACGAGTGGATCTCGATGCAGAACATCGTGCTGCGCGACATCTACGCGGACCTGCCGCGGCCCGGCGTCGAGCTGGGGCACGGCGTGCTCAGAGCACTCGACTTCCAGACGGGCTTCACGCACATGGAGTGGTTCCGCACCGCGGCCGGCGAGGCCGTGTTCGGCGAGATCGGCGGGCGGCCGCCCGGGGCACGCCTCGTGCACGCGATGAACTACTCGTGCGACATCGACCTGTTCCGCGGCTGGGCCGAAGCCGTGTGCCGCGGTACGCTGAGCCAGGACACGACCAAGAAGTACAACGCATCGATGATCTTCAAGCGGGCCCAGGGCCAGGGCATCGTGCGCGCGTATCAGGGCCTCGACGAGCTGATGCAGCGTTACGGCAAGTACGTGGCGACGATCGAGCTGACGCCGATCGGCGAGCAGAAGCGCGACTGGCGCAAGGTCGTCGTCGGGGATGGCTGGGTCGTCGTGCGCCATCCCGATCTCGCGTTCACGCTCGAGATGTCCGAGCGCTTCGTCAACGACCTTCGTATCGTCGCCGGATGATGATGCTGCGCGCTCTCCCTGTGCTCGGGTCGGTACTGCTCGCTGCGGCGTGCGACGGCAGCCAGGGCAAGCAGGGGCCTTCTCGCCCGCCGGTGACGGTCGAGTGCGTTCTGTCGTCGACGAGGGAGCTGCCGCGAAAGGCCTCGGTGTCCGGCGTGCTCGCCCCGCAGGAAGACCTCGTGCTCGGCTTCGAGGTGACCGGGCGGTTGCAGACGCTGGACGTCGATGTCGGCGACGTCGTCGCGGAGGGCACCGTGGTCGCGGCACTGGCAACACGGGAGTTCGAGCTCGCCGTCGATCGCGCGAAGGCCGCGATCGTCGCCGCGGAGGCGAAGCTCGGGCTCGCGCCGGGCACCGACCTCGACCAGGTCGACGCCGAGGCGACCTCCGCGCTGCGCGAGGCCCGTGCGGTGCTCGGCGAAGCGAAGGCGAATCGCGAGCGCGTCGCGCAGATGGTGCAGGAGAGCTTGAGCTCGATGGCGCAGCTCGAGACGGCCGAGGCGGCGCTCGGCGTCGCGACGAGCCGCCTGCAGCGCGCGCGCGACGAAGTGAACACGACGCTCGCAGAGGCGCGGCTCGCGCGCGTCGAAGCGCTGCAGGCCGAGAAGCGCCTCGCCGACTGCCGCGTGAAGGCGCCGTGGCCCGGCCGCGTCGCCGCGCGGCACGTCGCGGTGGGGCAGGTCGTGCGGGCCGGCGATCCGATCGTCACGCTGCTGCGGGTCGATCCGCTGCGGCTGCAGCTGCGCGTGCCGGACCGGCTCTCCGCCGACGTCGCGATCGGCCAGCTCGTCGAGTTCACGGTCGACGGCGCCGAGGACGTGCAGCGCGCGGGCCGCATCGTGCGCGCGGGGCCCTCGATCGAGCGCGGCGACCGTACGCGGTTGGTCGAGGCGCAGGTCGAGAATCACGACGGCGCGCTGCTGCCCGGCGCGTTCTGTCGCTCACACATCGTCACTGCGCCGGCGCAGCCGGTCGTCGTCGTGCCGAAGACGGCGCTGGTGACGTTCGCGGGCGTCAGCCGCGTGTTCTCCGTCGTCGCGGCGGGGGAGGGTGGCAAGCACAAGGCGAAGGGTCACATCGTGCAGCTCGGCCGCACGGTCGGCGACGAGATCGAGGTCGTGAGCGGTCTCGCCGCGGGCACGGCGATCGTGCGCGACGCGACCGGCCTGACGCCCGAGATGCCCCTGGTCGTCGGCAAGAAGGCCGAGGGCGACAAGAAGGCCGGGGGCGATCAGAAGACACAGCGCGACGAGAATCGGAACGGCAACGACAAGGCCGACGCGAAGAAGTAGGCGCACCATGAAGGGCCTCGCCGACGTCTGCATCCATCGCCCGGTCTTCGCGACGATGCTGATCATGGCCATGGTCGTCGCCGGCGCGGTCGGGTTCCGCGCGCTCGCCGTCGATCGATATCCGTCCTACGACCCGGCGACGGTGTCCGTGCGCACGACGTTGCCCGGCGGCGCGCCCGAAGAGGTCGAGGTGTCGGTCACCTACCCGGTCGAGGAGATCGTCAACACCGTCGAGGGCATCAAGGAGCTGCGTTCGATCTCGAGCGCCGGCACGTCACTCGTGATGCTGACGTTCGAGCTCTCGCGCGACATCGAGAGCGCGGCGCAGGACGTGCGCGACCGCGTCTCGCAGGTCACGAGGCGGCTGCCCGAAGGCATCGAGCCGCCGGTCGTCAGCAAGTTCGACAACGACAGCCAGCCGATCCTGACGATCGCCGTGTCCGCCGACCGGCCGCTGCGCGAGCTGACCGAGGTCGCCGACAAGCGGCTGAAGCGCGTGCTCGAGCGCGCGCGCGGCGTCGGCGAGATCCGTCTCGAGGGCGACCGCGAGCGCACGATCAACGTGTGGATCGACGCGGACCGGCTCGCGGCCTACGACCTGCCCGTCGAAGCGGTCGCCACCGCGATCGCGCGCCAGAACGCGGATGTTCCGGGCGGCAACGTGACCGACGACAACAGCGAGCGCACGCTGCGCACGCTCGGCCGCGTCGTCGATCCGGCCTCGTTCGAGACGCTGATGATCGCGCGTCGCAACGGCGTGCCGATCGAGCTGCGCGACGTCGCGCGTGTCGAGGACGGCACCGCGGAGCCGCGCTCGATGACGCGGCTCGACGGCGTGCCGACGGTCGTGCTCGAGGTGCGGCGGCAGTCGGGCTCGAACACGGTAGCCGTGATCGACGGCGTGATCGAAGCGCTCGACGCGCTGCGGCCCTCGCTGCCGCCGGACCTGCGGGTCGAGGTCGTGCGCGACCAGTCGCGTTACATCCGCGCGGCGCTGCACGAGATCGAGTTCCACCTCGTGATCGGCTCGCTGCTCGCGGCGCTCGTCGTGTTGTGGTTCCTGCGCAGCTGGCGCGCGATGTTCATCGCCGGCATCGCGATCCCGGTCTCCGTGATCGCGACGTTCGGCGTCATGTGGGTGCTCGGCTTCACGCTGAACGGTGTCACGATGTTGGCGCTCGTGTTGATGGTCGGTGTCGTGATCGACGACGCGATCGTCGTGCTCGAGAACGTGCAGCGCTGGGCCGACGAGAAGGGTGTCACGCCGTTCGTCGCGGCGCGCGAGGCGACGTCCGAGATCGCCCTCGCAGTGCTCGCGACGACGTTGAGCCTCGTCGTGATCTTCGTGCCGGTGTCGTTCCTGTCGAGCATCTCGGGCCGCTTCATCTACCAGTTCGGCATCACCGCGTCGGTCGCCGTGCTGCTGAGCCTCGTCGTGTCGTTCTCGCTGACGCCGGCGATGTGCGCGCGCCTCGTGCGGGGCCGCACGGCGCGCGACGAACACCGGCGTACGACGTGGTCCGAACGCGTCTACGCGGTCGCGATGCGCTGGTCGCTGCGCAACCCGTGGCTCGTCGTCGCGGGCGCGATGGTCGTCTTCGCGTCGCTGGTGCCGTTGATCGGCTACGGGCTCGTGCGCCAGAACCTGCTGCCGAGCGACGTCGACGAGGGCGAGTTCGAGGTCAGCGTCAACGGCCCCGATGAAGTGAGCCTGCCGGCGATGAACACCGTGATGCTCGCGATCGAGGCGGAGCTGCGCAAGGAGCCCGCGATCCGCACGATGCTGACGCAGGTCGGCGGCGGCTTCCTCAGCGGGCTGTCCAACGGCAGCGTCTACGTGCAGATCGCGCCGCACGACGAGCGTCGCTTCTCGCTCGGCCGGCTGTGGGCGGGCCTGTTCAAGGGCGACCCGCTCGAGGCGTTCCGCAACAACTACACGCAGCGCGAGCTGATGGACTCGCTGCAGCGGCGCCTGAACAAGCTGCCCGACGTGCGCGTGCAGATGCGCAACCAGCGCAGCGTCAACCTCGGCAGCGGTCCGTTCGATCTCGACTTCGCGATCCGCGGGCCGGACCTGCAGACGCTGTCGAACAGCATCGAGACGCTGCGCGTGCGCGCCGCCGAACGCGGCATGCCGAACCTCGACACGACGCTGCGGCTGCGGCGGCCCGAGCTGCGCGTGCAGATCGACCGGCCGCGCGCCGCCGAGCTCGGCGTGTCGACGCAGGACATCGCGACCGCGATGCGCCTGCTCGTCGGCGGCGCGACCGAGGTCTCGCGCTTCCGCGATCCGAAGCTCGACGAGGAGTACGACGTGCGCTTGCGCCTGCGGCCCGAGGACCGCGACCGCGCCGAACGCATCGGCGAGCTGCTGGTCGGCCGCGCGGACGGCGGCACCGTGCGGGCCGACAACCTGATCCGCATCGAGCCGGGCATCACGTCGTCGCGCATCGACCGCATGGACCGGCAGCGGCAGGCGAACCTGCGCGGCAACCCGCCGCGCGGCATGGCGCTCGCGGACGCCGTCCAGACGATGCGCGATCTCTCGGCGGAGTTGCAGCTGCCGGCCGAGTACTCGACGGCCGTCGTCGGCAAGGCGAAGGAGCTCGAGCTGGTCTTCGGCGAGTTCGCGTTCGCGTTCGTGATCGCGCTCGCGTTCATGTACATGATCCTGGCGTCGCAGTTCGAGAGCTTCGTCCAGCCGCTGATCATCATGCTCGCGATCCCGATCGCGGCGCCGTTCGCGCTGCTGTCGCTGTGGTTCGCCGACGAGACGCTGAACCTCTACTCGGCGCTCGGCGTGCTCGTGCTGTTCGGCATGGTCAAGAAGAACGCGATCCTGCAGGTCGACCACACGAACCAGCTGCTGCGCTCCGGCGTGCCGCCATACGAGGCCGTGATGCAAGGCAGCCGCGACCGCTTGCGGCCGATCCTGATGACGACGCTCGCGTTCGTCGCCGGCATGCTGCCGCTCGCGATCGGCACCGGCCCGGGCGCCGAAGAACGCAAGGCGATCGCCGTCGTCGTGATCGGCGGACAGACGCTGTGCCTCGGCATGAGCCTCGTGCTGGCGCCGGTCGTGCAGTGGCTCGTGCTGCGGCGCCGCGAACGCGCCCGGCAAGCCGCCGGCGCGAGGTGACTAGCGAGAACTGATGGTTTGCGTGGAGCAGAGAGGAATCCCTGCAACCGCTGACGGAATCGAGGCACACATGGCAGAGCCGCAGGCACCCACGCCGCGGCAGGAGGGCCTCGATGTTCATTCCACCTCGCTGTCCATACCTCTCTTGCTCACAGCACTATCAGCCTGAGCCCGGGTTCTTCCGTCGCCGCGGCCACTACCGTCCCCTCTGTCGTCCGGAGGGCGTTCCCCGGTTCCGGTGCACGACCTGCAAACGCAGCTTTTCCCGGCAGACGTTCCGCCACGACTACCACGACCACCGGCCCGACTGGAACGTCCCTCTGTTCATGCTGCTTGCCAGCGGTGTCGGCTTGCGCCAGTCCGCCCGGGTCCTCGATGCCGACCCGCGCTCGGTGCAGGACAAGAAGGCGAAGATGTCGAGGACCTTCGAGCTCTTGCACAACAACCTCTGTCCTCGCTTACCGGAAGGACGCGTCTTCGTACTCGACGAGGAGGAGACCTACGAAGGCGCCTCGATCCGGCCGCTGACGATGCCGGTACTGATCGAGAAGGAGACCTGGTTCGTGGTGACGACGGCCGTCGGATCGATCCGACGTCTGGCGCCTGCCGGATCCGCGCGTCGGGTTCGCCAGCAACTCGAAGAACGAACAGGACCTCGCCCCGACCAGAGCCGCGAGTGCGTACGCGCAGTGCTCTCGACGCTCGCCCAGAAGGTGCAGAACGGCAACATCCTGCTGCGCACCGACCAGAAGGCGAGCTACGCCACGATTGCCAAAGAGATCTTCGGCGCGCGTGTGATCCACGAGACGACCGCAGGCACCCTGGTGCGCAACACCCACAACCCGCTGTTTCCGATCAATACCACGTTGGCGATGACTCGCGACAACTGCGGCCGGTTGCGTCGCAGGAGCTGGCTCGTGACGAAGAAGGCCGAGCGGCTGCAGAACCACCTGCTGATCTTCACCGTCTACCGGAACTACGTGCGTCGTCGGTTCAACCGCGACAAGGAGGCCAACACGCCCGCGAAGATCCTCGGGCTCCTACCGAGGAACCTGCTTCGCCACGAGGTGCTCGCGTGGCGTCAGGACTGGGGCGATCTCAGCATCCATCCGATGAGCCATCGCGGCTCGCACTCGGTGCGGGAGGCCGTGCCCGCCTGAGGCGCCAGAGGGCACCTCGATCCGATTCCATCGCCAGGTCAGGTCCACGAAAACCATCAGTTCCGACTACGCGCGGAAAAACACCGACGCGTTTCACTGCGCCCTCGCTCTGTCCGTAGACTCCGACGCCTCGTTCCCAACCTCCCTATGAGCAAGCTCCACGTCGTTGCCGCAGCCCCGCGGCGTCCCCTGCTCCGTCTCACGTTCGCGTTCTTGTGCTGCAGCGTGGCCATCGCGCCGGCCACGGCCCAGACCCGCAAGGAACTGGGCCGCATGTGGACGTTCGAGGCCGCACCGCTCGGCTGGTTCCAGGAGGCCTACGACTGGCAGCCGACGACCGATTGGCTCGAGCACGCGCGGCTCTCGTCGCTGCGCCTCGGCGGCGTCGTGCCCGCGGATCCGAACGCCACGCCGCCGCGCCCCGAAGGCATGCAGTGGTTCTGCTCGGCGTCGTTCGTGACCCCGTACGGGCTCGTGATGACGAACCACCACTGCTCGCGCGATGCGATCGCCGGCGTGCAGGGTGAGAACGACTGGCTCAAGGACGGCTTCTACGCCGGTGCCTACGAAGCCGAGGTCAAGCTGCCGGGTCTCGTCGTGGCGCAGCTCGTGAGCCAGCGCGACGTGACGGCCGAGGTCGCCGCGAGCAGCCCCGAAGCCGTCAAGAAGGCGGCCGAGACCGCGGATCCCTCTAAGAAGCACCAGGTCATCGCGCTCTATCAGGGCGGCAACTACCAGCTCTACAGCTTCAACTACATCGACGATCTGCGTCTCGTCGCCGTGCCGCACGGCCAGAGCGCCCACTTCGGCGGCGACCCCGACAACTTCTGCTATCCGCGCTGGGGGCTCGACTTCTCGTTCCTGCGCGCCTACCAGGGCGGCCAGCCGGCCGACACGAAGAAGTTCTGCTTCTCGTGGAAGACCGAAGGCGCCAAGGAGGGTGAGCTCGTGTTCGTGACCGGCAATCCGGGACGGACCGGGCGGCTGCAGACCTTCGCGCAGTGCGAGTTCATGCGCGATCACGTCTATCCGCAGCAGCTCGTGACCATCCACGCGCAGCTCGAGACCATGTATGCGGAGGCCAAACAGAGTGCCGCGAAGGAGAAGGAGCTGCGCGCGAAGATCCTCGGCGTCGAGAACACGCGCAAGGCGATCCAGGGCTACTTCGACGGGCTCAAGAACCCGCGCATCATGGCGATCAAGCAGAAGGCCGAGTCCGATCTGCGCGCGGCCGTCGCGAAGA
>Ga0111538_10007407_pt1 | contig 14799 bp, 14 predicted proteins | sample SoiMethybrSBSTD1_FD_79669 | JGI IMG/M metagenome (GOLD analysis project Ga0111538, IMG submission 79669) | Bulk soil microbial communities from a Populus tree surrounding site in Tennessee, USA - Soil MetaG P. TD hybrid SBSTD1 (version 2)... | ecosystem: Environmental > Terrestrial > Soil >... | reverse complement strand
TTGGTGTAAGGCTTCGGATTGACAACCACGCCAGGCCTTAGTCGCTGAATCCCCTCGACAACAACACTCTCACCCGGCTTAAGTCCGTCTTCGACAATCCGGTTCTGTCCACTGTGGTCGCCCAATTTGATCGAGCGGATATCCACTTTATTATCTTTCCCAACCACGGCGACCTGATATCCATCCTGCAGCTGAGTTACAGCGCGTTGCGGAACCAGAAGGGCGCTGATCTTGGTTGCTGTGACAGCTCGCACACGACCGTATTGTCCGGGACGCAGAATGTTTCCCGGATTTGGAAACAGTCCAGCAATTCGAATCGCGCCAGTTTTTTGATCGACCTGGCGATCCGCATAGTAGAAACTACCCTTATGCGGGTAAGTCGAGCCGTCTGCGAGGATCAACTCCAATTCGATCTGGGCGACGCTCGCTCCCTGTCTTGCTTCAATCAGGTTTTCTTTCGTAAACGCCAAATACTGCTGCTCGCTAATCGTGAAATAAACTTTGATTGGATCGACAGTAGAGATCGTGGTCAGCAGCGGACTGTTAGGGTTGTTAGGCTGTACCAAGTCTCCGACCTGTGTTTGCGCGAGTCCTGCGATTCCGTCAATCGGAGACAGAATGCGAGTGAAGCTCAGGTTGAGTTGAGCCGTTCTGACTGCGGCTTTCGCGTTTTCGACTTGGCCGTTAGCAGTCCTGGTCGCAGCTTTTGCGGTTCCGATTTGTGCGTTCGCATAACGAAGTTGCGCGCGCGCCGTTTCGACGCCCGCTTTGGATGCTTCGACTTGCGCCTTAGCGACGACGTTAGCCTGAACAGCGTTGTCGAGATCCTGTTGTGTTACCGCTTTCTGTTCTGCGAGTGGCGCGTATTTATTAACGTCAAGCTGCGTCTTTACCTGGTTGGCCTCGGCCTGCGCCTGCTGCGCTTGCGCTTGCAGTAGCTGACTGTTCGCCTGAGCGACTTGAGCCTCTGCCTGGACCACTTGAGAATTAGCTTGCTCGAGTTGACCCTGAAACTGCGCCAGTTGACCGTTCGCTTGATCCAACACGGCCTGGAACGGACGAGGATCAATCTCAAACAAAAGCTCGCCCTTCTTTACGAAAGAACCTTCCTTATAATCCTGACGCAGTAAGTAACCGGTAACCTGACCTTTGATATCGGCGTTTACGATTCCTTCAGTTGTTCCGATCCACTCGCTGTAGAGAGGCACGTCATCCTGTTTGACTTGCACGACTTCAACATCGAGTGGTCGTGGGGCTGCCTTAACTCCATCATTTGACTTGGTGACGATGGTTATCAAAGCAATAATGGCTACTACTGCTACAACTGCAATCGGGATTACCAGTTTCGGTTTGTGTAGAAATTGTCTTAGTGTCGTTGCCATACTTACCCTCGACAGTCGTTCGACCGCTTTACTCTTAGGCCTTGTCCAGCAGCGACAGTTTGACTAAAGCTTCTTGTCGGCTGCGGAACTTAAACTCGTCGATCCAACTCTTTACAACCGCTACCATCTCGCGTTTACGCACCAAGTCCGCTGTTTTTCCATCGAAGGCTGGCTGCTTTGGTTCTTTGGTTTCGTTCCGCTTCACGACTCTTACTCGGGACTTCATGACGTTCTCCTTGGATTCGTGAACAACGAAAGCAAAAAAGCTGCCACGCGCAGCGACAGAGTACGTTCGGCAAACTGGGCCTTGCCGTAATGTGAAAAGTGCCGGGATTGTTGGAGCTGGCGTGCCGAAATGCCGGAACTTGCTGAGATCTCAGCAGGGATGGAAGGGTCGTGTCTTAATCAGAATCTGACCAGATAAAATCACGTGACCGCTGTAGGTCACGAACAGTTTGCCGGGTATTGATGAGGTTGAACTACTCCGGTCGCGGTCGCGTGATGCCCAATTTTCGCATGCGATTATTTAGGGTAGTTCGATTTAAACCCAAACGAACAGCGGCGCCAGCGTTGCCGCCAATTACCCAGCCGGCCTCACGCAAGGTTTTGATAATGTGTTCGCGTTCCAGGGCTTCGAGTGTCACTGGGCCGCCGTGGTTCACGAGGATTTCGTTTGCCGGCTTTTTGATTTCACCGAGAGGAACCTCCAGCACCGAGCCGCGCGAAAGAATCACGGCGCGCTCAATCAAATTTTGAAGTTCGCGTATGTTACCGGGCCAGCTGTAAGCAGTAAGCTGTGCGAGTGCCTCGGCTGGAATCGTTTTGATGGGTTTCTTCATCTGCTGTGCAAAACGCTGGGCGAAGAAGTGAACGAGTAAGGAGATATCCTGAGCGCGTTCGCGTAATGCCGGCAACACAATGGGAAAGACGTTCAGCCTGTAATACAGGTCGCTCCGAAACTTTTTCTCGGCGACCATTTGAACCAAGTCAGCGTTTGTTGCTGCGATCACACGCACGTCGACGCGAATCGTTTTTCCGCTGCCCAGACGCTCAAATTCTTGCTCCTGAAGGACTCGCAGCAATTTCGGTTGCAACTCAAGCGGAATCTCTTCAACTTCATCGAGAAAGATCGTACCGCGATGCGCGAGTTCAAAACGTCCTTTGCGCTGTTCGACTGCGCCGGTAAAAGCGCCGCGCTCATGACCAAACATTTCGCTTTCGAGCAGCCCGGTGGGAATGGCCGCACAGTTCACTTTTACCAGTGGGTGATTGCTTCGACCGCTCAGATTATGAAGCGCGCGCGCAATCAGCTCTTTGCCGGTCCCCGTTTCGCCAAAAATAAGAACTGTCGAATCGGTAGGAGCGACGATTTGCACATTTTCGAGCGCGCGCTTCAGAGCCGGACTTGTGCCGATGATCTCTTCGAAGTTGTACTCACTGCGAATCTCTTCCTGAAGATAAAGCTTCTCTTCCTGTAACTTGTTTTTGAGTTCATCGATTTGCCGATACGCTAACGCATTCTCGACCGCAACAGCCACCTGTTCACCGACTGCGGTGAGCAGGCTAATGTCCTCTTCAGTAAATTCGTCTTCGCTGAGCCGACCTACCCCGAGAATACCAAGCACGTGATCGTGAGAAATCAGTGGAATCTTGCAGCCGGATTTAAGTCCGGCTCGCATTGCGAAAGGATCAGATGAGAGGTCAGAACTACCGATCATCACAGGAAGCCGGGTCGTGAAGGCACGGCCGGAGAGCGTCCCGTCCAGTTCGATAATGTCATCCTCGACAAATACCTCCTCGTGATCAGGAAAGTCCATAGCAGTTGCGCGCAGCTTGTTAATACTTGGATCATAAAGTGCCAGGCCTGCAACGTCATGCGGCAACACTCGGCGGAGACAGCCCGAGACTGCTGAAACGAGTTCGCGAAGATTTAGGTTGGAGACAAGCGTGTGATTTATCTCCAATAGGAGCTGCCAGCGATCGCGCTCACGTGCCAGCTTCTGTCGATGACATTGAGCCTCAATCGCAACGGCTATTTGAGCTGCCAGCAATCCCGTGAATTCAATATCAATTTCATCGTAAACACCCGCATCTTCACTCCAGAAGTTAAGCGAACCCAAGCGCTGATTGACGGTCGTTAGAGGAAAGCTGCAAATCGCTTTGATGGGATGATTCGGTATCGTTTTCGCAAAAGGAAAGCGATCTTCTTCCTCGGCGATATCATGGACCACCACTGGTTCCTGATGTTGCCAAACCCAGCCGGCCACCGAGCCTTCGATTGGAACCTCTTTTGGAGGCTGCCACTTTGTCGGAATGCACGTCTCCATGAAGTGGCTTCTCATTAAACCTCGCTTCGGATCGTGAAAGACGACTGCCATACTGCGAAACTTAAAAAGCATCTGCAGTCGGCAAGCAAGGTCGTGAAATAGCTTTGTAAGATCCCCATGAGACGCGATTGCTTTCGACAGCTCAAGCAAAGTGAGATATTGCTCGGGCTTTAAACTCTTGGCTTCGATTTGAGTGGTTGCAGACAATTTTTTTTCCTCACCGAAGAGCGGCTCGCACAAAAAACCGCTGGTCAATCAAGTTCCTTGCTCCGGAGGAGCCCCTGTCCATAACGAGTCAGATGGCCGTATATGGTCACGCTATGTCAATCAGTAACTTCAAATAATTGTCGCCGTTATCGGGTGAAAACGCCAACCAGCGTGCTAACTCAATTGAACTCAGAACATCCACCGCTCTGGCACGGCACGTGACTTAGCCGCTTTAGCGTTCGAAAAAGAGCCATGAAAGCAATGCAAGCAGAAGTCGAATGGTCAGGCAATCCTGAAGGAGGAAGTCGATGGGAAGACTAGAAGGAAAAGTGGCGGTGGTTACTGGCGGAAGTAGCGGTATCGGTTTGGCAACAGCAAAGCGTTTTCAGCAAGAAGGGGCAAAGGTCGTCATCACCGGTCGCAGCAAGCAGGCTTTGGGTGATGCCGTGAAAACGATCGGCAATGGAGTGTTGGCGATCCAGGCGGATGTTTCACAACTCTCTGAGTTGGACAATTTGTATGGAGAAGTATCAGAGAAGCTCGGCAAGATTGATGTGTTGTTTGTGAACGCGGGCATTGCGAAGTTCGCGCCGATCTCCGATACGTCAGAGAGTACTTACGACGAGCAATTTGACACCAATATCAAGGGTGCTTACTTCACTCTTCAGAAGGCGATGCCTCTCCTGAATGATGGTGCGTCGATCATTCTGAACACCAGCGTAGTCAGCATTAAGGGTAACGCGAACACTAGCGCTTATTCAGCAACGAAAGCGGCGTTGCGTTCTCTCGCGCGGACCGCGGCTGCAGAACTAGTTGAACGTGGTATTCGCGTTAACGCAGTTGCGCCTGGCCCAATCGTCACTCCGATCTTTGGTAAGACTGGGTTGCCGCAGGAAGCAGTGGATGAATTTGCGAAGCAAATCATCGAGAAGGTTCCGATGAAGCGCTTTGGTCAGTCAGAAGAAGTTGCGGCAACCGTAGCTTTTCTTGCTTCCGACGATGCTTCGTACATAACTGGCGTTGAGATCAACGTGGACGGCGGAGCAGGCCAGATCTAATTTCCATCCGTTGGGCGTCTCTGCGGTTTTGCATTTATGGGGGGCACCGCAGAGACGCAAAGGGTGAGAAACGTGTCGATAAGAATTACAGAAATCGAGTCTCGAACCGAAAACTCTAATTTGAAAGGCGGAGCTTCACAAAATGAGGGTTCGTCATACGTGCTCACACCTTCTCCAAGAGAGCGAAGAGTTTTCAAAGTCGAAGGCGCACTACATCTGAAAGATGCCGAGTTGCTGGAGAGCATTTGTCGTCAGGTATCCGATGAGAGCGGTCGTCCAGTGATCATCGAACTTAATGATGTTTGCTTTGTTGATAGTGATAGTGCCGCGGTGATTTGTCGTATGAGACGTCAGAACGTCGTTACCATAGAGGGGTTGAACTTGTTCACAAGGAAAGTAATGGAGTTAGTAGACGAGTCTGAATCCTCCGGAGGAGCGAAGTGTTCTTAGGGCTGAACTTGACTTCACTAGCGATTCCACAGCCTTCTTCTAGGTCGTAGCTAAGCGTGTCCAGTTGCACTCTTGGATCAAGCTACGTCCTTGCCAATCTTATCGCTTAAATGATCCTGATGATTTTCACCCCATCGTCCTAATGTCATAATTACAGGCAGAGCGGTTTTGCCTATATCAGTCAAAAAATATTCCACCTTCGGTGGTAACTCGGCAAAGATCTTCTTTGAAACCAAACCATGAACCTCGAGCTGGTTTAACTGCACATTCAAAACCCTTCGCGTAGCGCCAGGTATCATCTTTTGCAATTCGCTGGGCCGCCTCTTTCCTTCCCCAATAAAGTAGAGAAGGTGCATTTTCCACTTTCCCAGCAGTACCTCTTTGGCAAGGTCGAGCCCGCAACTTAAATCGACAGGTATTTTGCGTTTGTACATTTCTCTTGAATCCGCTACATCAAGGTCCCGACCGGAACGGGATTAATTTACCCGTATCCGATTTTATTATCCGTATTTTATTCCTGCTTTGAACTCACGATAATCATGCAAGGAGGTCATCCCTCGATGGAATCAAAATCAGAATCCGAACTCTCTGGGAAAAACGCCTTCGTTACGGGTGGCACAAAGGGCATCGGCGAAGCAATAGTAAAGCGCTTGAGGCAAGCTGGGGCAACCGTTATGACCACGGCTCGTACCTTGCCGCCGAACCTCGAGTTGCCGGGACTCTTTGTCCAGGCAGACATCAGTTCGCCTGAGGGCGCTAAATACGTTGTAGAGAATGTGCGATCTCGCGTTGGGAGAGTCGACATTCTAGTTAATAACGTAGGTGGCTCTTCCGCACCGAACGGCGGTGCATTAGCCCTCGACGACTCTCATTGGCAAGAAGCTCTTAACGACAATTTGTTTGCGGCGGTTCGGCTTGATAGGGCTTTCCTGCCAGGCATGATCGAGCAGCAATCGGGGGTGATAATCCATGTCGCATCTATTCAGCGTACGTTGCCGCTTTACCAATCGACAATCGCATACGCCGCTGCGAAAGCTGCACTTGCGAACTACAGCAAAAATCTTTCAAACGAAGTATCGCGAAAAGGCATTCGAGTCGTAACTGTTTCACCGGGTTTTATTGAGACCGAAGCTGCTGCCCGCATGATCGAAGGTTTGGCTAAGACCAACCATACTGACATCGAGTCTGCGAGACAGGGGCTGATAGATTCACTGGGCGGCATTCCAATGAATAGGCCAGGAACGCCGGAAGAAGTTGCAGAACTCGTTGCTTTCCTGGTTTCGGAGCGTTCGCGCTACATAAACGGAACAGAGATTGTGATCGATGGTGGAACCATTCCGACTGTGTAGTTTGTTTATCCAAGAATCCAACGCGTTGATGAGGCAAAGACTATGAACAATAATTTGTTGATTCCGGAACCCATCGGGTCCGCTGTTAAGGCGGCCAACGATCATGATACGAACAGCTTTCTTTCCAACTTTGTGGAAACGGCCGTGCTCACCGACGAGGGGCAGGAGTACCACGGAATTGATGCGATAAGAAAATGGAGTGATGAAAAGCTTATCGGGGCTAACGTCACTTTCGTCATCACCGATATTAAAAGCAGTGGCGACAAGACCGTTGTTACAGCGGAGGTAGACGGTGATTTTGACAAGACGGGTCTTCCCGATCCGTTCGTGATGGTGCTGCACTTCGTAACCTTTGGTTCAAAGATCAAACATCTCTCATTCCGCTTGCCGGAAGAGAAATGAGTTTGTTATCACGCATTGTGACGAAGCTGAGCCAGAGTTCCTAACGTTTTAGGATTCCAACTGGCCAATACGTGGCCAAAAATAACAGCACGCGACGTATACGCGATGGTAAGGAATAGGAAAGAACGGGAAAACCCTTGATTTTCTTCGGTGGCTGCAACTTTTGAAACAGCAAGCACTTACGTATTTGCCGGGCGTCTAATTCTCAATGTTGAGGTCAGGCGTTCGATCCCCCTCTGCTCCACCAGTAACCCTCAACCCTTCAACCACTTACAATCGTAGCTTCTACAGACGGATTTTCCCCAACTGGCCAATATCTGGCCAGAAAAAACTGCATTGGATGGTAGAAAACGTTAGAGAATGGGAACAGATGGGAAAACTCTGACGTGGGCGATGATTCTAAAGTATTAGAAAGAAAACTCTTAAGCTGTTTCGTGTAATGCGCAGGTCTAGCGTCACTTAGGTGCACGCTAGATTTCCAACGGGTATCGGCCGGCTGGTCCATCTGCCGAGCAGTTGACAGAGTAGAATGTCGAAGCCGTAACGACACTCGAAGAAACGGCCAAGCTGGAGGTAGCAATGAAACAGGTTGGCATTATCACATTACTTCTTTAACAAAGCGCTCGAGGCACTATCTGCCCGGAGAACGCGCGCGCGACGCCATCCAATGGTGATCTCCTGCGTTTGGATCAAATGCTATTCGGCTTACTCGTGAGTCGCAGGCAGTTCGCCAGTGAGCGCCGCACGCAACGAAGTTGGAATTTCCGCTGGCTGGCCGTTCTGAACCACTACGATAGTCATCGTTCCCTCAATTGCCAACTCGTCATCGGCGTCGAAGACTTTATAGGCATAGCGAATTGATGTTCGGCCAATCTTCCCCACAGCGAATAGCAACCGAAATGACTCGTCGAGTGCGATGACGCGGCGAAAGTGGCACTCGAGATGGACGCGTGGAAAATCATAATCGCGACGCCGCACGTCAAATGGCCACCCGAGCTCCCTCATCAGTTCACTTTCAGCTTCCTCGACTATTTCAAAGATCCGCGGGAAGTGAAGTCGTCCGGCGGCGTCGGCATCGGCCCAACGAAGCCGACGCTTGAATTCCACGAAAGGTGCTGGCATGCGTCTTGTGATAACTACAGGGAGGGCCTCCGAAGCGAAGACTCTCCCTGTGTTCAGCTAACCGCGTATGGCTCAGAAGTTAAATCTGACACCGAACTGTAACTGACGTGGCGCTGCCGCTGAAGTGAAACCCAGCGGCAGTGTCGGCGCTTTCGTGCGGTCGCCATGCGCTTGTGTGGAAGCAAGCAACCGCAATTGATCGATCGGCAAACCTGCGACGACGTTATTGATTCCCTGAAGATTTGTCCGGTTGAAGATATTGAAAGCTTCAAAGGTCAGTTCCAGGAACATTGTTTCTTTGAACGGAAAACGGCGCGCGATGCGGGCGTCAAAACTGTAAAAGGGCTCACCGATACCAGTATTGCGCCCCGCGGTGAAAGGGCGATCCGATTGCGAACGCCCGTCAGCATTAGCATCAACTCCGAGCAGCACATTGAATGGCCGTCCACTGCCCGCGATAAAGATCGGCGAAAGAGTCCAGTCCCTCGCAAATTTGTTCTTATACGGAGTCGTGAACACTCCACTAAAGACCGCACGGTGTCGCTGGTCAAATGCTGATACTGCCCTGTCAAGTCGCACGTTCAGCGGATTCTGCGCCGACCAGTCGCTATTGAAGTCCGTTACCTCGTCGATCGACTTGGAGAAAGTATAGTGGGCATTCACGCTGAAGTGGTTGGCAAAGCGTCGTTGCACCGAGACTGTTCCCGCGTGGTAGAACGCGTTGGCTGAAGATTCGTAGATGTTGTCCTGAAGTCGTAACGGATTTTGAAAATCCGAGGTCAAACCGGCTGCAACCTGGGCTGCAGTGGGGAAACGTATGAACGTGGGCAGACCTGTGAAGGGGCTGATGGGTCCCGTCACCTTGAATTGATTGATGTCGCGATTGCGTGTGATGTGAAGGCCGCGCGTAAAGAGATAGCTAACCTCCAATGAGAAGCCATTGCCGATATCGCGCTGCGCTCCCAGACTGGCCTGGTATGTCATCGGCGTTTCATAGTTGGGCTCTACGCGAAAGCGAACTTCAAGCGGCGCTCCGGGTCTGGGAGTCACACCAAACTGAAGCAGGTCGGCGGCAGTGATCGTGCGATTGCCAATGATTCCCTGGGCCAACAGCGTCTGATACACGGTGAAGGAGCTGGGAAGACCAAGCGCTCCGGAGGTTGCGGTTGCGAGAACGATGTTGATCGGATCACCGGGAAAACCACTCAACGTTTTAGTTACATTGGGCACTGAGTAGATGGTGTAACCTGCAAAAATACCAGCGCCCCCTCGTATTGAGGTTTTGCCGTCATTGAACGGATCCCATGAAAAACCGAAACGTGGCTGGAAGTCGTTCTTGTCAAGCGGCATGTAGAAGGGCTCGTCGCTGATTGAGTAACGCAGCCCGTAAGTTAAAGTGAGATTCGGCCGCACCTTCCACGTATCTTGACCGTAAAGCGAGTAACGGTAGGTGTAAGAGTTCACTTCAGGAGTGCCGAACCCCTGTTGATAAACGATTGGCAAGTTGAGGTTGAAAGACTGCAGCGCATTTATTGGAGCGGCCAAGGCAGGCAGCAGACTTGGATTGTTCGCGGCCAGAAACGCCTGGAGAGGAGGAAGCGTGGCCGCCGGAATGATGTTAGCTAAGGGGATAGCCGCGCCGAAATTGAAGCGCCCTCCAAAGAAAGTCTCATTGCCGGTCGAAACATCAGTGGCTTGAAAACCACCCCCGAACTTCAGGGTATGCGCGCCGCGCAAGTGCGACAGATTATCTGTGATGTCGTATTCACGCTGGATTGTGCGAGATGGCAAGAAGATGTCGCGGTTAAAAAACCCGAAGCCTTCGATATTGAATTCGGGGCCGATTGTTTCGTTGGGAATGACCTTGAAGTTGTAGTAACTCCACTGGCCCTTCAATTCATTGACGGTGCTGGCGCTAAATTGGTGGTTCTCCGAAATCAAGATGCCGCCGTTGAACGTATCCAGCGTTCGGCCACGTGAAACTGCTGTTAAGGCTCCTGCCGCCTGGTTCTCAAACTTCGAGTCGTTTACATGGAAGCGAATGTAGGCGTTATCACTCGGGCTAAAATTATGATCGATGCGGGCGCTAAAGGTCGTTTGATTCGAATTGAAGGGGAACTGCCCGCTCGCGTTAGTGAACAGGTTTACTGTGCGAGGGTAACGGGCCGCTGTTGTCGTCAACGTTCCGGTTAGCGCCGTCGCCAGCGGTGCAAAGGGGGTGCCGGCAAGAAAGTTGAAAAGACTGGTTTGTGAAGCGTTGAGTCCAAAGACGCTGGGATCGTTCAGCAGGTTAACGAATGTGGTCTCATTCTGGCTGAATCTTTCGATCGAGGTAAAGAAGAAAGTCTTGTCCTTCTTGATCGGTCCACCCAATGAGCCTCCGTACTGCTGTCTACTGAATGGTGACTTGCCGTTCGGGTTGAAATCGAAAGCATTGCGGGCATCGAACTTGTCGTCGCGAAACAGTCCGAAGATGCTGCCGCTGAAACGGTTCGCGCCTGACTTGGAAACGATGTTGACGATGCCGCCGGACGCGCCACCAAACTCGGCGTTGTAGCTGTTGCGCAGCACCTGAAATTCCTGTACACCCTCCTGGCCAATTATAGTTTGCACCCCACCAGAGACCGTGTTCGACCCACCGCCGTCAACTTGGATCAGATTGCCGCGCCCATTATTGCCGCCAAAGGACAGTCCTGATTGCGGCGTTTGCGCGACTCGAAAATCCGAGGCATCTGAGATATTGTCCGCGTCATTAACGCCGGGAGTCAGGAGCGCATAGTCCAGATAGTTTCGCCGACTGATCGGGAGGTTGGTAATCTGCCCGACGTCAACTACAGATGATTGTTGGGTTCGATCCGTCTCAACCACTTCCGCTCCCGCCACAATGTCTACATTTTCTGTGATGGTGCCTGCGCTTAGCTTGAACGGGATATTGGCGCGTTGACCAACCGTCAACTCAATCCGCGTAGAAATGGGTGCAAACCCCGCGGTGGCCGCTTCGACCTTCAGTTCGTAAGCGCTTGGCAGCAGGTTCAGGAAGGTGTAGACGCCCTCTGAGTTTGTGGTAGTCGTCTGGCTTGTCCCCTTACTGGTATCGGTGACGGTAACCGTAGCGTTGGGAACAGCCGCGCCCACCGAGTCGGTCACTTGGCCGCGGAGTTCCGCAGTGGAACTTGACGCCTGTGAGAAAGCCGAAGGCACACCGATGACAGAGACGAGGATGGTGAGTAGAGAGAGCTTAATCAAGCTTTTCATCAGGTTATCTCCTTGAATGAAGGAAGTCGCGACGGATTGGGGGAGCCCGTTATGGCAAGCACGAATAGCGGCGTCGGGTCATAAAGAATGGACCGAAGCTCGCGGGCCGCTCATAATGGCTACTGAACGGTCGGTAAAGTACCACCAGGTCAGATCACGGTCAAGCGTTTGCTCGTCCTGTTATCCCTCTAAAAGTTCGAGAGGGTGAAGTAGTTGAGCGATGACGCCGAGCCCAGTGCCACTCCAGGTCGGTATGGCGAAACCGTCGTTCGACACCATCGTAAGGCTGTAACTCCACGGCGCTCCTGGGCCACCTCCAAAGATGATCTCGGACGTTTGAATCGAGACCGGTTGGCCGGAGCTAACGTGTGCGCCTGCCGTTGGTCAGGCGGTTACTTCGCGATGAAAGCATACTGAGCGGCCGTCAGTGGGACCACCGAAAGACGACTTTGTCGGACGAGTGGCGAATCTTTGAAAAGGTCATTGCTCTTCAGTTCAGCCAGAGTAATCGGCTTGTCCAGAGCTTTGATTGCTTTAATTGTCACTCGTGGATTTTTCAAGTCCTCGGAGTTAACACTGACTGCGGTCGCCAGGCCAACCACTTGCTTCTCGCCACCCGTGTGATAGATGGCAAGCTTCGCACCTTCCGGCATATCGCGCAGATTTCTGAGAGCGACAGGATTGCTGATCCCGTCCCACACGGTCGTCTTATCGCGCTGCAAATCGGAAAACGAATATTGTGACGGTTCAGTTTTCAGCAGGTAATACATCAGCGTTGTACGTAATTACGCCGGAAGATTTGACGCAGGTCTTCATTATCGTATCAAAAATTCGTAAAAGATCGCCTGTGGCGGCTCTTCGAAAATACAATCGAATGAAATGAAGGTTCCGCGAACCAAGGCTTCTTTGCTCTCGGATGACGTCAGTTGATGGAGTCTCAACTCTAGAAGTGGTATAAGGAGTTTTCGGTTTGACCAGACCCCGACACTGAAACCTCGCGCAATTGCCTGGATGTTTTGGTGCGGTACAGGGGAATATGAACCGATCATTGCTTCTGGTCGTCCTGCTTTTTCTCTTTCCCTCCGCTCAGTTTCAAGCGCAAACAGGTACGTCTAAGGTCAGCGTTTTCTGGGCCAGGTAATAGAGTTTCTTGCCATCACCGCGCCACATCGGTTGAGTATTGCCCCCCAAAGCATTGCATGCTTGAGTCACAAGTACTTGAACAAAGTAAAGAGGAACATCAAGCGTGTGCCGTCATAGCCTAACTGTCTTTTGAGAATTAGCAATTATAGTCAATTCGAGCAATTACAGGAAAGACTCTCAGGTCCGCCGCGCTTAAGCTCGTCTCATAGTCGATCCGGCATAGATAAGGAGGAGAGGATCGTGAAGACGAGTGGAATCCTGTTCGCGGCTTTGCTTTTCATAGTGCTCATAACGCTTTTATCGATTTTCAGGTCTTGCCGCTGAGTGGTACTTATACGGTTCTGGTTGATCCGTCCAACAGCACCACCGGGAGCGTTACGTTAACTCTGTACAATGTGCCTGCAGACCATAATGCCGGTACCGTTTCAGGCGGACTTGGTAACTTCGGTGTTGGTTATGCCGTGGTCACAGGGACTCCGGGCCAAAACGGTTTCGTTACGATCGAGGGAACTACTGGCCAACGTCTGAGCCTAAATCTCGGCAATGTGACCCTGAACGGAGGTAGCAATTTCTATAAGATAAATGCCGTCGACTGGTAGGGTGAGAATATCGACGAAACCGGCGCCTCCGAGAAATTTGGAGACGAGCGTCGTTCCATCTGGCGTCTTCAGGACGCTGCGGTTGGTAGCGTTAACGTAAGGCTCTAGGAGTGCCCGCCGACCTCAAGAGTTCGGTTACTTGTTGGCGGCTCTGCCATCAACGTTGCACCCTCTGTACCTGGACAAAACGCGAACGTAATCTTCCAGGGAACTTCCAGCCAACAAGTCACTGTGCGTATTACAAGCAGCACGTTGAGCTGCGTCGCCGTAACTCTCAAACAACCGAACGGCTCCACCCTCACTATGAAAAGCCCGTGCGCCGCAGCGTTCAACCTGACAACGCAGACTCTGCCTACAACAGGTACTTACACGATCAAGATCGATCCCTCGGATGCTAACACCGGCAATCTGAACGTCAACGTCACGAATCCGTAAACGACTGAGGAACATGAAGACCACCAATTCCATCGTTGCTGTAGTGCTTGTGATTGTGTTGGGAGTAGGCCCGGTCCTGACGTTTGCGAGACCGGAGGGAGCCAGATCTTCTGTGCTTTCAAGCAGAAGGGTGAGACCGATTCCAAAACCGCGACCAACAGTGCCGCGATCGGTCCAGTCACCGAGATTGCTCGAGGGTCAAACGTCCACGATGTCGCCTGACGGCGGACTGTTAATTGCCGGAGGCATGGACCAGGATGGACCAAGGCGTTCGATCGAGATTTTTAATTCTCGCACCGGTAAATCGAAGGCAGTGCCGGAAATGGCCAGGGCCGGGCGCATCACAGCGCCACGATACTGCCGGACGGTCGTGTTTTCGAAGACGGGAAGCAGAAAGGATTACTATACTGTAAATTGCCGAAGCCAATTACACAGGACGCAGTTGACGTTTTCAACAAAGTCGTCCCACCGGTTCCCAGAGAGTTTGTTAGGCCAATAATGGTAATGGATCACATCGAGTCAATGGACATTGTGCTGGAGGAGATCGGGATTGTGGACTGGTACGATGGCTTGGTCATCGGCATCGGCAGTCAGGAGCAGAAGAGCTATTTGATAGTTCTGGTCGCGTGGGACTTGAACCATTCGCAGCGAAAGGCTTTCCTGTTGCTGGAAATCGAGCGTTCAATTGAAGCAGAGATCAAGCAGTCTCTTCAGATCGACAGTTGGGATGATCTCATGAAGATATTCAATGACGTGGTGACGCATCATAAAGGGATTGTCTATCTTACGTATGACGAGCCGGACGCAGGAAAGACTCTTTCGCTTACCCCTATAACTACTGAATTGGCAGGTTTGAGGGATCACGACGTCGAAGACGCCATTACTCCCGAATCCTTAAAACGATGGCTTGCACCGAGTTGAACTGTTTTCATGACAACTCGATCGATCCAGTTCTGTTGTGGGTTTGTCTTCGTATTACTGCGCGCGTTATCTGCGCCTGGCGCTTTTCAGAACCGGCCTCAGTGTGAGTCCAACCTTGCTCGTGCTATCAGCACGTTGCCACGCGGGCT
>Ga0111538_10007406_pt1 | contig 14801 bp, 14 predicted proteins | sample SoiMethybrSBSTD1_FD_79669 | JGI IMG/M metagenome (GOLD analysis project Ga0111538, IMG submission 79669) | Bulk soil microbial communities from a Populus tree surrounding site in Tennessee, USA - Soil MetaG P. TD hybrid SBSTD1 (version 2)... | ecosystem: Environmental > Terrestrial > Soil >... | reverse complement strand
TCATTCCGTTCCTTGCCGCAATAGGGTGCGCCAGGTGAACGGGCCGGCCTTGAGAAGAGTACGGGGCACGGACCCTCCTCTCGCTCGCGGGGAGAGGACGATGGGGCATGCAGCACTGCCATGACACCGACCGGCAAGGCCCTGCAGGTGAGGAAGCCGACGACACCGCCTGCGACGCTGCCGTCGATCGGGCTGGCGTTGGGCGGCGGGGGCGCGCGTGGGCTTGCCCACATCCTGATGCTGGAAGTGTTCGATGAGCTGGGCCTGAAGCCCAAGGTCATCGCCGGCACCTCCATCGGCGCCATTTTCGGCGCCACATATGCCTCGGGATTGTCGGCCAGCCTGATCCGCGCCCATACCGAGGAGGCGCTGAGCCAGCGCTTCGACCTGGTACGTCAGCTCCTGTCGTCCAGGTCCGAGCCCGTGCTCAAAATCTTCAATTTCCTGCCGATCCGCTCTTCGCTGCTCAACCCGGAGGCGCTGCTCGAGTTCGTGCTGCCCTCGGGCGTCGCGCGCAATTTCGCCAGCCTGCAGGTGCCCCTGAAAATCGTGACGACCGACTATTATGCCCAGGAGCCCGCGATCTTCAGCGAGGGGCCGTTGCGGTCAGCCATTGCGGCCAGCATGGCCTTGCCTGCGCTTTTCACGCCGGTAACCATCGGTGATCGGCTGCTTGTGGATGGCGGCCTTGTCAACCCTCTGCCCTTCGACGTGCTGCGCGACGAAGCGGATATCACGGTTGCCATCGATGTGAGCGGCGCCCCCGCGGCAGGATCCGGCCCGCCGGCCCATCCGTCGGCCTTCTCCACCCTCATGTCCTCCTCCCAGATCATGCAGCGCTCGATCGTGCGCGAGAAGCTCAAGGCGCAGCAGCCGGATATCTACATCAGCGTTGAGGTCGACGAGTTCCACGTGCTCGACTTCCACCGCTTCAAGGACATCCTGGCGGCGTCCGCTTCCGCCAAGGCGCAGCTGCGGCGCCAGCTGTCGCGGGTGCTGGCCAGCCAGACCGCAGAGACCCTGCCTCTTGCGTCGCCCCCGAGCCTTCCGCACCGCAAGCGTCGGCTGCTCCCTCTCAAGGGTTCGACGCGCACGCCCAAGCCCTGACCGGCGTGATGCATGCAGTGGCGCCGTTTCGGGATGATCTCGTCGTGTTGCCCTCCATCGTTCCCGTCAAGCTCAAGTTCGACGCTTCGCGCCTTCTGCTACGCCCGGCGTCAACCCCTCGGTTCGCTCGAATTTTCAAGATGTAGACGATTTTTTTCCGCCGTGGCACAGTCACGGCCCAGTCAAAATATAAGCCTTCTCAAATACTTGCCACAACAAGTTGAATTTTACACAGAAGAATTGCTGCGCGTCGAGGAAACTTGCTTGGCCGTCACAACCTTGTCTGTGCTAGACGCACCCGCATTAACCTTTCATTCAGCGACACGATCGAGGGGAACCCTAAGTGCCGCGCGCGACCAGCGATGGCTTTCGCATCGATCTCGACCTCGACCACGCGCGCCGGGAGGCAGATCGCGTGCGGGATATGCTTCAGGCGCTGCGGCGCCGTCACGACCTCTCCCGCTACGAGTATACGCGCGTTGTGCGCGTGGTTCCCGGAAGCGATACCTTCAGCCATCCTATCCTGACCCTCGGCAACCGCTTTGCCGACAGCGAGGACCTGCTCCTTTCCACCTATCTGCACGAGCAGATGCATTGGTACCTGTGGCACCTCGGTACACCGGACAGCGACCCGGTCGCGGCCTTCATGGATGAGCTCGTGCGCCGCTATCCGGAAGCACCGACGGAGCTTCCCGACGGGGCGCGCAACTACGAATCGACCTACCTGCACCTGGTGATCAACTGGCTCGAGGTCGCCGCTACGGGGGAGTTCATAGGCCGCGTGCGCGCCTGCGCGGTGGCCGACGCGCAGCGCACCTATCGCTGGATCTACCGCACCGTGCTCAGGGACTGGGACCCGCTGCAGGAACTCTACGAGCGGCACGGCCTGGTGCCGATTCGCCCGGCCGCGGAGCTGCTGGCTGCGAGCGCCAAGGCGGCCAAGCGCACGCTCAACGGCGGGACGCGAAGAAGCGTCGCAAGAGGTCGGCAGACGGTACCTCTCCCAATCCGCCGTAGACTTCCGGCGCGTGATGGCAGGTCGTCTGGCTGAAGATGCGGGGACCGTGCTCTACGCCGCCGCCCTTGGGATCGCTGGCGCCGAAGTAGAGGCGCCTGATTCGGGCGAAGGAAATGGCGGCGGCACACATCGGGCACGGCTCGAGCGTGACGTAGATGTCCGCAGCCTCGAGGCGCTCCGAGCCTTGCGCGGCGCAGGCCTCCCGGATCGCCAGCATTTCCGCATGTGCCGTGGGATCGTTGAGCTCGCGCGTGCGATTGCCGGCGCGGCTGAGCACGGCACCGTCGCGGCTTACCACCACCGCACCGACCGGTACCTCGCCGCGCGCCGCGGCGGCCTCCGCCTCGGCGAGTGCTGCCCGCATATGGTTCTCCCCGGGGCGAGATGTCATAAGGGCTCCGTGAGCAGGAACTTCACCGGTTGGGACGCCTCATTCCATGCACAAAGCCGAGCCAGGTCAACGGCGCCCGCCTGCTGTCCGCGGTGCTGACGGCGATGGGGAGCGATCGGGCCCCATGCGCATCGCCAAGGCGCTCGCGCGCGCCGGGCTCTGCTCGCGGCGCGAGGCCGAGCGCTGGATTGCGGCTGGCCGGGTGAGCGTCAACGGCGAGGTGCTGACGAGCCCTGCACGCGATGTCACGCCGGATGATCGCATCCTCGTCGACGGCCAGGAGTTGCCCGCACCCGAGCCGCCACGCCTGTGGCGCTACCACAAGCCCCGGGGCCGCGTCACGACGCATCGCGACCCGCAGGGGCGCCCGACCGTGTTCGAGGCTTTGCCGCAGCATATGCCGCGCGTGATCTCCATAGGCCGGCTCGACTTCAACACCGAGGGCTTGCTGCTGCTCACCAACGACGGCCAATTGGCGCGGCACCTGGAACTGCCAGCAACCGGGTGGCTGCGGCGCTATCGCGCACGCGCCCACGGGAGCATTGCGCAGGGGGCCCTGGACAAGCTCAAGGGCGGCGTGGAGATCGCGGGCGTGCGCTACGGCCCTGTCGAAGCAACGCTCGACAAGGTGCAGGGCGCCAATGTCTGGCTGACCGTCGGTCTGCGCGAAGGCAAGAAGAGGGAGGTTCGCAGCATTCTGGAAAACCTCGGCCTCGCGGTGAATCGGCTGATCCGCATCTCTTTCGGCCCATTTCAGCTGCTGGAGCTGGAACCGGGCGCGGTCGAGGCCGTGCCGCGGCGTGTGCTCATCGACCAGCTCGGTGCCCGCGTCGCCCGGACGCTCGGACTGATTGATGACGCGCCGAAGGCGCGCCGGCAAGCGCAGCGGCGCAAGGGGCGCGCGGAACAGCCTCGCGATCTGTCCACGCGCGAACAGGACGCCTGAGGTGGGGCGTCCGCTATCTGGCCGGCCTTGGTGGCTCGGCGGAGCCCGGCTGCAGATTGAGGAAGGGTATCGGCGTGCTGGCGTACATGTTGGTCGGCAGGTTGCCTGACCAGCGCTTGGCGAATTCCAGCTGGATGAGCGCATCGTTGGTGCGGATCGCCTGGCCTTGCGCCTCCAGCGCCTTGGCCTCCGCGAGCCCCACCAGCTCCTTGCCCTTGGCCTGCGCCGTGGCCAGCAGCAGCTCGCCATCGGCCTTGCCGCGCGCGGTCTCGCGCGCCGCGTTGGCCTCGCCCTCGGCCTGAATCTTCTGGCGCTGGGCGACGACCTCGGCCTGGCGGCGCTCCTGCTCGGACTGCTCCACCTTGGCTTTTGCTATGGCGGCTGCGTCGACCGCCCGGCGGTATTGCTCCGTATAGCGAATGTCGTTGATCTGGAAGTCGACGATCTGGATGCCGAACAGCTCCATCGCCTCGGTCGCGAGGCTCTTCTGCACCGCCAGCGCCACGTCGCCGCGATGGGCTGCCACTTGCGTGATGTTGATCTTGCCCATCTCGCGCTTGAATCGGTCGATCATGAACGACTCGAGGTTGGCCCGATAGTCGCGGTTGTTGGTGAACACCCGGCGCACCTCGGCCTCGGGTATGCGGAAGTTGAGCGTCACCAGGGCGTCCAGCTCCTGGTTGTCCACCGTGAAGGTATTGAGGTGATCCTTCTGCATGCGCTGAATGTTGATCGGGTAGGTCTCGAGCCCGTTGACGAAGGGGACGCGGAAGTGCAGCCCCGGCCCGGCCACAGAACTGAACTGGCCGAAGCGCGTCACCACCACGCGCTCGTACTCGCCCACCGTGAAGAAGGGCGAGACAAGGTAGAGGCCGAAGAGGGCCAGGAGGAGGATGCCAAGGCCGGCAATGCCGAAGATACCCGTGGGGATTCTTCCGCCGGAGCCTGTGCCCGGTACGCGGGGAACCGAAACTTGAGCCATAAAACGCTCCCTGGAGGTTGCGAAAGCAACTGGCACCAGCGCCTCACGCGCGCACTGGATCATCCCCTATGGCGGTAAATTGTTGGTCACGACGGCAGGGCCATAGCCGTTCAAGGGCCTGAGCAACCTGTGATTTCCCAGTCCACGCGGACGCGTTGGCGCAAGGGCCCCTCCAGGCGCACCGCGGGCAGCCACGGCTTGCTTGCGATTGCGCCGCCAGTCTCCCCCGGCTATTGGCGATGACGCGAACCCACCCGCTCAAAGGTCGGCGTGGTCGTCGCCCCAGGCAAAGTCGGGGCCGCACAGCGGTACGAACCGCAGGCTGGTCTTGCCGATGCGAATGAGGTCGTAGGCATTGAGCTCGGTCGGCGCGAGGACAGGCCGCCCTCCCAGCCGCACGAGGTTGGCCTTGCCGCCGTGCTGCAGGAAGAAGCGGCGCGCCTCTTCGTCGTAGGCGATGTAGGCGTGTTCCTCGCGCGAGATGGAGTCGTCGCCGAAGCTCAGGCTGATGCGCTGGCCGACATCGCGACCGATCGAGTTCATGCCGACGTAGATCGGACGGAAACCGCCGCGGCCAGGTCCCTTGACCACCACCAGCCACCCCGCCACCGGGTCGGCGTCGGTATCCGCGCTGGCCCGAAGAAACTGCGTTCGTGGCTGGCCGGTCGATCTGCCGGAGGGAACCCCTGTCATCGGGGCACCCTGGGCCGTTGGTGCGTTGTCTCCCATCAGCCGGGAGCGGCCGATCACGGCGCCTGCGGGGAGGCCTGAGCTTCCGGCCTGGTCTTGCGTCTGCGCGGGGTGCGGCATGGGCAGGTCGGCCGTGCGGACCGGGGGCGGACTGGGGGCCGCCGTGACCATCTTGGCCGATTCCACGCGAGGCACGACGTGGGTCTTCACGGTCGTACCGGGCGCGCCGCCATCGAGCAAGGCGATCGGCGTATTGACCTTGACGCCCTCCGTCCCTTCCGAGACCAGCAACTTGGCCACCTTGCCTTCGTCAACCGCCTCGACCTCCACCGTCGCCTTGTCGGTCTCGATCTCGGCGACGGCGTCGCCAGGATTGACCTGTTGACCCTCTCTGACCAGCCAGCGCAGGAGCTTACCCTTTTCCATGGTCGGCGACAGTGCGGGCATCAGGATCTGAATGGGCATTCCTGGATCTCTCGTCTGGGAGGGGACGGGCAGGCGAGGATGCCGGACCGCAAACCCTTCGGAATTAAGCTACCTAGTTCGCATCGCGCATCGACGGGCGTTTTCGCTGGCCTTCGATCCGGTGCTGCTGCGCGCACCCCAAGCTGAGCGCTGACGTCGACTCGCACGTAGCAGCAACCCCGGGGCTGGCGACCAGAAACCGTGCCATTCCACTCTGGGACACTAGCAGAACGACTGCTTCTCTGCAGCAGGGAATGCACGTGGTCCTACATTCCCGATGCAAACCGTAAACAAGGCAAACCTAATACGGGCACGCGGTCAGTGCCTGTTACCTACGGATCAACGACAGGGCGCTGTCACAGGGTCCAATCGAACTTGAAAAGCGCCTTGGCGAGCGGGCCTCTTCGCGGCGCGTGAGCGACACCGGCGGGCGAAGCAGCGCGCGCCTTGCTCTTCCGGGCGGCGGCTCGCGCCCCCGCCTGCTTGGTTGGCGCCCGGGCCCGGCTGTGATGCTCAGGCGTCTCCACGGCGGGATCGGGTCCGGCGGGCCCAGCCAGGGCCATGCGTCCATCGAAGGGAGCCTGGCCGGTGCGGGAAGGCGGAGGGGAGGGGAGCAACGGCGTGGCCGCGGCCGTGCTCGTTGTCTTCCACCCGGTCACCAGCCCCGGCGTCCTCTCGGCTGTGGCAGGCGAATCTCTGCCGGGAACCGCCGCCGCGGCCGACGGCAGCGAAGGATGCCTTTTCGCCGTCCTGGAGAGGATGGCGTCAGGCACACAGCGGCCCTCCTCGCTCCGGCTCTGATCGGTGGGACACGGCTTGCCGCAAACCTGATCGGCCTGGCTTTGAGCTATGGCGAAGTGCACGGGGTCTGGCTCGTCGACCGGCAGCACGGCGTTGACATGCTCAATGAGGGCCTTCATCGCCCTTCGCGTCGAGGTCGTCCACGCGCCGTTGAGATCGCCATCATAGCAGCCGACGCGCCTCAGCTCCTTCTGCAGCTGGCGCACCAGGGTATCGCGGTCGGCGGGAATCACGAGAGGCGCAGATGGGGGCGTCTCATCCGGACGCTGAACGACCGTGACGACAACCGGAGGCGGCACGATGGCCTCGGCCTTGTGCGCCAGCAGACGCGGCGCGGTGTCGGTCCCGTTGACAGAAGCCTGGTCCGAAGGTTCCGAGGTCCCGCTTTCTCCGATGGACGGCATACCATAGGCGGCGACCGCCATGCCCACCAGAATGAGGAACACCCCGCTCGATCTGCTCATGCCGACTTCCCCAACACGACGCAAGCGGCGCCAAGGCCAAGCCTCATTTTACGGCCGTCGCTCGCGCCCTTCACCCAATTTCTTGCGGTGCGATCGACGCATCCGTGGATAGCCGCATTTTTCTCGCCTGTACCTGTGGATCACGTGGGTTCCCGCCACTGTCTTGCGGCTGTGCAAGCTTGTCGGTTATGACGTGGTCTCGTGCAGTCCAGCTGTTAGAGCGCCATGATCGACCCGACACGGAGGCTTGGAATGCGCAAGTTGGTTTCGCGTAGCCGCATGCTTGCTCGAGCGTCGGCGTCGCTGTTTGCGGTATTGCTCGCGTCTAGCGCTTCGGCTTCGGATCCCGGGGAGCGCGTCCCGTCCGCTCAGGACGCCCGCACCATCAAGCTGGCTCAGCAAGCCAAGCCGCCCCCAAAGGCCGGGGCGCCTGCCAAGGCGGAGCCGGCCCAGGCGCAGCCGGCGCCGGCGGACGAGCCCGCGGCATGGGCGGTCAATTGCACGGACCAGGGGCAGAAGAAGCTCACCTGCGAGATGACGCAAAGCCTCATCGATCAGAAATCGAGGGCGCAGGTGGTGATGATCTCGATCAGGGGCGTGACGGGTGGAGAATCGAAGGCGATGCTCGTGCGCTTCTTCCACGGCGTGTTCCTGCCGGCCGGCGTATCCGTGAAAGTGGATGGCGGCCAGCCGACCCCGCTCGTGTTCCAGAAGAGCGACCGGCTCGGGGTCTATGCCGCGCTGCCTCTGACGGATCGCATCGTCGCGGACATGAAGAAGGGCAAGGACCTGAAGTTCGGGCTGCAGATCAACCAGGGCCAGCCGCTCGAGCTGACGGCCCGCCTCAACGGCTTTGGTCCCGCCTTCGATCGCATCAGCTCGATGCAGTGAGTCGCGCTGCAGCATTCCCGACCGGCCTTCGGCGAAGCGGGCGCCGCCTTGAGGCGCCCGCGCAGCGCCTCGGGTGTCCGTTCAGGCCATCTTGCCCAGAATTCCCGCCATGTCCTGGCTCGAGAAGGCGCGCAGCGTCTGCGTCTTGACGTTGCCGAGCTTGGCAACGGAGAGCGAGAATGCCGTCATCGCTTCGTCTCCGGAGGCCTCGAAAACGGCAACGACATCGAACTGTCCAAGCGTCCAATAGCTCTCCTTCATGGTGAGCCCGGCCTTCTTGGCGAGCTCCCTGACGGCATCCGTGCGCTTCACCGTGTCCTTGATGCCCTTGATGCCCTGCTCGGTATAGTTCGCCAGCAGAATGTAGGTCGCCATGGCGGCTTCCTCCTGGATACGGTAGCCCCGCCGACCCCGCTCAAACCTAGTCCTTATTCCTGGCGAGGGAAATCTCGTCGAGGCCGTGCGGCGACGCCCGCGTGCCGTCGGCAGCATCGGCCTGCTCCGTTGGGCCGGATGCCTGCTTGGGTCTCCGCTCCACCCGATCCCACAGGCCCTGGCGGTCCAATTCCGCCTCCACCGCAAACTCGGAGCGGTGATGCGCGTGGGCCAGCTGCTTGATGCTGCGGCCGGCCCTGAATGCGTTTGCCAGCTCGCCGGCTTCGCTCGCGTACCACCTGGCACCGGAGCGCGCAGGATGTCCGCCCTCGCTTCGTTGTCTCGTCTTGCGCGCAGCCGACAGGGCGTCGAGCAGGCCCTCCCACGCCACCATCGGCAGGGTCAGCTTGGCGCCATGGGGCGAGGCGAGCGTTGCATGCAGCCCGCCCTGACCCACCTCGAAGACGTAGCGGCCATCCCCCTGTTGCCACTCCACGCGCTGCCAGACCATTGGCTCGAGCGACGGCTCGGATTGCGGGTATGGGTGTTGGTATGGCCGAGACATCCGCTTCCTCCCCTCACGCTGGCGCAAGCCAGGGTTGTTGCACGTCCCGGTCAGAATGAAAAGAACAAAAGACGAACATCAATGATACTGCACCCGCACTTCAGTCGGAGGGCGATTCCTTTCTGCCGGGCGATTGCCACCCCATTTGAACTGGAGCGCGTGTCGGGCATTGCCTCGGCACAGGAATATCTGCCCTATCGAAAGACGAAGACCTCTCATGATCCGCGACCTTGCGAAGCTCTGCCTGGTTGTCGCCGTTGCGATTGCCTCCACCATCACGACTGCGTCGGCGCAGGAGATGCGCATCGTGTCGAAGGCGGGGGCCTTTGAGGACGTCAAATTCGAGCTGACCAATGCCATCATCGATCGCGGCCTCACCGTCGACCACACGGGGCACATCGGCAACATGCTGGAGCGCACAGGGGCCGACGTCGGTTCCACCAAGCCGCTCTACAGGCACGCAGAGTTTGTCACGTTCTGCTCCGCCAAGCTGTCGCGAGCGATGATGGAGGCCGACCTCACCAATGTCGGCTTCTGCCCCTATGTGATCTTCATCTACGAGGCCGCCCACAAGCCCGGCGAGACTGTGGTGGGCTACCGGCGCCCGCAGACAAGCGGCGGCGATGCCTCGAGCAGGGCACTGGCCGACATCGACGCGCTGCTCGACGGCATCATCAGGGATGCGGTGAAGTGAACCTGGGGTCCGGCGCATCTTGTCGATGGGCGGCCCACCTCGCGAGCGTTGCCGCAGAGACAACGGCTTCGTCAAATCGCGCGATGCAGCACCGGCAGGCCGTTGACAGCTGCGCTCGTGCTTTGCTTCGATCGCACCCGCGTGACGGTTCCCGCCCGCGTCGGTAGCGGCGAGGGCGGGTGAAAAGGGAACGCGGTGCGAGGTCTCTCCTCCATGCCGCGGCTGCCCCCGCAACTGTAAGCGGCGAGCATCGCCCCAAGTGCCACTGCCGGGCAGCCGGCGGGAAGGCGGGAGCGAGGCGCAAGAGCCGTGAGCCAGGAGACCTGCCGGCACCGGTCGCCCATCATCTGCGCGGGGCGTGCAGTTGAGCGGACACCCGTAGTGGCGACGTCTCGTGGTCGAGCGTGGGATCGTGCCGGTCGTGTCCGCAGGGGAGAATCATCCGCTCCGATAGCTTGAACGGCCCAGCCGTTGGCAGCCTATCGGCGCATCAACTTTGCTCCCAGCGTTCTGTCCTAGGCGATGCCTCGCTCCAGCTCCTGGAGAGGCGCCAATGCATTCTGTTTTCCTGAAGTCCCGCCGCAGACGAAACCTCGTCCTGTGCCTGTCGAAGGACGGGCCCCGGACGCCAATCCGTGCTTCGACAAGCTCGGCACGGGGCTGGAGCAGCTTCGCTGCCTTCGGCGTCATGCCGCTGCTGTGCGCGCCGGCGCTCGCTCAGCAGCCGACAGAGCTGCCGCCGATTGTCGTGCAGGGAGCGACGCTGGCGCCACCGCCCTCGAGACCGGCGAGCACGCCGGCACAGCAGGCGGCGACGGCACCTGCAGCAAGCGATTCGCAAGCGAGCGGCGAGACCGTCGGCGGTGTTCCCGCCTACACCATTGGCAATGCGATCTCCATCGTCACCGGTCAGCAATTGCGCGAGCAGCAGGTGCGCAATGGCGCGGAAGCCCTGCGGGGCCTGCCGGGTGTGGAGGTCAGCCGGAGCGGCGGCTTCGGCAACTTCACGCAGGTACGCATCCGCGGCGCCGAAGGCAATCAGACGCTCGTGCTGATCGACGGCATCGAGGCCAACAACCTCTCCGACGGCGAGTTTGACTTCTCCAACCTGTCGGCCGAGGACATCGAGCGCATCGAGGTGATCCGTGGCCCCATGAGCGGCCTCTACGGCTCCAATGCGGTCGGCGGCGTCATCAACATCATCACGCGCGCGGGCAAGGGCCCGCCCTCGGCGACGGTGCGCACGGAGGTCGGGTCGTTCGGCACCCGAGACGTCGCCGCTCGCGTCGCCGGCGGCAGCGACCGCGCGCACCTTGCCGTCTCCTACCACTGGCGCGAAACCGACGGCTTCAACATCGCCCCCGTCGGCGGCGAGGACGACGGCTCGCGCTTCGGCACGCTCCTGGTCCGCGGTGGCGCCAGGTTGCTGCCCGGGGTCACTCTCGATTTCACCGTGCGCCGCAGCGACAAGCGCGCCGACCGCGACGGCTTCGGGAACGTCTTCAATCCGGCGTTGAACGGCACCCTGGCAACGGCCTTCGACGATCTCTCGACCCTGCGCGATCGCATTTTGCTCGCCGGCGCGAACCTGCGCTGGGACACGATGGACGGACGGCTGACCCAGGAGCTCCGTGCCAACTACAACGGCACGATCACGGAGGATGTGGACCGGAGCTTCTTCAGCACCAGCAAGAACGTGAGCCAGACCGACAAGTTTGCCTACCTGGCCACGTATCGCTTCGACACGCCGGGTCTATGGGCCAAGCACACGGTCTCAGGCCGCGTGGAGAAGGAAATGGAGCGGTTCTCGTCCCACTTCGCCGACACTTTTCCGCCCGATGACGACAAGACGAACGAGCGCGGCCGGGTCTCCTACACGGGCGAATGGCGCGGAGCCTTCCACGACCGCCTGTTCCTGACCGCAGGCATTCGGCGCGACGACAACGACAACTTCCAGGACTTCACCACCTGGCGGACGGCTGCCTCGTTGCTGCTAGCCGAGATCAATGCGCGCCCGCACGCCAGTGCCGGTACGGCGGTAAAGCTGCCGACCATGTTCGAGCAGTTCGGCCTCACCCAGTTCTTCACGCCCAATCCGAACCTGACGCCGGAGGAGAGCTTCGGCTGGGATGCGGGCGTCGAGTTCACTTTCCACAAGGGGCGGGTGATCTTCGACGTCACCTATTTCCACTCCAACCTGACGAACAAGATCAACGGCTTCGTTTTCGATCCAGTCATCGGCAACTTCACGGCCGTCAACCTCCCGGGCGAATCGACGCGCGAAGGCGTGGAGATCTCGGCGCGCTACAAGGTCGCTCCAAATCTGACACTCGGCGGCGCCTACACCTACCTCGATGCGCGCAATCCCGATGGCGCGCGCGAGATCCGCCGACCGCCGCACTCGGCCCGAGCCGATGTCGCCTACACCTTCCACGAAGGGCGCGGCACGGCCACTCTCGCTGCCATCTACAACGGCACCATGGAGGACAGCGCGTTCCGACTCGTGAATAGCCCCTTCCCTCCCCCTCCATTGACTTTTGCTGCTGCAGGTCGTGTCGATCTCGACCCGTACTGGCTCGTCAACGCCACCGCCAGCTACAAGGTGCAGCGGGGCGTGGAGGTGTTCGGCCGGGTGGAGAACCTGCTCGATCAGCGCTATCAGGAGGTGTTCGGCTTCGAGTCGGCGCCGATCGCCGCCTACGCCGGCGTCAAGCTGACCTTTGGCGGGCCGGACGGCATCGGCGGTGATCGCATCCCACTGAAGTAGCGGGTGGCGCACCGCGCTGGTGGCAGGCGTGATCGTCCCGGCGCTTGCCTGCACCGCCGGAGGCCGGTGTCGCCGGGACAATCCGCCTCACAAAGTACGCCGACGTTCGCGGATGGCTGGATACCGGGCACAAGGCCCGGTATGACCGCGTGTTGCGAGTGCCGGCGTCACACCTAACCAAGGACCGCGAGGGCGCGTGCGACGACCTGCAATTCTGTCATCATTGCTGGTATCGATCACCCTGTGCGCGGCGCAGCAAGGTGGCGCACACGCGACTGAGGCGGTGCGCAAGCCCTCGCGCATCGTCTCGCTGGACCTATGCGCCGACCAGCTTCTGGTGGATTTGGTGGAGCGCCGTCGGATCGCGGCTGTGACGCATCTCATTGGCGACGCCTCTGTCTCGCCGGTCCCGGAGAAGGCTCGCGGATTGTCCATCACGCGCGGCGGCGCCGAGGACGTGCTTCGCCACGACCCCGACCTGGTGCTGGCCGGCCCGTTCGGCGTCTCGGCGACCGTCGACCTGCTTCGGCGGCTTGGCCGCAACGTGGTGATCGTACCGCAGCCGGCGGACATCGACGGCGTGCGCGCGACGGTACGCACGGTCGCAACGGCCGTCGGCGAGGCAGCAGCGGGCGAGGCGATGATCGCCGAGTTCGACCGGCGCCTGGTCAGCCTGCCGCGACCCGCGCAGCCGTCGCCGGCCCCGACGGCGCTGATCTACCAGATCGGTGGTGCGGTCTCCGGGCCCGGCAGCCTGGCGGACGCCGCGCTCGCTGCCGCCGGATTCCGCAACATGTCGGCCGACTATCGCCTCACGCGCGGCGGTCAGGTCCCTCTTGAATCCCTGATCGCTCGGCCGCCCGACCTGCTCGTGCTCGGAAGCGCCCCCGAGGAATATCGCACCGCCCTGGCCGACAACCTGCGCCACCCTATCATCCGGCTGCTGCGCCAGCGCCACGCTTCCCTCGAGCTGCCGTGGCGGCATTGGCTGTGCGGCACGCCGCACATCGCCGATGCCATCGAGCGATTGGCCGAGGCGCGGATGCTGATCGAAGGACGGCGGAAATGAGCGCCCTTGCCGCCAGAGCCGACATCAAGCCTGCGCATCTTCTTGGCGGTCTCGCCGTCGCGGCGCTTGCCGCTTTCCTGCTGTCGCTCGGCGTGGGTCCGACCGGCTTCCGCATCGATGCGACGGGCGAGGCGCGCGCGCTGATCTTCTGGGAGATCCGCTTCCCGCGTGCCGTGCTGGGCGCCCTGGTCGGCGGGGCACTCGGGCTGTCCGGGGCGGCGCTGCAGGGCTATCTGCGCAATCCTCTTGCCGAGCCGAGCCTGGTGGGCGTGTCGGGCGGTGCGGCGCTCGGCGCCGTCTTCGCCATCCATCTCGGGCTCTCGCACATCATAGCCCTGGCATTGCCGCTCGGCGGGCTCGCCGGCGCGGCCGTGGCCATGCTGGCCGTCGTCGCGCTCGCGGGCGCGCGCGGAGGTCCGGTGACGCTGATCCTCGCCGGACTTGCCGTGTCGAGCATCGCCACGGCGCTGATCTCGCTTGCCCTCAATTTGTCACAGAACCCGTTCGCCTCGGTGGAGATGGTGTTCTGGATGATGGGCTCGCTGGCCGACCGCAGCCTGACGCAGGTGTGGCTGTCGGCCCCGCTGATGCTGGCCGGCATGGCGCTGCTGCTCACCGTTGTGCGGGCTCTCGATGCCCTGACCCTCGGCGAGGATGCGGCGCGAAGCCTCGGCGTCGATCTCGGCCGCGCGCGGCTGGCGGTCGTGGCCGGCACGGCGCTTGGCGTCGGGGCGGCGACGGCCGTCACGGGCATCATCGGCTTCGTCGGCCTCATCATCCCGCACGTGCTGAGACCCTTCGCGCAGCACCGGCCCGGGCTGCTGCTGCCGGCGAGCCTGCTCGGCGGCGCCATCATGCTGCTGCTGGCCGACGTCGCGCTGCGGTTGCTGCAGCCCTGGGTGGACCTGCGCATCGGCGTGCTGACGGCGCTGATCGGCGCTCCCTTCTTCGTGTGGCTCGTGCTGCGGACGCGCGCGGAGCTGGCGCCATGAGGATCGAGGCAAGCGGGCTGCATCTGACGCTCAGGTCGCGGCCTGTGCTGGCGGGGCTCGACTTCGTCGCGCACGCGGGCGAGGTGACCGCCGTCATCGGCCCCAACGGCGCCGGCAAGACGACGCTGCTCAAGGTCCTGGCGGGGCTGCTCAAGCCGGCGGCGGGCACCGTCATGCTCGGCGGCATCCCGGCAGCCGAAGGGGATCCCAGGGAGCGTGCCCGCGCGCTTGCCTATCTGCCGCAGGAACGGACGGTCCACTGGGCGCTCAGCGCGCGCGCCGTCGTGGCGCTCGGCCGCCTGCCGCACCAGCCCATGGGCGCCGGCGAGAGTGCCGCCGACGTGCAAGCCATCGACGCGGCGCTGGCGGCCATGGACATACGCCATCTGGCCGGGCGGCCGGTACTCGAGATGTCGGGCGGGGAGCGGGCTCGCGTGCTGGTGGCCCGTGCGTTGGCGCAGGAGCCCGCCGTGCTGCTGGCCGACGAGCCCGTGTCCGGTCTCGATCCCGCGCATCAGCTTTCCCTCTTCCGCCATCTCAGTGCATTGGCCTCGGCGGGCCGAACGGTGGTGGTCGCGTTGCAC
>Ga0111538_10007405_pt1 | contig 14801 bp, 9 predicted proteins | sample SoiMethybrSBSTD1_FD_79669 | JGI IMG/M metagenome (GOLD analysis project Ga0111538, IMG submission 79669) | Bulk soil microbial communities from a Populus tree surrounding site in Tennessee, USA - Soil MetaG P. TD hybrid SBSTD1 (version 2)... | ecosystem: Environmental > Terrestrial > Soil > Tree... | reverse complement strand
GGCCCGACTTGTCCCCTCGCTCCTCATCGTCATCGTCCTCATCGGGGTCGTCGTCATCGAGCCGCACGGCCAGGGCCTTCCGTCGCTCTTCTTCTAGCTCATCGAACATTCGTTCCTCGCTCCTTCCGGTATTGCACAGTCGGGATTTGCTCGACATGTCTTTGGTATCGGACCTGACGGCCCGGTTGTCCACTTCATCCTGGCTCATCGGCGCCGGTTCCTCATTGCGCAGACCTCTGGCTCTGCTCGATGAATCGCTTGACGAGCAAAGTCATCTTAGGCTCGGTCGCGGCCGCCACTTTCAGAATCTCCTCGATGTTGACGGGCTGGAGGGCGTCCGGCAGGCACATGTCCGTCACGCAGGAGAGGCCGACGACCTGGAGCCCTGCATGCACGGCGACGATGACTTCCGGAACCGTCGACATCCCCACGGCGTCCGCGCCGATCGTGCGGAGGTAGCGGTACTCGGCGCGCGTCTCGAGACAGGGGCCGGGCAGGCCGGCGTAAACCCCGCGATGCGCCCGAATGCCGTTCTCGAGAGCAATGCGCTCCAGCTCCTCGACGGCCGCCGGGTCGTACGGGTCGCACATGTCGGGGAAGCGCGGGCCGAGGGCGTCGTCGTTCGGACCGACGAGCGGGTTCACGCCCATGAGATTGATATGGTCCGCGATAATCATCACGTCGCCCGTCCGGAACTGGGGATTGAGCCCTCCGGACGCGTTCGAGAAAATCGCGCACTTCACGCCGAGCTCGCGCAGCACGCGGACCGGCAGCGTGATCTCCTCGAGGCTGTAGCCCTCGTAGAAATGGTAGCGGCCCTCCAGAGCGACCACCGGCTGGCCGCCAAGAGTCCCGACGACGAGCGTGCCCGTGTGCGAGGTGACGCGAGGGTCCGGAAAGCCGGGGAGCTCGGTGTAGGGGACGCGGCACTCGACTTCAATCTGCTTCGACAGGCCCCCGAGCCCCGTCCCGAGCGTGATGCCGAACCGCGGGCTGAGCTGGGTGCGGGCCCGGATGGCCCGCGCCGCTTCGACCACGTTTTCGCGCAGGCTCTTGGCGCTCATGCGTTCATCGGAAGCATCAGGGTGCGGGGGGCTCGAGCAGGCGTTTCACCTCGCTCGGGGTCACCCCCTCGAGGAAAAACCATTTCTCCCGGGAGGCCGCCCCCGAGTGGATCTTGACGCGTGCTTCGCGCACGCCGAGCCCTCGGGCCAGGACGCTCGCGACGGCCGCGTTCGCCTTCCCGTCCTCCGGCGGGGCGCGTACGGCGACTTTCAAGGCGTCACCGTGCAGTCCCGTCACTTCCTCTCGGGACGATCGGGGCGCGGCTCGCACCTTGATCAGTACGCCGCCGGACACCTCCCGCAGAGCGGGAAGAGTATAGGTGGGTGGACGAGCCATTTCAATCGCCTCAACGATCGCTCTCGGCGGCATCGAGCGCCCTGCGGAAACGCTCGAATTCGGCTTCGAAGAGCTTCCAATCGTCTTCCGATCCTGGCAGATTCGCAAGCTCATCCGCCCGCCGGCGTGCCCGGGCGAGATCGCCGGAGCGGAGCGCATCGAGACCATCCTCGAGCGCCTGGCGGATGCGAGCGCCCCGAGCGTTGCGCTCGCTCAGCACGCTGCCGATGTGCCGCGAGAAAAGTCCGGTCGCGACCCCGAGCGAAAGCACGACGGCCGCTGCGAGGACCAAGCTGGCGTAGGGGAGCCACCAGGGAGCGCGCCGCCTCCGAGGCTCGGCCGTCCGAGCACCGAGGGACGCAAGAATCAGGTCAATGCCCTGACGCACGGCCTGCGGGTCCGGCCGGCGCGCCGGGTCCTTCGCCAGCATGTTTTTCAGGAGCATTGCGGCTCCTTCGGGCGCCTCGGGAAGGGCAACGCGGAGGTCCGGTGGCTCCGTGCGGACGTGAGCGAAGAGCATCTCCCGCAGCGTCTCACCCCGAAACAGGGGTGCTCCGACGAGAAGCTCGTGGAGCGTCGCGCCGAGCGCGTAGACATCGGCTCGGCTGTCCACGGCCCTGCCGAGCGCCTGCTCCGGAGCCATGTACTGCGGCGACCCCGCGATCGCGCCCGGCTTCGAGCCTGCGGCGTGCTCTGCGCCCCGGGTCGCGATGCCAAGGTCGCCGATTTTGACGGTCCCATTCTCGTGGACCATCAGGTTCGCCGGTTTGATGTCGCGGTGGACGAGGTTCTCGTGCTCGGCGTACTCGAGGCCCGCAGCGGCCTGCGCAGCGACGCGGAGCGCGTCCTCGAGCGACAGCCGGCCCTGCCTTCGCAGACTATCCTCCACGCTGCCGTGGGCCATGAACTCCATGACGTAGAAAATCACCCCGTCGAGGACGTTGACGTCGTACACGCGCACGAGGTGGGGGTGTGAAAGCTCCGCAGCGGCCCGCGCCTCGCGCACGAAGAGCGCGCTGAACTCCGGATCCTGCGACAGCTCGTTCGACAGCACTTTGAGCGCCACCACGCGGTCGAGGCTGAGCTGAAGCGCCCGGTAGACAGTGCCCATTCCACCCCGGCCGACCCGCTCTAAAATGCGATATCCACCGAGGACACGCCCCACGAGGGGATCCGACGTCTCGTCGAGGCTGAACGTTAGCGCCGTCCGCCCGACGATCAGGCGGTCGCCGTGGCGGAGGATCTCGCTCGCGACGCGGACATCGTTGAGCAGCGTGCCCGCCTTGCTATCGAGGTCGGTGATCCGGTAGCCGTCGTCCCGGAAATCGATCCGGCAATGAGATCGCGAGGCGCGGCGGTCGAAAAGGGGGACTTCGGCGGCTTCGTCCCTGCCCACGTGGTACGGTCCCGGTGGCCGGAGGAAAAAGACCTGGTTCTTCTGCGGGCCGGTGTCGATTTTCAGCTCGGGCACGACGGCGTCACTCCACCCCTTCGAAAATGAGCGTGCCGACCCGCACGACTGTTGCGCCTTCCTCGATCGCGACCTCGAAGTCGCCGCTCATCCCCATCGAGAGGCCGCTTTCTTTCGCCAGCTTCCCCTCGCGTACCAGCGCGTCCCGCAGCTCGCGCAGGGCCCGGAAGCTCGGCCGGGCCTCTTCCGGCGCGCGGCCGTGCGGGGCCATACCCATCAACCCGGCGAGCCGCGCCGCAAGCGGCGGCTCCTTCGCGATCGTTTCGAGCAGGTCTCTCACCTCGGCTGGCTGCGCCCCGGTCTTCTGTGTTTCTCCCGCGACGTTGACTTCGATGTAAAAGCTCGGCACGGGCAGAGCTCGCCGTTGGGACTGGAGCGCCAGCTCGACGGCGAGTCGAGTCGAGTCGACGGAGTGGATGGTAGCAAATGTGTGGAGCGCCTTCGCGGCCTTGTTGCGCTGCAGGTGGCCGATGAGGTGCCAGCAGGCGCCCTCGAGCCCCGGCAACTCCTGCCGTTTTCGTTCCGCCCCCTGGAGCGTGCTCTCACCAAAATCGCGCACGCCGAGGTCGTAAAGAGCAGCTACGGCGCCCGAGGGCGCGTACTTCGTAACGGCGAGGAGCGCCACGGCGGAGGGATCGCGCCCGACGCGAGCGGCGGCTCTCGAGATGGCCTCGCGGACCTGCTCAAGGTTCTCCCGGAGACGTTGGCGCGCGGGATCGCGCAGCGTCGTCATGGAGGCGCTAGATCCAGTTGCGGCGCTTGCCCATCCGATTGACGAGCACCCGATCGCTGCCGCAGAGATCATCCATCGTCGCAAGGAGCTGCGCGTCGGCCGAGACGTAGTTCTCGGAGCCCACGAGCAGCACGGCCCGTTCCCCCGCAGAGTTCCGGAACACGAGGTAGACGGGGCACTGGCCGCGATGCCCCTGGAGGATCGCCTTGAGCCGGAAAATCAGATCCTCCGCCTCGGCGCTGTTTTCGACTGGGATCACGAGGCTGAGGTCTTCCGTGAGCTTTGCAGGGGCGATGTCGAAGGGAATGATGGACTCGAGGCGCAGAGACGCGGTCGTATCGCGCCACCGCACGTTGCCCTTGAGGAAGAGCAGGCTTTCCTCCTGGAGCGAATCCTTCGATGCCTCGTGCAGCTCTTTCGTCACGAAAATCTCGAGCGACCCTTTCAGATCCTCGACGGTCGCGATCCAGAAAGGCTCGCCGGTGCGCTTCGAGACTTTCTTAGTGAGCTTCGTCACCTGGACGCCGACGAGTACGGCCGTTCCGTCGGCAAGCTGCGCGACGTCGCTGAGGTCATGCGTCGCGTATTTCTTGACGAGGCTTTCCCAGCGAAGGAGGGGGTGACCGGTCAAGTAGAAGCCGAGCGACTTTTTCTCCCGCGAGAGACGCTCCGACTCGGGCCACTCATCGAGGCGCGGGTAGAGGCTCTCGTCGGGGTCGCCAGTCCGCTGCGCATCGCCGTCCGTCGCAGTGCTTTTCCCCGCGAAATTCTCGCCAAAGAGGTCGAAAAGAGTGGACTGACCCGACTTCCTGTCTTTGCGCGCCTCATTGCCGCGCTGCAGTGCGGAGTCGAGCACAGCGAAGAGCTGCGACCTCGGCCGCTCGAAGCAGTCGAACCCGCCGGCGGAGATGAGGCTCTCGAGCACCGACTTGTTGATGGCTTGTTCAGAGACCCGCTCGCAAAGATCAAAAATGCTGCGGATGGAGCCGTCGCGGTCCCTGCACGCAATGATCGCGTCCACTACTTTGCCGCCGAGCCCTTTCACCGCCTCGAGACCGTACCAGATTCGGTTTCCCTCGACGGAGAAGCCCTTCTCGGAGCTATTCACGTTCGGCGGCTGCACCTCGATGCCCATCTTGCGGCACTCCTCGAGGTACTCCACGATCTTGTCCGTATTGGACATTTCGCAAGTCATGACGGCCGCCATGAACTCGGTCGGGTAGTTGGCTTTTAAATAGGCCGTCTGGTAGCTGATCAGCGCGTACGCCGTCGAGTGCGACTTGTTGAACCCGTAGCCGGCGAAGAATTCGATCAGGTCGAAGATCCGCGTCGCCAGGGCTTTCTCGATGCCCTTGGCGGCCGCGCCGGAGACGAACTTCTCCTTGAACTTCTCCATGATCTCTTTTTTCTTTTTCCCCATCGCCTTCCGGAGCGTGTCGGCTTCGTTGAGTGTGAAGCCTGCCATCTGGTTGGCGATTCGCATCACTTGCTCCTGGTAGAGGATCACTCCGTTCGTCTCGCGGAGGATCGGCTCCAGGATGGGGTGCTCGAATTCCATCGGCTCCTGGCCATGCTTGCGCTGGACGTAGGTGTCCACCATGCCGCCCTCGAGAGGGCCGGGCCGGTAGAGGGCGAGGAGCGCGATGATGTCTTCGAAGCGATCGGGGCGCAGCCGGCGCAGCAGGTCCCGCATGCCTTTCGACTCGAGCTGAAACACTGCGACCGCATCGCCCCGGCACAGAAGATCGAAAGTGTTCTTGTCGTCGAGCGGGATCGCGTCGAGATCGAGCTCGACGCCGCGCGAGGCCCGGATCAGCTGCGTGCAGCGGTCCAGGATCGTCAGCGTGCGCAGGCCGAGGAAGTCCATCTTCAGCATCCCGACGGTCTCGAGGTCCTCCATCGTGAACTGCGTCGTGATATCGTCGCCGTTCTTCTGGAGCGGAACCGTGTCGAGGAGGGGAGCGTCCGAGATCACGACTCCGGCCGCGTGCGTGGACGAGTGCCGGTTAAGCCCCTCGAGCCGGAGCGCAATGTCGAAGAGCTCGCGCAGCTTGGCGTCGCTTTCCCGCAGGCGCAACAGGTCCTTGTCCGCTTCGAGGCTCTCCTCGAGGCTTACTTTCGGCCCCGCCGGGATCTTCTTCGCGATCGCATCGACTTCGGTCAGCGGCACGTTCAGGGCTCTGCCGACGTCGCGCAGCACGGCCCGCGCCGCCATCGTGCCGAAAGTTATGATCTGGCACACGCGGTCCTCGCCGTACTTGCGCTTCACGTACTCGATCACACGCTCCCGCCCGTCCATGCAGAAGTCGATGTCGATATCTGGCATCGAGATGCGATCGGCGTTCAAAAACCTCTCGAAGAGCAGGTCGTACTTGAGCGGATCGACGTTCGTGATGCGCAGCGCATACGCCACGAGACTTCCTGCCGCGGAGCCGCGACCTGGGCCGACCGGGATCCCGTTCTGCCGCGCGTAGTGGATGAAGTCCCAGACGATGAGGAAGTAGCTGACGTAGCCCATTTTCTGGATTACGTCCATCTCGTACTCGAGGCGCTCCCGGAGGCCGGGCCGCGCGTCGAAGTCGGGATAACGCGCTCGCGAGCCCTCCAGGCAAAGCTGGCGGAAGAAATCGGGCGCGTTGAAGGGCTCCGCCTCTTGCCCCGTCGGCGCAGGCCCCTGCGCGCCGGCCAGCGCGCCATTCCCGGAGCGCGACCCGGGCGTGAATTTGGGCAGGTGCGTCTTCGAGAAGTCGAGCTCGACGTTGCACATCTCGGCAACGCGCATCGTGTTCTCGAGAGCTTCCGGAAGATCGCCCAGGACGCGCTGCATCTCGCCCTGGGAGCGGAAGTAGAACTGATCCGAGTTGAACCGCATGCGGTCCGAGTCATCCATCGTTTGCCCCGTGTTGATGCAGAGGTGCACCTCCTGGGCCCGGGCGTCCTCGCGCCGCAAGTAATGGATGTCGTTGGTGGCGACGAGCGGAATTCCGTACTCCTTGGCCAGCGGCGGGATTCGCTCGAGAATCCGCTCCTGCTCCTGCAAGCCGTTGCGCTGGACCTCGAGGAAGAAGCTTCCCGGCTCGAAGAGCGACTGGTACGACTCGATCTGCGTCCGAAGGTCCGCTTCGGTGCCTTCGAGAGCCGCGCGGTTGATCTCGCTCGACAGGCAGGCGCTCATCCCGATCAGGCCCTTCGAGTGCAGCGCCAGGATCTCTTTGTCGATCCGAGGCCGGTAGTAGTAGCCCTCGAGGTACGCTCGCGACGAGAGCTTCATCAGGTTCTGGTACCCCTCGAGGTCCTTCGCGAGCAGGATGAAGTGGTAGAAAGCGCCCTGCGGCGTCCGCTTACGTTCCGTCCGGCTGCCGGGAGCCACGTAGGCCTCCATTCCCAGGATCGGTTTGACTCCGGCGGCTTTGCAGGCCTTGTAGAACTGGACTGCGCCGAAGAGATTCCCGTGATCCGTGAGCGCCAGCGCGGGCATCTGGTACTCCTGGGCCGCGGCGACGAGGCGCTTTACCGTCACGACGCCGTCGAGGAGGCTGAAGTGGCTGTGGACGTGGAGGTGGACGAAATCCATGCTGGTAGGGTGGGTCGGTCTGCCGGGGATCGCGCGCCGTAAGTGCTTCTGGATTATTATGTTGAGATCTGTCGGGGCGAATTATAAAAAAGAGCTCGCGCCGACTCCATCGAATTCCTGCCCAGGAGCTACGCCCCCATGAAGATGCGTTTCGCGCGGTGCGCGGCGCCGGTCGCCATCGTTCTTGTCCTCGGTGCATCCGAAGCGTCAGCCCTTACCCTCGTTCCCCCGCGGGACCTTGCGGAGCTCGCCGGCGATGCGCGAGCGGTCGTTCTCGCCAGTGCAGGTGCTTCGTCCTCGAGTCTCGTCGGGGGATTGCCGTACACGACGACTCAATTCACGGTCATCGAAGTGGTGTCGGGGCCGCTCCGACCTCTCGAGGAGTTCGAAGTTGCCGCGCCGGGCGGCGAGGCGGACGGGATGGTCTGGGCCGTAGCAGGGTCGCCTCGCTTCGAGCCGGGGGAGGAGTATCTCCTTTTCCTGGGGCAGTCGGTGAGCGGGACGTGGACGCCACGGCTCCTCTCCCGCGGCACGTTGCGGACCATCGCGGCACAGGACGGAACACCGCTTCTCGCGCCGCTCGACACGGAGCCGAGTTTCGAGGTGGATCGTCGCGATGCAGCGCAGGCGGAGGAGCTCGGCGTCTACGTCCGTAGCGCTCTCCTCGAGCAGTTGACTGCCGTGCTTTCGCGCGGCGAGCCCTGGGATCCTTCGCGCGCCAGCGCCCGGCAGGAGATGCTGCCGGCCGAGGGCGAAGGCGGCGTCGCACCGGCGATCTGCGCCTTCATCACCGACGGCCGGACGAGATTCCGCTGGCAGGTCTTCGACACGCAGGGCACCGCCACGATGTACGCCGACGCGACGGGGGATCCCTCCTTGCCGAACGGCCCATTCCGCATCGTGCAGGAGTCGATGAACCTCTGGACGGCGATCCCCGGGCTCAGCCTCAATCTCACGTTCGGCGGCGCGCGGCAGGCCGCGCCGCAGTGCAACGACGGGGGCACCGCGGCGAACACGATCGTTTTCAACGACCCTTGCGACGCCATCGACGATCTCGTCGACTGCAGGGGCGTCCTGGCTTTCGGCGGCCCCCTCGGCGGCACGTCGACGCACACGTTCGACGGCGCCCGATGGCTCACCGCCAATGGCTGGGTGATCGTCGTGACGAGCGGTGCGGGGTGCCTCGGGGAATCCAATTACCGGCTCATGCTCGCTCACGAGATGGGTCATGGCCTCGGTTTCGGACATGTGTCCGATGCGAACGCCCTCATGTTCGCGAACTGCTGCAACAACGTGGCCGCCACCGACAGGACCTGCGCGCTCTACACTTACCCTGTGCGCAATCCCAACAATCGCAGGCCCGTCGTCAACGCCGGCGAAGACCTGACCCTCACGCTCGCAGGGGACACTCTGCAGCTTGCCGGCACGGCGACGGACGATGGTCTCCCCACGGCGCCGGGGGCGATCACCACGACGTGGCGCGTTCTGGTCGGCCCGCCGGCAGGGGCGCGTTTCGCGGATCGGCTCTCGCCGGCGACTGCAGTGACTTTCGGGAGCTCCGGGACATTTCTCCTCGGGCTCACGGCGTTCGACGGCGAGCTTGCGCAGACGGACGTCATCGAGATCACCGTGCGCATCCACGCCGGGAGCGAGGGCTCTGCGACGTTCCGGCAGCGCACCCGCGGCTACAGGTCGACGCACGACACGTTCCTTCAGGAGTCCACGCCCGTGGCGAACAACTCGCGCGCGGCGGAGCTGAGCTCGGACCTCGACGACCCGAGCGGATCGGGCCAAGAAAACGAGGTGCTCCTCCGCTTCGACGACATCTTCGGCCCGGACGCGGACCAGATCCCTCCCGGGGCTTCGATCCTTTCCGCGACGCTTCGACTCTGGACCACGAACGACGGCAACGGCGCGCGCATCTTCCGGATGAATCAGGAATGGGAGGATACGGAAGGGTGGGATGGCTTCGGCGGCGACGGCGTGCAGGCCGGGCGGGAGGCGTTTGCAGCAGCCGACACGACAGTGACCGGCTCGGCGCAGACGGTCGACGCCGACGTGAAAACGTCCCTGGCCGCCTGGTCGAAAAACCCGTGCGACAACCACGGCTGGGTCTTCCTGTCGCAGGGGAGCGACGGCTGGGACTTCTACTCCGCCGAGGGCACCGAGCCGCCTCTCCTTTCGGTCGTGTATTCCCGGACGGGCTCGCTCAACGAGATCGCAGCAGGATCCGACTGGCTCTACTGGAAAGGGACCGCGGAGCCGCCCGCTGGCTGGACGGACGCCGGTTTCCAGCCGGGCGCGAGTTGGCTCTCGGGGCGCGCAGGAATCGGCTATGGCGACGGCGACGATGCGACGGTGCTATCGGACATGCAGAACAGCTATCTCTCGATTTTTTGCCGCCGCGAGTTCGAGCGGTCTGCGGGGGAGGCCGACCAGGACCTTGCGCTCACCGTGATCCACGACGACGGCGTCGTCGCCTACGTCAACGGGGTCGAAGTGGGGCGCGCCAACATGCCCGCGGGCGCCATCAACCGCTCGACACGGGCACAAGCTTCGATCGAGGCGCAAGGCACGACGTTCGCGGTCGCTTCGAGCCTCCTGCATACCGGCACGAATGTAGTCGCCGTGAGCATCCACAACGCGGACCTCTCGAGCTCGGACCTTTCGTTCGACGCCGTGCTCGCTACGGCTGGGGCGGCGGGGACGATCTCCTGCACGAGCCGGTTCCAGCGAGGCGACGTCAATGGAAGCGGCACGATCAACATCACCGACGTCGTGAATCTCCTCGATGCGCTTTTCCTGGGAGGCACGGCTCCAGCCTGCCTCGACGCTGCCGACACCGATGACAACGGCCGCCTCGTCCTGACGGATGCCGTATTTCTCCTGAACCACCTCTTCCAGGGGGGCCCCGCGCCGCCGGCCCCCGGCAAGGACTGCGGGCCGGATCCCACGGTCGACGATCTGGAGGATTGCTCCACTGTGAATTGCGACGAGTAATTGAATTGCGACGAGTCAGCGGCGGTGGAGCGTTTCGTTGAGCGCAGCGGCCGTACCGTCTACACTGGGCGCGTATGACGCTGGCTTACAACGAGCCCAAGTACCAGATCGAGTCTTCGAACTTCCGCTGCAGCAGCTGCGAGAAGGAAATCCCGAGAGAGGGACGTTTCTACTCCGCCGTCGTCCTCGTGGACGAAGCTTTCCAGCGCCGCAACTACTGCGAGCCGTGCTGGAAGCCGGACCCGGCGCAAGTGTTCGCCTACTGGAAGTCGCGGCGGCCGCCGGCGGGCAAAGAAGGCCCCACGAAAGTGCGATTCGACACGACGCTGGTCTTCGAGTTCTTCCGAAAGCTGGGGGAAGCTTCCAACGGGGAAGGCCCTGCTGAAGGGGAGCGCGTGGAGGTGCGATTCGTTCTTGCCCTCCTGCTCGTGCGCAAGAAAGTGCTGATCTTCGAGAATTCCTATCAGGTCGACGGCGCCGAGTGCCTCAAATTGATCGAGCGCGGAGAGCCGGGCGCAGCGGAGCCTCGGCCGGTCCACTGGGTGAAAAATCCTCAGCTCGCCGACAGTGAGCTCGAAAGGGTGAAGGACAGAATTGGCGAGCTCCTGCTGATGCAAGTGTAGGAGCGCGGCGATGGATCAGTGCGGGCCGCCGCTGTGTGGACGCCGCCGAGCTGAACGGGAAAAACAGAGCCCGCTCATCCGCCGGGTTCTTTGACTTTGCGCTCCGCGAGGCTACGCAGCACGGCGCGTGCTGTCGGAGTGATGGCGGGAAGCTCGAGGTCGAGAACAAGATTGCCCGGCCCCGCGCCGCCTTCGTCACGCGTCGAAAGGACTGCATTCTCAATCTCCTCGAAGACGATTCGGTCCATGGGCGATGGCGCCGACGAGGCCGGGTTTTTCTCGAGGATCGCTCGGGGCCGGACAGCCACCACTTTGCAGGCTCGCTCCGGAGCGCCGGCCTGCGCGCGGAGCGCACCTGCGGCCACTTCGAGAAGGGCTTGCGGCGAGAGCGTCAGGATCGCCAGCTTGCCGCGGCGCGCGGCACGGACTTTGAACCCCGGCAGCGGCTCGAGCCATCGCACGGCAAACGCCTGGCCTTCCACGTCGATGCTCTCGTCCTGGAACTCCCGGCTCGCCGCGTTTCCGAGAGCCTCGTAGAAAGCCGCGGCGATCGCCTCCTCGAGCGCTTGCGCGCCGCGCGCCGCGTCGCGAAGGTCGAACAGAAAGAAAAGTGGTAGCGGCGCCGACGGTGAAAGCTCGGGGCCGATCCCGGCGGCGAAAGACCGCACTTCCTCGAGGAATACGCGGCCGGGGCCCGCCTCGACGGCGTGGCGGACCGCGTGGAGCGCACGGAGGGCGTCTTCGTTCCGCGTTGTTTCCGCGAGCTCGATCAACGGCTGCGCGGCGCGGAAAAGCGCGCTCATTCGGTCGGGAGCTCGTTCGAAACGCGTCGCGAGATACGCAAGCGCGCAGGGAGGAACGGAGCGCAGGAACGCGGCGTCCGCGGGCTCCGTGTCGAGCGCCTGCCAGAGCTCGTAGCCGGCGGCGTCGACACGCACGTGGGCTTCGAGGTGCAGGGCGTCCGAATCGACGGCGCGACGCAGGCTCCAGCCGACACCGCCCAGGCGAGATAGGCCGCACGCGGCGATCACGGCGTCGAATGCAGGACGGTCCGCCTCTTTCGCGTCGCGACGAACCGCTGCGACGGTCCGCTGCAGGTCCAGGAACGCAAAAAGGATCGACCCGGATTTGAGGGCTTTCGCTTTCTGAAACTCCGCGGAGTCCGCGAGCGACGCCCCCCGGCCGCCGGCCCGTTCGGCGGCGGCCTCCAGGACGGCGCGGGGCCGTCCGAGAAGGAACGCATCGCGGCCCACTCCGGCGTGCAAGTGGTTGTCCGGGGCGAGCTGGGGCGGATCATCTTTCAGCGCTGGCAGGCGAAAAATCGCCGTGTCGCGCACGGTGCCGAGGATCTCGGAGCGAGAGATGGTGAGGCCCATCTGGACCAGCCCCCGCAGGATATTGCTCGGGCCGGGGTCGAGAACTGCCAGGAACTGCCCGATGGAGGCGTCAGCGTTCGGGACTGCGAGGGCCGCGGACTCGACCAGCTCGAGCTCGCGGAGAAAGCCCTCGTTGAGGTAGGCCGCTTCGCTGGGGACCGCGCCGGGGCTCGGCTCCGGATCGTCTTGTGATCCTGGAGGCCGGCGCGCGAGCGAGGCGACGTAGTAGTCCACCGGATTCCGAAAAGGTGTTCCTTCCAGGAGCGCCGCCAGGGCGCGGGCGCTTTCGCCGGGGGTGACGAGCTCGACATAGAAGCGTACGTCTTCGGGCAGGAGTCTCGCGGGATCGTCGTCGAGTGAGCGACCGAGGTAGCGCTGCGCGAGTCGGGCGACGTCGGAATCGGACGGCAGGCTCCGGACGAGCTCCTCCAGGTGCTCCCGTGCGCGCCGTTCGTCCCCTCGCCAGCGCTGCGCCGTGGCCAGCCGCAGCCGGGCCGTAGCGACGGTCCGTTGGCTCGCGCTCGGAGTTTTGAGGACGGCGAGGTACCTCTCGACCGCGCCATCCAGGTCGGCCCGAGCGAGCTCGAGGTAGAGCCCCTCTTCGAGCAGCTCGTCCGCGTTCGGGGCCTCCGGCGGAGCGCTGAAAACGACCGACGCCAGCAGGATGCCGATAGCGGCGGCCCCCGCGAAGATGCCCAGTCGCCGTCGCGTGTCCATTCAGCGCACCAGTTTGTATCCGAAGCCGTGGACCGTGAGGATGTGCCGCGGGTGCGAGGGGTCTTCCTCGATTTTCCGGCGGAGACTCACCACGTGGTTGTCGACGCTGCGGTTCAAAGGCTCGTTCTCGACGCCCCAGATCTCGCTCAGCAGGGCTCTCCGCTCGACCACGGCGCCTTCCACGCGGAGTAGCATCTTCAAGACCTCGCACTCGTAGTGCCCGAGCGTGAATTCCCGCCGCCCGCGAACGACACGTCCGGACGCGAAATGGATGAGCGCCGCACCAATCTGAACTTCTTCGGCAGGCGGAGGAGGCGCTGCATCCGAGCGGCGGATGACGGCGCGGATGCGCGCGATGAGCTCGCGCAGGCCGAACGGCTTCGTGACGTAGTCGTCCGCGCCGAGCTCGAGGCCTCGCACTTTGTCGATTTCCTGGCCGCGTGCCGTGAGCATCACGATCGGGGCGCGCACGCCAAGGCCGCGCAGGCGAGAGCAGGTCTCGAAGCCGTCGATCCGAGGCAGCATGACGTCGAGCAGGATGCAGGCGAACCGGGTGGATCGCGCCGCCTGCACGGCCTCTTCCCCGCTCGGCACGGTGGTCACGTCGTAACCCTCGAACTCCAGATTGTCGCGGAGGCCCATGGCCATGTCCGGCTCGTCTTCGACCACGAGCACCCGCAGTTTCACCGCGCTCATGCGCTCACCTCGCGGGCCTCGGGAAGTGAAGGGAGAACTCGCTGCCCACGCCGGGCGTGCTGCGGAGCTCGACCCGGCCGCCGTGGCCCTGCAGGATGTGTCGGACGAGCGAGAGGCCCAATCCGCTCCCGCGCGTGCCCAACGCTCGTGCTTCCTTCGTCCGGTAGTAATCGTCGAAGACTTTTGCCTGGTCCTCGGCGGAGATGCCCACACCCCGATCGATCACGGTGACTCGCGCCCCGGCAGCGTCCGCTTCCACTCGGATAGTGATGTCTTTTGTCTGCGGAGAATACTTGACCGCGTTCTCGAGCAGGTTGATCAGGGCCTCCGCCACCGCGTCGGTGTCCGCATTCACTTCGACGGGCTCCTCGGGAGTCTCGACGCGATGCGCGAATCCCTCGGCATCGAGGTGGAAGCGATAGCTCTCGAAAGTTTCGCGCACGAGGCGGCAGAGGTCGCAGGGGCGGAGATCGTAGCTCTTCTTCCCCGCCTCGATGCTCGCGAAGCTGAGGACGCTTGCGACGAGCTGCGTCAGCCGCTCGCTCTCCCGCGTGATGACGCGACAGTATTTCTCGCGCTGCTCGGCGTCGCCCCGGCCCAGGAGGAGGGTTTCGCCGAACAGGCGAAGGAGCGCCAGCGGCGTTTTCAGCTCGTGGGAGACGTTGGCGACGAATTCAGTCTTCATACGCGAGAGCGCCATCTCGCGGCGCACGCCGCGGAAGAAAGCGACGACGGCGAGGACGAGCGCGACGAGGAGCCCCGCGATCAGGACTCCCGCCAGCACGAACGGCTGCCGCGCCTGACTGACGCGGCGCTCCCATTCCGGGCGCTCGAGCCCGATCTGAATGAAGTCTCGGTCTCCGGGGAGGCGCGCCATCGCGATGAACTCATCGTCCGCAGCGCCATCCGGAAGTCGGAAAGACCAGACTGGGCTTCCGCTGCTGGCCAGCGCCTCGCGGAGCGACGACGCCAGGCCGGCAGCGCTGACGAGGAAGCCTTGCGCCGCCGCCCCTGCCCCGCCGGCGGGAGACTCGCTCCGCCGCAGCTCCCAGACGGCGAGCATGGGACGTCGGCCTGCCGCAGCGGTGTCCGCCTCGAAATACCGCTCCTGCCGGCGAGCGCTTGCAGTCTCCGCGCCGCTCCTCTCGCGGCCCGCCTGTGCAGCCGCGAGCCGGCCTCGCGCCAGAATCCAGCCCCGCAATGCCTCGAG
>Ga0111538_10007404_pt1 | contig 14803 bp, 16 predicted proteins | sample SoiMethybrSBSTD1_FD_79669 | JGI IMG/M metagenome (GOLD analysis project Ga0111538, IMG submission 79669) | Bulk soil microbial communities from a Populus tree surrounding site in Tennessee, USA - Soil MetaG P. TD hybrid SBSTD1 (version 2)... | ecosystem: Environmental > Terrestrial > Soil >... | reverse complement strand
GGGCCGGTGTGCTGCTGGAGCCCCCGAACAGCGAGCCGCCGAACAACGAGCCACCGCCACTGAACAGCGACGAGGAAGTCTCACAGCCGGCAAGGCCTGCGCTTGCCAGCAGGGTGAGGACGGCGAGCGCCACGCTCGGGTGACTGCGCCGCGCCGCCGCAGCATGCATGGTCGTCACGATGACGTCCCCCCTCTCATCTGCATTGCGCAAGTGCCCGGCTGCCGACGTACGAACCCTGCGGCGATCGATTCTACGCCCGGTACCCCAACCGACTCCCTACTTGCTGACACCCTCTGCGTCCAGTTTCAGACAGGGGAAAACTGGCCGCCGGCCCTGCCCCCGCGGGCCAGCGAATATCCAAACTTGTGGAAAACCTACGCTATGTCAAGACGATGGCAGAGATTAGGCGCCCATAATCAGGCTCTTTTCGGGCTGAAGAGCGACGATAGCTGAAGAATTCATTCGCCTGCACATACGTGCATGCATTTTGTGTGTGAACGCTGGACATGCCGGCTTGGTGCAAGCGCCGCTGGGCGTAGCCGGTCAGATCGAAATGCGGTCGCGATTCGGGCGATGCGCGTCTGAAAAAGCGGGCATTGCCGGCATCATGGCGCAGGAATTCCTGCTCGAACTCGGGCCCGACCTCGTAGGCGGCCTGACCGATGCAGGGGCCGACGGCGGCGACCGTACGCTCGCGCCTGGCACCCGCACGCTCCATCGCCGCAAGGGTCGCCTCCAGAACCCCGCCGATGGCGCCCCGCCAGCCGGCGTGGGCCGCCGCCACGACACCCGCCTCGGCGTCGGCGAAAAGCACAGGAGCGCAATCGGCGCTCAGGACGGCGACCGCGAGGCCGGGGGTGGATGTTACAATGGCGTCGGCGCGCGGCCGCTCGGCCATGCCCCAGGGAGCGTCGATCACCACGGCGGCGGCGCTGTGCACCTGATGCGCGGTGACGACATCCCGGGCGCCAAGGCAGGCCGCAACGCGCGCGCGGTTCTCCCTGACAGCGGCCGGATCGTCGCTGGAGCCGAGCCCGCAGTTGAGGCTCGCGAAGCCGCCTTGGGAGACGCCGCCGCGGCGCGTGAAGAAGCCGTGCGCGATGCGCGGGAGGTTTGCGATGTTAGGGGCAACGATCGGCTCGAGCATGGCTCACTCCTAGCCGAACGGGGGCGGGGGCGGAAGGCTCGGCGAACGCACCGCCAGCGCCTTGAACAGTCCGCCCATGCCGGTCGGAGACAGCAGGCGCTGCACACCCGCTTCAATCGCCGCCGCGATTGCAGGGTTGGCCGACATCAGACGCGCGGCACGCTCCGCGATGCCCAGGCGGCCCAGGAACTCGACCTGCGGCATCGGCCCGTCCGTTCTTAGGCCAACAGCGTGCGCCGTGTGCGCCAGCGGCGCGAACTGCACGTGGGCCGTCAGGTCGACCCTGCCCGGATCGGTGAGTGGGTCGACCCAGGCATGGCGCCGAACCGCCTGCAACGTATCGCCGTAGCCGCCTTCCGACGGGCCGTAGTCGACGAACAGCGCGACCAGCGGCGCTGGGCGCTTTGCCAGCGTTGCGAGCAACGCATGCTCGGCTGGGCGCAGCTCGAGGATATCTCCCGGCTGCGGAGTGCTGCTGCACACGTGTTCCGCCACATCCCTGCGCTCGCCGGCGCCGAAGCGGAGCTGGTTGTGCGCGTCGATCTCGACGACCCGCTCGCGCCATCCGTGCCCGTTCCGGACGAACTGCCGGATTGGCAGTGCATCCAGGAACTCGTTGGCGATGATGATCGCCGGCCCGGGTGGCACCTCCTCGAGTGCCTCGTGCCACGCGATCGGGGCTGCTCCCCATCCTCGCACTCTTCCCCCCTCCACGGCGGGGGCTTCCCCTCCCTCTTGCGGGGAGGGGCTGGGGGGAACCCCGCCGTCAGGGAGAGCAAGCGTCTGCCGCTGCGCCTCGCGCAAGGGCCGGCTGACCTCGACGAGATGCACAGTTACGGCATCCAGGAATCCCGGCACCACCCTGGCAGCGCGCAAGGCATCGCGCATCAAGGTGCCGCGCCCAGGACCGAGCTCGATGAGGCGCACCGGCGAGGGCTGCCCCATGCCCTGCCAGGCGACAACGCTCCACAGGCCGATCAGCTCGCCGAAGATCTGACTGATCTCAGGCGCGGTGATGAAGTCGCCCTCCGCGCCGATGATGCCGCCCCGCTGCCAGTAGCCGTGGTCGGGATCGGCGAGGCAGAGACGCATGTAGTCGTCGACGGGCAGGGGGCCTCGCTCGGCGATGCGCGCGCGCAGGATAGCCAGCAGCGGAGCTTCCGTGCGGCTGTCCTCAGCGCTGGGCATCGGACGATGTCGCGACGCGCCGTCCGGCCCGCTGCATCATCCAGATACCGATCAGGATCATCGGCAGCGAGTAGAGGATGCCGGCGGTGAAGAGGCCGAACGTGAGGATGTGGCCGGGGTCGGGCTCGCGGAAGAGTTCGCAGAAGGATCGCGCGAGACCGTAGCCGGCGAGAAAGGCGCCGCCGACAATACCGGGTTTGCGCAGCGCCAGCCTGCTGTGTGTAAGCCACCAAAGCACGGCGAACAGCACCGCGCCCTCCAGCAGCGCTTCGTAGAGCTGGCTCGGGTGGCGCGGCAGCGAGCCCGCGCCGGGACCCGGAAACACCATCGCCCACGGCACGTCGCTCACTCGTCCCCAGAGCTCCGCGTTGATGAAGTTGGCGAGCCGCCCGAAGAACAGACCCATGGGCGTGGCCGCGGCGCATACGTCCAGCACGCTCCAGACGTCGGCGCCCATGCGGCGGGCGAACAGGATGATGGCCAGGATCGAGCCGATCAGCGCGCCATGGAAGGACATGCCGCCGTGCCACACCGCCAGCACTTCCAGGGGGTCGGTCACGTAGGTGAGTGGCTGATAGAACAGCACGTAGCCGAGCCGGCCCCCCAGCAGCACGCCCAGCGTCATGAACAGCAGCAGGTCGTCGGCCTGCTCCACCGTGAACGGGGGCTTCTCCCCGGGCCAGAGCCGGTTCCGCCTGAGCAGCGCGCGGACGTAGAAGCGGCCGAGCACCAGGCCCGCCACATAGGCCAGCCCGTACCATTTGACCGGCAGCGGTCCGAGCCAGATGGCGACGGGATCGATGGTGGGATAGGGAATAGCGAGCGCTTGCATGCCCCGCAGCTATCGGGGCCGCGCCGGCCTGTCAAGGAATCGGCCGTCGCCCCGATCGCGAAAGTCCGCTTCTGCGTTCTGAGGGCAATGGTGCGGACTTCTCGATCATCGTGCGAAGCCGGCTGCCGGAGCAGCTATTGCTTGTTTGCGGCGAGCAGGGTGGCAACGTTCTGCCTGTGTTTGGCAAGCAGGACAGTCGCGGTCTGTGCGCTGCGATAGGGGGAGTAGAGATAGTAATAGACGGGCTTCCCCTTGAGATAGACTGCCGCGAACAGCCCGACAATGGTGACGTCCTTGCCGGTCTCCGACTTGAGGCGCTGCACGATGGCGCTGTAGCAGGCCGTCGGGTCCTCTGCCATTACGCCCAGGAACCTGCTCTGATTGACCTGGGCGTTCTTGATCGCCTCCTCCACGCGCGCCTTCATGTCGCTTGCCATGCCGACCATCATCCGCTCGCCCTCCGCGCGCAGGGTGGCGCAGAGCTGTTTGAGGGCGTTGGCGGGTGCGGGCTCCGGCGGCGCATCGATGAACTGGGAGGCAACCTGATACTGCGAGAAGTCCTCCAGCAACCCGCGCTTGCCCGCTCGCCAGTCCGTGTGCTGCTTGCAGTCGGCATGCATGGCGAGCAGCTTGTTGGTGCCGATCGCCTTGTCGACGGCTTGTAGAAGCCGCCCGTCGCCGGCATTGGCACGGTCGAGCTCGCACTGGCCCGGCGGCACCGTCAGCGTTACGGTCGTCCGGCCGAGCGTTGCGTCGCGGGCCAGGCAGGGGCTGCAGGCCAACGCGGCGAGCAGCACCAGGGAGAGGCGGTTCATCATGAATACGGGCTCCCGACCTGAAGCGTCAGCTTTCCCCGGACTGCCCCTATGATGGGGCCTGACGGCACAAGTGTGGCGCGGATGTCGGGCTTCCTGCAGCTCCGCTCGAGCTCGGCTTCGGTCTCGAATTGAGCGTTCTCGTGCACTAACCTAAGGCGTTGGGGAAAGTTGCAGGCGGAGGTGGAGAAAGCGCTGTGGCATCAGGAGCCCTCATGGGCACGAGCGACGCTCGCCTGCGCGACGCGCTCGATGCGATGCCCCACAAGGTCTGGATGGTGCGGCCGCATGGGCCGGCCATCTACTACAACCGCGCCATGCGCGAGTTCGCGGGCGAGGCGCTGGATCGGCCGGATCGGGCCAGCCGGGAGAGGGCGCTCATCCACAAGGACGACCTCGCTCGGGTCGCGGAAGCCCGCGACCGGGCGATCGTGGACAACAAGGACTGGGCCATCGAGGTCCGCCTCAAGGCCCCCGACGGCACCTGGCGCTGGCATCGCCTGAATTTCTCGATGCTCTGGGGCAAGGAGCAGGTCGATGCCTGGCTGGCGACGGCGACCGATATCCACGACCTGCACGAAGCACTGACAGTGGCCCAGGAAAGCAGCGACCAGCTGCGGTTGACCGCGGCGGCGGCCCAGCTCGGCACCTACAGCTTCGACCTGGATACCCGCTCGCACACGTGGTCGCCGGAGCTCAAGGCGATCTTTGGCCTGGCTCCGGACGCCCCCGAGCCGGCCGACCTGCTGCAAACCATCCATCCCGACGATCGCCAGCGCGTGGCCGTCATGCGTCGCGCCAGCTTCGACCCGCTGGGCTCCGGCTTCTTCGAGGACGAGCACAGGATCATCCGCCCGGACGGCTCGGTCCGCTGGGTATTCGTCAAGGGCCGCGTGTCGTTCACCGAGGAGGGATCGCGGCGGCGGCGACCCAGGCGCGGCAACGGTTTCGTGCTCGACATCACCGAGCGCAAGGCAGCCGAGCAGGCCTTGAGCGAGAGCGAGGAGCGCTACCGCGCGCTCATCGACAACGCCAGCGACATCGTCGCCACACTCGATCTGGGCTTCCGCTTCACGTCCGTGAACCCGGCCGTGGAGCGGGTGCTCGGCTACAAGCCCGAGGAGATCGTGGGAACGCTGCTCACGGACTACATCCCCGGGGACCAGCTCGATACACACAAGGAAATGCTGGAGCACAAGCTGCAAGGCGAGACCGCGACACAATACGAGATGCAGCTGATGGCCAAAGGCGGTCAGCGCCGCTTCACCTTGGAGGTGAGCTCCAAGCTGCTGTTCGATGCCCACGGGCGGCCCATCGCCATCCACGCCATCGCCCGCGACGCCACCGACCGCAAGGATGCCGAGGCGCGCCAGACCGTTCTCATCCGCGAGCTGCAGCACCGCACCAAGAACCTGCTCGCCGTGGTGCAGTCGATTGCCACCCGCACCCTCCGCCGCAGCCCCGACCTGGAAAGCGCGCACGAGGCGCTGATCGGTCGCCTCCACGCCCTCGCGCACGCGCAGGAATTCGTGGCCTCGGGCGCCGGGGGCGGGGCGCGGCTGAGCGACCTGGTGGAAGCCGAGCTTGCCTCATTCGCGGCTCGCGCCCAGATCGCCGGCCCGCCGCTGGTGGCCGGAAGCGCATTTGCGCAGATGTTTGCGCTCATCATCCACGAACTCGCCACAAATGCGGCCAAGCATGGCGCTCTGGCATCCAACAGCGGACGCGTCTTCGTTCATTGGAAGGTCGACACGTCGGGCAGCGAGCCGATGCTGCAGCTTTCCTGGATGGAGCGTGGCGGTCAGCCCGCCGAGCCGCCGACCCAGGAGGGCTTCGGGACCGAGCTTATCGGGATGCTTGGCACGCCGCAGATTGCCTACGGCCCGCTGGGCCTGGAGTACACTCTTTCGGTCCCCCTCGCCGAGGTCGGCCGCTAGCCTTCACATCAAACAAAACAAGCTGAACATCTCGTCGATGTCGCCGACCGGCTCACGCCGCCATTCGGCGCTGCACGACAGGGTGACGGCCAAATCCACGTGCGCTCGGGAGGAGTTGCCAAATGTCCGCTCGCTTCATCTTTGCGCCGCGCTACTTGAGCCTGGCCTGGGCAGCAGGCCTGTTCCTAGGTATCAGCGCCATCACTCGCCTCGCCTTGCTTCTCCTCGAAGGCGACGTTTCGCTGCTCGCCCCCTGGCGCATCGTGCCGGTGTTTGCCGTCGGGGCGCTTTACGATCTCGCCGCCGCATCCTACCTCCTGGTTCCGTTCGCGTTCGCCGCGCTCGTGCTGCCGAACAGCCCGTGGGGCCGGAAAATCTATGCGGTCGTGGTTTGCGGGCTCATCGTGCTCGGGCTCTTCGGCCTGCTCTTCACGGCAACGGCGGAATGGCTGTTCTGGAACGAGTTCTCCTCGCGCTTCAATTTCATAGCGGTCGACTACCTGATCTATACCCGGGAGACGCTCGGCAACATCCGCCAGTCCTACCCTGTCGGGCCGTTGCTCGCGGTGGTTGCCGCGCTCTCGGCAGGGGCGTTCCTGGCGATCAGCCCACGCCTATGGAGAGCCGCCGTCGCGGATGGGGGCACCTTGCGGCGACGCCTGCTCGCGAGCCTGGTAACAATAGTGGCGCTGCCTGGGCTGTCGTTCTTCGGTCTCGGCGACGGCGTGCGCGAGACGCTGCCGACGGTCTCGATGCGCGAGCTCGGCGGCAACGGCTACTATGAGTTCGCGCGGGCCTTCCGCAATAACGATCTCGACTATCGGACCTTCTACCTCACCATGCCCGAGGACAACGCGCGCCGCGAGATGCGGAAGGAATTCGAGGAGGCGCGCTCGGTTGCCCAGTTCACGGGCGGCGACAATCCGCTCGAGCGCAGGGTGAGCGCCGCCGGCGCCGCCCGGCCCATGCACATCGTGCTCATAACGATGGAGAGCCTGGGCGCGGACTATCTGGAGTCCTACGGAGGCAGGAAGGGATTGACCCCCAACCTGGACCGACTCGCCGGCGAAGGCTTGAAGTTCACGCAGGTCTACGCCACCGGCACCCGCACCGTGCGGGGATTGGAGGCGCTGTCCCTCTCCGTGCCTCCCACCCCCGGGCATGCCGTGCTCGCGCGCAAGAACAACAAGGGGTTCCAGACGCTCGGGGGCGTGCTCAAGGAGCAGGGCTACGAGCCGATGTTCCTCTACGGTGGCTACAGCTATTTCGACAACATGGCCGACTTCTTCGGCGGCAACGGCTACACCGTCGTCGACCGCGGCTCGCTCGGGCGGAGCGAGATCTCGCACGAGACGATCTGGGGCGTCGCGGACGAGGACCTGTTCGGAATGCTCATCCGTGAAATCGACGCACGGGCTGCCGCCGGAAAGAAAGTGTTTGCGCACGTCATGACGACGTCGAACCACCGGCCTTTCACCTATCCCGACGGGCGCATCGACATCCCCTCCGGCTCCGGCCGCGATGGTGCGGTCAAGTATTCGGACTGGGCCATCGGCAAGCTGATGCGGGATGCCGAGCTGCGTCCCTGGTTCAAGGACACGTTGTTCGTCTTCGTCGCCGACCACACCTCCCACGCCCGCGGGCGCACGGATCTGCCCCCCGAGAACTACCACATCCCCTTGATCGTCCATGCCCCGGGCGCCCTCGCTCCCCGGACCATCGACGCCGTCGCCTCGCAGATCGACGTTGGGCCGACCGTTCTGGCGCTGCTCAACATCAGCTACACGTCGCGCTTCTTCGGGCAAGACATCCTGACAGAGGGGCAACATCACCAGCGCGCCCTGATGGGCAACTACCTCACGGTCGGGCACATGGAGGACGGCATTCTGGTAGAGCTCTCGCCGAAGAAGCGCGCTCGCGTGACGGAGGCAAGAAGCGGTCGGGAGCTCGCCCCTGACAGTCCCCAAGTCGCGCACGCGATCAACGAGACGGTGGCGTACTATCAGGTGGCATCGGACATTCTGCGTGGACGCTAGTGAGGTTTGAGCCCGGAGGTGGCCGTGTCCGAGACGATTCTTGGCTCGTGGGTGCTGTGGGCGCTGCTGTCCGCCGCCTTTGCAGCCCTCACCGCCATCTTTGCCAAGGTCGGGGTCGAGACCATCGATTCCGATCTCGCCACGTTCATTCGCACGATCGTCATCGTCGCCGTGCTTGCCGGAATTCTCGCCGCACGCGGCCTCTTCCAGTCACCGGCAGGCATTTCAGCCCGCACCTATCTGTTCCTGACGCTATCGGGCCTCGGGACTGGGGCTTCGTGGCTTTGCTACTTCCGCGCGCTGAAACTGGGTGACGCTGCCCGTGTTGCTCCGGTCGACAAGCTCAGCGTCGTCCTGGTTTCGGTGTTCGGCGTTGCGTTTCTGGGCGAGCAGTTGAGCTGGCGCAACTGGGCGGGCGTGGCGATGATCGCCCTGGGAGCCGTGCTGGTCGCTGGCAAATAGGCCCACCGGTCGTGTCCTGGCGCGCACGCGCCTTGCCCGACGGCCACCGCGCGGCACCGCGTTTCCCCGACATTCCGTACAACCCCTCTTGCGCTCGGTGCGCGAGTCGGACGGCATGGACCGCCGCGATGGGAGCGAACCATGCGGCGGCTACCGATCATTCTCGCTTTGCTGTTGTGCGACTGTGCCGGCACGGGCATCGAGCAGGAGACGATGGCGGATGCCGTGGTCACGGGCTCGCTCGCGCCGCTCCCCGGCGCTTCCGTCGCGACAAACGTGAAGCTGCGCGAGGAGCAGCAGCGCGCCATCGACAAGACGCGCAAGCCCCTGCAAGCCTTTCTCGGCGAGAACGGAAGCAATTGCAACTCGCCCAGGCTCAAGGAGGCCGCCACGCGGGCCACCGACGTCGCGACCGCCATGGCGTCCGCAATGCGGCCTGAATACGAGGCCCTGCTGGCGGCAGGATCGGTCGTGCTCGATGTCGCCGACGGGGCCAAGAGCAAAGGCTGCCAAGCCCAGGCCAAGCGGCTCTACGACTTCGTGCTGAAGAACTTCTCGGGGCTGGGTTACGCCGCCCTGCGCGACCGGGCGGCAACGGGCGCCCGGGGCTTGCGCGCGGAGGGCTAATTGAGAGGCGTGCTGGGACTTGGCAGCTAGCCCCGGGATCGCGATCCTGTTAGGAAAGGCCGTGCCCGCTTCGGGCTGTGAGTCGAGGCCGGATCAACGCCCGTGAGCGCGACCATCAAGCTGCATAGGAACGACCTGCCGGCCGGGCTTGGATTCACGGGCTCCGTTGCCATCGACACGGAAACACTGGGCCTCAAGCCGGTCCGCGACCGACTGTGCCTGGTGCAGCTTTCGGCCGGCGACGACACCGCCCATCTCGTGCAGCTCGACGGCAAGGATTGGTCCGCGCCGCGGCTGAAAGCCATGCTGGCCGATCCCGCGATCCTCAAGATCTTCCACTTCGGCCGCTTCGACATGGCCATGCTCAGCCGCTACCTGGGCGTGATGCCCGAGCCCGTCTACTACACCAAGATCGCCTCCAAGCTGGCGCGCACGTACACCGACCGGCACGGTCTGAAGGACCTGTGCAGCGAGCTTCTCGGCATCGATCTCTCCAAGCAGCAGCAGAGCTCGGACTGGGCGGCGGAAAAGCTCAGCGACCAGCAGAAGCACTACGCGGCCTCCGACGTGCTCTACCTGCACGCCCTCAAAGCCAAGCTCGATATGATGCTCGAGCGCGAGGGCCGAACGGCCGTGGCGGAGGCTTGTTTCCGCTTCCTGCCGACGCGCGCCAGGCTCGACCTCGCCGGCTTCGACGACGACGATATCTTCGCTCACTGATGGGACGGCTGGCAGTTCGCTGCCCGGAAGCTGGGCACACTGCACACTTGAGCAGCGTGCCATCGCCCCGTGCCACCAAGGCTCTTTCGCGCTGCAAATTCCGCGCGCTACTATTCGCGCCCCAGCAACCGCCGTCACTGGAAGCTCATGCCCCCGCGCGCTCCCCCCAACTTCGGCCGCATCAAGGCCCGGCCGCCTTACGCAGCACCCGGCCAGGTGATCGGCCTGCTCGGCGGCTCCTTCAATCCGCCCCACATCGCCCACCGCATGATCAGCGAGACGGCGCTCAAGCGGCTCGGGCTCGACAAGGTCTGGTGGATCGTGTCGCCGGGCAATCCGCTCAAGCGGAGGTCGGACGCGGCACCGTTGGCCGAGCGGCTGGCGCTGTGCCGGGACATGGCGAAGAACCCGCACATCATCGTCACCGACTTCGAGGCCGACCTTGCCACGCCCTATACCGCCTCGACGCTGGCCTTCCTGAAAACCCGGACACCGCTTGTGCGTTACATTTGGATCATGGGGGCCGATAACCTCGCGTCCTTCCATCGCTGGGAGCGCTGGCGTGAGATCTTTACGACCGTGCCGATCGTCGTCGTCGATCGGCCCGGCTGGCGCCTGAAAGCGCTCGCCTCGAAGGCTGCCCGCGCGTTTGCCAGCTCTCGGGTGTCCGAGACCGACGCCGCCACTCTGGCGCTGCGGCCGCCGCCGGCCTGGACCTTCCTCACCGGGCCCCTCTCCCACGTCTCTTCCACGGCGCTTCGCAACAAGGCCAGACGACGAGGCGAGATAGTTGCCAAGAAGGCACAGTCCCGCGGCGACCCGCCACGAAAGCGGACTGTAGCCGTACCGCGGGCGACAGAAGTCGCGGCGAATGCTCGAGATGGCGCGGCCCGGGGGCCTTGAAAGGCGCTGGGGCGAAGGACTATCTTCCCCGTGCGAATCTCCGACTGTCCGGGGGTCGCCTAGTGGCGTGCCAGGACTTGGTTTTTTTGATCCGACCAGCTGCACACCACTCACATGGGCTTGATGAAAGGATACCCTGCACAATATGCCGACCGCACTTGAGGGTGCTCGGGCGAGCACGCCTCCAGCCGACCTCGTGTCCACGCACGACTCGGAAGCCCTCCTCCCGCACGTCATGGCCTGGTTGGACGATGCCAAGGCCGAGAACGTGGTGGCGATCGACATCAGGGGGAAATCTTCCATCGGCGACTTCATGCTGATCGCTTCGGGCCGATCGGATCGGCACGTCGGGGCGATCGCGGAGCAGGTCCAGCGCAAGCTGAAAGAAGCCGGCCGCGGCCGCGTGCGCATCGAGGGCCAGCGGCAGTGCGATTGGGTGCTGATCGACGCCGGCGACATCATCGTGCACGTGTTCCGCCCCGAGGTGCGCGAGTTCTACAACCTCGAGAAGATGTGGTCGGCCGAGCGGCCGAGTGACGTGCCCGACGCGACGACGCACTGAGCCGAACGCAGGTTCGTCAGGCGGGGCCGCGCAGCCGGCGTCTGGGCATGGCTGACTGGGCCGTTGGGTTTGCGGGTTCACTCGATGCGCCTCATCATCGCGGCCATCGGACGGCTGAAGGACGGCGCCGAGCGCGAGCTGCTTGCGCGCTACCGCGACCGCTTCGACGCGATGGCAAGGCGGCTGGGGCTGGCCCCCGTCGCCTGGCACGAGGTGGCCGAGAGCCGAGCCGGTACGGCTGCCAAGCGCTGCAGCGAGGAAGGTGGCGCCCTTCTCAAGCTCGCGCGCGATGCTGACCTCATCCTAGTCCTCGACGAGCGCGGCAAGTCGCTGACCAGCGAGGCCTTCGCGCGGCTGCTCAGCAAGTATCGCGACGACGGCACCGGCACTCTGGCTCTCCTCATCGGCGGACCCGACGGTCTGGCGGAGGACGTGCGCACGGCGGCGCACGTCAAGCTGGCGCTCGGCGCCATGACGCTCCCGCACGGGCTCGCCCGCATCGTGCTGGCCGAGCAGCTCTATCGCGCCGCGACTATCCTTGCCGGCCATCCCTACCATCGCGCCTGAGTCCGGTGGAACACCCCCGACCCGCGTCGACGCTTCAAGCCGCGCTTCCCCGGTGCTATCGATTGCAGCGAGGAAACGCGCCGGCAAGAGGCTGGCCAGGCATCGGGAGGCGACATGCCACTTCTGTGCAGTGACGTTCTGCAGAAAATCCGTGGCGGCGGGCTCACGCTCGGCTTCGGCGTGCAGCATCTACGCGGCTCGGCCGTGCCCCTGATCGCCAGGGCTGCCGGCTTCGACTGGCTGTTCATCGACTCCGAGCACGGCACCATCACGCCGCACGACATCGCCCAGATCAGTTTCGCCGCGCTCGCCGCCGGCGTTGCCCCCATCGTGCGCATCTGCTCGGGCGCGCTCGACGAGGGCACCCGTGCGCTCGACAACGGGGCGCTCGGCATCGTCGTGCCTCACGTCGACACCGTCGAGCAGGCGCGCCGCCTCGTCGATGCCTTCCGGTTCGCACCGATGGGGCATCGCAGCACGGGCGGCCCGCCCGCCCAGTTCGGCTACCGTCCACCCGCCGCGCTCGAGACGCAGCGCACGCTCAACAGCGAGCTGCTCATCATCCCCATGATCGAGACGCCCGAGGCCGTGGAGAATGCGGAGAAGATCGCGGCCATCGACGGCATCGACGCGCTGCTGATGGGCACCAACGATCTGTGCCTGGAGATGGGCATCCCCGGCCAGGTCGGGCACGAGCGCGTGCGCGAGGCCTATGCCAAGGTCGCCGACGCCTGCCGCCGCCACAAGAAGGTGCTGGGCATGGGCGGGGTCTACGATCAGGAAATCGCCTCGCGCTACATCGGCATGGGCGCGCGGCTCATTCTCGGCGGCAATGATCACGGCCTGCTCATGGACGCCGCGACGCGCCGCGCCCAGTTCCTGCGCGGCATCGCGCTGGGCGGCTGACGAGCAAGCAACCCGCGGGACGACTGTTCGTCAGCTGCGGCCTGCGGTGGGCGCCGGGACGGCCGTGAGCAGGAAGTCGCTGAAGACGTGCAGCGCGTCGGCCAGCCGCTCCGGATCGCCCTTGGCGCGGTGCGCCGCCGCCGTGCTCTGCAGCTGCTCGACGACGTTGGCGGCATCGACGACGCCGGCCTTCTGCAGCTCGGACAGTAGGCAGCTGAACGCGCTCGTCATGGCCAGAAGCAAACGGTCGTTCGAGATCGCGATAACCTGGGACATGGGCGGTTCCCGTCGCTGAACCTGAGATGCGTGCATAGGCTCCGATTCCGCCGTGTCTGTCGATTGGTGCTCGCGCCGTTGCGCGACGCGAACGGGGATTGCGGGGATCATTGCGCGTCACGGCCGAGGGAGATGATTTTGCTCTTGCCTGAGGCCTGCGTGGATCAGGCCATCAGGCCGCATCCTCGAGCCGTTCGATCTCGCACCGCGAGCGCAAGCGCCATAGCGTGCAGGACGCCGGGGTGGATGCGCGTGAGACTGGACGGCCGCACTGTGCTGATGGCCCTGCCGGACGGCAAGCACGCCGTTCGCACATGCTTACGCGGCCGGCTTGAGAAAAGAGACCGCTTCGAGCTTGTTGCCGTCGGGGTCGCGGATGAAGGCGCCGAAGTAGGTGGTCATGGCGGCCTGGCGCGGGCCGGGCTCGCCGTCGCAGGTGCCACCGCCCGCCAGCGCCGCAGCGTGGAAGGCGCGCACGGCCTCCTCGCTGGCAGCGCGCAGGGCGACGTGCGCGCCGGGGTTGGCCGCGGGCGGCCCCAGGTCGGGGCGCAGATTGAGCCAGAGCTCGGGATACTTCTTGCCGAAACCGACGGTTGCGGGTCGCTCCACGAGCCTGGCGTAGCCGAGCGGAGCCAGCAGGCGCTCGTAGAAGCCGGCGGCGGCGGCAAGATCGCGCACCGGAAGCGAGACGTGGTCGATCATGACGGCCTCCGCAACAGTTGTCGGCGGTGCCAGACCTGACGATCCGGCACCGCTACAGCACGACTGGGAGAGCGTATCAGGCTCGGCCAGGCCGAGGCCAGTGTCACCAGGTGCGGCGCCACCACGCCCTCTGGTGGTCGCGGCTTTCGCCGTGGATATGGCGGTTGGCGCGGTTCTGGGCCGCGTTGATGCGACGCGCCTCGTCCGCGCTGATGTAGCCGTCGCTCTTGGCGTAGCGCTCCATGCGGGCGATGCGGCGTTGCTCGGCCTGAAGCCTCCACTTCTCCGACAGCGTCAGCTGACCGCTATGGCGGTTGTGCTGGATGCGATAGGCCTGCTCGGCCTGGCGTGCGTCGATGCGGTCGGCGCGCCAGTCGTGCGCGCTGGCTGCCGTGCTGGTGGCGATGATTGCTGTCGCGGCTGCGATCAGGGTGGGAGTTCTCATGGCTGCGTTTCCTTCGCAAGATCAGATGTTCGATGCGTGCGAGGATGCGCCTTTCGCCCTGAACTCGTTGTGAACCCATGGTTGGCCAGCGTTCATTTATTCGCGCGACCGCGCATAGGCCGGGTGGGAAGGTGATCAGCCATATCTTTAGTATCCGTAGCCGGGTCGCCGGCACGCCAGCCGCAGGGTCGGTTTCCGGCGCACAGTAGATCCGGACGGCCAGGAGCTTAGAACAATTCTACCTTGCCGCCGGATCCCCGAGAAATCTTGACAAGAGTAATCAACAATTCCACTAATGCGCGCTCTTTCAGCGGATGGATTCCGAAAGCCGGAGGTTGGTATGCTCTTGTCGCATTCGCGGTGCAGGACCGAGCGCTCGCTGACTGCGCTGCTCGTCTCGTTGCCGATGATCGCCGGCATTGCCGGCACCGCCCTGGCGCAGGGTGAGGTGAACATCTACTCCTATCGTGAGCCGCAGCTCATCGATCCGCTGCTCAAGGCGTTCACCGAAAAGACCGGCATCAAGACCAACGTCGTCTTCGCCTCGGCGGGCCTGAACGAGCGGCTTGCCGCCGAAGGCCAGAACAGCCCGGCCGATCTGCTCCTCACGGTCGATGCCGGCCGGCTCTCGGAGGCCAAGGACGCAGGCCTGACGCAACCGGTCGAATCGGCGCCGC
>Ga0111538_10007402_pt1 | contig 14804 bp, 17 predicted proteins | sample SoiMethybrSBSTD1_FD_79669 | JGI IMG/M metagenome (GOLD analysis project Ga0111538, IMG submission 79669) | Bulk soil microbial communities from a Populus tree surrounding site in Tennessee, USA - Soil MetaG P. TD hybrid SBSTD1 (version 2)... | ecosystem: Environmental > Terrestrial > Soil >... | reverse complement strand
TGACCCGCGTGCGAGCGGTCGCCGCGACCCGGTACGTGACGCCGCTGCGCGAGGGCGGCTCGCTGCCCGGCCTCGTCGAGGCGGACGACGACGGCCTCTACGTGCTGAAGTTCCGCGGGGCGGGCCAGGGCCCGAAGGCGCTCGTCGCCGAGGTCGTTGCGGGCGAGCTCGCCCGGGCGATCGGGCTGCCCGTGCCGGAGCTCGTCCTCGTCGAGCTCGATCCCGTGATCGGGCGCGCCGAGCCGGATCCCGAGATCCAGGATCTCCTCGTCGCGAGCGGCGGAACGAACCTCGGCGTCGACTTTCTCCCCGGCGCGCTGCCGTTCTCCCCGGCGGCCGGGCCTCCGCCGGATCCCGAGCTGGCGGCGGCGATCGTGTGGCTGGACGCGCTCGTGACCAACGTCGACCGCACGGCGCAGAACCCGAACCTGCTCTGGTGGCACCGGCGGCTGTGGCTGATCGACCACGGCGCCGCGCTCTACTGGCATCACGCGGCGGAGCAGTCCGTGGACGCTGCGGCGCCGTTCGCCGCATCGGCGCCCACGTCCTGCTGCCGTACGCCTCGTCCGTCGACGACGCGGACGGCCTCCTGGCGCCGCTCGTGACCGAGGAGCTCCTGCGTGAGATCGCCCGGCGCGTGCCGGCCGTCTGGCTCGACGGACAGGATCCACAGATGTACGCCGATTACCTCGGCAGACGGCTCGAGCCGCCGCGCCGCTTCGCCCACGAGGCCGAGCGTGCCCGGGGCTAGTCCCTTCTCGTACGCCATCTGCAGGCTCGTCCCGCGCGTCGAGCGCGGCGAGCGGATCAATGTCGGCGTCGTCGTGTTCTGCCGGCCCCTGCAGTACCTCGCGGCGCGGACGGCCCTCGAGGAGCAGCGGGCGCTCGTCCTCTGGCCCGACCTCGACGTCGAGTCGGTACGCGCGCACCTGAGCGCGATCGAGCGGATCGCGGCCGGGGATCCCGGGGCCGGCCCGATCGCCGCGCTCGACACGACCGCCCGGTTCCACTGGCTCGTCTCGCCGTCGAGCACGATCATCCAGCCATCCGAGGTGCACACGGGGCTGTGCGATAGCCCCGCCGACGAGCTGGACAAGCTGTTCCGCGAGCTCGTGCTCGCCTGACCGCGTCAGCGCCGCTCGAGGACGACGACCGGGATCTCGCGGCTCGTCCTCGTCTCGTACTCGTCGTACGGGGGCCACTGCTGCGCCGCGAGCCGCCAGAGCTCGGCCCGCTCCTCGCCCGTCGCCGTACGTGCCTCCGCCGGGAACACGTCGTCCTCCAACTGCACCTCGACGTGTGGATCCCTGAGCAGGTTCCGGTACCAGCCCGGATGCTTCTGCGCACCGCCGTTCGACGCGACGATCACGTACCCGGTCGGGCTGCTCTCGTAGATCAGCGGCGCCGTCCGGGGCTCACCGGTCTTCCGGCCTCTCGTCGTGAGGAGCAGGGTCTTGGCTCCACGACGCCAGATGTGCCCGACGGCGCCGCCGGTCTCCCGATAGCGCCGGACGTGCTCGTCGCCGAAGAGGCGCTCCGCTTCGCTCACGCTCATGCTCCGTGGTGGGCCCGCTCGGCCGCCATCGCATCGGCCTTCGTGACGTGGACCGTCCCGTCCGGATGCTCGGGCGGCGAGTAGAGCGAGTAGAGCTTCAGCTCGCCGGTCCCGGTGTTGACGACGTTGTGCCAGACGCCGGCCGGGACGATGACGGCCCAGTCGTCCGCCACCTCGTGCGTCTCGTCGATCCCGTCCTCGGTCCGGCCGAGCTCGATGCGCGCCTGGCCCTGCTCGATACGCAGGAACTGGTCGCGGTCGTGGTGCGCCTCGCGCCCGATGTCCTCGCCCGCGGCGAGCCGCATCACGGTGAGCTGTGTGTGATCGCCGGTGAAGACGACCGTGCGGAACGTCGTGTTGTCGAGGGTCTCCCGTTCGATGTCTCCGACCCAGCCGAGCATCGCTGCTCCTTTCGTCGCTTGCATCGTCGTCATACCCGTTCCCTTCCGATCAACTCGCTCCGCCGGGCGAGACCACGAACGCGATCTCGTCGACGAAGCACCAGCTCCAGTCCTCTCCCGGCTCGGCGGAGCGGGCGATCGGATGACCGACCTCGGCGGCGTGCCGGCTCGCGTGACGATTCGGGGAGGAGTCGCAGCAGCCGATCCTCCCGCACGCCATGCACATCCGCAGGTGAACCCAGGCGCTGCCGATCTTCAGGCACTCCTCGCAGCCGGCGATCGTCTCGGGTAGCTCCGTGACCGCGATCGAGTCGAGGTGCGCGCAGACGCTCATGCCGCCGGGGCGAAGCGGCGGACGAACGCGAGCGCCGTGTCGGCGACCTCGCGCCAGCCGCTGTCGATCGTGAGCGCATGGCCGCGGCCCGGGATCTCGACGATCTCGGTCACGCCTTCGTTCCGCTTCTGCCGCTTGTACGAGGCGTTCGCGATCGCCCACGGCACGGTGTTGTCCCTCTCGCCGGAGACGATCAGGAGAGGGCCGCGCTCCGGGCTCTTGCTGCGCACCTTCGCCTCGGTCCACGGGTTGAGGTTCGCCGTCGCCGCCTGGAAGAGCGGCGCGCCGGGGGCCGGCACCGCGAACGTGTTGTAGAGCTCCTTCGCCTCGTCCTCGCCCACGGCGTTCGCGAAGCCGAAGCGGAACTGCTCGTACGTCAGCGGCACCGCCCGGTTGCGATTGGCCGGGTTGTGGAGGACGGGGAAGGCGGACTTGAGGGCCGAGACCGGGAGCGGGAGGACACCGCGGAACGGTGCCGGGTCGATCGCGACGGAGACGGCGGCGCAGCCGCGGCCGGCCAGGATCTGCGTGAGGAGCCCGCCGAAGGAGTGCCCGATCACGGCCGGCTTCCGGTCGAGGCCGCGGATGAGCTCCTCGAAGTGGTCGGCGACCTGGCCGATCGTCTTCTGGGCAAAGACCTCGGGGTGCTCGTTCGCCTCCTCGACCGTCTCGGGGTCGTCCGGCCACCCCGGAGTCAGGGCCGTGTAGCCGGCCTCCTCGAACAGCGCCGCCCACCGGTCCCAGCTGCTCGGGAGCAGCCAGAGGCCGTGGACGAAGACGACGGGCGTCCGGGCCGTCGCATTCGCGCGCTCGACCTGCTCGGCCTCGTACTCGGTGATCGTCGTGGCCCCGGTCGACCGGGTGTCGATCGCCTCTGTGGTCATGAGTCGCTCCTCTCTCGCCTGGCGAGCGCGGCTATGCACCCACGGACCCATGGTGCCTCCGCGGTGTCGTCGCGCGCGTCGGTCCCCGGCAAGGCGCCGCAGGAATGGAGCCGTTCGACACGAACGATGTGCCCGGACCTCGGAAAGGAGCACTCATGTCCCAGCAGGACTCCGGCCCCGCCATCTCGGGCTGGGCGGTCGGCGGCATCACGTTCGCCGTCGTGATGATGATCATGATCGGCGTCTTCCAGGTGATCGCCGGTCTGGTCGCGATCTTCAACGACGACTTCTACGTCGTCACCCAGAACTACACGTTCGACCTCGATGCGACCGCCTACGGCTGGATCCACCTATTGATCGGGATCCTGCTGCTGCTCGCGGGCTACGGTCTGTACTCGGGTGCGACGTGGGCGGCTGCGCTCGCGATCGTGATGGCGGTCCTGGCCGCGATCGAGAACTTCTTCTTCATCCCGTACTACCCGTTCTGGTCGATCCTGGTGATCGCCCTCTGCGTCTGGGTCATCTGGGCGCTGACGCGTACGGGCGCGACACGGAGTACGTAGGCACGTCGCGGACGAGGGCGCACCGTTGCTGCGGTGCGCCCTCCGCCCCGCGTCCTCCTTGGTCTGTCGATCGGGTTTCGCCCGTCGGCGATCGGGGAACTCATCTCCCGTGCTGCGGGATCTCGCTCTGACCACTCACGCCAGGGCACGCGGCGCGTCAGTGCCGGTCGTCCGAACCGCACCCGATGCCAGGAACACGACGTGCTCGCGGGAGCGTCGTTTGCGCAACGGTGCGGGCGCGTCATAGGATCGGTGGATGGCCGCAGTCTCGTTCGAGGCTGTCCGCAAGGTCTACCCCGACGGAACGGAGGCGATACCGGGGCTCGACCTGCAGGTCTCCGACGGCGAGTTCATGGTGCTGGTCGGCCCGTCCGGATGCGGGAAGACGACCGCGCTCCGGATGGTCGCCGGCCTCGAGGACATCTCGGGCGGCGTGCTGCGGATCGGCGACCGCGTGGTCAACCACGTGCCGTCGCGCGATCGCGACATCGCGATGGTCTTTCAGAGCTACGCCCTGTATCCCCATCTGTCCGTCTACGAGAACATCGCGTTCGGACTCCGCGTCAAGAAGATTCCCAAGGACGAGATCGATCGACGTGTCCAGGACGCTGCGCATGTCCTCGACCTCGAGCCCTTCCTCAAGCGCAAGCCGCGCGCGCTCTCGGGCGGTCAGCGGCAGCGGGTCGCGATGGGTCGCGCCATCGTCCGGCAGCCGCAGGCGTTCCTCATGGACGAGCCGCTCTCCAACCTCGACGCGAAGCTCCGCGTGCAGATGCGCGCGGAGATCGCGCGGTTGCAGCACGACCTTGGCGTGACGACCGTCTACGTCACCCACGACCAGGTCGAGGCGATGACCATGGGCGACCGCGTCGCCGTCATGCGCAAGGGCCAGCTCCAACAGGTGGCCGACCCGCAGGAGCTCTACGACCGGCCGGTCAACCTGTTCGTCGGCGGCTTCATCGGCTCGCCGGCGATGAACATGCTCGAGGCGACTCTCGACCGTCGCGACGGCCACATCGTCGCCCAGGCCGGGTCGCATTCGATCGCACTCGACGAGGAGACCGTCGCCGCGCACCCGGCGCTCGAATCGTTCCTCGGCTCCACGGTGATCCTCGGGATCCGGCCCGAGCACCTCGAGGATGCGGCGCTCGCGCCCGACACGCCGGCCGACCGGCGCCTGAGTGGAACGGTCCGGCTCCGCGAGTCCCTCGGCTCGGAGGTGATGGTGCACCTCCAGGTCAGTGCGAAGCCCGCTCTCACCGAGGACGTACGGGAGCTCGCGGAGGACATGGACGCCGTCGTCGCGCAGGACCTCGAGGAGGGGGTGACGGAGACGACCGTCGTCGGCCGCTTCGGCGCACGCTCACGCGTGCGCGAGGGGGACGTCGCGGAGGTCGCCGTCGACACGCGCACGCTCCACTTCTTCGATCCCGAGACAGGTCTCGGGATCTATGAGCAGCCCAGACAGAAGGAGGTCGCATGACCAGGTTTCGCCTCGCGGTTGCGGCGCTCTGCGTCACGGCACTCGCCGTAACGGCAGTCGGCACGGCATCGCAGACGAAGACGACGAAGACGACGAGGAACGAGGCGGTCTCGGGGAGCCTCTCGATCATCGGGATCTGGACCGGCCCGGAGCAGAAGCGGTTCCAGGCCGTCCTCGACGGGTTCGAGAAGCTCTATCCGAACGTCGACGTCAAGTACACGTCGGGTGGCGACAACACGCCGACGATCCTCTCCACCGCGATCCAGGGCGGCAACCCGCCCGATCTCGCGTCGATCGGTCAGCCGGGCCTGCTTCGGGACTTCGCCAACCAGGGCGCGCTCAAGCCGATCGCATTCGCACGCGCGACCGCGGCGCGGAACTACACGGCGGACTGGCTCAAGCTGGGCACGGTGAAGGGCAAGCTCTACGGCCTCTTCTTCAAGGGGGCCAACAAGTCCACCGTCTGGTACTCGACGGCGGCCTTCAGGGGCGCCGGCATCAGGCCCCCGGCGACGTGGCCCGCGTTCCTCGCTGCGGCCAACACGCTCCGGGCATCGGGCACGCCCGCCTTCTCGATCGGCGGTGCCGACGGATGGACGCTCACCGACCTGTTCGAGAACATCTACATCCGCCAGGCGGGGCCGGCACGGTACGACCAGCTCACGCTCCACACCATCCCCTGGACGCATCCGACCGTGAAGGCCGCGCTCAAGACGATGGGACAGGTGTTCGCGTCGAACAACATGTACGGCGGGACGTCCGGCGCCCTCCAGACGGACTTTCCGACGTCCGTGAACAACGTGTGGGCCAAGCCGCCGAAGGCGGCCATGGTCGTCGAAGCCGACTTCGTGCCGGGTGTCGCGACCACCAAGGCGGCGGCGATCAAGGACTACAACGTGTTCAAGTTCCCGTCGATCGGCGGCTCTCCGCCTGCCGTCGTCGGCGCAGGCGACATCGTCGTCATGTTCAAGGACAGCGCTGCGAGCCAGGCCCTCGTCAAGTACCTGGCGACACCGGCTGCAGCGACGATCGCGGCGAAGTACGCGCCCGGCTACTCGTCCCCGAACAAGAACGTCAAGCCCGCCGCGTATGCCGACGTCCTCAACCGTGCGACGGCGATCCAGCTGGCCCATGCACGGACATTCCGCTTCGACCTCTCCGACCTCGCGCCGTCGGCGTTCGGCGGGACGGTCGGACAGGGCCTGTTCAAGCTGTTCCAGGACTTCCTCAAGAACCCGGCCAACGTGAACGGCATCGCCTCGCAGATGGAGGCAGCGGCGAAGAAGGCCTACAAGTAAGCCGAGGGTGAGCGCAACCGCCCACCCCGAAACCGCTCCGGAGCTCTCGGAGTCCGGCCGCTGGCGACGGTACGCCGTCGCGGCCGGATTCCTCGCTCCGGCGGCGATCATGCTCGGCGTCTGGGTCGTCTACCCGACCGTCTACACGGCCTGGCGGAGCCTCTACGACCGCGAGGGCGATGACTTCATCGGCCTCGACAACTACAAGACGATCTTCACAACCGACATCCTCGTCACGGCGGTCAAGAACAACGCGCTCTGGGTGCTCGTCGTCCCCGCATTCGTCACCGCGGTGGGTCTGATCTTCGGCGTCCTGACGGAGAAGATCAGCTGGGCGGTCGCGTTCAAGACCGCCGTGTTCATGCCGATGGCGATCTCGCTGTTCGCCGCCGGCGTGATCTGGCGGATCATGGACCAGAAGGAGCCGGAGCGGGGCACCGTCAACGCGATGATCGGCGTCGTCGCCGACTACGTGAACCCGCCCGGCGCGCTCCCCACCGCGTTTCCCGCCACCCCCGGGCTGACCGGCTCCGAGTCGGAGGGCTACACGCTCCGGAGGCCCGTACCGACGGGCGGGACGGCGCTCTTGCCGTTGACCGGCATTCCGCCCGAGGACGTCCCCGCCGGTGCGACCCAGGCGGTACAGCCGGAGCGGCAGGTGGGCGCGGTGACCGGCGTCGTCTGGCGGGACTTCAAGCCGGGTGGCGGCACGATCGGCAAGGTCGAGACCCAGGAGCTCGGCCTGCCCGGGGTCACGGTCGAGCTCCTCGACAGCTCCGGTGAGCAGGTGGGCTCGACGACGTCCGCGGACGACGGCACGTTCGCGTTCGAGGACCTCGAAGCGGGCACGTACCGCGCGAAGATCGGAACACAGACGTTCCAGAAGCCGTTCGACGGCGTCCCGTGGCTCGGGCCGAGCCTGATCACCCCGGCGGCGATGATCGCCTACATCTGGGTCTGGGCCGGCTTCTCGATGGTCGTGATCGCAGCCGGTCTGGCCGCGATCCCACGCGACACGCTCGAGGCCGCCCGCACCGACGGTGCGAGCGAATGGCAGGTCTTCCGGCGCGTCACCGTGCCGCTCCTCGCCCCCGTGCTCAGCGTCGTGTTCATCACGATGCTGATCAACGTCCTCAAGGTCTTCGACATCATCCTCTCGGTCGCCCCGGGCTCGGTCCAGGACGATGCCAACGTGATCGCGCTGGCCATGTGGCGAACCTCCTTCGGCGGCGTCAACGACTTCGGCCTCGGCTCGGCCATCGCGGTCTTCCTCTTCGTGCTCGTGATCCCCATTCTCGCCCTCAACGTGCGCCGCTTCCGGAGGGAGGTCTGATGGCCGTCGCAGCAGAGGAGCTTCGTGGCCGGCCAGAGGTCGTGGTCGAGGAGAGCGTGGCCCGGAAGATCGGCCGCGCCGCAGCCCGTGCTCCCCTTCACCTCGCGCTGCTGTTCATCGGCCTCCTGTGGCTGCTGCCGACGTTCGCCCTCTTCATGACCTCGCTGATGACGCCTCAGGACTACAACTCGTTCGGCTGGTGGAGGCTCCTGTCCGAGCCGAGCCTCGCCACCTGGAACAACTACAGCAACCTCTGGCGCGACAGCGACATCCCCGACGCGCTCGTGACGACGCTCCTGATCACGATCGGCGGGACGATCCTGCCGATCGTCATCGCAGCTCTCGCGGGGTACGCCTTCGCATGGCTCGAGTTCCCCGGGCGCGACTGGCTCTTCATCCTGGTGATCGCGCTGCTGGTCGTGCCCCTGCAGATGGCTTTGATCCCGGTCTTCAAGCTCTACAACACCCTCGGCCTGTTCGACACGATCCTCGGGCTCGTGCTGTATCACACGGCCTTCGCGCTCCCGTTCGCGATCTTCCTCCTGCGCAACTTCTTCATGGGGATTCCGAAGGACGTGTTCGAGTCGGCGCGCATCGACGGCGCCTCGGAGGCGCGCATCTTCCTCCGGCTGGTGCTCCCGCTCGGGCTGCCGGCGATCGCGTCGCTGGCGATCTTCCAGTTCCTCTGGGTCTGGAACGACCTGCTCGTCGCGCTCACGTTCGGGCGCGAGACACAGCCGATCACCGTGGCGATCTTCAACAACGTGCGCCAGTTCGGCAACAACATCGAGCTCATCGCACCTGCCTCGTTCATCTCGCTGGCGATCCCGCTCGCGGTCTTCCTGGCCTTCCAGCGGTACTTCACCCAGGGGCTGCTGGCCGGATCCGTCAAGTAGGAGGACCGACCGTGGGCCGGCCGCGGACATGAGCACGGTCGCGATCGTCGGCGGCGGCCTGGCCGGCTTCGTCGCCTACCAGACCCTCCGCGCCGCCGGTGTCGAGCCGCGCGAGATCGTGGTCTTCGACCCCGATCCGGACCCGGTCGGCGCCTGGCGCCCGCGGGCCGAGGCGATTCGCCAGGTGCGGATGCGCTCCGAGAGCGACGGCCACTGCTACCCGAGGTCGTTCCCGGGTCTCGCACCGCGGGAGGCGGTGCGCCGCGGCGAGCTGATGCCGCTCGTGCAGACGGCGTGCAACCGCTACCGACCGTCCGTCGAGGAGTTCCTGCGCCACGTCGCGGAGCTCCGTGGACGAAGCGGCTGGGACGAGAGCGTCGTCGCCGATCGGGTCGAGCGGGTCAGCGCGGTCCGCGGGGGCTTCGAGATCGAGGCCGGCGACGGCGGTTCGGCCTGGCCGTCCCGACACGTCTTGCTCGCGCTGGGTCATCCCGGGCTCGCGGTTCCCGGCGAGCTCGCCGGTGATCCGCGGGTCGTCCACGCGTACGAGCCGCATCCCTACGCACGTCGGGTCGCGATCGTCGGCGCGGGGATGGCAGCGGCGACGGAATGGCTGAACGCGCTCGCCGCGGGCGCCGAGGTCGTCTCCGTGCGGCGTCGCGACCCGCTGCGCCGGGCGCTCAACCTCCCCCGCCCGCTGTTCTCCAAGCGCGGGCTCGAGCAATTCCACGCGACCTCGCCGAGCGAGCGTGCCGAGCTCCTCGCCGAGCTCTCCGCGCCGTCGTACCCGCCCGGCCAACGGTGGGACGAGCCGCTCGACGCGGCGTCGGCCGAGGGTCGCTTCCGGGTCACGGATTCCGTCGACGGCGAGGAGCAGGTCATCTGCGCGACGGGATTCCGGCACGGCTACGAGCACGACCCCGTCCTGCATCGCCTCGTCGAGGAGCACGGGCTCGAGACACACGGTCGCTGGCTCGTCCTCACCCCACACTCGACGGTCGCGGCGCTGAGCGACGGGACACGCACCCTGGCGGTCGCGGGCGCCCAGGGCCAATGGGCGTATCCCGCCGCCGACACCCTCGTCGGGATGAAGTACGCAGCCCGCCGCCTCCTCCGCAGGATCACGAGATGTCGTACACCCTGAGGGGCCGGATCGAGTCCCGGCTCGCGGCGGCGCTGCTGCCCTTCCTGGCCGCATGCGCGATCGCGCTCGGGCTCGAGGCGTGGTGGCCCGTCGAGCTGGCCGCGGCGATGATCGGCGCCGGGCTCGCGCTCGACGTCGGCCTGTACCACCGGCTGCTGCCGTACCAGCCCGCGTGGGCGGCGATCCCGCTCGGACTGCTCGAGCTGACCGCGACGATGGCGCTCGTCCGCCTGTTCGACATCGCCGCGCCGCTCGAGCCGGCGCTGTGGTTCTTCGTCGCCTCCTGGGCGCTCGCGCAGGTTCTCGGTCACGCAGGCTGGCCGCTCGTCCGCCTCACGTACGCCGAGGACGGCGGGGAGCTGGGCCGCGGCGGGGTCGGGCTCGTCGCGCTCGCCCCGACCTTCGTGCTGCTCGTCCTCGGAACCGCCTGGGCCACTCGGCCGCCGACGGTCCACCTCTCCGCCGGCGTCCACCAGGGGCCGATCGTGATCACCACGAGCCAGATCCTCGATGGCGAGCCGGGCACGATCGTCAGGGGCGGCGTCGTCGTCCGGGCGGACGACGTGACCGTCCGCGACCTGGCCGTGATCGGGGGCGAGTACGGCATCGAGGTCGACCGGGCCGACGGCGTCCGCCTCGAGAACGTGTCGGTCTCGGACGCGAAGCTGGACGGCATCCACGCTCGCCGCTCCTCGCTGACGATCCGCAACTGCAGGATCGACAGCCTCGGCAATCCCTGGGCGCAGGGAATCGACATCTCCTTCTCCAACGACAAGCATCCCAGCCGGGTGACGGGGTGCACTGTCGTCGGCGGGCTCGAGGGGATCGTGACCCACTTCACGATGGCGATGATCGACCGGAACCACGTGAGCCGAACGACGCTGCGCGCGATCTCGATGACCGAGATGTCCATGGGCGAGATCCACGACAACGAGGTCTGGGACGCCCTCGGGGTCGGGATCTTCTGCAACGACATGTCGATGTGCGAGATCGAGGACAACGTCGTCGTCGCAACCCGTCCCGACCGCGCATCGGGCGACGCGGCGCGCGCCGGCTACGGCGTCCTCTCGAGCTTCCACGCGGAGGTCGAGCTCGGCGACAACGAGCTCGCGACGAACCCTGTTCCGGTGGGCGCAGTCGCAGACGCCCACATCGTCGACAAGTAAGCCCGGGCTCGAGCCCGCTAGACGCGTGCGTGGATCGCGCGAACGGCGTCGATCGTGTCGGCCTCCGCCGCCGACTTGTCCGGCCGATACCCCTTTACGCGCGCGAACCTCAGGGCGACCCCGCCCGGATACCGTGTGCTCGTCTGCACACCGTCGAGCGCGATCTCGACGACGAGCTCGGGCCGCACGTGGACGACGTGGCCCTCGCGGCCGCACTCGAGCTCGAGCAAGCGCTCGGTCTGCCAGGCGAGCATCGCGTCGGTCAGGCCCTTGAACGTCTTGCCGAGCATCACGAAGCCTCCCGACTCGGGATCGCGGGCGCCGAGATGGAGGTTCGAGAGCTTTCCCTGGCGGCGCCCGTGCCCCCACTCGGCCGCGAGGATCACGAGGTCGAGCGTGTGGACGGGCTTCACCTTCAGCCATCCCGCGCCACGGCGGCCCGCCTCGTAGGGAGCGTCGACCGCCTTCACCATCACGCCCTCGTGGCCGTGGGCGATCGCGGTCTCGAGGAAGCGCTCGGCCTCCTCGGGGACCGCCGTCTCGAGGGTCGCGGTCCGCATCGTCTCGGGCACCCGGTCCAGGAGCACGGTGCGGCGCCCGGCGAGCGGCTGGTCGAGGAGGTCCTCGCCGTCGACATGGAGGCAGTCGAAGAACACCGGCGTCAGCGGTACGCGCGCGCGGAGCGCGTCCACGTCGAGCTTGCTGCCGAATCGGCTCATCGTGACCTGGAAGGGATGCGGCCTCCCGTCCGGCTCGAGCGCGATCGCCTCGCCGTCGAGGACGACCGCCTCGACCGGCAGCGCGAGGACGGCGGTGACGACCTCGGGCACGCGGTCGGTGATGTCCGCGAGGTTGCGGGTGTATGCACGGACCTCCTCGCCGAGGCGGTGCACCTGGATCCGCGCTCCGTCGAGCTTCCACTCCACGACGGCGGCGCCGACGCGCTCGATCGCCTCGCGCGGGCTCTCGGCCGACTGCGCGAGCATCGGCTTCAGGGGGCGCAGCAGCTCGAGCCGGAACCGTGCGAGACCGGTGCGGCCGTCGGCGAGCACCGCCGTCGCGACGGCGCCGAGGTCGCCGGCGAGCATGAGCGCGCGCCGCACCTCGGCCGGCGCGATGTCGGAGGCGCGCGCGAGCCCGTCCGCGACGACGCTCTCGAGGGCGCCCTGCCGGAGCTCGCCGTGGAGGAGGGCGCGGAGAAAGCGCTGCTCCCGGTCGGTCGCGCGGGAGAAGAGCCTCGCGAGCGCGCTCCGGCGGATCGCCTGCGAGCCCGGCCCCGACGCGGCGCCGATCGACCGGAGCGCGGCGTCGACGTCCACGAGCTCGAGCGACGGCGGCCCGGGTGACGGTTCGGGAAGGTCGCGGAGCGCGGCCCAGCCCACGCCGATCGGCGCATGCGGGAGGACGCCGGACAGGTAGGCGACCGCGATCGGGGCCTCGTCCGCACGGAGCCCGCGAAGGCACGAGGCGAGCGCGTCGACCTTCGCGGTGCGCGACGATGTGCCGGCCACGGCCTCGGACGTGCGCGCGATGTCGTCGAGGAGCACGGCCGGATTGTCGCCGGCGCGACGCGGGCGCAGTGGCTCAGGTGCCGGTGGCCGGCGGTGGAGTCGGGGCGGCCGGCTTCGGCGGAGTGGTCACGCCCTGCTCGGCGAGCACGAAGCGCCGGAGCACCTCGACGCCGATCACGAGCAACACGATGAAGACGAGGAACGAGAACCAGCCGCGCTGGAACAGCGGGACGAGGGCAGCGATGAGGACAACGAGCGCGGCGACGGCGCCGTACGTCCAGAGGGGCTTCTCCGCGATCGGCGCGACGAGCCTGCGGGCGCGACCTGCGAGATTCGTCGATCCGACCAGCCACACACCCACGAGCAGGAGCAGGCCGAGGACGATCAGGAGCCAGCCGCGGTCGGCGAGGCCCGCGGTGAGGATGCTCCAGGCGTCCTGACCGGCGGGCTTGGTTGCGTCGGTCGTCAGCTGGTCGACGAGGTACGCCCCGGCGAGGCGCCGAACGAGCAGCTCGAGCACGCCGACGACGATGACGGCAATCGCGATCGCCCGCAGCTCGATGCGCCGGCGGCCCTTCGCGACCCAGACCGCCACGGCGGCGAGCAGGAGCGCGATGATCCAGAGCCAGTCGGCCACGAATCGCAGGATCCGGGTGATCGTCTGGGCCGTCCCGAGCTGGTCGGCATCGATGAGCTTGATCTGCCCGGCGTCCTCGGGGAGGCGCTCGGCCAACCGGCTGGCGATTGCCGACTGTTGGCCGATCTCGACCACGATCGGCCGCAGGTCGAGGTAGATCGTGCCGTCGCTCGTCCTGACGAACTTGCCCTCGTCGTCCAGGAGCTTGACGACCTGCCGCTGCGTCGAGGTCGCGGTGCGCACAAAGAGCTCCTGCAGGCGTGGCCGCTCGAGCAGCCGGTTCGCGGCCTCCTGGGCGCCCTGCTCGACGATGCCGGCGAGAACCGGCGCGAGCGCCTTCTGCGCTTCGGGGAGGCGATTCGCGATCTCCTGCTCGACATCGACGTTCGCGTTGAGCTCCTCGACCGCCTTCGCGGCGACCTGGTTGCGGATCGGCTCCGACTGGATCATCTCCGTCGCGATCTCGTTGAACCCGTCCTCGCTCAGGACGGTCCGCTCGAGGTAGAACGCGAGGCTTCCGACGAGTGCGAGCACCGCCGCGACGACCGTGAGCGTCCGCGCGCCGACGATGCGTCCTTTCGAGGGTCCGGCCGAGGTCGCGCTCACCGCGCCATCCTTCACGAAATCGTCGCGCCGTGCCACGCCTGATGCGATATCCGAGGGCGATCACTCGCGTGAACCACCGTGAATCACCGCCCCTGAGGCGGACCGGCCCGCCTCAGGGGCGGTGAGTCGAGCCGACAGGACCACACTTGATCGCCAACTGACGGGCGTACACGGGCGCGCGCATATACTGGCGCAGCGGAACGAGAGAGGCGTGTTTCACGGCCTCGGACATGTCTTCCGGTGAAGCGCAGTCCCAACAAGGAGACGTCATGGCAGTCGGCCCCGTCGACGTATACATCATTGGTTTTCCGGGCAACAAGTTCAGTGGGAAGATCGCGCCGGCGATCATGGAGCTCACGGAGAACGGCACGATCCGGGTGCTCGATCTGTTGTTTGTGATGAAGGACGCGGATGGTGTGGTGACGACGCTCGAGGCGGCGGACATCGACGAGGAGGGCGCGGCCTTCATGGCGATCGATGTGACGAAGCCGGGTGCGTTGGGCCCCGAGGATGCCGAGGAGGTCAGTGATGATCTCCCCGCAAACAGTGCTGCTCTGCTGATCGCATACGAAAATCTGTGGGTTGGGAAGGTGGTCGAGGCGCTGCGGGATGCGGACGCGGTGCTGATCGACTCGATCCGGATCCCGGTCGACGTCGTGGAAGCGTTCGAGGCAAGCTAAAAGCCCTTCGAGATCGAGAGGAAACGAGATGGGACTTGTCCGTATGGCAGCTCGCACCGCGGTCGTCGCGGGAACGGCCACCGCCGTGTCCGGGCGCGTGCAGCGGCGTCAGGCCGCGAGGTACGACGAGCAGGACGCGCAGCAGGCCCCCGCCGCGCCACCGCCGCCGCAGGAGGACGACGCGACCGCGCAGCTTCAGAACCTGGCGAACCTTCACGCTCAGGGCGTGCTCACCGATGAGGAGTTCGCGGCCAGCAAGGCCAAGATCCTCGGAATCTGACCGGACACGCGGCGGGCCTGTGAGGCACGTCGA
>Ga0111538_10007401_pt1 | contig 14805 bp, 15 predicted proteins | sample SoiMethybrSBSTD1_FD_79669 | JGI IMG/M metagenome (GOLD analysis project Ga0111538, IMG submission 79669) | Bulk soil microbial communities from a Populus tree surrounding site in Tennessee, USA - Soil MetaG P. TD hybrid SBSTD1 (version 2)... | ecosystem: Environmental > Terrestrial > Soil >... | reverse complement strand
GGGTGGGGTTCGGTGTCACACGCGAGTCCCGAGGTCGAGGAGCGGGGTCCGGTCAGCTACCTTGCCGGGTGGTGCGACGGTTCGTGGCCGCAGTCCTCGGTGCGCTGCTCTGCGCGGCCGGGGTGGGCTGCAGGTCGTCCGGGGACGAATCGGCGGCCGGCGACGGGACCGGACCGGCGTCCGCGTTGGAGGCGACGCTGCGGCGGTCCCGCCTGTTCGAGACGAAACGGCAGATCGGGCTCGAGCTGGCGGCCGGCGGTGACGCCGATGTCCACGTCGGGACCATCCAACTCGTCACGCCGCTCTACGAGACTGTGTCCCCGACCGACCGCGACGCGACCCTCACGGCCGGCGAACCGGTGCGGCTCATGCCCATCCGCTACGGCACTGCCCGCTGCGACACCGAGCCCGAGGGCCCGCCCGAGCTCGTCGCGGTGATCGACGGTGAGGACGTGCGCGTCCCGTTGACCGAGCACCCTGCCGGCATGCTGACCCACCTGCGCGATCTCGAGTGCGCGTCGGCTGCGGTGCTCGAGGACGTCGGCCTCGAGCTGAGCGGCGACTGGACGGTCACCGACCCGCACACCGCCTCCGGTCAGCTCACGCTGACTCAACGGACCCCGGGGGTCACGGCCAATGTCGACGAGGTCCTTGACAACGTCATCTTCAGCATCACGACGGCGAACGCGACGAGCCCGGTCCTGACCGTCGACGACGACCAACCCACCGCCGCGGTCGGGGTCACGATCTCGGCCTCTCGCTGCGATGCCCACGCGCTCATCGAGTACAAGCGCACGTTCAAGTTCGTGGTCGAGGTGCGCATCGGCGACGACGACCCCGTCCGGGTTGACGTCGAGGCCCAGGGCGACGCCCGCGCCGTGCTCGAAGAGCTGCTCCGCTCCTGCATCGGCTGACCCGACAGTCAGGTCGGACCGGATGGGCGGATCCGGTCCAGTGGCCGGCCATGGCTGTAGAGGTCTAGGCCGTCACGGCGGAGACCTGTCTGCGAGGATCTGTGACGTGGACGAGCAAGGCCGATGGCGGTGAGAAGACGCGGCCAAGTCGAGGCGCCGCTCTTCTACCTCTACATCTCCGACACCAAGGTCGACATGCTGCTCGGGCAGATCCCGCCCAGGCTGCTCAAGCGCCTCGCCGCTGAGGTGACCGTCGATCTGAAAGTCGTGTCGGTGAAGGTGGCGACCAGGGACGCTCCGGAGACACGCTTCAGCCGTGCAGCACTAGTGACTCGCTTCCTTGACGGTCAGGGCCTGATCGGTCTGGCCAGCGACTCCAGTCAGTACTTCGCTGCTACGGCCTTGCCGATGCGCTGGGGAGTCGTCGGCCGGAACAAACTCACGGACGCTCCGGGCATTGCCTTCTTCACCGACGAAGCTGACGCCACCCGGATCTTCCTCACGGGGTCACCGCATCACATCCTCGGCTTCGTGCCGGACGCAAATGTCGATCACGGCCAGCCAGGGTCTTACGCGCCGTCACTCAACCTCTATTGGGATGTCTACAAGGATTGGGACGAGCCTCCCGAGAATCAGCCAAGTTTCGAGATCGCGGAGGACTTCCGGAGGAATCTCCGGCGCCCACTTGAGCCCCTCAGCTTCGTCGCCCGGCGTATTGGTCAGCACACCGACGCACATGGCACGCGGAGGGTGCTCGGAAGCCCAATCTGGGTGGCCGCCTCCCCTACTCCGCCATCGGCCGCAAAGGATCCCTGACCCGGTCCGGATTAGACAGATCCGGGGGAGGGACGGCGACACCCATTCTGTGTGAGCCGCCTCCCTGGTACATCCCCCGGCCGCCGACCTGTTGCGCTTCAGATCAGAAGACGTGGACGGCGTCGAGGGCACGGGTGGCGGCAGCTGCGTCGCCGTCGATGGCGATCTCGCGGTCTCGCCACGGACGGCGATGTGTGGCCCAGATGATGAACTCGGTCGCGGGGGAGGTGATGGTCGCCGCCTCGTCACCGGAGGTGCCCTCGACGACCTCGATTCGGGTGCCGTCACCCGGCCGCAGGGTCCATTCGCCCCCGCCGGCCCCGGTGAGGCGAAGGGCGATCGGACGGTCGAGCCCCTCGGCAAGGGACGGGGGGCTCATCTGGGGGACCCCGGCGACGAGCCATTCGATGGTGGCGCCGACCCGAAGCGCGTCGGCCGGCGGCGGGGGCCGGTCGACGGGGCCGTTGGGTTGCAGGATGTCGTTGCGCAGGTGGCAGAAGTGGTCGAAGGCCAGCGCGTTCGCCAGTCGGTGGAGGGGGTGGCTCCCGAGGTCGTCGAGCGGGACCACCGTGTCGGCCATGGGACCCGTCACGAGGCCGGCGAGCGCCTCGAGACCCTTGCTGCTCATGTCCTCGTAGTCGGCCAGGACGCGATCACTGGTCCACGACTTGCACGCCGCGACCGCGGCGTCCTGGGTCGCCTCGGTCTTGCCGGGAACGCCTGGCGCGAGGGCACCGGGGTCGACGAAGGTCCGGAACACGTTCGCCATGTGGTTGACGACGTCCTGCACGCGCCACCCGGCGCAATCGCTCGGCTCGGTCCACTCGGTCGGCGAGAGGGTGCGAGCGACCGCCAGCACTTCCTCGCGATCTGCTCTCAGCGCGGCCAAACCGTTCTCGCTCACACGGAGACCCTAACCAGGACCACGTCGCCGCTGGCCCGGACGGGGCCGGCGGAGTCTCGAGCCGCGGGATGATATCGAGGTGGAGGTCGACCAACGCGGCTGGGGAGGTAAGCCGATCAAGCTATCCGGTACACGGCTCACTGCTTTGGGCCGCCGGGCGGCCGGCCCGGTCACAACGGGACCCGGATGGCGGCGCTGGTGTACCGCCACATGCTGGCGCCAACCGTCGAGGCGGGTGCAGCGCCGATGCAGGCGCTCCTGGGGGAGCCTGACGGGGCGATTGGCTCCCCCATTGGCTCCCCTGCGGCTGATCGCCAGGCATCGGGTCGGTCGGACGACGGCGCATCCCCTGGTCACGGTGGGTGGAGACGATGGGATTCGAACCCACGACCCCCTGCTTGCAAAGCAGGTGCTCTAGCCAGCTGAGCTACGTCCCCCTGGGGGCGGTCCGCCAGCGTACAGCCCGTCCCGAAGGTTCCGGGAAGCCGATTGTCGGGGTGGTCGGGGGAATTGGGCGATGGTGGTGTCATTGGGGCTACGCCGCGGTCGGACGGGGCGTAAGTTGCCTCGTCGATGAAGGGATGGGCCGCCGGGGTCGCCATCGTCTTGGTTGTCGTCGCTGCGGGGCTGGGGCTGTGGGTGACGTGGGACTCGACCCAGACGGCGGCTACCGATCCGGTGCCGCCGCCGACCCAGGGGACCACCACCTCGCGCCCGCAGGCCGGGGACGAGGAGGTTCCGCTGGCCACCTCGACCACGTTGCCGCCGCCGTGTACGGCCGGGGACGAGGTCGTGACCGGCGATCCCGCGGCCGGGTGGGACCGGGTCGTCATCGACACGGCCCACTCGCTCCCCGAGGACTTCGTGCCCCCCGACCTGGTCACCGTCCGCGAAGCCGGGTTCCCCACGATGGACCAGGTGCGCAGCATCATCATCGCCGATCTCGCGGCCCTGCGCGAGGCGGCCGACGCCAACGGGACACCGCTGGTGATCGTGTCGGGGTACCGCAGCTACGAGTATCAGAACCAGCTCTTCCAGCGGCGGGTGAACCAGGTCGGCGAGACCGAGGCCGCCCAGCGCACCGCCCGGCCCGGGCACAGCGAGCACCAGCTGGGCACGGCCGTCGACGTGCTCGACCCCAACGCCGGCGACCTCACGCTCGACTTCGCGGCCACGCCGCAGGGCCAGTGGATCGCAGCCCACTCGTGGGAGTACGGCTTCGTGCTGAGCTACCCGGACGGCGGCGACGACCGCACCTGCTACGCCTACGAGCCGTGGCATCTCCGCTATGTCGGCCGGGAGAACGCCGAGGCGATCCACGAGGCAGGGGTCACGCCGCGGGAGTGGCTGCTGTCCCACCCCGCCGAGACATCGACCGGACCAGGCGGATAGCGTCACCCGGTGCACCGCCGCCGCCTCCGTCGCTCCCTCGCCGCACTCCTCACCCTCCTCCTCCTGACCGCCGCGTGCGCGTCCGAGGCCGACGAGAGCCTGCTGTCCGCCGACCGCGACAGCACCCGGACCGATGACCAGCAGACCAGCCCGGACTCGACCGAAGGCGACGGCAACCAGGGGAACGACACGCTCGACTGGGAGGACTGCAGCTTCGGCGAGTGCGCCGAGCTGGACGTGCCCGTCGACTACGACCAGCCCGACGGCCCCACGCTCACCTTGAGCATCGCCCGGGCCCCGGCCCAGGGCGAGCGGATCGGCTCGCTGTTCGTCAACCCCGGCGGGCCGGGCGGCACCGCCACCGACTTCGTGAGCGCCATGGAGTTCGCGCTGCCGAGCGACATCGTCGAGCACTTCGACATCGTCGGCGTCGACCCCCGCGGCCTCGGCAGCAGCGAGATCGACTGCGGTGACGACCCCGACCCCCAGGAGCTCTACGGAGTCGACTACTCCATCGACTCGCCCGAGGACACGACCGCCCTGCTCGACGTCAGCCAGCAGTACGTCGACGCCTGCGAGGCCGGGGCCGGCGACCTGCTCCCGTACCTCGGCACCGAGAACGTGGCCCGCGACATCGACGCCGTGCGCGCCGCCATGGGCGACGAGCAGATGTCCTACCTGGGCTACAGCTACGGCACGGCCATCGGCCAAACGCTCGCCCAGCTGTTCCCCGACCGCATCCGCGCCATGGTCCTCGACGGCGTGCTCGAACTGGGCCCGACCGGCGTCGAGCTGGCGACCGACCAGGCGGCGGGCTTCGAGACCGCACTCCAGTCCTACGCCGACGACTGCAACGCGGACGAGGACTGCCCGCTGGCACCGGACGCCATCGGCGCCATCGAGCAGCTCCAGGCCCAGGTCGAGCAGGCGCCGATCCCCGCCGATCCCCGCGACCTCGGGCCCGGCGAGCTGTCGACCGGGCTGCCCTACCCGCTCTACGACCCCATGCTGTGGAGCGACCTGTCCGAGGCCGTGGCCGACGCGCTCGACGGCGACGGCTCGGCCATGGTGGACCTGGCCGACCAGTACCTGGACATCGCGGACTTCGACATCTATTTCGCGGTCAACTGCCTGGACAACGACTGGCCCGACACCGCCGACGAGCTGCTGGCGGCGGGCAAGGCCGCGGCGGTCGAGTCGCCCCACTTCGGCGAGTCCATCGTCAACGACTACGTGCGTTGCGCCATCTGGCCCGCGGAAGAGGAGCCGCTGCCCGCGGTGACCGCTCCGGGGACGCCACCCATCCTGGTGGTGTCGACCAGGAACGACCCGGCCACCCCGTACGAAGCCGGGGTCCGCACCGCCGAACGGCTCGAAAACGGCGTGCTGCTCACCTACGAGGGCGACGGCCACACCGTCGTGGGCCAGGGCGTCGACTGCGTGGACGATGCCGTGGCCAGCTACCTGGTGGACCTGGAGCCGCCCGAGGACGGCACCACCTGCGACTGACCGGCGACCGTCAGCCGGCGGTGCCCTCGGCCACCAGGCGGTCGAGGGTGAGGGACGGGTTCTCGGCCTCCACCCGGGCCAGCCAGTACGGGCTCTCGAACAAGGCGTAGAGCGTGCCGTCGGCGCGGGCCAGGACCCGCACGCCGGGCAGGCCGCGCAGCTCGGGCGCCGAGGCCTCGTCGGTGCGGCGGGCGATGGTGTACGCGGTGGGGGACATGTCGGTGCTGGCGCCGAACTCGTGCTCGAGCCGCCAGGTCGCCACCTCCAGCTGCATCGGCCCGACCGCGGCCAGGACCGGCGCCTGGTCGCCCAGGTCCTGGTCCCGCAGCACCTGGACCACGCCCTCTTCGTCCAGCTGGGCGATACCCCGTCGGAACTGCTTGAACCGGCCCGTGTCCCGGGCCCGGGCGGTCACGAAGTGCTCCGGTGCGAACTCGGGCAGCCGGGGGAACTCGACCGGCGCGTCCACGTAGAGGGTGTCGCCCACCCGCACGTCGGTGGCGTTGACCAGCGCCACGATGTCGCCGGGGTAGGCCTCGTCCAGCGTGTCCCGCTCCTGGCCGAACACCGAGTGGGCGTACTTGGTGGCGAACGGCCGGCCGGTGGGCTCGTGGGTGACCACCATGCCGCGCTCGAAGCGACCCGAGCACACCCGCACGAACGCCACCCGATCGCGATGCGCCGGGTCCATGTTCGCCTGCACCTTGAACACGAAGGCCGAGAACGGGTCGTCCAGCTTGCGGGCCGCGCCGTCGGCGTCGAGGCGGGCCGACGGCGGCGGGGCCAGCTCGACGATGCCGTCGAGCAGCAGACCCACGCCGAAGTTGGTGAGCGCCGACCCTACGAACACGGGTGACTGCTCGCCCGCCAGGAACAGGTCGATGTCGACGTCGCCGGACACCTCGTCCAGCAGCGCCACCTCGTCGCGGGCGGCGCGCCAGGCGTCGCCCTCCTCGGCTTCGGCCCGCTCGGCGTCGAGGACCTCCTCGCTGGCCTCGGCCGCCCCGTGGGCCGTGCGCCCGTAGCGCACGAACCGGCCGGTGCGCCGGTCGATGAGGCCCCGGAAGTCCCCGGCGATGCCCACCGGCCACGTGACCGGGACCGGCTGGAGGTCGAGCCGCTTCTCGATGTCGTCCAGCAGCTCCAGCCCGTCCAGGCCGGGTCGGTCCCACTTGTTGAGGAACGTGAGCAGCGGCACGTTGCGGGCCCGGCACACCTCGAACAGCTTGAGGGTCTGGGCCTCGATGCCCTTGGCCGCGTCCAGCACCATCACCGCGGCGTCGACCGCTGCCAGCACCCGGTAGGTGTCCTCGGAGAAGTCGCGGTGGCCCGGCGTGTCGAGCAGGTTCAGCACGTCGTCGCCGTAGGGGAACTGCAGCACCGCCGAGGTGATGGAGATGCCGCGCTTCTGCTCCAGCTCCATCCAGTCGGACCGGGCGCGGCGCCGCTCACCCCGGGCCTTGACCTGGCCGGCCTCCTGCACCGCCCCGCCGTAGAGCAGGAACTTCTCGGTGAGGGTGGTCTTGCCCGCGTCGGGGTGGCTGATGATGGCAAAGGTGCGCCGGTGCGCGGCGAGCTCGGACGGAAGGGCGGGCATGCGACCTACCAGCCTACGAGCGCACGGGACCTTCCCGGTGGCATTGGCCGAAGGGGCTCCGGGAAGGCGACGCGTGCCGTTCAACCGATCTCCGCCGAGCGGTCGAGGGTCCGCCGTCCCAGCAGCGCCGCCGGTTCCCGCCACATACGCTGCTCGACGTCTCCGTCGTCGACCTCTTCGGTTTAGGCCGCATCGCCTTCCCGGACTGACATCGGTCACAGTACGGCCGGCCCTCGTCCGGGCCATCGGGGTCACCCCCGGGCGTCGTGGGGGGGTCCCGGGGAATCCCCCCGAGCCAGGGCGCGCAGCCGCGGCACCACCATGGCGGCGCTGTCGGCGGTCAGCTCCCGCCCTGCCAGCCAGCCGTCGAGGCCGGCCAGGGGGACGAGGGCCAGCTCCGCGACCTCGCCGTCGGCCGGGCGGAAGGGCCCGTCGTGGGTCACGGCGAAGATGGGCCCGAACCAGGACACGGACTCGTCCTCGTAGCTGTCGGACCCCAGCAACCGCAGCGCGGACGCGGGCACCTCCACCCCGGTCTCCTCGGCCAGCTCCCGGCGGGCGGCCGTGGCCCAGTCCTCGCCCACTGCCGCCACGCCGCCGAAGCACACGTCCCAGCGCCCCGGCCACACGTCCTTCCAGTCGGCCCGCCGGTGGGCGACCAGCTCGCCGGCTCCGGTCAGAACGACGACCGCCACCGCCCGGTGGCGCAGGTTCCCCGCCCGCATCTCCGCCCGGGTGGCGAGGCGCAGGACCGTGCCCGCTTCGTCCACCACCTCGACGAGCTCGTCTCCGGCGGTCATGCGAAGGCCGGTGTCACCCCGATGGCCTCGTAGGCCGCGGCGACCAGCCCACGGCTGCGGGGGTCGCCCGACAGGTTGGTCATCATGCGGTTCATGACGTAGCCGAAGCCGAGGCCGTTCTCGGGGTCGGCAAAGCCCACCGAGCCGCCGGCACCGGCGTGGCCGAAGGACGCGGGGCCGCCGTAGGGGCTGAACTCGGACGAGGTCATGAAGCCGAGGCCGAAGGTGGTGTCGAACATGAGCACCTTGTCGGCGCCGCGGGTCTGGGTGGTGGCGGCCGCCTTGACCTGCGCGGGCGTCAGCAGGGGCCCGTCCGACACCCCCTCGACCGGCCCGATCAAGGCCGCGTACATACGGGCCAGCGAGCGGGCGTTGGTGACCCCGTTGGCCGCGGGGATCTCCGCGGCCCGCACGTCGGGCCGGTTGAACACGCCGGTGCCGACGAACGGCATGCTGCTGGCGCCGCCCAAGGCCAGGACGAGCATCGAGTCGGGCCCGAGGAACTGCTCGATCTGGCTGACCAGGTCGTTCACGCCTTCGTCCTCCGCCCCCTCCTCGGCCGGGCCCACGCCGCGGTTGGTGAGCGGGGCGACGCGGGGCTCCTGGTCAGCGGGCAGGCCGATCCAGAACTCCAGGCCGAGGGGGCCGACCACCTCGTCGGCGAAGTAGCGGCCGAGGCTCCGGCCACTGATCCGGCGCACGACCTCGCCCACCAGCCAGCCGTAGGTGACGGCGTGGTAGCCGTGGGCCGTGCCCGGCTCCCACAGCGGCTCCATGGCGGCCAGCGCCTCGACCACCGGATCCCAGGCCAGGCACTCGGCGAGCTCGATCGAGCCGTTGACGTAGGGCAGGCCGGCCCGGTGCCCCAGCAGCCAGCGGACCGGGACCTCGCCCTTGCCGGCCTGGCCGAACTCGGGCCAGTACTCGGTGACCGGCGCCTCGACGTCCAGCTCGCCCCGTTGGGCCAGCAGGTTGGCGCAGACGGCGGTGGCTCCCTTGGTGGTGGAGAACACCAGTTGCAGCGTGTCGTCGCTGTAGGGCGCGCCCGTGGCGGCGTCGGCCACCCCACCCCACAGGTCGACCACGGTCCGGCCGTCGTGCACCAGGCTGAACCCGGCGCCCACCTCGCCGTGCTCGGCGAAGTTGCGGGCGAACGCCTCCCGCACCCCCTCGAACCCCGGCGCCACCGTGCCGCCGATCTCGATCCCGCCGTCCCGGCTCTGGCCGTCCTCAGTCATCATGGGAGCAGGTTGTCCCATTTGCATGGACCCTGCAACAAGTCCGTCAGCGCAGGTCGTCGAACAGATCGGTGGAGAAGTAGCGCTCCATGCGATCGCAGGCCACGGTGGCGATGTGGTGCCCGGGACCGAGCTCCCGGGCCAGCGCTCGGGCCCCCGCCAGGTTGAGCCCGCTGGAGGGCCCCACCGGGAACCCCCGCCGGGCCAGCTCGCGGGCCGCGTCCATGGCCTCGGACCGGGGCACGGCCAGCGCCGGGTGGCCGCCCAGCTCGGCCTCGTCGAGCAGGCCCGACAGGCAGTCCAGCACACCCGGGATGCCCAGGCAGGCGGGCCCGCCCTGCTCGGCGTCGAGCGTCTCCCCGGCCACGACCACCCGGGCCACGACCGCCGAGGGACGGGCGCGGCGTACCGCCCGGCCCACGCCCATCAGCGTCCCGGCGGTGCCCACCGCGGCCACGAAACCGTCGAGCTGCGCCCCCGCCTGGTCCAGCGCCTCCAGCAGCTCGGGACCGGTGCGCAGCTCGTGGGCGGCGGCGTTGTCGGGGTTGGTGAACTGGCGGGGCAGGAACACGTCGGGGTCGGCGGCGGCCAAGCGCTCGGTCTCGGCGATGGCGCCCGGCATCCCGCCCTCGGCGGGGACCAACGCCCAGTCGCCCCCGTAGCGGCGGATGATCAGCAGGCGCTCGTTGGACACGCCCTCGGGCAGCAGCGCTACGAAGCGCACGCCCAGCGCGGCGCAGGCCATGGCGAAGGCGATGGAAGTGGACCCGCTCGACGCCTCGACCACGGTCGTGCCCTCGTGCACCCGGCCGGCCGCCACCGCCCGGGCCAGGACGTGGGCCGCGAGCCGGTCCTTGGTCGAGCCGCTGGGCAGCTGGTACTCGAGCTTGAGCCAGATGGTGCAACCCGACCCGGGATCGTCGCAGGCCACGGTGGGCGTCCGCGCCGCCAGCAGGGCGTCGAGGCGGCCGGGATCGAACGTCACGCCCGGGATGTTGCCCTGCGTGTTCGCCGAAGGCGAACCCGTCCCGGCCCTAGACAGGGAAGGGCGAGGCGAGGGAGCGGGCGAGGGCGTCGCGCTCGGCCTCGGTGCCCGAGGCTTCGATCTCGGCTTGCGCGGCGTCGAGGACGGCGCGCTCGACCCGGTAGGCGACCAGCTGGCCGACGATGGCGGCGAGGGCCCGGATCGAGGCGGCGACCCGGGTGGCGTGGTCGGACTGCGTGTCCTCGGCTTCCCGCCCCGGGCGGGGTGGGCGGCGCAGGCGGGCCCCCACCAGCTGCGACCAGGCGTCCATCACGTCGTGGCCCAGGGCGTCCGAGACCTCGAGCTGGCGGCGGGCGATGCGCATGAGGTCCTCCAGCGAGAGGCCCACCTCCAGCAGGGTCAGGACGTTCCGGACGAAGCGCACGTCGGCGTCGCTGTAGCGGTCGCCGTCCGCCAGATGATGCGGCCGGAGCAGGCCGGACGCCTCCAGCGCCCGCAGCACCGCCACCGGGACCCCGGACCGCTCGGCCACGTCGGCCAGGCGCAGCACCTCGTGCTCTTCCATGGACCGTGGGGGGCCGTCGGGCCGGGCGTCGGCCACCGCCTCGGCGATCATCCGCAGCGAGTAGCCCCGCTCCTTGAGGTGGCGGATGTGGACCAGCCGCTCGCGGTGATGAGGCCCGTACCACGCGACCCGACCCTCGTGGCGCGGGGGTGGCAGCAGCCCCTTCGACTGGTACGAGCGCAACAAAGGGACAGAGATGCCCACTTCAGCGGCCAGGTCTTCCGCGCGGTAGCGGATGGCTCTAGCATCGACCTGCTCTCCCGGCTGGGGCGTTGCCATCGCGTTTGCTCCCTGTTCCCCCAGTGCTACGTCCCCGAGTCGGGCGCGTTAACTTCGACGCGGTCGTAGAAGCATTCCACGGATCCGTGTAACCATCGGGAATCCGGATGGTCAGAACTCTTTGTCGCATCCGTTCGGCTTCCCTGCTGGAGGACACACCACCGTGCCATTCGCAGTGATCTTTCCTGGTCAAGGCGCAGCCACACCCGGCGCCGGCCACCCCTGGACCGATCACCCCGCCTGGTCCGTTGTAGCCGACGCCGAAGCCGCTACCGACCTCCACCTTTCCCGCCTGCTGCTCGACGCCGACGCCGCCGAGTTGTCCACCACCCGAGCCAGCCAGCTCGCCGTCCTGCTCGGCTCACTGGTGGCGTGGGACGCCCTGAGCGCCGAGCTGGACGAGCCGCCGGTGGCCTTCGCCGGCCATTCGCTCGGCCAGATCACCGCCCTCATCGCCGCCGGGGCCGTCGACCGCGCCGAAGGCTTCCGCCTGGCCGCCCGCCGGGCCGAGCTGTCCCAGCAATCGGCCGACGCCCGTCCGGGCCGCATGGTCGCCCTGCTGGGCGCCGAGCTCGACGTGGCCGGCCGGGTGTGCGACGGCGGCCCCGACGTGTGGATCGCCAACGACAACGCCCCCGGCCAGGTCGTGATCGCCGGCACGCCCGAGGGCGTCGAGGCCGCGGCCGAGCGGGCCAAGGCGTTGGGCGTCCGCCGGGTGATGCCGCTCGACGTGGGCCACGCCTTCCACACGCCGCTGCTCGCCGAGGCGGCCGAAGAGCTGCACCACCTGCTCGCCACCATCGACTTCCGCGAGCCGTCGGCGCCGATCGTGTCCAACACCGACGCCCTCGGCCACACCGATCCCGCATGCTGGCCCGACCAGCTCACCCGCCATCTGGTGGAACCGGTGCGCTGGCGCGAGTCGCAGCGAAGTCTCGCCGCCTCGGGCGCCACCGCGTTTGTCGAAGCCGGACCCGGGAAGGTGCTCGCGGGTTTGGCGAAACGCACCGTGCCCGACATCACCGTGCACGACCTGACCATCCCCGCCGACCTCGACCTCGTGGCCGGTGCCCTTTCCCCGACAGGAGTCCGCCGATGACCGCGCTCGAGACCCCGCCGCTCGAGATGGCCGTCACCGCCGAGGAGGTCCACGTGCCCGAACGACTGATCGCCGCCCCCGCCGCCGGTGTGTTCCGGGCCGCCCCGCCCGACGTGGTCACCGCCGAGGGCGAGATCGTCCACGCCGGCCAGGAGATGGGCACCATCGAGGTGACCGGAGGCAGCGTCGCGGTGACCAGCGCCCACACCGGCTTCCTCATGGGGCTGCTCGCCCTGCCCGGCGAGCGGGTGCGGGCTGACCAGCCGCTGGCCTGGGTACGCGTCTTGGGATGAGCCTGCTCACCGCCACCACCGGGCTGGCAGGCGGGATCAGCGTGGCCGGCTGGGGCTCGGCCCTCCCCGACCGGCGTGTCACCAACCACGACCTGGCCCAGACGCTCGACACCTCCGACGAATGGATCGTCGAACGCTCCGGCATCCGCGAGCGGCGCTGGGCCGGCGAGGGCGAGTCCACCGGTCCCCTCGCCATCGCCGCGGCCCGCCGCGCCCTCGAGCGGGCCCATGTGGCGGCCAAGGACGTCGACGTGGTCATCGTCGCCACCTGCACCCCCGAGCGGCCCATCCCCTCGACATCCGCCATGGTGTCCTCCGAGCTGGGGATCAGCGCGGGCGCCTTCGACCTCAACGCCGCATGCGCCGGGTTCGTGTACGGGCTGACCACCACCTCGGCCCTGGTCGAGGCGGGCGTGGCTCGCACCGCCCTGCTCATCGGCGCCGAGACCATGACCAGCGTGATCGATCCCGACGACCGCGGCACCGCCGTGCTGTTCGGCGACGGGGCCGGCGCCCTGGTGCTCAGGGGCAGCCCGGGCCACGACCCGGCCGCCCCGGGACTGGTGGCCAGCGATCTGGTCAACGACCCCGCGGGGATCGACCTGCTGGTGGTGCCGGCGGGCGGCAGTGCGAGACCGGCCAGCCCGGAGACCGTGGCCGCCCGCGAGCACTACCTGCGGATGGACGGCCGCGAAGTGTTCCGCCGCGCCGTGCGGGCCGTCGAGGCCTCCATCGGCCGCACCCTGGCCCGAGCCGGCTACACCGCGAAGGACGTGGGCCTGTTCGTGCCCCACCAGGCCAATGCTCGCATCGTGGACGCGGTGCTGGCCCGCACCGGACTGGCCCCGGAGCGCACGTGCTCCACCGTGGACCGCTACGGCAACACGTCGGCCGCGTCGATCCCGATCGCACTTGCCGAAGCGGCGGAAGCCGGTACGGTGACGCCTGGCGACCTCGTACTGCTGTGCGGGTTCGGCGCAGGACTGACCGTGGGCACCGCGCTGTGGCGCTGGGGCACGCCGACACCACCAGGGAGGCAAGCGGCATGACGCCACGCGTGGCGTTGGTGACCGGCGCATCCGGCGGCATCGGGTCCGCCTGCGCCTGGGCGCTGGCCGCGGCCGGCCACCGGGTGGCGGTCGGCTACGGGGCGTCCGCGGGCGCGGCCGACAAGGTGTGCGAGGCCATCACGGCCGCGGGCGGCACCGCCCTCGCGGTGCATGCCGACGTCACCACCAAGGACGCTGTCGACGCCGCCTTCGCCACGGTGGAGGAGGCCTGGGGCCCGGTGGAGCTGCTGGTGAACGCAGCCGGCGCCAACCGGGACAAGCTCACCATGCAGCTCAGCGACGACGACTGGCAGCACACCCTCGACACCGACCTCACCGGTCCGTTCCTCACCGTGCGCCGGGCCCTGCGCCCCATGGTCAAGGCGCGCTTCGGTCGCATCGTCAACGTGTCCTCGATCGTGGCCGCGATGGGATCACCCGGCCAGACCAACTATGCCGCGGCCAAGGCGGGCCTGGTGGGGCTGACCCGCTCGGTCGCCCGCGAGGTGGCGACCCGCAACATCACCGCCAACGTGGTCGAGCCCGGCCCGGTGACGACGGCCATGACCGACGCCCTCCCGGAGGCCCGGCGTGAGGCGCTCGCGGCCGCGGTGCCCATGGCCCGCTTCGGCACTCCCGACGAGGTAGCGGCGGTCGTAGCGTTCCTGTGCGACGATGCCGCATCGTTTGTGACCGGGGCCGTGATCCCGGTCGACGGCGGCCTCGGCATGGGACGCTGACCACATCCGCCAACCAGCAAAGGAACCTTCCCTCATGGATCGTGCAACCGCACTCGAAGCGCTCACCAAGGCTGCGGTCGACGTCCTGTCCGTGACGGCCGACCAGGTCACCGAGCAAGCGTCGTTCGCCGACGACCTCGACGCCGACAGCCTCGACCTGGTCGAGCTGGTCATGCAGCTCGAGGACTCCCTCGACGTCACCATCGACGAGGACGACCTCGGCGAGGTCCGGACGGTCGGCGACGCGGTCGACCTGATCGTGGCGGCCAGCGCCGCTAACGCGTGACGTCCGCGCTCGACCACCGGGGCCGCCCTCGGGTCGCCGTCACCGGCATGGGGGTCAAGGCCCCCACCGGGTTGACGCTCGACGCCCTGTGGGACGGGCTTGTCTCGGCGACCCCCGCGGCCGGGCCGATCACGCTGTTCGACCCGGCCGACCACCGCGTGGGCTTCGCGTGCGAGGTCAAGGACTTCGACGCCGTGCCCTACGTCGGGCCCAAGGAGGTCCGGCGCACCGACCGGACCGCCCTGCTCGGCATCGCGGCCGCGGCCGACGCCCTCGAGGCCGCCACCGCCGCCGCACCCCTCGGCGCCGATCCGTTGCGCTGCGGCGTGGTGGCCGGGT
>Ga0111538_10007398_pt1 | contig 14806 bp, 12 predicted proteins | sample SoiMethybrSBSTD1_FD_79669 | JGI IMG/M metagenome (GOLD analysis project Ga0111538, IMG submission 79669) | Bulk soil microbial communities from a Populus tree surrounding site in Tennessee, USA - Soil MetaG P. TD hybrid SBSTD1 (version 2)... | ecosystem: Environmental > Terrestrial > Soil >... | reverse complement strand
GGCCCCGCGACGCTCGACTGGTCGGCGGAAGCGCGCAAGCAGGTGATCCTGGCCGATCGTCTGGTGATCACGAAGATCGACCTGGTCGACCCGGCGGCACTGAAAAATCTCGACGACCGCCTCGCGGCGCTCAATCCGCGCGCCACGGTGCATCAGGCGACCGACGGCGCGCTCGATCCCTCCTGCCTGACCGAAGCGCCCGAGGTGCGCAGCGGCGACACGGGGCGCGCCGGCTTCGTGGCCGAAGCCGCGCACAGCGACGGCATTCTGAGCTTCGTGTTCACCGAAGGCGCACCGCTCGCCTGGGACTCCTTCGCCCGCGCCATGGAGACCTTGGTGGCGCTGCGCGGGCCCGACCTCCTGCGCGTCAAAGGTCTGCTCAATGTCGCCGGCTGCCGTGGGCCAGTGGTGGTACAGTTCGTGCAGCATCTGGCGCATCCGCCGGTCGAGCTCGACTCCTGGCCCGACCCCGACCACACTAGCCGGCTGGTCTTCATCACCCGGAACATTCCGGAAGCCGCCGTGCGGGATTTGTTCAGCGCGATCCGCGCGCTTTCGTCGCCGGCGGTGAATAGCCTTTCGGCGCCTCCTGCATGACGGCCAGAGTGTGGCCGTCCGGGTCGGTGAAGAACGCCATCCACAAATCGTGGTCGTCCATCTCGGCGATCAGCTCCGGCCCGAACGTAAACGCCACGCCGCGTTTGCCTAGCTCTTCCACCGCGAGCGCGAGGTCGGCGCAGCGAAAGTAGATGCAGCCCTGCGGCTTGACCTCGCCCCCGCCCTCGACCTTGTTGATCAGGAGCCGGACACCGGCGCAGTCGAAGAACGACAGGTCCTCGAAGCGATAGAGCTTTCGCAGGCCCAGTATTTTTTCATAGAACGCCTCCGAGCGATCGACATCGCTCACCGGCAACGCAATCTGACCGATCTGGTTGAGATTGAGCAGCATCATCTCCTCCTCCGATCGAGTGATACAATGCAATGACGTCGTCATTGCCGGGCCCCGGATCAAGTCCGGGGCTTTGACCCGGCAATCCATCGTCTATGTTGACTCATCTCTTTGATGGATGCGCGGGTCAAGCCCGCGCATGACGAGGCCAAGAGAATCGGCAAGTGCTGTCGCGCCCCCCAGCTATTTCTTCAGCTGGCGCAGCATGGCGCCGACGATGTTGGAATAGTCGTCGGTCCAAACCCACTGCTCGGCGTCGGGCTCCTGCAGCAGCCAGGCATCGTCGTCCGCCATGGCGTCGCTGAAATCGTCGTCGTTGCGCGCCACCGCGCACACGGTCGAAGAGAATTTGTAGTTGGCATCGTCCTCGTCGCCGGTGCCGTCGTTCACCCAGGTCACCAGCCCGTTGGCGTCGGCGATGCCGGCCACCACCGACGCGAGCTCCATGTGCCGGTTCGACACGTGCATCAGGATGAGGCCATTGGGCGCGACCTTGCTCAGGTAGAGCGCCATGGCCTCGCGCGTGACCAGGTGCACCGGAATGGCGTCGGACGTGAAAGCATCCACCACGATGACGTCGTAGCGGCCGTCCGGCGTGTCGGCGAGCGTAAGGCGGGCATCGCCGAGGACGATCTCGGCGTCGGGCTTGCAGGAGCTCAGGAAGGTGAACCGGCTCGTGTCCTTGGCGATGCGCACCACGGCGGGATCGATCTCGTAATAGGTGAGCGTGTCATCCGGCTCGGTGAGGCAAGCGGTGCTCCCAGTCCCCAGGCCGATCACGGCCGCATGGATGGGCCCGCCCTTGCGCTCGCGCGCCGCCTTGATGCCCTGCGCGATCGGCGAGGTGAAGTGGTAATAGGTCAAGGGCTCGGGCCGGCCGGTGACGGGCGTGCCGTCGGCATTGCGGATGCGTTGCGCCCCGTGCTCGGTCGTGCCGTGCTGCAACGTGCGGAACTGGCCGTCGCTGGTGTCGGTGATCTTGTGCACGCCGAAGAAGCTGCGCACCGAGCTGCGGATGCCGACATCGGGCTCGTACAGCCGCACCGCCACGAAGGCGAGCGCGATGATGGCGGCAAATTTCGGCGGCGCGCGCCAGAACAGGGCCGCGATGGCCAGCAGCACGCCGATGCCGATCTTGTACTTGGTCTCGTCCAGCGTATGGCCGACCACCAGGCCGCCGATCACCACGGCGAGCGCCACCGCCAGCACGGCGCCCCACAGGAGATTGTCCCACCGCCCCTGCCCGGCCGTGCCACCGGGCCGGCACAAGGCGGCGAGCACGATGAGCAGCGGATATTCCGCCACCCATGAGAACACGTGTGGCGCGATGAGGCCGGCCGCGATGCCGCCGATCATGCCGCCGGTCGACATCCACATATAGAACGCCGTGAGGTAACGCGCCGGCGGCCGCCGCCGCGCCAGCTCGCCATGGCACATCAGCACGATGACGAAGAACGCCACGATGTTCATCCCCATGGTGAGCAGGATGTTGTCGAGGCCGCCGAACACATAGGTCGCCACCAGCACGATGACGAAGGCCGGCGCAATGAACACGATCGAGCCGTGTGGGATGATCGGCTTGCGCTGGAACACGATGACGAAGGTGGCGAGATAGAGCGCGAGCGGGATCACCCACAGCAGCGGCGACGCCGCGATGTCGGTCGACAGATGCGCCGTCACGGCGATCAGAAGCCCGGCCGGCACGGCCGCCAAGCCGACCCAGGCGGCGACGTCGCGCCAGGTGGGTGGCGGCGCCTCGGCGGCGCCCGCCTCGGTGCCCTCGGGCAAGGCATTGCGCGAGCGCAAGAGCAGCACGCCGCTGCCGGCGATCAGCGCGATCAGCACATAGAAGCCGACGGACCAGCCCTGCGTCTGCTCGCCCAGCCGCGTGAACGGCTCCACCACCAGCGGATAGGAGATCAGCGCGAGGAAGCTGCCGACATTGCTGGCGGCATAGAGGAAGTAAGGGTCGCTGGCCGCCGGGTGGCCGGTGCGGGCGAACCACGCCTGCAGCAACGGCCCATTGCCCGACAGCGCGAAGAACGGCAGGCCAATCGAAACCGCGAACAGGCCTAAGAGCCACAGCGTCTCGCCGCGCACCGGCGGCCTTCCCCACCCGCTGGCGATCGCCAGCGGCAACGTGAGGGCCGCCACGATGAGCACCGCCACATGGACGAACACGGACATCCGGCCCGGCAGGAAGCGCGTCAGGCCGTGCGCATAGGCGTAGCCGGCGAGCAGCACGGCCTGGAAGAACACCATGGCCACCGACCACACCGACGGCGAGCCGCCGAGCCGCGGCAGCACCATTTTGGTGAACAGCGGCTGCACCGCGAACAGCAGGGCAGCCGAGAGAAAAATCGCCGCCGTGTAGATCGCCAGCACGACATTCGGCGAGGTTCGCCTGGCTCCCGGCGCTCCGTTTTTCTCGGCGGCCATCCAGTCCTCGTCGCGGGAAAGCAGGTACGCGAAGCGCGCCCGCGCGGCGCGCGCAACGGTCTTAGGCTCATGGTGCGGCCAAGTCGAGACTTGGCGTCACGTCCCAGCACACACCCGGACTATTGTGGCGGGCTTATGCAAGTGACGCACAGTTTCCTCGGCTGTCATCCCGGGCGGCGGACCGGCAGTCTTCACGGTTGCGTGACGCCCAAGACTCCCGCCACGAAACTTTCGCCCGAGCGCTGCTAGACTGGCGCATCACATAAGGGAGTATCGCCATGAGCAAGGTCACGCGCCGCACGCTCCTCGCCGGTTCCGGCCTCGCCACTGCCGCTGCCGCATGGCCCGGCGCCACCACGCCGGCCGCCGCCACTGCGCCGACGGCTGGTCAGCAGCTTCCCGGCGTCTATCGCTACAAGATCGGCAGCTACGAGCTCACCGCCCTGCACGACGGCACGTGGTACCGGCCGATCGACGACAAGTTCGTCAGGAACGCCGCCTGGCCCGACGTGCAAAAGGCCCTCGCCGACAATTTTCTGCCCACCGACAAGCTGCCGGTTCCGTTCACGGCGCTCCTGGTCAACACCGGCGCCAAGCTCGTGCTCATCGACACCGGCACCGCCGGCCAGCTCGCCCCCACGGCACCCGGCATCGGGCCGAGCCTGGCGGCCGCCGGCATCGATCCCAGGGCGATCGACATCATCCTGATCTCCCACTTCCATCCTGACCACATCAACGGCATCAAGACCAAGGAAGGCCAGCCCGTGTTCCCCAACGCCGAGATCAATGTCCCGGCGCCCGAGTGGGCCTTCTGGATGGACGATGCGCAGCTGAGCAAGGCGCCGGAGGCGGCGCGGCCGGGCTTCCTCAACGTGCGCCGCATCTTCAACGACATCGCCAAGGACATAAAACGCTTCGAGCCGGGTGGCGAAGTGGCGCCGGGCATCACGTCGATCGCGGCGCATGGTCACACGCCCGGCCACACCGCCTTCGCGGTCGCCTCCGGCAATCAGTCCACGCTGGTGCTGGGCGACACAACGAATCATCCGTGGCTGTTCGCGCGCAATCCCGACTGGCAGGCGATCTTCGACGTGGACGGCGCCATGGCGGCCGACACGCGCAAAAAACTGCTCGACCGCGCCGCCGCCGACAAAATGCTGGTCCAGGGCTATCACTTCCCGTTCCCAGCCTCGGGCTACATCACCCGGCGCGGCAGCGGCTACGACGTGGTTCCGGTGATGTGGCAGCCGGCGCTGTGATTGTTGCGCCGTAGGGGCGCCCCTAGGCGCCTGGGGCAACCACAAGGGTTGCCCCTACGTCGCGCGGCCGCGCGCTCACATCTTCGACAGCTTCGTCACGTCGACCGCTTGCGCGTAGCTCAGCTTGGCGGCGGCGTCGGCCGAGCCCGACACCACCACCATGTACTTATTGGCGATGACCATGTTCACGTCGCCGTCGGCATTCTGGATCGCACGCTGATTGCCGACGCGCACGATCTTGCCCATGGCGCCGGCGATCTGCGGGTTGGCGAGCAGCGTGGCGAACTGGGTGACCATCGCGGAATCGCCGGTGATCTGCACGTCGACGGTGTCGCCCTTGGCATTGGTATAGGTGCGGCTCGCCGTCGAAGCGCCGAACCCGACCACGCCGACCGAGCTGGTCTGTGCCTTCTCGGCCGTCCAGCCATTGAGCGGCGCCGGCAGCAGCGCGGCGAACGCCTCGGCGTTCTTTTGCCCGATCAACTGCGAGGCGAGGTCGAGCGACTGCTTGGCATTCGCCAAGTCGCCCGACTGATAGGCTTTGCGCGCCTGCTCGATGGCGTCGAGCACGTCGTCGGCGGCCCATGCCGGTGGCAGGCAGAGCGCGGCAAGCAGCAGCGCCGTGAGAATGCGGGTCATCTCGGGGTCCATTTCGGTCGATTCGGGTCACGGAATGTAGCGCGGCTGGCCCGCTGCAGCGACCGCCATCGGCACGGCCGGGCGCCGCCGGTTCCTCCTCATCGATTGGCGAGACGGACCCCGCCAAAAATGCCGAAGCCCGGACGCAGGAAGCCATTCGGATCCTGGTAGCGCTCGTCGAACAGGTTATCGATCCTGGCGAAGGCCGTGACCTGCTCGTTGACCACGTAGTTCGCCGCCACGTTGACCACCACGAATCCCGGCTGGGTGACCCGTTCGAAGGTGGCACGATCGATGTCTGCCCATTCGCCGACAAAGAGCGCGGTGGTCGTCACGGTCAGGCGTTCGATCGGCGTCCAGATCGCGGACACGCTGACCTTGTTGCGCGGCCGGCGCAGAAGCTGCTCGTTGGTGCTGGCATCGATTGCATTGGTATAGGTGTAGTCGGTACGCAGCCTCAGCTGTTCGTTCACGATGAAGGAAGCGAAAGCCTCCACGCCTTCGGTGGTGGCCTTATCGACGTTTATCAGCGTGCTGCGCAGGCGTGCCGGGTCGAAGAAGGTGTTGATGAGGTTGGTGAGGTCGTTGTGGAAATAGGTCGCTCCGAAGCGGACGCGATCGTTGAACAGCGGTTGCTCGAAGCCGGCATCATATCCTGTGCTTTCTTCCGGCTTGAGGTTCGGATTGGCGAAGAAGTTGAACTCGGGAAAGTCGACGAACAGCTGAGTCAAGGTCGGCGCCTTGAATCCTGTCCCAACGCTCGCCTTGAGCTTGGTCTCGGACACCGGAATGATGGCGGCAGGCGCGACGCGGAAGGTCGCGTGGCTGCCGAAGCTGTCATTGTCGTCGACCCGGCCGTTGGCAACCAGGAACAGGCGGCCGTGATAGTCGGCCTGCATTTCGGCATAGGCCGCCTTGTAGGCATTGTCGGCCCTGACCTTGATCGTCTCCAGCCTCTCGGTCTCCTGTTCGGCTCCGCCGACCAATATCAGCCCCGGGACGGGATACGCGACGCCGCGATAGTCGACCCTTGTTCGGTCGCCCTGATTGACATCGGGGAGCGCCGGATCCGGCGCCTTGTTGCGATTCCAATGGTTCGTATAGTTCAAGCCGAAATAGTTCTTGAGCCGATCGTCAAACAGCGACACCACGGCCTCCCCGCGCGTGAAGAACTGATGCACCAGTTGGGTGCTCTGTAGCGCGGCGGGGACGTTCTTGAAGGTCTCCGGGTCGAATTCGTCGCCGGTAAATTTCAGTTTAGCGTCGGTGTATCGCCCCACGTAGTTGAGGGCGAGGTTTTCGCTGACATCGGCCCCCAGCTTGGTTGAATAGGTCCAGTTGTCGTACCAATTGTCGATGGCGCGGCGCCCCGGCGGAAGCAGCTCCGGCGGCGTCACCGGCGTGTCGGTCGACTGGAAGTGGGCGACATTGAACGCGTAATTGAAGCGCGACTGCGATCCGCTGAGGCTGGCCGTCTGGTTGAACGTGCCGAACGAGCCGCCTTCCACCATGCCGGTGACCCTAGGCGGACCTTCTCCCTTCTTGGTGATGATGGAGATCACGCCGCCCATCGCGTCGGCGCCGTAGAGGCCGCTTTGCGGTCCGCGCAGCACCTCGATGCGCTCGATGTCGGCGGTCAGCAGCTGTCCGAGGTCGAACGAACGGTTGGCATTGCTCGGATCGCTGACGTCGATGCCGTCGATCAGCACCTTGACCTGGTTCGAATTGGTGCCGCGGATGAAGACCGACGTTTGTCCGCCCGGGCCGCCGGCTTGCACAACGTTGAGGCCGGGCACGTCGCGGATTGCATCCGGCACGGTACGGCGTTGCTCGCGCTCGATCTGCTCGGCGGTAATGATGGTCACCGAGCTCGCCACTTGGGCGATCGGGGTGGGAACGCCGGTGGCACTCACCACGATGGTCGGAAGCAAGATCGTCGGAGACGCCGATTGTTGCGCGACCGCGTGCGTGCACCACGGCGGTATCAACAGGGACGTGAGGATCGTCGAAACGACGAGCGGCGATCGGCGCGCGCCGCATCGCCCTGAAGCAATGAGGGAGGGAGTCATGGTACGAGACCTCGGGCGTGACGTCAGTGGCACGTCACCGCGAACGAAGTCTCCCCAGCGGTCCGAACGGAACTGCTGGTTCGGCTACTGCCGGCGCACCCCGACCGACATGCTCGCGCGTGACCACGGCTGACGGCAGGTCTCCTGGCTCGCGGGTCGCTACCTTCCATCGCCTTCCCGGGACCCGAGTTCCCAGTGACGTTTTGACGGAAGACTCGCCGCTTACAGTTGCGGGGGCAGCCGCGGCTTTGGGCGGTCGCCCCTCACCGCGTTCCCTTTTGATCCCCGAAGGGAACCGTCCCGTCGACGCTAAGAACGGCGGGAGGAGCCTGTCAATATGGCGACGGCTGCAGACGCAGAGGGTCCGGCAAAAGATTTCTCGTGTTGCGGCCCCGACACACAGGACACCTGCCGCTGCCACCGCGCACATTCGCCGAGAAGCGCTTCTTAGCCTGAATTGCGAACGGCTTCACGGGCATCGCCACCTGCGGCCGGAGCCGCACTCGTGGCGTCGGACATGCGGGATGGTTCCACGCGGCGAAACGCACCTGACGGCCCTTTCCAGTCGAACAAGGCCGGGTGCAGCAAATGGGCAAGAAGCTCGCTTCCTTCAACGAGTCGCGGCCCCGGGCGGGCAAAATACGAATTTGCATCCACCGCATAGACCCGATTGTTCCGCACGGCCGGAAGATCGGACCAACCCGGATATGCGAACAGCTGTTGTGCTTCGCTCGCTGATTTTTCGAGACCGCAGCCGCACGGCATGATGATCAGGACTTCAGGTTTCCACTCCAGGACTTGCTTCCATGGAATCCGTATGGAGTCGCTTCCCATGCGGCCAAGCTCGTCCCTCCCACCGGCAATCTGGACCATTTCCGGCACCCAGTGGCCGCTGCAATAAACCGGGTCCAGCCACTCCATGCAGAACACCCGGGGCCGCTCGGATATCCCGCGCGTTGCCGCGGCAATGCGCTCCAGCCTCGCGCGGCTCGCAGCGATCAATTCCTCGGCCCGTTGTGAGCGGCCCGTTGCCTCGCCCAGTTCGCGCAAATTGTCGAATATCTGCTCGAGGCGTTGCGGTGTGAGAAAGAGAACCTGCGGCTTGCCGGGAAGCGCGTGCAACAACTGAGCCACTTCATTGCCGGAAGGTGCGCAGACCTGACAGAGGTCCTGGGTCAGGATCAGGTCGGGCGCAATGCTCCGCATCAGACCCTCGTCCACCTGATAGAGGCTCAAGCCCTTCCGCAGCCGCTCGGCAACCGCCGCGTCGATCTCGCGCTGGCTCATGCGCTCGATCGGCAGGACGCTGCGGACGACAATCGGCTTGTCGCTGGTCTCGGACGGATAATCACACTCGTGGCTGACGCCCAGCAATTGGTCACCCAATCCGAGCGCACACGCCATCTCGGTGGCCGAAGGCAGGAATGAAACGATGCGTCGAGCGACCGGCATCGCGCTCTCGTGGAAGGTCGGTATTTGCAGCATAGTTCGCCGGCCAGGTTCTTGGAAGTACCGCCGATCGATGCGCGCCGTGCCCACGCGTCAAAAAGCGCGAAGCGTCGCGCCTTGCGTTTGTCACCAGGCCGTACGCGTTTGCTCATCCGACCGCAGAAAAGCCCAAGGGCCGGCCTGGCGGCCGGCCCCGCCGTCGACCCGGGTACAGAGCACGACGTACGCCGGCCGGGTCTTGAGAGCTTTTGCGTCAGGCCGCCGGCTTGCCGGCCTTCGGCTGCTGGGTGACCGGCCGCTTGACGGTCTTGGCATGCGTCACGTGATGGCGCCGCACCTTGGCATAGGCCACCTTGCCGTTGCGCACGATCTTCATGTAGCGCACCCCATGGCGCACGACGTGGCGCGCATGCTTGCGGTGCTTCTTGATGGTTTTTGCGCTCGGCTTGACGGTCTTGGCCGTCTCGGTGGCCGGAGCCGCGGTCGCGCTGGCGACGAGCATCGGGGCCGTCAACATCGTGGCGGCAATCAACGCGGCGGCAACTTTCCTCAACATCTGAGCTGTCCTCTCTGGTTTCCGATCCTATTGATCGTGCCAGGAGTGTGCCGCATGGCGGCTGAACTTGCCCTGAAGCCGCGGCGTGGCCCGCGTTCAGGTAGGTGAAGCGTCGATGACGGGCGTCACGGCTTTGTGTTCAGACTCGCGCCGCCGGCATGGTGAAACCATGGTATTTTGGCGCCGCTGCCAATCGCCGGGAATGCCCGTGCGGCTTGCGGGGATCTTGGCGGTCGAGGGATGGAGGCGCCGCGTTGGCGCAGGTGGCGCCGAGAGTGGCGCATGCAAGGGAGGCGAAGCATGACTCGTTACGCCAAGCGTCTGGGCCTCATCGGCACCGCGGCGCTGTTCGCATTCGCCGTCTCGGCGGTACCGCTGTTGGCGGCCGAGGACAGCGGTTCGCGCTTTCCACCTCCGAGCGATCAAAGCAGCCAGAAGGGCAAGACCCAGAAGAGCCAGAAAAAGAAGAAGGAGCACAAGTCCGAACAGGAGCTGCGCGAAGGCTATCAGCATGCGCGCGCGCTGATCATGGGCGGCGAGTACGAGGCCGGCATCGCCGCCATGCATGCGCTCGGCCACGACGACAATCCGGAGATTGCCAACTTCATCGGCTACGCCAGCCGCAAGCTCGGCCGCTACGAAGACTCAAAATACTGGTACGAGAAGGCGCTCGCGGCCGATCCCAATCACGTCCGCACCTGGTCCTACTATGGCATGTGGCATGCCGAGCAGGGCAACATGCTCATGGCCAAGGATTACCTGGAAAAGGTGCGGCTGATCTGCGGCAACACCACCTGCGAGGAATACGTCAAGCTCAAGGGCGTGATCGAAGGCACGATGACGTACTAGGCGGCTTCGCAGTATCCGATCCTTTCGTCCGTAGGGGCAGCCTTGTGGCTGCCCCTTGGCACATGCGCGCCCAGACGGCTGTTCCCTGCGGAACAGCATGGCCAGTCGACTTGGCCTAATCTTCAATTCATCGCGAGGCTGCCGCCGCAACGGTATCGCGCTTGCACGCACATGGCGTCGCCGCCACTGTGCGCGCGGTGGGGCGGAGGCGCTGACCGGCTTGGCGCGATAGAGGCACGCTATGAACCACCACCACGTCTGCCGCCCGAGTCTCGTTGCCGCCGCCGCGCTGCTGGCCGCCAGCCTTGCGGTCGGTCCGGCCCTGGCCGCATCCGACACCGGCCGGGAACGTTTCCCGCCCGACTCGGCCCCCTACCCGACCGATCAGAAGCAACAGCAGCAGAAGGGCGTGCAGAAGAAGAAGAAGGAGCAGAAGTCGCAGCAGGAGCTGCGCGAGCTTTACAATCACGCCCGCGCGCTGATCCAGGACGGCCAGTACGAAGCCGGCATCGCTGCCATGCGGGCGCTCGACCACGACGATAACCCGGAAGTCGCCAACTTCATCGGCTATGCCAGCCGCAAGCTCGGGCGCTACGAGGACTCCAAATTCTGGTACGAGCGGGCGCTCGCCGCCGACCCGAATCACGTGCGCACCTGGTCGTATTACGGCATGTGGCACGCCGAGCAGGGCAATCTGCTCATGGCCAAGGATTTTTTGGAAAAGGTCCGGCTGATCTGCGGCAACACCACGTGCGAGGAGTACATCCAGCTCAAGGGCGTGATCGACGGCACCCGGACGTATTGAGCCGTCGCCTGCGTCCAATCACCGGATGCGTCGTCGCGTAGGGGCGCCCCTTGTGGGCGCCCACGTGCAGGGGGGCAACCACAAGGGTTGCCCCTACGCCGTCTCACCTTTGGCCGCCGCCTCGGTTTCCGCCAGCATCCAGCCGAGATAGGCCTGGTCGACGCTTTCCAGCGGCATCACCACGATCGCCGGCGTGGTGTAGGAGTGCATCTCCTTCACCGCCTGGCGCACGCTCTCGGCCAGCGAGGCGCGGGTCTTGATGATCATGACCACCTCCTCGCCGCGCTCCAGCGCGCCTTCCCACCAGTAGTGCGAGATCATGCCGGGAAGGATGTTCACGCAGGCGGCGAGCCGCCGCTCGACCATGGCGCGCCCGGCCTCCTCCGCCTCGACAACGGAAGGCCAAGTCGTATAGACGAACACCGCGCGCTCCATTCCGTTCATCCTTTCGGCCGGCCGGGCGCCCGGCCGGCGTTGCGCCCATGAGCCCTTCCGACCGCCGCTATGAGCGCATCGCCTTCGTGGCGAGCCCGATCCGCGAGGCGCAGGCCGCGCTCGATCGGCTCGTCCGCCAATATGGCAATGCCGGTCCCGATACGGCGGACGTGATCGTGGCGCTCGGCGGCGACGGGCTGATGCTGCAGACCCTGCACCGGTTCATGCATTCCGGCAAGCCGATCTACGGAATGCATCGCGGCACCGTCGGGTTCCTGATGAACGATTTTTCCACCGAGAGCCTGCACGAGCGCTTGCGCGCCGCCGAGGTGACGGTGATCCACCCGCTGCTGATGTGCACGCGCGACGGGGCGGACCGCGTGCACGAGCACCACGCCATCAATGAGGTCTCGCTGTTCCGGCAGATCCACCAGGCCGCCCGGCTGCGCATCCTGATCGACGGCAAGGAGCGCCTTGCCGAGCTCGTGGCCGATGGCGTGCTGGTGGCGACGCCCGCCGGTTCCACGGCCTACAACCTGTCGGCCCAGGGGCCGATCATCCCCATCCATGCGCCCCTGCTGGCGCTGACGCCGATCAGCCCGTTCCGGCCGCGGCGCTGGCGCGGCGCGCTCCTGCCCGACAAGGCGCGCGTCACCGTCGAGGTGCTGGAAGCGGAAAAGCGCCCGGTCGCGGCGGTGGCCGACCACGACGAGGTGCGCGACGTGCGCGTGGTCGAGGTGATGATGGACCGCAAGATATCCATGCACATGTTGTTCGATCCCGGCCACAGCCTGGACGAACGCATCCTGCGCGAGCAGTTCGGGTACTGATCGGGTTGCCACGCAATTGCGGCGCCCGGCTGGTCGCCGGACGCTGCTGCTCGTCAGCAGGCGTCGCCTAATTCTGCGCGACGATTTTCTCCAACACCTCCTGCTTGGCGGTCGAGCCGTGGCCGCCGGCGAAGGTGGCGTCCTTGATGCCGATCTTCTTCACGGCTTCATCCACGGCGAGTACACCGGGCGTGCGCGAGGCATCGCGCCCGGGCGACCAGATGTCGGTCACCCACACGATATTCTCCTTCACCACATGGCCGATGATCATGCCGTCGGAATGCGGGTTCGGGATGTTGTACAGGTTGACCTCGGTGGTGTCGTCTTTGAGCGTCATTTTGTCGGCCACGCCCATGATCGTGAACGGGACCTTCCGGCGCGCCAGCATGTCGGGCGCGATCGTGTGTGGCGCCGTGGCGACCTGCAGGAAATAGGTCTTGACCTGCTCCGGCACGATCACGGTCGCGCCCTCGGCCATATAGGCGCGCATCCCTCCGGTGTGATCCATGTGATGGTGGGTCAGCACAAGATACTTGATGGGCTTGCCCGGATACTTGGCCTTGGCGGCATCGATGACCCAGCGCGACTGCACGTCGCTGACCGGCGCGTCGAACACCAGGATGCCGTCCTTCATGTCCACGATCAGGTTGTTGGCCGAGCCGCCGACCACCTGCTGCACGTTGGGCGCCAGCTCGGAGAGTTTCAGGCTGCCGCCGGCCGGGGCCACGACCTGGTCGCTGTCGAGGAAGCGGCCCAAAAACATGCGCCGCAGCACCCATTGGTAAGGCGCGTCTGAGGCTGCCGTCTTGGCCTTGGCCTTCACGTCGTCGCTGACCGCAAACGTGTCGGGCGCAATGGTCGGGTTCGGCGTCACCTCCTTGTAGACGAGGCGCTGCACCTCCATGCCGTTGATTTGGAACGACAGCGTGTGGGCGAGCTTGAGCCCGTCCACATCGCGCCAGTCGGACAGGATCATGTCGTAATTGGAGTCGCCGTAGATGTGGTCGTCGTCGCGCGTGCGCACCGCGGCCGGCAGTTTTGTGGTGCGGTCGAACAGGATGATGTAGCGCGTGCCGCCGTTGTTATACGCCACCGCCGGCAGCGACTGGTCGCCGAGCTTCTGCTCCTCGATTGCCGAGACCTGCTGCGGATTCTCCAGGACGCGCAGCAGCAGCCCGGGAGTCTGCCGCCCGAGCTCGCGCAAATGCGACGCCAGCCGGATGCCCGACATGGGCTGGCTGCCCTTCTCGTCGGTGACCACGCCGTAGGTCGGCGTGATGATCTCGCTGTATTTGATCCGCTCGACGGCCGGATATTTCTTGTCGCGATCCCAGTCGATGCGCACGGTCCGGCTGGTTCCGTCGGCGGTCAGCGTGAAGGTCGAGTCGCCGATGAAGCGCGCCTCGCCGCCCGCCTTGAACGACTGCCCGGGTTCCCAATGCTTGGCCTCGCCCCTGATGACGGCGGCCTTGAAGGCGCGCAGCTTCTCGGCCCCGCCCTGCGCGGCGACCGCCTGGCTGACGAGCTCGTTCGGGCTTTGCGCCTGCGCCGGCGCGTGGCTCACGCCGATGAGCAGGCCTGCGCAGAGCATAAGAGCATATTTCATGTTGTCTCCTCCCTCCATGATTGCGACGCACCGCAGGTGAGATGAACACGCAGTGCGAAAACCTGGACCACGTCTGGCCCCCCGGCTTAAGCTTCGGCCATTGCGGCCTGCGGATTTTATCTGAAAACACCGCGCCCGTCTCCGCCATCCGTGGCGGGCGGTTTTTTATGCAGGCGCCCGCAGCTGGGAGGGACCTATGAGTCGCACCGACACCCAACGGAATGCCTTGCGCCGCGCGGTTCGATCGATCGGAGGCGCACTTCTGGCCTGGACGTCGGCGCTGGCGGGAGCCAGCTCTGGCGTGGCGGACGAGCCCCTGGTGATCGCGAAATCCGGATACCTGTTTGCCGGAGGCCGGATCGATCATTCGGTGCCGGGATCACCCATGGTCGGCCACATGTATGCGGAATTTCAGATCCCGAAAAAGCTGCTCTCCCCCTACCCGATCGTGATGATTCATGGCGGTAGCCAGACTGGGACGAATTTCACCGGCACGCCGGACGGACGCGAGGGCTGGGCGCAATATTTTCTGCGCCGCGGCTACGCGGTCTATGTGGTCGACCAGGTGGCGCGCGGACGTTCCGCCCATTGGGGGCAGCCGCTCGGGGCTACGACGACGCCAAATCTGCCGCGCGTGGAGCAGCGCTTCGTCGCGCCGGAGCGGTTCAATTTGTGGCCTCAGGCCCATCTGCACACGCAATTCCCCGGCACCGGCAAGCCGGGCGATCCCGCGTTCGATGCCTTCTATGCCACCCAGGTTCCTTCGCTGGCCGATTTCGCCAAGCAGCAGGAGCTCAACCGCGATGCCGCCGTCGCGCTGCTCGACAAGATCGGCCCGGTGATTCTGCTGACGCATTCGCAATCCGGGGCCTTCAGCTGGCCGATCGCCGACCAGCGGCCGCACCTGGTGAAGGCCATGGT
>Ga0111538_10007396_pt1 | contig 14810 bp, 15 predicted proteins | sample SoiMethybrSBSTD1_FD_79669 | JGI IMG/M metagenome (GOLD analysis project Ga0111538, IMG submission 79669) | Bulk soil microbial communities from a Populus tree surrounding site in Tennessee, USA - Soil MetaG P. TD hybrid SBSTD1 (version 2)... | ecosystem: Environmental > Terrestrial > Soil >... | reverse complement strand
AACGCAGTCGTTGGTTCTAACAGGGTGCCAAGGGCTGTTTCCCGATTCCAGCCGGCTACAATAATTTCTTTTCATGGGGAGATTTTAACACGGGTTTTTTGGGAAATTGGGGAAGGTGTCGGAGGAATGTGACAGGAGTGGACAGGAAGTGACTTGAAGTGACAGGAGAGGACATTTTTTCTGCAAAAAAGTGCTTGACCGGTTTCAGGAAAACTCCAAGGGCCAAGGGCCAAATTCCAGAGAAGGAGCAAAAGCGAGGCTTGCACGACACAGAACGAGGCCGGACTCTAATCATCGATGCGGCACTCTGACGGTCGAGCGACATTCCAGGCGTACAATTCAAGATGCTGTGCTTCCCAAGGACCGCTGTTTGGAAAGTTTTTTGGGGCGATTTTGCTTGGACTTGCTCTGGCTGGGGTTGGGAGGGCTCATGCCGCGGGCGTGACGATTATTACGCATGGTTTGAACGGCGACATCGATGGGTGGGTGTCGTCGATGACAGAGCGGCTGATGAATTATCGTCCGTTTCCGGGGACGAATGCGACGCGCTACGAGTTGTATTTCATTCCGGGAGGCGCGGACTATGTGCTAACGTGGAGACGGGTTGCAGGAGGGGCGCCGACGACGACGGATTCCGGTGAAATTTTCATCGCGTTGGATTGGCGACAACTGGCGAGCAATGACTACAGCACTTACGATGTGGCGGCGAGAGTTGCGCCCGCGCTTCTGCAAACGAATTTTATCTCGGAACTGAACGGCCACGCTCTGGCGGAATTGCCCATGCACCTGGCGGGGCACAGTCGCGGCGGATCGCTCGCGTGCGAATTGAGCCGCCTGCTGGGGATGAACGGCGTGTGGATTGACCACCTTACCACGCTCGATCCGCATCCGCTGAATAACGATGGCTTCTTCGACTTTCCTTATACGGTGGTGGACGCGCCGGCACGGACGTACGAGAACGTGCTCTTTCATGACAACTATTTTCAGGATCTGAATGTAATCGCGTACGGAGAACCGGTTTTTGGCGCGTACATCCGGCAACTTACAAGTTTGGATGGCGGCTACGGAGGGTTTACGGCGTCGCACAGTGATGTGCACCTGTGGTATCACGGGACGATCGATTTGCGCACGCCAGCCAGCGACACCGAAGCGAGCATTACGAGCGCAGAACGGCAGAGTTGGTGGACGACGTATGAATCGCGGGGAGTTGCGGCCGGATTTTATTACAGTCTGATTGGTAGCGGGGATCGACTGCTGACGAACCGTCCCGCGGGAACGGGAACGGCTCGCATTCGCGACGGATTCAATCAGGTCTGGGATTTCGGCGGCGGGGTGTCGAGCAACCGCACATTGCTTCCGAGTAACAACGGAGGGTGGCCCAATCCGATCCGATTCAACGTTTCAGGAACGAATCTTTTCGCATTCGGACAGACCAACTTTGCCAGATTGTATTATCAGTGGGGCCAGCCAGCAGTTAGCAATGCGACGTTGAGTCTTCACCTCGATAGTGATTTCAACCCGTACAATGGCAACGAGCAGTTGGTGCTGAACGCGTCCGTGCCAGGAACGGGGGTGGACGGCGCGAATAGCGGGACGGCGCGGTTTGTACTGAATGGAACGAATGCGACTCCGGGCGTTCACGCGCTCTACGCAAAAATTTCGGGTGGCGGGCGTGAGCGCTACCTCTACGCGCCGGAAGTTTTGACGGTGTTTTCGAGTTTTGAGCCGCCGAGACTTGCAGTCACGGAGAGCACCAACGACCAGGCGCGGGTAGAGGTTCATGGGCTTGGCGGGCAGCGGGTGGCAATCCAGGAAACGATTGATTTTGAGACGTGGCAGCCGATGGCAACGAATTGGTTAAGCACGAATGTTTGGACCTTGTTGCGGCCGCTCGCGAACGGGCAGCGCTTCTACCGCGCTGTGTTGCAGTAACACGTTGTCTGCGCCGTTTAAGCTTCGAGCCATCGCTGGCGGGGCGGCTCACGATCGCGCTGAATCTTCACTTTCCAACCCGGCTCACGGCCGTAGTTTTTGCAGGTCAGTCAGCCTGGCTTCCAGGCTGGGAACATGCGCATAAGAATCTTCTGGATGGCAAGAGCATCGTTCTGCTCGCGAATGCCGCAGACCTCCAGTCCGTAGAGATCGTGGAGACAATCCACCGCGGAGTAATGGCTCAACCACATGTACCCGTGGTCTTGAAGTTTAGCGATTGCGTCCGAGCGGAATTCGAAGAGCTCCGGGGAAAAACGGAAAGCGTCGCTCGGATTTGCGGCCGCGTCCGACGGACAAGCTGTGGCAGAATCTCCGACTGTCCCGTGATATTCCGTTTCCGCGGTTCGCTCGGGTTGGCGGGCACGGGCTCGGCATATGTCAACGGCCCACTTAAAACAGAGCAGAAGGGTGGGTATTGCGACCAAGAGGATTGCGAGACGAAGTGCTATTTGGGCCGTCTCGGACATAGTTTTGGACAATATCCTACCCGCCGGGAAAAAGGCAAATCGCGTCCGGAGGTGGCGACGAATGAACACTTTAGGTCGTGTGCCCGTATTAGCTCGCGGGGACCAGGGTTTCAGGGTAATCTATGGGCAATCCGCGGGCATGAAGATTTTCCAGAGATTTGGGCAGTTCCGGGAGTTGTTGCACGAGACGGCGCCGTCGCAAGCGGAGATGTCGTTTCGGCTGCAATCGGTGGAGCGGGACATTATTCTGCCGGTGAAGGCGGTGGTGATCGGGGTGTTGCTCTACCATTTCTATTATACGAAGTGGTTCGAGGATTCGGCGATTCCATGGTCGGTGGCGCAGTACACAGTGGAGCGGTTTTTTCTGATTTACCTGGCGCTGAACGCGGTAGTGGCGACGATCCTGATTTTCTCGCACAAGATCGGTTCGGTGTTCGTGCAGCGGTTGATTTTCGTTTCGAATTTCGTGGACGGATTGTTCGTGGCGGCACTGACGTTTGTGACCGGTGGGTTCGACAGCATTCTGTATTGGTTATTCCTTGGGTTGATCATTCGCAATGCGGTGAGTTGTCCGCTGGCCGTGCCGCAGATCCTTTTGAATGTGTCGCTGAGCCTGTCCTATTTGATTGCCGGCGTCCTTGACCTCATCTTAAAAGCGCAGATGTTGGATTTTGAGGAAGGCCCAGTCACGACGCCGGAGAATCCCGCAGAGCCATTTATCCTGCGGTTGATCGTGCTGGTTCTGATGTCGATGTGTTGCTATGGGGTGCAAGTGCTGTTCGAGCGGCACCGGCAGGCGGAGGAGGAAGCGCGGGAATTTTCGGGACGGCAGCAGCAGTTGCGCTCGGCGGGAAGGCTGGCAGCGCAGATCGCGCACCAGATCAAAAATCCGCTGGCAATCATCAATAACGCGGCCTTTTCGTTGGAGAAATCGATGCGTGACGGCAAGAGCAACGGGTTGCAGCAACTGCAAATCATTCGAGAAGAGGTGCAACGGTCGGACAGCATTATTACGAAGCTGATGGGGTATGCGCAATTGGCGGAGGGGAAAGTGGAGCGGCTGCAAGTCACGGAGGAGATCGAGCGGGCGGTGAAGCAGGTGTTTCCGCCGGGGGTGGAGCATGGCGCGCTTGTGGAGGTGGATTGCTCGCTGCACCTGCCGCCGTTGTTGATGCAACGAAATCACCTGAATGAGATTCTGGTCAATATCCTGCAGAATTCGCGGGAGGCAAAAGGAAATGGGCACATTCGAGTGGCGGCCCGGCCGGGCGTGGACAACACGGTGGTGGTGACGATCGAGGATGAGGGCCCCGGGATTCCGAGCGGGAATCTGGAGAAGATTTTTCAGCCCTATTTTTCGACGAAGGAGAAAGGGACGGGGCTGGGCCTGGCGATTGCGAAGCACAATGCGGACATCTATAGCGGGTCGATCCGGGCGGAATCTGAGCTTGGAAAAGGGACGCGTTTCATCATACATTTACCGACCAGAACCTTTATGAAACTGCAGTCATGAGTGTCGCGCTGCCTCCTGTGCTCATCGTCGATGATGAGAAGAACATGCGCGCGTCGCTGCAGACGGTGCTGAGCGACGAAGGCTACACGGCGAAAGCCGTGGAGAGCGCGGAGAAGGCGCTGGAGTTGCTCGAGCGCGAGAAGTTTTTGCTGCTGATTTCCGACGCGCATCTTGAGGGGATGAGCGGGTATGAATTGCTGGGACGGGCGCGGAAGAAATGGCCGGAGCTGCCGGTGTTGATGATCACCGCTTACGCGACACCGAAGCTGGCGGTGGAGGCGATCAAAGCGGGGGCGATCGATTACCTGGCGAAGCCGTTCGAGCCGGAGGAATTGCTGCACGCGGTGGGACGATGCGCGGAGCGGTTCCGGTTGCTGAAGGAGAACGCGTCGTTGCGGGCGCGCGCGACGGAAGCAGCGGACGTTTCACAGATCATCGGCGAGTCGCCGCGGATGCAGGAATTGAGGCGACTCATCCAAACGGTGGCGGCATCGAATGCGACGGTGCTGATTTTGGGCGAGAGCGGGACGGGCAAGGAACTGATCGCGGGTGCGCTGCACACTTTGAGCCCGCGGCGGGCGGCGAACTACGTGCGGATCAATTGCGCGGCGATTCCAGAAGCGCTGCTGGAAAGCGAATTGTTCGGACATGAGAAGGGCGCGTTCACGGGAGCGGTGAAGCAGAAATTGGGGCGCGTGGAGGAGGCGGACGGCGGGACGATTTTCCTCGACGAGATCGGGGACATGAGCCGCCCGTTGCAGGCGAAGCTGTTGCGCTTTTTGGAGGATGGAACTTTTTCGCGCGTGGGAGGGACGGAGGAGTTGCACGTGGATGTGCGATTGATCGCGGCGACGAACCGGGACATTGTGCAGGCGATCCGGGACAATCAGTTCCGGGAGGACCTGTTCCATCGGTTGAACGTGGTGCAGTTTCATCCGCCACCCCTGCGCGAACGCGGGGCGGATGTGTTGTTGCTGGCGGAGCATTTTCTGAAGATTTTTAGCGCGAGCATGAACAAGCCGATGCGGCGGATTGCGCCGGCAGCGGAGCAGAAGATGTTGTCGCATCACTGGCCGGGAAATGTGCGGGAGTTGCGCAACGTGGTGGAGCGAGCGGTGATTCTGGAAACGAGCGACGAGATCCAGTCCCGCAATCTGCCGGATTTTCACCTGGAAACCCGGCTGCGCAAAGGCGAGCTGCCGCTTGTGACAGCGGGGCAATCGATTGACGAGATTATGTCAAACTTTGAGAAGGAATTGATTATTCATACATTGGAGCAGCACCGGTATAATTTGACACGGACCGCTGAGCACCTGAAGATTAGCCGGCACGCGTTGAGGTACCGAATGCAGCGCTTGAATATCCATACTGAAACCGAGGGCGAGGACGAAACGACCCCAGCGAACGGCAAGGAGGCGACGGCATGCTGACACGCTTGATCCTTTTGGGGGCGCAAACGGTCTCGGACCTGGAGCAGCAACTGCCGCCGCAGAGGCCGAGCCTGCTTTTTGGGCTGAGGTTGCGGGACATTTTGCTGCTGCTGGCGCTGCTGGCGATCCTCGCGCTGGGATTGTATTTGTTCGCGTATCTCACGCGGCGCAAACATCGGCGGCAGTTGTCGCGTTCGGGGCGAGACATGTGGCGAAGCGAGCGGCAATGGCAGGGCGAAAGCCGCCCGTCTCGGGTGCGCATCCGCAAGAAGCGGCGGGAGCATCCTGATTTCCGCCCGCGCAACCCGACGTTGGAAGAAACCGGGGGGCTGCCGCCGGTGCGACCTGACGAACCCACGCAGCCGGCGACCTGAGCCCATGGAGGCCAGCCAGAGCATCACGCGCCGGAGCGCTTCGAATCTCGCGCTGGCGTTTGTTTTATTGCCGCGCGCCAAACGGCAGGGAATGTCCGCACTATACGCGTTTTGCCGCGAGGTGGATGACGTAGCGGACGACGAGTCGGCGCCAGTGGCCGAGCGCCGGCGGCGGCTGGCGGAGTGGCGCGCGGACGTGGGCCGAGCCTGCTCGGGCGAGAGGCCGCAAAAGGAAGTCAATCGGGAGTTGCAGCCTTACATCGTGAAGCATCGTCTGCCGCTCACGCTCTTCGAGGAGTTGATTCGGGGCGTGGAGATGGACCTGGAGGTGAAGCGCTATGCGGCGATGGAAGATCTCGAAGAATACTGCTACCGCGTGGCCTCGGTGGTTGGGCTGCTTTCGATCGAGATTTTTGGCTACGAGAATGCGCGGTGCCGCGATTACGCGCTGTATCTAGGCAAGGCGCTTCAGTTGACGAACATATTGCGTGACGTGCGCAATGATGCGGAGCGGGGCAGGATTTATCTGCCACTGGATCACTTGCAACGCTTCGGCGTGACGGAAGCCGAGATACTGCAGTCGCGTTACTCCGAGCGTTTCCGCCAACTCGCGGAGGCCGTGGCGGCGCGAGCGCGGCATTTCTATGAACGGGCGCGCGAGGCGCTGCCGGCGGAGGATCGGCGATCGATGGCAGCGGCGGAGCTGATGGGATCGGTCTATTGGCGGTTGTTGCGCAAACTGGAGTTTCAGCAGTTCGATGTCTTCGGCCCCAACCCGACGCGGTTGACGAGTACCCAAAAAATCTTACTGATCGCACGGACATGGTTTCGGATGCTGTCGGGAGCGGTGGTGCCGAATTATGGCACTCGTTGAAAGTGCGAGCGCGGCTCGCTCATCCGTTGGCGGCGCGTTGGGAATAGCGCGCCCTCTCTCACGCGCGACTCATCGGTTGATCATCAATGCCGACGATTTTGGGGCGTCACGTGAGGTGAACGCCGCGGTGATCCGCGCGCACGCGGAGGGCGTGTTGACGACCGCGAGTCTCATGGTGAATGAGGAGGGGTTTGAGGAGGCCGTGGAATTGGCGCGGAGTCACCCAGGACTGGGCGTCGGGTTGCACTTGTCGCTGGTGTGCGACCGTTCGGCGCTCACGCGCGATGAGATTCCAAATCTGGTCGATGCGCGGCAACGGTTCCCCGAGTGTCCCGTTTCGGCAGGGATGAGATTCTTCTTCGACCCGCGTTGCCGCAAACAAGTGGAGCGAGAGGTGGCCGCGCAGTTTGAAAAATTCCAAGCGACCGGGCTGACGCTGGACCATGTCAATGGGCACCTGCATTTTCACCTGCACCCGGTGGTGTTTTCGATCGTGATGAGGAACGCACAACGGTGGAACGTCCGACACGTGCGGGTGACGCGCGATCCGTTCTGGGTCAATGCGCGGCTGGCGAGCGGACGCTGGGGATACCGCATTTCGCACGCGACGATCTTCACCCTGCTTTCGTTGCGGGCGCGCCGCGCGCTGGCGCGAGCGCGCGTCAGGTGTACCGGCAGAGTGTATGGTTTGTTGCAGCACGGACGGGTTGACGAGTCGTTTGTGCTTGGGTTGCTGGAGCGGTTGCCCGCCGGTGATTCGGAGCTTTACTCGCATCCGTCGCTTACTCAGTTTAGGCACGAGCTCGATGCGTTGCTCAGCGGGAAGGTGAAAGCGACGATCGCGGCCCGCGGCATCGAACTGATTCGTTACCAGGACCTCTAGATGGCCAAGTTGATTGTCATCATGTTGATAGCCCTCGTGCTGGAAGCTATGGGGGTCGTCTATCTAAGCACTGGCTTGAAGCAGATCGGCGAGCCGAAAGGCGTCACTCTCAGCGAAGTGGGGCGTCTGGTGGGCCGCGGGATCACGAACCGAAATATTCTGCTGGGCGTGTTCATGGAAGCGATTTTTTTCGTGATGCTGCTGGTCATGCTGAAGCTGTGGGACGTGAGCCTCATCTGGCCGTTGACGTCGCTGGGGTTCGTGCTGACAACCCTGGCGGCAAAGTACGTCCGCCACGAAGAGGTCAACAGCATGCGCTGGGCGGGCGTGTTCCTGATCATGGCCGGCGCGATGCTGGTCGGGTACAGCGAGAAACTGAAGACGCTGCCGGCCGAGGGCGCGACGGCCGAAAAGATTAGCAAGGAATAACGCGGCTCAAGACGCTCGCGAGGTTGCGCGCCGCAAGTTGGGTCTGGCGCTGCAAACGGAGCATCGCAGGAATTTTGCTGGGCGACCCAAGCAAGGCCAGGATCAACCGCGCATAACTCAACTGCTGTTCGGCCGTCATGAAGACGTTGAAGTCGAGCGGCAGATTTTCGTGCGCCGCGTCGGAAATCACGCGAATGGTCGCGCTGGGAATTTCGTGGGCGCGGCAAATCGCGCGAATGATTTGTGATTCCATCTCGACCGCGTCCGCGCCCGTGGCTTCCCACAAGCGACGTTTTTCCTGGACGGTGATGGCGACGCGATCGTGGCAGTGAAATTTCACGGGGCACGCGCCGGCGCTGAGCAGCGGGCCGGTGAGCCCGGCGTCTTCATCGGCAGAAAAGACGACGGTGCCGGTGGTGAGATAGGGGTTGAGTCCGCCGGCGAAACCGCAGCTCAGGACGAGTTGGAAGGGTTCCTCTTTGAGCGCGCGATGGAGACTGCGCTCGGCGTTTTCGCGGCCAATGCCGGTGATGAGCTTTTCCATGCCGGGCTGTAAAAAGAATTTCGCTTCCTGTTCCACCGCGAAGCAGAACAGGACGCGCTCCAGGTCCCCTTCTTCAAGCCCTTCTCCATCGAACGGTGGCATGAGTCATTTTATACCAGAGAGGCGCTCGCGCCAAATACGATAAAGGAGCACGGTGGCGTGGACATCCCGCAGGCAATACTCGGCCACTTCGCGGTAACGGCCTTCGCTGACGAGGCGGGCCACATCGTAACCGGTCACGCCCTTGCTCTTGGGCGATTCGATGCCGAAGGCTTTGCAGTAAAAATCCAGGTTAAAGCGGCGGGTCGCGCCGTCGCGACCGCCGCCGCCGTAGAAGGTGAGTTGGTCGGCCAAATCGCAATGCGGCTCCACCTGATAACGGTAACCGAGCCAATCCTTGCGCGAGATGGGCACGTTCAGGAGGGCGGAACGCATGTAAATAAAGGGCACGTCGAAGCCGCGGCCATTGAAGGTGATCACGCTGTCGTAATGCCTGGCGACATCCCAGAACGCGGTGAGCAACTCGGCTTCGTCCACGCACGCGACGAACTCGACAGCGCCGCCAGCCGCGGGTTCCTCCTCGTAGTCCTCCGCCGTGAAGAGCACCTGGCCCCGCCCGGTATCGACGTTGACCATGGCAATGCAGAAGATGCGACCGGTGAGGGGCCAGAGGCTGAAGAAGTGCTCGATTTCAGAGCGTTTGGCGACGCGCAGCGCTTCGTCGGTGAGTTTCTCAGCTTCGCGGAAAAGAAACTCCTGTTGGGTCTGATCGAAATGTTCCAGCGGGAGCGCTGTGGTTTCGATGTCAAAGACGAGCTTGGCCATGAGGGCGAGGTGACGAACAGCCCGGATGGAAAGCCCGCTGCCAAAGCAAACAAGCTTTCCATCCCGGTATACTTTAAGAACTACTTCTTCTTGGAGGATTTCTTCTTCGCGCCTTTTTTCTTAGCTGCCACAGTATATCACCCCCAATCCGATTTGAGCTTTCGCGGAAAAAGCTGGTGCTGTTTTGAATTGCATTTTTTTACGCGGTCCTCGGAAAGTGCAGTATCATTTTCACGCTACCGCATCGTGCATTGCACACCTTTTCGCCTAAATCCCGCCGAGAACGCAAGCACAAAAATGCACGAAGAATTTTTTGCCGAAACGCGCTCCGGAAAATCACGCGCCGAATTTATCAAACATGCGCGCGTTTGCTTGCATCAATCGCATCAAAAATTTCGCTTCGAAGACACCGAGCGAACCGAGATTGGCGCCGGTCTCGGTGAAGCGTTCCAGCTTGTCTGAACCGGAGTACGCGGACGAGAGCAGCACCGGTTGCGGATGCCACGAGTGCGCTTTCAACGCGCATGGAGTGGAATGATCGCCGGTGATCGCGATGACATCGGGACGTTTGCGCAACAGGATCGGCAGCGCGGCGTCGAACTCCTCGATCGCCTGGCGCTTCGCGTCGAAGTTTCCATCTTCGCCGTGCATGTCGGTATATTTGTAGTGGAGGAAAAAGTAATCGTAGTTGTCGTACTCGGCGAGGTAGCGCTCGAACTGTTCGGCGATGGTTTGCGCTCCTTCGAGCTTGATCATGCCGACGAGCTGCGCCAGGCCTTTGTACATTGGGTAAACCGCGATGCAACCGGCGCGCAGTTTGTAGCGTTCCCGGAAGGTTGGGATCTCCGGTTGATGGGCGATGCCCCGCATGAGGAAGCCGTTGGCAGGCTTCCTTTTTTGGAGCAAGGGCAAGGCTGCTTTGTAAAAATCGCTCACGATTTTCGCCGTCTTTTTGGCTTTGAGCGACTTCTTGTTGACCACTTCGGCCTTCGGAATCGGGAAGCCTTCACGATGGGGATCGGCGTCGGTGAGCGGCCCTTCCAGACCTTTGCCGCGGAAAACGACGACGAAGCGATGCCCTTTGCCGGCGCGAATGATCACCTGGCAGTCACCGATCTTTTTAATCTTTTTTGAGAGGACGTCGCAGAGTTCCTCGCACACCTCGGTCTCGATGCGCCCGGCGCGGCGGTCGGTGACAATGCCCTTCCCATCGAGTGTGCAAAAGTTTGCGCGCGCGGCGATGTCCCCCGGCTTGAGATCCAGGCCCAGGCCGAGCGCTTCGATGACGCCGCGCCCGACTCGAAACTCCAGAGGATCGTACCCAAAAAGACCGAGGTGACCCGGACCGCTGCCGGGCGTAATCCCGGGCGCGACGGGAATCATGCGCCCCTGCGCGGAATTTTTTGTAAGCGCGTCGAGGTTCGGAGTCTTCGCCGCTTCGAGCGGTGTGGAAGAGTCCGGTCCGCCCGTAGCGATATCGCCGAGACCATCGAGCACGATCAGCGCGAGTTTGGCCTTCGTTTCCAATGTCAGTTCAGAATAAAGCGCGTCCAAATTCATATTTAGTGTCGCTGCGGGTTTTGCAGCGGCGTGAAATAGTCGGTAAGCCGCGCCAATCGTCAACGCGTTTGTGACACCGACACGCACGCGACTCCCGATGCTGGCGAAGCAGGTAGGGACGGCGCTCCGCCGCCGTCGCTCCTGCGTTCTACCCTCGACTCCGAATTCCTCGCCCTCGCAACTTCACCAACTCACGCACGTCACCACGTTCTGATTTGAGTCGTACAACAGCGTCGCGTGCGTCACGTTGTTCACGCAGAACGTCGCGCTGCTGTCCACCGCAGTGGAGAGACGCACTTTCCCGTCGCTGCCAGTGACGCCTGATTTTGTCTCGGTGATGTTTTGGCCCGTCTGGTTGTCGAAACCGGAAGCGGTGCCCGTCACCGTGGCGTTCGCAACGGCCACGCCGACGTGGTCCCTTATGTAAATATCGATCCACCGACCCGAGTTCTGGCCCTTCTGCGCTCCATGCGAGATCTGATGCACGTGCATCGTCCCGGCGCTGCTCAGCGTGGTCGCGCCGGCCTGAGCGGACGCAAAGCTTTCATTGCCGGCGGAATCGACCGCCGTCACCACATAATAATAAGTGGTTTGCGCAGAGAGGCCCGCGTCGGAGTACGCGCTGGCCGTTGCGCCGCCGTAGACCAGCCCGTACGGTCCGCCGGAGGTGGAACTCCGATACACATTGTAACCGAACAGGTCCCCCTCCGTGTTGTTGTTCCAGTCCAGATTAATCACGCTCGACGATATCGCCGTCGCCGTCAGACCCGAAGGCGCGGCAGGCCGGATCGTATCGGCCGACGCCGTCCACGGCGACATGAACGCCGCGATCAGTGCCACATAAGGTCCCTGGTAACTGATGGAATTCTCGTTCACCTCCCAGGGTTTTGTTCTCGACCAACCGCGCGGCGAGTCGTCTATCCAATCGCGGTAGAACCGCTCGTAGTAAGTGACGGCGCCCGGAGGTTTCGCAAGGCCGCTGTAGTCTTTGTTCGGGCCGCCCGGCACGAAGCCCGGGGCGGGTCCATACAGCGACGTGTTGTTGTCACTCACACCGTAATTGTCCACGCCTTTGAAGTAAGGATAGTCAGGTTCCGTCACGCCCGGCGGCAGCCCTCGATACCACGCCACCGATTCCGGGTCTTTGATCGCGCCGAACCACCCGTGAAAGAACTGATACGACGAGTGCTCGCCGCCGTAGGCCGACATGTTGCTCAAGTAGGTCATTCCCATCGGATTCTGCCCGTGGAAATGGTGCAGAAAATCCTGCGCGAGTTCGAGGCACTCGGCCGCGGTGTGCGAGCCCGTCGCTCCCAGACGCACCGCCTCCAGCAGCAACACACCCCACGAGCCGCGTGGCTTGTTGCTGCCCCAGTGGTAATACGGGTCTCGCATCGAATTGCGGTACGGGCCGCGCGAATTGAAGTAATCGTCCACGGTCACGCCAATACCCGTCTTCATCCGGCCCACGATCGTGGCGTTCGCCCCGGGCGTCCGGATGTAAGCATATGCAGCGTGCGTGGCGGCGCTATAACCTTCATGGAACGCCGTGCCCCAGTCCGGATAAAAGTTTTCCACGTAAGTCTTCGCGCTGGTGATCGTCTGGTCCAGGCGCCACAACTCGGCGGCCGCCCAGCATTTCATCGTTGAGTCCCCCTGCCCCACAACATTGTTCCAACTGACGATCGCCGCCTGCTTGAGCGCTGCCGCGTTGCCGTACGGATTCCCCAATGCCGTGCAGATGCGCGCGAATCTCGCCACGCTCGCGACGAAGATGCTCGTGGAGTCGACGTCAGCCCCGTAATAATGGTGGTTGTGAACGGCCCTGGATGGCGGGCAGGAATCGGGCGCGCCACCGTACTCATCCCATACCCTGCTGAGCACCTCGCCGCCCGGCCTTTGCATCTTTAACAGCCAATCAATCTCCACCTTGATTTCATCCAGGATGTCGGGCACGCCGTTGCCGCCTCCCGGGATAACAAGCTGGCCGTCGCCCCAGGCGCTCGGGTTGTTCTCGTACGCGATCATCAGCATGTTCATCGCGAGAAACAGGTCGCCCCAGATGTATTTGTTGTAATCGCCGGCGTCGTGCCAGCCGCCGCTCAAGTCAAGCGTCCCGTAGTTGGGTTGTTGGGGGGCGGGCGTGCACGCCGTCAGATAGCCGTGGCAAACGAACGGGTCGGACCACGGAGCCTGGGCGTACGGCTGAGGATGCGCCACGCCACAGCGCTGATAATAGAACGTCTTGAGCGCGACCTTGCCCACGTCATTGTAAACGTTCGCGTCGAGTCTGAAATCATAGGACTGTTGATTCCAGGCTGGAACGTACAACCGATAAGTGCCCGCAACGTTGAACGGACCGAAGTTCACCTGCCACACCGTATCGCCGGACGGCTGACCGTCGGCGCCCATGCTCGTGATGGATCCGCCGTTGCCGGGCACCGTGAACACGACCGCATCACTCGTGTTACGGATCTGCACGGTCGCGCCCGGATCGGCAGTGAAAATGGCTACTTTGATATCGCCAGGACGATAACCAAAGTTATCCATCTTGATGTTCGGTGTCACCGGGGCGGCCAACACAGTTGAAGCCAGTGCCAGCGGCAGCACAAGGGTAGGGATCGAGTTTCTCATTTTATTCTCCTTTCCAATCCGAAGAATGGACTTGCCTATAGACAGACGAGATCATAGCGCCTCCGCGCCGAGTAGTCTGATCGTTGGCGCGATCCTTGAACGCAACGCCGAAGAATGCAAGCGCAATTCGTTATGTTTTACCCGCTCCATTGAAAAATCCTGATCAGTCAGTCCGAGCGCTGGTTGATCCGCGCCACGTGCGCATGGGTCAACTTGATCTTCAGAGTTGTTCGTCGAACGGGTTGAACACTTTCACTCCAAGTCCCGCAAAATCGCCCACGTTTCGCGTCGCGACTGTCCAATTGTGTGCCTTCGCCGTCGCCGCGATCAATGAGTCTCGAACATACAAGGTGCGCCCTTGCGCAAGGGCGGCGGCCGTCAGTTCTCCCCACGCCAGCGCTTCCAGCTCGTCGAAAGGCGCAACAGGCAGTGTCAAAATATCTTCGAGAAACTGCTGCAATTCAGGGGTGGAATTACTCTCGACGCCTTGCTTGATTTCGCCCAGCACGATCGCCGGCACTCGCGCATCTGCGGCGGGCAGCTTCCGCAAGAACGACATCACCTTGGCCGACGGCCGGTCCCTTGTGCGCTCGCTCAGGACGTTCGTGTCGAGCAGATAAATCACAGTTTCGCCCGGCGGACTTGCTCGCCCTTGAGCTCAGCGATACGCACGTTTGCGCCTGCGGATTTGGCCAGGGCGTCGGCAACCGATTTGCCTCGAAGCTTGCGAGGTGACACGCGTTTTGGCCGCTCAACGCGCGTGAGCAACCATTGGTTGTGGCCCTGCTCATCCAACAACAGGATGTCCCCCTTTTGGATCGGGAGCGGCAGCACCACTCGACGCTTGTCATCCGGTGACAATTTCATGGTGGGACTGTCCCACCTCCTACCTTGATTGGCAAGGCGAAATCACACCCAGCTGCTGATCCTCTCCACGCTTTACGCGCGCCGCGTCCCACTGCAATCGCCCTATGACAACGCCCTCCTTCACAGCCTACTTCGCCGGATTCGACACGTCGGCCCTTCGTATTCGTTCTTCCCATGCCGGCATGTCGCGACGCGCTGCCAGGACAATGATCGCATAACCGTCAAAGGTGCGCAGGGTCACAAACTCCGTCCTGCCTTCGTGGGTCTTTACCAGGATCATACCAGCGCTAATGCCGGCCGGTCCTCGGGCTCGTGCGCGCCCCGCCCTTTCGCCCATCCAATCCGTGATGTTCGTTTCCAAGACCGAATGGGGATTATGATCCAACACAAAGGTTCTTTCCTCAAAATGTCCCAGTTT
>Ga0111538_10007394_pt1 | contig 14810 bp, 14 predicted proteins | sample SoiMethybrSBSTD1_FD_79669 | JGI IMG/M metagenome (GOLD analysis project Ga0111538, IMG submission 79669) | Bulk soil microbial communities from a Populus tree surrounding site in Tennessee, USA - Soil MetaG P. TD hybrid SBSTD1 (version 2)... | ecosystem: Environmental > Terrestrial > Soil >... | reverse complement strand
GTCGGCGCGAGCGCGCTGGCGCTCAAGGACAGTCCGTATGTGCAGCGTCTCGTCGAGGACGCTGAGCTGCGCGAGAACATCGGGGAGGCCTACGAGTCGCTGCGCAAGGCTTACGGACGCCTGAGCAACGGCAAGGCACCCGCGAAGGCACTCCTCGACGACACGAAGTTGCAGAAGGAGCTGCGGTCCGCCGCCGTCTCGCTGCGCGACGCCGGGGAGGCCCTCCGTGAGGGCCCCAAGCGTCGCAAGAAGCGTCGGTGGGGACGGCGCCTGCTCATCCTGGTCGTCGGCGCCGGCGTCGCTCTTGCCCTCAGCGAGGGGCTGCGCCAGAAGGTGCTCGACCTGCTGTTCGGGGCCGAGGAGGAGTTCGACTACTCCTCGACCACCACTCCGGCGACGCCGGCCCCGGCTCCCGGGGCCACGACGCCCGCCTGACTCCGCTCTGCGAGGGGGACTGGCCGTCCGGCCAGTTTCCCCTCTAGAGTCCCGTCTTGATGGAGGCGGCGACCACCACACAGCCCATTGCGGGCGACAAGGCGAAGCGGATCGTCGACGCCATGCGCGCGTCGGTCGCGCGGCGCGGCGCGGCGGGCTCGACCTTCGACCACGTCGCGCGCGAGGCGGGCGTGTCGCGCGGGCTGCTGCACTACTACTTCGGGAGCAAGGAGCGGCTGCTGGTCGAGGTTGTGCGGCGCGACTGCGACATCCGCATGGACATGCTCGACGCGGCGCTGGCCGACGTCCGAACGGCGGATGACTTCGTCGACGCGCTCGTCCGCTCGCTCGAGGATGTGCTCGAGAACGATCCCGACTTCTACGCTCTGCTGTTCGAGATCACGACGCTTGCCAGGCGCAACGAGGAGATCGCGGGCGAGCTGTCCGAGCTCGGCCGCCGCACCCGCAGCCACGTGGCCGAGCTCCTGCGGGCAAAGCAAGCGGAGGGCGTGCTCCGGCTCGCCGACGAGCCCGAGGCGGTGGCGGCGATCCTCTTCGCGCTCGGCGATGGCATCGCCCTGCAGGTGCTGCCCGCCCCCGATCGGGTGCGCGAGCTCGGTCCGTGGGTGCGCGCGGGCGTGGTCTGCGCGCGGGCGCTGCTCGGCGCTTGATCGCGGCCGAGATCGACTGGGGGACGGTCGCCGAGATCGGTACGGCGGTCGGCACGTTGGTGCTCGCGGCCGCAACCTTCTATGCCACCCGTATGGCCACCCGCGCCTCGCGCGTGGCCGAGCAGGCTCTGCAGGTCAGCCTGCGCCCGGTGCTCGTGCCGTCGCGGGAAGGGGATCCTTCCGAGACCGTCTACTGGGGCGACGGCCACCAGATCGTCCTGCCGGGCAGCTATGCCTGGGCTGAGGTTGTGGGCGAAAACGTCTACCTGGCCATCTCCGTGCGCAACGTCGGGTCGGGGCTGGGCGTGCTGCGGGGGTGGTACGTCCGCTCGATCGGCGACGACGCCGTGCCGCCGCAGCCGGACGACTTCACGCGCCAGGTCCGCGACCTCTACGTGCCCGCCGGCGATGCGAGCTTCTGGCAGGCGTCGCTGCGAGCCCACGACGATGGGCTGCACCCCGACCAGGAACGACGCCGCTCCGTGCGCAGCGCCCTCGTCGACGATGGGGACGGGATCACCGTCGACCTCCTCTACAGCGACGGTGAGGGCGGGCAGCCGACGATCAGCCGGTTCGCGCTGCTGCCGCGGGAGGAGGAGCAGGGCGGCGACGCGGCGCAGCTTCTCCCCACCGTCGTCCGCCACTGGCGACTCTCCTGAGCCATTCTCGCGGCCCCTCGCTGGGTCCTCGGGGTTCGGCGTGCCTAGCACGCTTCACTGGGTGGGTTTTGGGCGGTTCTCCCGAGGACGAACCGCGAGCTATGGCTCAGTGCGCCGTGCTGAGCACCGCTTTACCCGTGCGTCCTTGCCAGGAACCGCGAGCTATGCCTCAGTGCGTTGTTCTTAGCTTTGCCACCGCGTCCGGTACGCCCTCGCGAGCGGTCGGGTAGTGCGGCTTCCAGCCGAGCTCGCGCTTGAGCTTGGCGTTGGACGTCCGCGCCGAGCGGGTCGCGGCCACCACCGCGTTGGAGCCCGCGATCAGGCGCGCGAGGAAGGCGGGGCTGCGACGCGGCCGGCCGACCCCCAGGGAGTCGGCGGTGAGCCTGACGAAGTCGTAGAGCGTGATCGGCTCGTCGTCGGCGACGTGGAACACCTCGCCGTCGCCGGCGCGCTCCGCCGCAGCGACCAGCGCCGCCGCCACGTCCTCCACACGGACGACGTCCCACAGGTTGTCCCCCTTGCCGACGACCGCCAGTCGCCCCGGTTGCTGCAGGCGCTTGACGATCTCCTCCGCGTACCAGCCGCCGGGACCGTAGACGTGGCCGGGCCGGACGATCGCGCAGGGCAGCGCCGAGTCGCGCAGCATCCGCTCGCCCGCCTGCTTGGACTCGCCGTAGGCGGTGGCGACCGGTAGCGGCTCGTCCTCCGTCAGGACCCGGCCGCCGGCGTCGCCGGTCACGACGGTGGAGGCGAAGACGATCTTCGGGGCCACGCGCTCGCCGTTCTCCGGGACGGCGGCGTCGATCAGGCGCCGCGTGCCCTCGACGTTGACGTCGCGCACGCGCGCGTCGTTGCGCGCCGAGGCGAGCGCGGCAGCCAGGTGGAACACGACGTCGGGCGCATGGTCGTCGAGTGCTCCGCCGAGCGAGCTCGCGTCGGTCAGATCGCCGCGCGCGGGCGTCGTGCCCGCGGGCTCCGAGCCCTCCCGGCGTACGAGCGCGACCACCTCGTGGCCGCCCTCGCGCAGCTGTGCGCAGACGACGCTGCCGACGAACCCGCTCGCTCCGGTGACGAGGGCCTTCATGCGCCGACCCTATCCCGTATGCGCCGACCCTATCCCGTGTCCGCGGCGGGTGGCCCGGCCCCACCTCGGGCGGCATGACCGAGGCCTCGAGCCCTGGAATCACCCTGTCTCGGCGAGGCCGCGCTGCAAGAACTCCGGCAGCCCGTCGATCGCGACCCGGTCCTGGGCCAGGCTGTCCCGGTCGCGCACGGTGACCGTGCGGTTCTCCAACGACTCGTGGTCGATCGTGACGGCCCACGGCGTCCCGATCTCGTCCTGGCGGCGATAGCGGCGCCCGATCGAGCCGCCCTCGTCGTACTCCGAGGCCATGAGCGGGCGCAGTGCGTCGTGGACCTCGTGGGCGAGCTCCGGCTGCCCGTCCCGGCGCACGAGGGGGAGCACGGCAACCTTGATCGGAGCCAGGCGCGGATGCAGCCGCAGCACGGTGCGCTTCTCGCCCTCCTGCTCGTCCTCGTCGTAGGCGTCGACGAGGAAGGCCAGCATGGCCCGGTCCACCCCCGCCGCCGGCTCGATCACGTGGGGCACGTAGCGCTCGCCCGTGCCCTGGTCGAAGTACTCGAGCTTCTCGCCCGAGTACTGCGCGTGCTGGCGCAGGTCGTAGTCGCCGCGGTTGGCGATCCCCTCGAGCTCCTGCCAGCCGGTCGGGAACAGGTACTCGATGTCGCTCGTCCCGCTCGAGTAGTGCGAGAGCTCGTCCGGCTCGTGCGGGCGCAGGCGCAGATGGTCCGGTGACAGGCCGAGGTCGACGTACCACCGCATGCGCTCGTCCAGCCAGTACAGGAACCACTCCTCGGCCTGGTCGGGCGGCACGAAGAACTCCATCTCCATCTGCTCGAACTCGCGCGTGCGGAAGATGAACTGCTTCGTCGTGATCTCGTTGCGAAACGACTTGCCGATCTGCGCGATCCCGAACGGCGGCTTGCGCCGCGAGGTCTGAAGCACGTTCTTGAAGTTGGCGAAGATGCCCTGCGCGGTCTCCGGGCGCAGGTAGACGATCGAGCCCGCGTCGCGCACGGGGCCGAGCGAGGTCTCGAGCATGAGGTTGAACTGGCGCGCTTCAGTCAGGTCGCAGTTCGGCCCCTCGCCGGGATGCACCGACGGCTTCTGCGGGCACTGCACGTCCTCGAGCTGGTCGGCGCGGAAGCGCTGGCCGCAGGCGCGGCAGTCCACGAGCGGGTCGGTGAACGACTCGAGGTGGCCGGACGCCTCCCACGTGCGCGGGTGCTGGAGGATGGCGGAGTCGAGGCCGACGATGTCGTCGCGCGAGATCACCATCGCGTGCCACCACGCGTCCTTGATGTTGCGGCGCAGGGCCACGCCGTATGGCCCGTAGTCGTACGTCGAGCCCAGCCCGCCGTAGATCTCGGAGGTCGGGAACACGAAGCCGCGACGCTTGGTCAGCGCCACGATCTTGTCCATCGTGACCATCAGAGAGCGCGCGACCGCGCTCGGGCCGGAGGCCGGATGCGTCGACGTGCGTGACTAGAGGCCATTCCTATACTCCGTAAAGCAATGCCGATCTACGAATACCGGTGCGACAACGGCCACACGTTCGAAGTGATGCAGCGCATGACCGATGATCCGGTCGCATCGTGTCAGACCTGCGAAGCACCGGTGCGGCGGGTCTTCCATCCCGTCGCCGTGCACTTCAAGGGCTCGGGCTTCTACAACACCGACTACGGCAAGGCGAAGCGCGGCACCGGCGCGGACGACTCCTCTTCGGACACGACCTCGTCGGACGGCAAGGGCCCCTCGACGGAGAAGAAGTCGGAGTCCAAGCCGGAGTCGAAGTCGTCCTCGACGTCCTCGGGCGAATAGCCCCGTGACGCCCCGGCAGGTGGGGCTGCTCGGCCTGCTGGCCGCCATCTGGGGCGGCTCCTATCTCTTGATCAAGTATTGCCTTGAAGGGTTCTCGGCGCCGGTGATCGTGTTCGGGCGCACGCTGATCGGGGCGCTGGTGCTGCTCGTCGCCGTGCGCCTACAGGGCGGCTCGACATGGGCCGCTCTCGCCGACTTGCGGCGCCGGCCCTGGACCGCGCTCGGGCTCGGAGCGGTGTCGATCACCGCGCCGTTCCTGCTGATCACCGTGGGCGAGAAGCACGTGCCGTCGGGCCTGACGGCCGTCCTCATCGCTGCGGCGCCGCTGTTCGTGGCGCTGCTGGCGCCGTTCGTGGACAAGAGCGAGCAGATCGATCGCCGCCAGGGCGTGGGGCTCGCGGTCGGGATCGTCGGCGTCGGCCTGCTCGTGGGCGTCGAGACGGTGAGCACGCTGGGCGAGTTCCTCGGCGCGCTCGCGATGCTCGGCGCGGCGGCCTGTTACGCGGGAGCGACGTTCGTGGTCAAGAAGGCCTACAAGGGAATCCCCGCCGTGGCGACCTCGTTCTTCTCCGTCGCAGCCGGCGCGCTCCTCGCCCTGCCGCCCGCGTTGGCCGACCTGCCGTCCAAGGCGCCCGGGCTGCGCGCGGTGGTGGCGCTCGTCGTCCTGGGGACACTGGGGACCGCGTTCGCGTTCGTCATCTATTACCGGCTGATTGGCGAGCTGGGAGCGGGGCGCGCTTCGCTCGTCGGGTATCTCGCCCCGCCGGTCGCGCTCGCCTACGGCGCGGCATTGCTGGACGAACCCATCACGCCAGCGGCCATCGCCGGCCTCGTCCTGATCCTCGCCGGGGTGGCGCTGGCCAGCCGGCGCGCTGCGCCGACCGCCCAGGCGCCACGCGCCGATGTCGCGGAGGCCTCGGCCGCGGCTAGCCGTTCTCGAAGCGCTTGACCGCCAGCTGCTTGCGAGCGTCGGGAACCACAAGGGCCTGCTGACCGTTCACCACCGTCGGGTTGCCCCTCAGGATGCGGGTCGGCGGGGTGCCGCCGACGGCGAGGGAGGCGAAGAGCCCAAGCAGGGTGGGGCCGCCCATGTCCGACCGGATCGCCTGCGGCGCCTCCCAGGAGACGAGGGGGAGGCGGAAGAATGTCGACGGGGAGAGGAGCTGGCTCTTGATCGCGCTGAGGATGTCCTGCTGGCGCTGGACCCGGGTGAGGTCGCTCTCGCGGGGGAAGCACGGGTTGTCCTTGCGCACGCGCGCCACGCCGAGCGTCTGCTTGCCGTTCAGGTGGTGCTCGCCCTTGGAGAACTTCAGCGTCTGGCCGCCGTTCTTGGCTCCCCCGCTGATCTCGGCGCACAGCGGGTGGCGGAAGGTCAGGTCGATGCCGCCGAGCGCGTCGATGAACTTGGGGAAGTCGACGAAGTTGACCTCGACCACGTGGTTGATGTCGATGCCGAGGTACTGCTTGAGCGTGGTGATGGTCAGGGCCGGGCCGCCGATGGCGTAGGCGGCGTTGACCTTGTCCAGGCCGTGGCCGGGGATCGGGACGATCGTGTCCCGCGGGATCGACAGGCGCGACGAGTCGCCACCGCCGGTGCGGATGAGCAGGAGCGTGTCGGCACGGCTGGGTTGGCCGACGACGTTGGCGCCGCCCTCGTGCGTCCCGGGCGGCCGGGCGTCGGAGCCGATCACCAGCACGTTGTTGGCCGAGAACGGCAGCGGCCCGGCGCCGTCGAGCTGGTTCTTGGCCTGGTCGGAGACCTGGCTCTGCTCGAACTGGGCCGAGACGAGGAACAGGACGAACGAGAGCAGCAGCCATGCAACGACCGCGATGCCCAGCCACAGCAACACGCGCTTCCACGTGATCTTGCGCCGCACCGCGCGCTCGCGCTTGGGCCCGCGCAGGCTGCCGGGTCCCGAGAACGTCGGCTCGTCGCGCCGGAACAGGCGGCGTCGGGAGCGATACAGGGTGTACTCGGGCTCGGCCACGGGGGCGCTTTATAGTGGCCGCCCATGTCAGCCTCCTGCGTCATCGGCGTGGATCTGGGAGGGACGAAGGCGCTTGCAGGAGCCATCGACGCGGACCTTCAGGTGCACCATCGCGCGCGCCGCGAGATGAACGGGCTGGACCAGGCGAAGGTGGTCTCCGCGGTCGTCGACGCGGTCAACGAGGTGCGCGAAGCGGCGCCGATCGAGATCGAGGCGGTGGGGTTCGGCGTCCCTTGCCTGATCGATCAGCGCACCGGCACGGCGGTCATGGCGGTCAACCTTCCGATCACCGATTTCCCGTTGCGCGACGTCATGGCCGAGCGGCTCGGGCTCCCGGTCTTCGTGGACAACGACGCCAACGTCGCCGCGCTCGCCGAGCACCGGTACGGCGCGGCCAGGGGCACGCGCTTCTCGGTGACGTTGACCCTCGGGACCGGGATCGGCGGCGGGATGGTTCTGGACGGCCGGCTCTATCACGGTTTCGCCGGCGCGGGCGCCGAGCTCGGGCACACCGTCATCGATCTCAACGGGCCGCCGTGCCAGGGCAACTGCCCCAACCACGGCTGCCTGGAGACGATGGCGTCGGGCACGGCGCTGGCGCGGGAGGCGCGCGCCTTTGCCGAGGCCAACCCGGACTCGAACCTCGGGCGCGCGCTCGCGGCCGGGCGGGAGCTCAACGGCCTGCACGTGACCGAGATGGCCCACGACGGCGACCGCGACGCGGTCGAGCTGATCGCGCTGATCGGCCGGCGGCTCGGTGTCGGCCTGGCCAACTTCGTGAACATCTTCAATCCCGAGGTGATCGTGATCGGGGGTGGCCTGATCGCCGCCGGCGAGCTGCTCCTCACTCCTGCGCGGCAGGAGATGGACCGGCGCGCGCTCCCGTTCCCGCGCGACCTGGTGCGCGTCGCCGCGGCCCACTTCGGGAGCGACGCAGGCCTGATCGGCGCGGCCGCGCTGGCCTTCGACGGGCTCGAAGACCGCCAGACGGTCATCTAGTGGCCGCCGGGCGGCTGGTCATCTGCCCGACGCCGATCGGGAATCTCGAGGACGTCACGCTGCGCGTGCTGTCCGCGCTGCGCGAAGCGGACGTTGTGGCGTGTGAGGACACGCGGCGCACGCGTGTCCTGCTCGACCGCTACGGGGTCACGGCGTCGCTCGTCTCCTACCACGAGCACAACGAGCGCTCGCGCGCGGGCGAGCTCGTGCGGCGGATGCGCGAGGGGGCGGTAGTGGCGCTGGTGTCGGACGCGGGCATGCCGCTCATCTCGGATCCGGGGTTCGAGCTGGTGCGCGCCTGCGTCGCCGCCGGGTTGCCGGTCGAGGTGCTGCCCGGCCCGTCAGCGGCGCTGGCGGCGTTGGTGGCGAGTGGGCTGCCGGCGGATGCGTGGCACTTCGTGGGCTTTCTCCCGCGCAAGCGCGCCGAGCTCGAGCGGCTGTTCGCCTCCTCGGCAGAGACGCTGGTCGCCTTCGAGTCCCCGCGGCGGGTGGCGTCATCGCTGGCGGTGCTGGCGGAACGCGACCCGGATCGCCAGGTCGCGGTCGCGCGCGAGCTGACCAAGGTGCACGAGGAGGTGGTACGCGGCGATGCGGCCTCCGTGGCCGAGCGCTACGCGGCGTCGCCGCCGCGGGGCGAGGTCGTGCTCGTGGTGGGTCCGGCGGCCGCGGCCGAGCCCGAACTGGAGCCGGCGGTGGATGCGCTGCGCTGCCTCGTCGCCGCGGGGGCGAAGCCACGCCCAGCCGCGAAGGTGGTGGCCGGGCTGACGGGCGCGCCCGCCAACGTGCTCTACGAGGCGCTGCAGCAGGAGTAGGTCGCGCTCCATCGCGTTCTGCGCGCGCCTTCGTCACAACTTCGTTGCGCTCGGACACCCCGGGCGTGTGCGGCCGTAGCTTCGGGCGCGTGCTCGCCACGCTCCTCATCCCAGCACGCCCCGGCCAGACCGTCCTGAGGGCGGCACTGCTCGCGGCGGCGGCCGCGCTCGCGATCCCCCCCGGGGCCGGCGCGGCGTCCTTGCGCTGGCCGGTGCACGGGCCGCTGCTCGCGCGGTTCGCCTACCGCGCGCAGTCCCCGTTTGTCCGCGGGCAGCGCCGCGGTATCGACATCGCCGCGCCGCGCGGCTCGCCGGTGCTTGCCGCCTGCGCGGGCTCGGTCCGGTTCGCCGGGCCGGTCGGCACCTCCGGTCGGACGGTCTCGATCGCGTGCGGGCGGTTCGTCGTGTCCTACCTGCACCTGGACCGCATCGCGATTCGCCGCGGTGCGCACGTCGATGCCGGCGACGCGATCGCCACCGTCGGCGTGACCGGCCACCGTCGCGAGCGCCGCCCCCATCTCTCCTTCGGCGTGCGCCGAGCCCGCGACCGCTGGGGCTACGTCGACCCCCTGCGCCTGCTTCCGCGAGAGCGACCACCCCCGCCCGACCTCGTGCCCATCGCGCGACGCCACCGGTCTCCGCCGCCGATCGGCGCGGCGCCGGCGAGCGAACGCCACGAGCCCGAGCGCGCACGCGTCCCGACCCGGGACGTGACCAGCGGAGCCTCGCCCACGCGGGGCGCCCATCCCGCCGGGCTGCCGCTCGGCGCGCTCTGGTTCCCCGCCGGCGCGGTCCTTGCCCTTCTCGCCATTGGCGCCCCCCTCGTGCGCGTGCGTGCCCGGGGTCGACGGCGGCGGACGGCCATCGGAGCGGCGCCGGCGCGCGAAGCCGCGTGACGCCGAGCGAGGGACGATCGACCCCGACCCGACTAGCCTTCGGGCCGCCGTGTCCTATTACGTCACCACGCCGATCTACTACGTCAACGCGGCCCCCCACCTGGGTCACGCCTACACGACCATTGCGGCGGACGTCATGGCCCGGCACATGCGCCAGCGCGGGGAGGAGGTGTTCTTCCTCACCGGCACCGACGAGCACGGTGAGCCCGTCGCGCAGGCCGCCGAGCGCGCCGGGGTGACGCCGCGCGAGCTCGCCGACAGCAACGCTCAACGGTTCAAGGACCTCATGCCCGTGCTCGAGGTATCGAACGACTTCTTCATCCGCACCAGCGACGTGCAGCACGTGCAACGCGTGCAGGACGTCCTGCAGCGGGTCCACGACAACGGCTTCGTCTACAAGGGCCTGTACGAGGGCTGGTACTGCCCGCGCTGCGCCGACTTCAAGACGGGCGCCGAGATCGGGCCGGACAACACCTGTCCGATTCACGGCATCCCGCTCGAGTGGGAGCACGAGGAGAACTGGTTCTTCCGCCTGTCGGACTTCCAGCAGCCGCTCGAGGACCTGTTCGAGCGGCGCCCCGATTTCGTCGCCCCGCGCGCCCGCTACAACGAGGCCAAGGCCTTCATCGACCAGGGCCTGCAGGACGTCTCGCTCACGCGCGCGAAGCTGCGCTGGGGGGTCCCGGTTCCGTGGGACGACGGCCAGGTCTTCTACGTCTGGTTCGACGCCCTCCTGAACTACTACACGGCGCTGTCCTACGCCGACTCGGCCTGCGACCTCACCGACACGTTCTGGCCCGCGACCTACCACCTGATCGGCAAGGACATCCTCAAGTTCCACTCGATCTACTGGCCCGCGTTGCTGATGGCCGCGCAGATCGAGCCGCCCCAGCACCTCTACGTCCACGGGTTCCTCCTGCAGGAGGGCCAGAAGATGTCCAAGTCGCTGGGCAACGTCATCGACCCGCACCAGGTGGTCGAGACATACGGCGCCGACGCCCTCCGGCACTACCTGCTTCGCGACGTGAGCTTCGGGCAGGACGGGTCGGTGTCGACCACGGCGTTTGAGAGCCGCTACGAGGCCGAGCTCGCCAACGAGTACGGCAACCTCGCGAGCCGCACGATCGCGATGATTCACCGCTACCGCGACGGCGTCGTGCCGCGGACCGACCTCGACGAGCGCCTGCACAGCGACCTCGACATCGCGCAGGCCGTGAGCGAACGCGTCGACAACGCCGACCTCACCGGTGCGCTGGATGTCATCTGGCACGCCGTGCGGCGCCTCAACCGTTACGTCGAGGAACAGGCGCCGTGGCAGGTTGCGCGCGACGAGGCGCGAAGTGACGAGCTCGACCGCACCCTCCGCTCGGTCATCGAAGGCCTGCGCGTGGTGACCGTCCTATTGCACGCGTACCTGCCCGCGGCCACCGAGCGCGTGCTCACTGCGCTCGACCAGCCGAGCACGGACTACGCGCACGCCGCGTATGGCGCCGGCGACGGTGGATCGCGGCTCGGGCAGCTCGAGCCGTTGTTCCCGAAGCGGTGATCGACAGCCACGCCCACCTCGACATGATCGAGCGTCCGACGACCGAGGTCGTCGCCGACGCCGAGGCCGCCGGCGTCCGCCGCGTGCTCACCATCGGCATCGACGGCAACTCGTGCCGGGCGGCGCTGCAGCTGGCTCAGGACTTCCCGCAGGTGCGCGTCGCGGTCGGCCGTCACCCCAACGCCGCCGCCGGCTTCGACGACGCGGACGGCGCCGAGCTCGCCGCGCTCGCCGCCCACGATGACTGCGTCGCGATCGGCGAGACCGGCCTCGACTACTACCGTGAGGGCGCTCCCAAGCCCGACCAGGCGCGCGCCTTCACGGCGCAGCTCGACCTTGCCCGACAGGTCGACAAGCCCGTCGTCATCCACACGCGCGCGGCGGAGGACGACACGCTCGGAGTGCTGGCCGCGCACGCGCAAGGCCTGCGCGTCGTCATGCACTGCTTCTCGATGCCCACACGCCTCGACGAGTGCCTCGAGCGCGGGTACTGGATCTCGTTCGCGGGCAACGTCACCTACCCCAAGGCGCCCGAGCTGCGGGAGGCCGCCGCGCGCGTTCCCGCCGACCGGCTGCTGGTCGAGACCGACAGCCCGTTCCTCGCTCCCCAGCCCGTGCGCGGCAAGCCCAACGAGCCCCGCCACGTCGTGGCCACCGCGCGGGTCGTCGCGGAGGCCCGCGGGGTCGCGTTCGAGGAGCTCGAGGCCGCGGTCGAGCGCAATGCCGCCGCGTTGTTCGGGTGGTGAGCCGTGACCGAGCCGGTCCAGCCGAGCCTGCGCCGGCTGCGCGCGTTCGGCGTCACGCCCAACCGCGAGCTCGGCCAGAACTTCCTGATCGACTCCAACCTGCTCAGCGTGATCGGGCGCGCGGCCGAGCTCAGCGCCGACGACGTCGTGCTCGAGATCGGCGGCGGCCTCGGCGTGCTGTCCGAGTACCTGGCCGAGCAGGCCGCCCACGTGCACGTCGTCGAGGTGGACCCGCGCCTGGAGACCGCCCTTCACGACGCCCTCGACGCGCACCCGAACGCGACGCTGCACGTCGTCGACGCGCTCGACCTCGACCTCGCCGCCCTGGAGCCGCCGCCGACCAAGGTCGTCGCCAACCTCCCTTACGGCATCGCGGCGACGGCGATCCTGCGCACGATCGCCGAGCTCCCGACCGTGACCCGCTGGGTGGCCATGGTCCAGCGCGAGGTCGGCGAGCGGCTCGCCGGGTCTCCCGGCACGGCCGCGTACGGCGTGCCGAGCGTGCTCGCCCAGCTGGCGTGCGACGTCAAGGTGCTGCGCCCGGTGTCCCGCACGGTGTTCTTCCCGGTGCCCAACGTGGACTCGGTCCTGGTGGAGCTGCGCCGCCGCGGCCCCGCGCCCGATCCCGCGGTCCGCGACGTCGTCCAGGGTGCGTTCGCCCACCGGCGCAAGGCGCTCGCGCGGTCGCTCGCGCTCGCACGCCCCGAGGAGCCGGATGTCCGCCACCGCGCCCGCTCCGCGCTGGCGGCCATGGACCTCCCCGCCGACGCGCGCGCCGAGCGCCTCACGCCGACACAGTTCGCCGAGCTCGCCACGAGGCTGCGCGCATGACCGTCCTGCGCGCCCGCGCGCCGGGCAAGGTCAACCTCGCGCTCTACGTCGGCCCGAGGCGACCGCGGGACGGCAAGCACGAGCTGGTCTCGCTGATCGAGCCGGTCACGCTGGCCGATTGGCTCGAGCTCGGCCCCGCGCGCGGCGAGGCAGACGAGGTCGCGTGTGCGGGAGTCGACGGCCCGAACCTGGCCGCCGAGGCGCTGCGCCGCTTCCGCGTCGCCACCGGCTGGGACGGCGCGCCGGTTCGCCTGACCATCTTCAAGCAGGTCCCGGTGGCGGCGGGCATGGGCGGCGGATCGGCCGATGCCGCCGCGGCCCTGCGCCTGGCCGCGAAGGCGAGCGGGCTCGCCATCCCGGACGACATCGGGCCGGAGCTCGGCGCCGACGTCCCGGCAGCACTGCACGCGGGCCCCGCGATCATGGCCGGCGCGGGCGAGCGCCTGACCCCGGTCGAGTCGCTGCCGCCCCACGCGTTCGTGGTGCTGCCGGCGGACGAGCCGCTGTCGACCGCCGCGGTCTACGCCGAGGCCGACCGCCTCGGCCTCCCGCGCAGCCAGGCCGACCTCGCCGAACGCCACGCGGAGCTGAAGCGCGCGCCGGCCCCGTCCTTCCACAACGACCTCGAGCCGGCCACCCGCTTGCTCCACCCCAAGGTCGACGAGGCGCTCGCCGACGCGCGCAGCGCCGGGGCGAGCCACGCGATCGTCTGCGGCTCGGGTCCTACCGTCGTGGGGGTGCACGAGACCCTCGACGACGCCAAGCTGGCGGCCGAGCGGCTGCGCGCGCGGTACCCGAAGGCGGCCGCGGCGGGGCCCGCCCCGCGCGGGTTCGCGGCCGCGCGGAGCTTCGCGTGAAGCCGTTCTGGATCGGGGTCGCCGTCGTGATCGCGCTCGTCGCGATCGTGCGGTGGCGGCGGGAATCCAATGTGCGCCGGGCGATCGCGGTCGTGGCCGTCGCGGCTGCCGCGGTCTACGGCAGTGGCGCGGTGCACCTGCCCAATCTCGAGAAGGCCATCGAGGACGTCGGCACGGCGCTTGGGTCCTGGGCGTACGTCCTCGTCGGCGTGTTCGCGTTCCTCGAGACCGGCGCGTTTGTCGGCCTCGTGATCCCGGGCGAGACCGCCCTGCTCGTGGGCGGCGTGGTCGCGGGCCAGGGGCGGATCTCGATCCTGGCCGTCATCGCCATCGCGTGGGCGGCCGCCGTAGCCGGCGATGCGGCGTCGTTCTTCCTCGGACGGCGGCTCGGGCGCCAGTTCCTGGTGCGCCACGGCCCGCGGTTCAAGATCACGGAGGAGCGCCTGCAGCAGGTCGAGGGCTTCTTCGCCCGCCACGGCGGCCCGACGATCCTCATCGGGCGCTTCATCAGCCTCGTGCGCGCCATCGCCCCGTTCATCGCCGGGTCCTCGGGGATGTCCTACGCGCGCTTTTTGCCCTACGACGTCATCGGCGCGGGGTTGTGGGCCACGGCGTTGCTGCTGCTCGGCTACGTCTTCTGGCACTCGCTTTCGACCGCGCTGGAGATCGCCCAGCGCGGCGCGCTCGCGCTCGGCGTCGTCATCGGCGTCGGCGTCGGCATCTTCCTGGGCTGGCGGTACTGGCGGCAGCCCGAGAACCGGCAGCGCACGCGCGCGTGGATCGAGGAGCAGGCGCAGCGGCCCGCGATCGCGCCCGTGGTCGCCTTCGTGCGCCCGGCCTGGCGCCGCCTGGTCGGCCCGCTGGGCTTCCTGTGGCGGCGGCTGACGCCAGGCGAGCTCGGGCTCGAGCTCACCTCGCAGGCAGCGGTGCTCGGCGTCGGGGCCTTCGTGTTCATCGCGCTCCTCACGGCGGTCGACAACGGCTCGTCGATCGGCGTAGATCCCCGGGCCTTCGACGTCGCGGCCGACTTGCGCACGGGCTGGCTGATCGACCTGGCCAAGGTGGTAAGCGCCCTTGGATCGGTGCCGGTGGTGATCGCGGTCGTCGCCGCGGGCGTCGCCTTCCTGGCTTATCGCCGCGAGGTCATCGGCGCGGCGGCGATCGCGACCGCATCGGTGCTCACCTTCATCGCGGTCCACGTGGTCAAGGCAGCCGAGGACCGTCCGCGCCCGAGCGGCGCGCTGGTCGACGCGGCGGGCTCGGCGTTCCCGTCGGCCCATGCTGCGTACTCGGTCGCGTACGTCGCGGTGGCGGTCGCGGTCGCCCGCGCCCTGCCCAACTGGGCCGGTCGGACGGCCTTGGTCACCGCTGCGCTTGTGCTGGCTGCGGCGATCGGCCTGAGCCGCGTGTACCTGCGCGCGCACTACCTCTCGGACGTGCTCGCGGGCTGGGGCCTGGGCTCCGCGAT
>Ga0111538_10007392_pt1 | contig 14815 bp, 13 predicted proteins | sample SoiMethybrSBSTD1_FD_79669 | JGI IMG/M metagenome (GOLD analysis project Ga0111538, IMG submission 79669) | Bulk soil microbial communities from a Populus tree surrounding site in Tennessee, USA - Soil MetaG P. TD hybrid SBSTD1 (version 2)... | ecosystem: Environmental > Terrestrial > Soil >... | reverse complement strand
GCCGGACGGAACCGTCCGTGCTGACGGCGGCGGTCCGATCGATGGTCCACTCCGCGTCGAGCTCGAGCGGGCGCTTGCGGTGGCCGCTCGGGCGAACAACGCCAGCGTGCAGCACCGCGACGGCCGGTGGACGGTACAGGGCGATCCCACGGAGGGAGCTCTCCTGGTTGCCGCGCGCAAGTGCGGGCTCAGTTCGGACGATCTCGAGAAGCGGCTGCCACGCGTGGCGGAGGTGCCCTTTTCGTCCGAGCGTAAGCTGATGAGCACGATTCACCGTGACGCGGAGCAGAAGCATGCGGGGATCGTGTTCACGAAGGGGGCGCCCGACGTGCTGCTGGCGCGCTGCGCGTTCGAACTGCTCGGCGACGACCGGCGGCCCCTGACGACGGCGCGCCGGGGCGAGCTGCTGCAGATCAACGAGTCACTGGCCGGCGACGCCCTGCGCACGCTCGGGGTCGCGGCGCGCTGGCTCGAAGAGGACGCCCTTGCGGAACATGCCGCCCGCCCGGACGAACGCGTCGAACAAGGCCTGGTGTTCGTCGGTCTGATCGGCATGATCGATCCCCCGCGCCCGGAAGCGAAGGATGCCGTCGCCCGCGCCGTCCGTGCCGGCATTCGGCCGATCATGATCACCGGCGACCACCCGCGCACGGCCGCGGTCATTGCCCAGGAGCTCGGCATTGCCGCTGACGGCCGCGTCATCACTGGCGCCGAGCTGGAGAAACTCTCTCCGGAGGCCGCTCTGCGTACCGTCGCCGAACTATCGGTTTATGCGCGCGTGAACCCCGAGCACAAACTGCGTATCGTCGACGCATTGCAGCGCTCGGGAGCCATCGTGGCCATGACCGGCGACGGCGTGAACGATGCGCCGGCACTGAAGAAGGCGAACATCGGCGTCGCGATGGGAATCACTGGGACAGACGTCTCGAAGGAAGCGGCCGATATGGTGCTGGCCGACGACAACTTCGTGTCAATTGTCGCCGCCGTCGAGGAGGGCCGCGCCATCTTCGCGAACATCCGCAAGTTCTTGCGCTATCTCTTGTCATCGAACATCGGCGAAGTGATGACGATGTTCTTCGGCGTTCTCTTGGCCGGTCAGCTTGGGCTCGTCGCCGTTGGCGAGGCCGTGGTGCTGCCGCTGTTGGCCACCCAGATTCTGTGGATCAATCTCGTCACCGATGGTCCGCCGGCGCTCGCGCTCGGCCTCGACCCGGCCGACGAAGGCATCATGGAGAAACCTCCCCGCCCAATCGATGAAGGCGTGCTCACCCTTCGGATGTGGCGGGGTATCGTGCTCATCGGGGTCATCATGGCTGCGGGCACGCTGTTCGTGCTCGACGCGTCGTTGCCCGGAGGGTTTGTCGATCGTCCCGGAACCCTGACCTACGCACAGACGATGACGTTCACGACGCTGATGCTGTTCCAGATTTTCAACGTGCTGAACGCGCGGTCGGACGAGCAGAGCGCGTTCGTTCGGCCATTTTCCAATGGCTGGTTATGGGCGGCGATGGCGGGTTCCGTGGCGCTTCAGGTGATGGTGGTGTACCTGCCGTTCCTCCAACGCGCATTCGGAACGACGGCATTGACCGCCGGCGATTGGGCCTTCGCGGTCGCGGTCGCCAGCTCGGTGCTGTGGTTGAGGGAAGCGAGCAAGGCGATCGCTCGCACCCGGCGGTGACGCCATGCCCCCTTCAACCCTCGAGCAGACTCAGATCATTCCCAGGCATTGGGCCGCCTCGGTCGCACATCGCGCGACCACGGCACTGGCGCCCGACCTGGTCAATCGCGCCGCCGCCCGTCTGGAGACTCTCGCCTGGCTTTACGCATTTATGTTCTTCATGGCGGCGTTTGTCCCAGCCCTCTTCATCACCGCCGAGCGAACGACTCTCTTCTCGAGCACGTTGTACTGGGCGCCAGGCGTCCTCTCGATCGCCGTGGCGGTTGCCGTTGCCCTGGCCATCCGCGTGGCCCGGTTGCCGCCCGCGGCCGTCGTCCTTCTCGCCCTGGCGTTCGAAGTCGTCAGCAGCTATGGCATTGCGGCGTCCGAGTTTCTCTATCCAACCGGAATGAATGCCAATCAGTCGTGGGTTGGTCTGTCGTGGGTCGCGGTGTGGACGTTGCTGTTCAACATCGTCGTGCCGACGCCGCCCCGCTACGCAGTGGTCGCCGCACTCGTGTCGGTCACCTCGGTTCCGACGATGGTCCTGCTCTCGCTCTCTCTCTTCCCGCCGGACTCACCGCCTGACGGCCTGATGATTTTCCGCGCTTTTGGCTTTCCGTACTTACTGACCGTGATCATGGCTTACGTCGGCGCGCGAGTCGTCCACGGTTTGAGCCGGGAGGTCACGCGTGCGCGGGAGCTGGGAAGCTACCAGCTCGAGGATCGACTGGGGGCAGGCGGCATGGGTGAAGTCTGGCGGGCGAGCCACCGCCTGCTCGCGCGGCCGGCGGCGATCAAGCTGATTCGATCGCCGGTGCCAGGGATGGGGCCGGACATTTCGGACGCGGCACGACAGCGATTCGAGCGGGAGGCGCAGGTCATCGCCCAGCTCCGGTCGCCCCACACGGTGACGCTGTTCGACTTTGGTGTCGCTCAAGAGGGCTCGTGGTATTACGCGATGGAGCTGCTCGACGGGATCGATGCCGATGCGTTCGTCCGGCGCTTCGGCCCGATGCCGGCCGAACGCGTCGTGTATATCCTCCGGCAGATCTGCCATTCGCTGTCCGAAGCGGAATCGCATGGGCTCGTGCACCGCGACATCAAGCCCGCGAACATTTTTCTCTGCCGATATGGAGAGGATCACGACTTCGTCAAGGTTCTCGACTTCGGGCTCGCGAAAGCGGTCCAGGACTCGTCGTCGTTGACGCAATTGGCCATTACAGCGCCCGACGTGATTCAAGGCACGCCGGCCTTCATCGCGCCGGAGCAGGCATTCGGCGGGCCCGACGTGGACACGCGCGCCGACATCTACTCGACAGGATGCGTGGCCTACTGGCTTCTGACGGGGAAGTTCGTCTTCACCGCCGACACGGCGATGAAGCTGCTGCTGGCGCATGCGCAGACGCCCGCAGAGCCCCCGTCGTTGCGAACCGAGTTCCCGATTCCACGCGATCTGGACGCGATCGTCCTGTCGTGCCTCGCCAAAGATCGCGCACATCGACCGCAGTCGGCCCGCGAGCTTCTTCAGCGCCTCGAGGCGGTCACACTCAGTCGACCGTGGACTGAGGCACGTGCCCGCGAGTGGTGGACCGCACACTTCCCGGAGGAGGGATTCCGTCAGGCCGAGACGCACGAATAGCGCCGACCGGTTCGCGATCGCAGTTGTATCGGCGCCTGAAGCAGTACGGACTCGATTAAACGCCTGTTCGCCGTCACAACGGGGGCAGCCCGACGAGCCGGGCGGGATTCTGCTTGAACATCCGCGTGAGCGCCGGCTCGGGGAATCCTGCGTCCCGCAAGATTTTCGCGGCACGAGCCAGAGCATCAGTATGGCTCGGCGACCCGGTCAGCCCGCTGTCGCTGGAGATGAACGTCTGCGCGGGACCGACGCGACGGATGGCGTCGATGACCCTGGCGGTTTCGGCAGGGGTTCCGGTGAAGTTGCGTCCGACGATCTCCATGACGGCGCCGAGCGAGGCGGCCTCACGAAGCTCATCGAACGACATGTCGGTGTACTGCGGACCAAGCAGCGGATGGGTCAGGATGATGCGCTGCACGCCGCGCCGCTTCGCCTCCCGGATGATCATCAGCGCCTCGTCGGCCGAGACGTGGCCGGTCGCCAGCGTCAGATCGTGCTGCGCAATCAGCGAGAGCACCTCGAGCACTTCGGGGAGCAGCTGACCGTCCCGTGACACGCTGACAAACGGTCGTGCGGCCTTGTTATACGTGACCTCGTGCTCCGAATCGTGCGTCGGCATCCAGACGATCCGGCCGTAGTGGCCGGCCACATCGACCATGTAGCGGACCGCCTGCGGGTTCACGCCGCCGACGGGGGTGTCGAGCGTGAGGCCGCCGAACACTTCAAGGCCGGGTGTGCCGTACCGTCGCACGAGGTACGCGAGCCCCGCGGTTTCCGTCCAATGGTTCTTCAGCACGAGGCCCCGTAAACCGCGGTCCTTCGCCAGGCGCGCGACTTCGAAGGCGTCCCACTGGCGCGGATAGCTGTCGGGATCGCAATGCGCGTGCAAATCAATCGCGCCAGCCAACGCCGGGTCGGTCAGCCGCTGGTCAACTGAAGGCGCAAACGAACGGCTCTTGTAGCTTTCCCAGTCCGTCTGTGGTGCGCTCTGGCCGCCGGCTGCCCAGATGCGTGCTGCAGCCACGGCACAGGCGATCGAGGCGACCGTGCTCCACCTCCGTCTGAGCGACACCATTCTCTCCCTCCAGTCTCAGTGCTTGCGGCGGCCGATACAGTGTAGACTCCGGCGGCATGATGCGTTCAGGGCTCGGTGCGTGCGCTCTGGTCCTCCTGGCTGCCGTTGCGGCGGTCGTGGGCCAGAGCGACAACCCGCAAGTCGGGATGTGGAGAATGAACATCCCGACGTCGACCTTCAGCTCGGGCACTGGCTTCAAGAGCGCCACCAGCAACATTGAGGCGGTTATCGGCGGGGGCGTGAAGCACACGGTGGACAGCGTCTACGACGACGGCACGGCACGGCGCTACGACTACACCACGACCTACGACGGGAGGGACGTGCCCGTGAACGGCAACAGTCCCTGGGGCGATACGGTCGCGCTCAGCCATGTGGACGCGAACACGGTCCGAACGATCTACAAGAGCCACGGTAAAGTCACAGTCATTCAGATATCGGTCGTCTCGGGTGACAGGAAAACGCGGACGGTCACCACGAAGGGCACCAACCCGGCGGGACAGACGGTCAACAATGTGAGCGTCTACGACAGGCAGTAGCGCTTCGGTCGAATCGCCCGTGCTTTCGCTCGAACTGGAGATACCGATGATCAGGTCAACCATCACATGCGCCATCTCGGCGATCGCGTGCCTGTGTGCGAGCCCGGCCTTTCCCGCGACGTGTGAAAGCCTCGCGGCGATTGCGTTGAAGGACGCGCAGATCACGTCGGCCCAGATCGTCCCGGCGGGACAGTTTTCGCCACCGGCCGGGCAGCTGGCAGGCGCCGGTGGGCTCATTCCGTATCTACAGCTTCCAGCGTTCTGTCGGGTCGCGGCGACGCTGACCCCTTCGGGCGACTCGGATATCAAGGTGGAGGTCTGGCTGCCGAGCGCCGGCTGGAACGGCAAGTTCCAGGCGGTCGGCAATGGAGGGTGGGCCGGAGTCATCAGCTATTCGGCCATGGCCGATGCGCTTCGCGCGGGGTACGCGACGGCGTCGACCGACACCGGCCACTCGGGGCCGGGTGGTGGCTTTGCCTTCGGTCACCCGGAGAAGCTGATCGACTTCGCGTGGCGCTCTGAACACGAGATGACGGTCAAGGCGAAGGCCGTGGTCGAGAAGTTCTACGGTACCGCTCCCCGATGGTCGTATTGGAACGGCTGCTCGACGGGTGGACGGCAGGCGCTGAAAGAAGCGCAGATGTTCCCGGATGATTACGACGGCATCATCGCCGGCGCACCCGCGAACCGGACGGTCCTGTCGATGTGGATCGCACACGCGGTGCTGAAGGACCCGGCGAGCTATATCCCACCGGCCAAGTACCCGGCGATCCATCAGGCGGCTGTCGCCGCGTGTGACGCACGGGACGGGCTCAAGGACGGCCTCATCGACGATCCGGCCCAATGTGCCTTCGATCCCGCGGTCTTGCTCTGCAAGGGCGAAGACGGTCCGTCGTGTCTCACCGCCGCGCAGGTCACCGCGGCGCAAAAGATGTATGCGCCGCCTGTCCACGCGCGCACGGGGAAGCCGCTTTCATCGCCGCTGGTCCCGGGAACGGAGTTGGCGTGGGGCGAACAGGCCCTCGGCCCGCAACCGAATGCCAACATCTACGACCAGTACCGTTACGTGGTGTTCAAAGATCCCAAATGGGACTGGAAGACATTCGACTTCGATCGTGACGCGTCCCGGGGCGACTTGCCCGAAAACCTCGTGATGAACGCGACCGATCCGAACATGGAGCCGTTCTTCTCGCGTGGCGGCAAGCTGCTGCTGTACCAGGGATGGAGCGACCCGCGGGTGCCGGCGCTGCAAACGATTGCCTACTACCGGAGCGTCATCGAGACGCGGGGTGGTACCGCGAACGCTTCAAACAGCGTCCGGTTGTTCCTGGCGCCAGGCATGGGCCATTGCGGCGGCGGCGAAGGCCCGAATGTGTTCGACAAGGTCAGCGCGCTCGAGCAGTGGGAGGAAAAGGGGAAAGCGCCGGACATGTTGATCGCGTCACACAGCGCCAGCGGCAAAGCGGATCGGACGCGGCCGCTGTGCCCCTACCCGCAGGTGGCGAGGTACAAGGGCACCGGCAGCAGCGATGACGCGGCCAACTTCATGTGCCTGGCGCCGCGGCCCGTTCTCGAACAGACCTCCTCACAAAACGGCGTCAGCAACCGGACCGAACCCCCGGCGCAGAGTCCCAGCCCGAGCGCCACCATCGTCAACAAGCTCGACACGCCCCAGGCACGTGTCTACGTCGCCACGCTGCAGCCGCGCACGCCATCTCGATCGCCAAACGGGCATGCGACCAATCGCATGCTGGTTTATCTCGATGACGGCGTGATGACGCGGCAGGAGAACACCGGTAAGGAGACGATCACCTTCAAGCGCGGCGATGTCCGGTGGCGTCCGGCAAGCGGCGCGTACGTCGCGGAGAACACGAGCGATCATCCGATCCGGATTCTGGAAATCGATCTGAAAGGACCGCCCGCCGGCCCGGCGCCAGTAACGCCGCTCGATCCCGCGGCGGTGGATGCGCAGCACTACAAGGTCGCGTTCGAGAACGAACACGTCCGCGTCCTGCGCGTGCATTACGGGCCGCGCGAGCAGGGGGCGCTGCACGAACACATGCTCAACCGGGTCGTGGTGTATCTGAACGATCAGCCTGGGGCGAAGGTCGACGATGTGCGGATATCCGGCCCGGCCAAGCACACCGAACAGAACGCCAGCGACCAGGCCGCCGACCGAATCGCGATCGAGCTGAAGTAGGAGCCCGGCAGGGCGATCAGGACAGGCCCGCGACCATCCTCAGCACGTCCATGCTGGTGATGATGCCCACCGGATCGGTGCCATCGACGACCACGAGTCGGTGGATATGCTGGTCGACCATCTGTCGCGCTGCCTCGGCGACCGATGCGGTCGCCGCCACTTGATAAATCACGGGGCTCATTACATCGCGAACGGTAACCGGCGGCGCTTCGGAACGGTCGTGACCGACACCCTCAAACAGCGCACCTGCGGCGTCATCGCGATAGAAGTCCGACGTCGCCGACACCTCGACCGGCTCCGCCAGGTTGCGGCCGATGTCAGTCATTGACACCACACCGACGACGCGGCCCTGGCTATCGACGACCGGTGCGCCGGAAATTTCACGCTCGACGAGGTACCGGGCCAGTTCGTCTGTCGTCATCTCATCGGTCACGGTCATGATGTCCGGATTCATCAAGTCACGTACGCTTCGCAGTTTGGTCACGAGTGTGCTCCTTGGCCAGAGGTGCCGGATGACGCGGTTGAGCCTCCGGCGTCAGAACCAGCCGCAACGGACGTACCGGTTGGCCAACAGAGTTGCTTCCGCCTGTTTGCTGCTCTGGTGGAGGATCGCCGCATCGGCGATGCCGGTCATCCGGCACCACGCCGGAAATCGGACGCGTTTTCTCACGAAAAGACGTCGCCCGACACCGACCAGCAGCTGGCGACCGTCAAACTGAAGTGACGCGTGTGGGAGACCTCCTTGCACCGTGGTGGTTGTCACTGCTAAGGAGCGCCACATGTCTGCTCATTTGAACGGCATCCGGCGGTTTGCCGGACGTCTCCTCGAGGCGTCCGTGATTCTTCTCCTGGCCGCGTCGAACGTGGGCGCGCAGGCTCGAGGGCCTACGGTGAGCCCTTCCCATCCAATCGCCGAGAACTACTACGCCGCGGGCGACCGCATCGAGGTAACCGTCCCAATCGAAGGCGATGTCGTCGTCGCCGGCCGAAACGTCGAGATCGCCGACACCGTGTCAGGCGACGTGCTGGCCGCCGGCTGGCATGTGTCGTTCACCGGGCGAACGCCGGACGATGTGCGGGTTGCGGGAGCGGACGTCAAGCTGGACGGCGTCATCACCGGCGACCTGACGGCGGCCGGCGGGGCGTTGATCACCGGCCCGAGGACGCACGTCGCGGGCCGAACTTGGCTGACGGGGCAGACCGTGCGGGTGGAAGGCAGGTTCGAGCGCGAGCTGCGGATCGCGGCCCAGACCGTGCAGCTCGCCGGTGAGATGGCCCAGCCTGTCACGGTGATCGCCGAGAAGCTCGAGGTGCTGCCGTCAGCGCGGATTCAGGGTCCGCTGAACTACAAGAGTCCAACTGAGGCCAGCATCGCGCCGGCGGCGTCGATTGATGGGCCGATTGCCTACGAAAAAATCACGCAGAACGAAGCGAAGAGCGCTCGGTCGTGGCGCGGCATCTCGAGCCTGCTGTTTCTCGTGCATCTGGTGATTGGCGGGTTGTTGCTGTCGATCATTTCGCCTCGCCTGCCAGCGGAATGCCTGACGACGATGCGCAACGCGCCGGCTCAAAGCGCGCTGCTCGGAATCGCCTTGGTGGTCACCACGCCTGTGGCGGTGCTTCTGCTGCTCGTCAGCGTGATTGGTATCCCGGTCGGCATCAGCCTCGGAGCGTTGTATCTGATCGGGTTGATTCTGGGTGTCGTGACAACGGCGTTCTTCGTCGGCGATTGGGAAGCACATGTGATCAGAGGCGGCCCGACCGCCAACTGGCGGCAGCGGATGGTGTGGCTTATCGTGGGTGCCGGAACACTGGCTGTGCTCCGGTCGGTCCCACTGCTCGGCACGCTCGTCGTCTTCACGAGTGTGTTGTTTGGCCTGGGCGCGGTATCGCTATCGATGTACAGAACCTACGCGTCGCTTCCGCCGCACGCCTCCGCGTCCTAGACCGAAGGCCGGTCGGGTTGCGATTTGCACAACGAGTACATGCCGGTAATCCGGCAGTGATGGAGAGTCGCCATGACATCTGCCGCCGAAGTCCGAGCGTTCCTCGACACGCCAGCCATCGCGGTGGTCGGCGTCTCCCGGTCGGGAGGGAAATTTGGCAACCTCGCGCGACGCGAGCTGCAGTCGAAAGGGTACCGGGTGTATCCGATTCATCCCACGGCAGCCGAGATCGACGGGGTACGGTGTTATCAGCGCTTCGCCGATCTACCCGAGCGCGTGAATGCTGCGCTGGTGGTCGTGCCGCCGTCTCAGGCCGCCGCTGTCGTCCGAGAAGCCGCTGCAGCCGGCATTCATCACATCTGGCTTCAGCAGGGCGCCGAATCGGCTGAAGTGCTGCAGCTCTGTCGGCAGCTCGGCCTGGGTGTCGTGGCTGGCGAATGTGTCCTGATGTTCGCGCACCCGACGAGTTATCACCGAGTGCACCGCTGGATTTGGCAGCTCCTCGGCAAGCTGCCGTCTACCGCTTAGGCGGCATCGACATCGCTGCTGGCCGGGCTGGCAGCCGAGGAGTCAGCCTGGTCCAGGCCGCAATGCTTGATCCGGTCGCCCAGGGTCGACCGCTTGACCTGCAGCAGTTGCGCCGCCTTCGACTTGTTGCCGCGACTGGCTTTGAGCGCCCACGTGATCAGGGTCGCTTCCAAATCGCGCAGGCGTCCGTCGAGCGAGATGGGGGTTGTCGAATCGGTGGGTTGCGGGTCCGCCACGGGCGCACCGGGGGGCTGGTTCGTCGCGCCAAAGAGCAGGTTCGCCGCCAGACACCCGACACGGATCACGCCGCACGTGCAGGTCTGCGCGATGCGCTCGCAGGCGTTTTCCAGCTCGCGGACGTTGCCCGGCCAGTCGTATCGCATGAAGACCTGTCGGACAGCGTCGCTGATTTGCGGATTCTCCTCACCCTTCCGCCGGAAGAACCGGTCGAAAAAGAAGTCCATCAGCTCCGGAATGTCTTCACGCCGATCTCGCAGCGGCGGCAGCGTGAGTGGCAGCACGTTCAGCCGGTAATACAAGTCTTCCCTGAATGTGCCCTCGCCGACCATCTGCTTCAGGTCACGTTTCGCGCCGGCAAGTATGCGCACGTTCACCGGAATCGGCCGGATACCGCCGAGCCGTTCGACGGTGCGATTCTGGATGACGCGCAGCAGCTTGACCTGCATGCCCAGCGGGACGTCGTCGATGTCATCCAGAAAGATCGTTCCGCCTTGGGCCAGCTCGAATCGTCCGGGCCGATCCTTGACCGCTCCGGTGAATGCGCCCCGCTCATGGCCGAACAGCTCGGACTCGATCAGCGTTTCGGAAAAGAGCGCACAGCTCACCGCCACGAATGGATGGTGCATCCGTCGACTGGTCCGATGGATCAGGGTGGCGATCACCTCTTTGCCGGTGCCGCTCTCGCCGGTGATCAGCACGGTGCTGTCACTGCCGCGAATCAGGTGGATGAAGTCGAAGACGGCGCGCATTCGCGCGCTGCGGCCGACGACGAGGTCGTTGGCCATCTCCAGCTGGGGTGATGGGGCGCTCATGACCGCTCCTCAGCGCAAGTACACTCTGTCGAATTCAGGAACCTCACGGCGGAGTGCGGCCTCGACTCCGAGCACGAGCGTCATGCGCGCGCTGGGGCAGCTGGAGCAGGCGCCGGTCAAGCGCACGCCGGCAGAATGCCCGTCGATTTCCACGAGCTCGATATCGCCGCCGTCAGCTTGCAGGAAGGGCCGGACCCGCCCCAGGACCGATTCGATTTGCTGCCACGTCATGTCGACTCCGATCGCAGGACCCTATTGGGAAACACCTGGATGGGGGGCAACCGGAATGCCAGCGGCAGGCTGCCGGATTTCCGTTGGTTTGCCTGCATATCCGGCAGCTGATGGGACGGCCGTCGCCATGGACTGGGGAATCTTCCGCGCTCATCTGTGAAAGATCCCGCTGTGTCGGAGCCGATTTTCAGACGATCAGACGCTGGACGAGGGCGCCGGCGCCGTAGGCAGCGGCGCCGACCACACTTCCGAGCACGAGCATCTCCAGCCCGGCGATGAACCAGTTATCGATCGTTACCGCGCACTTGGCCGCGCCCACGCTGAACAGCGAACCCATGGCGACCAGGCCGGACCACAGAAACGGCTCGTCGCCATGAGCAGAGGACAGGTACGGTGCCAGTGGCAGCATGCCGGCGGCGACGAAGGCAATCCACGTCGCCATGGCGTGCTTCCACGGGTACGCCTCCTCTTCGGGGAGATTCGCCGCGGCTCTCGCACCCTCGTGAGCCCTGATCGCGAGAAAGTTGCCGACCGCCATCGACAGACCGTCGGCCGCGAGGTTCGCCGCGCCGATCACCAGCACGGCGCTGTTCGACAGCGCGCCGCCGGCCACCCCGGCGACGACGGCGAATGTGGTGATGATCCCGTCGTTGGCGCCGTAGACGAGATCGCGAAGATAGTGGCGGAACGTCGCCGATGCTCCGGTGGGTTCGATGTGCACGGATATCCGCCCCATGCGGGAACCCTGAGCAACGACCGTTCCGGGAGAGGGTCTTCGGCCGCCGCCGGCGAACGCGGTCCGACTGACGGAAAGTCGGCAGCGTCCGACTGCGGGTCAGCGTGAGCGCGATTCCCGCGTGGCATCCGATCTGCTCCTGCCACGGATCGAGGATCCGGTGCGCGCCCTTTACATCTACGCCGCCGCAGCCGCCATGTCGGCGCACGCCGGCCAGGCGCCACCCCATTACGTCGGCAGCGCACTGACGACCGCGGTCGTGGATTACGTCGTCTCGCCGGGGGACACGTTCGAGACGATCGCCCACAGCATCGGCAGCGACCCACTCATCATCGCGCGTCGAAATACCCGCTGGGTCCATTCGCCATTGAAGGTTGGCATGAAGCTCACCATCGACGCCCGGGTGATCGTGCCCGCGGGTGTCGAGCACGGCCTCGTGATCAACGTTCCCCAGCGCAGGTTGTTCTTCATGACCGGCGATGGTGTCGCGCGGAACCTGCCAATCGCCATCGGACAACCTGGTTGGCCCATGCCCGTCGGTCCATTTCAGATTCTTCACAAAGAGTCGAATCCGACCTGGATCGGACTGAGCCTTCCCACCGGCATCGATGGCACGAGTGCCTCGCCAACGGTGCGCGGCTTCACGACCGACGGATGCATCCGCCTTGGCGCTGACGACCTCAAAGCCTTCTTCGACGCGGTGTCGGTCGGCGACCGGGGCGAGATCGTCTACGAGCCCGCACTCTTATGGACCGATGGCGTGCGTCAATTCGCCGAAGTGCACCCGGATCGCTATCGCTGGAGCGGCGATGCACTCTCGATTCTCGAGGCCGCGGCCGACTATCTGAACGTTCGTTCCCGAATCGACTGGCGCCGCGCGGAGGAAGTTGCGCGGCGTCGAGATGGGGTGGCGATTGACGTCACATTGCGATAGGAGCCAACCATGTCTGGTCTCATACGATGGGCCGCCGTTGTCATGTCTGCTTCCATCGTGGCCGGGTGCGCGACGATGACCGTGAGCTCTCATGTTCAGCGCGACCTTGATCTCGGGCGATATCGCACCTTCGACTGGGGACCCGCCGACGCGCTGCCGACTGGCGATCCGCGACTCGACGCCGACCCGTTCTTCAAGGACCACCTGCAGGGGGCGGTCGAGCGGGAGCTGGCCGCAAAAGGGCGCACGCTGGCAGCGTCGGCCCCGCCAGATCTGCTCATTCACTATCACGCCCACGTCAGCCGCCAGATCGACGTCAACAGCGTCGATCGCGCCTACGGCTACTGCGACGGCGACAACTGTCTCGGTGTCAGCGAATACGAGGCCGGCACGCTCGTGCTCGACATCATCGACGCGCGAACCAACCTGCTGATCTGGCGAGGCTGGGCTCGCGACAGCGTCGAGCGCGTCATCGGCAATGAAGACCGAATGGAGCGAATGATCAACGACGCTGTGACGCGGATGCTCATGAGACTTCCACCGAGGTTGTGATGGGTGGGCGGTCCTGATGCCGTCAGTGCCTCGCGTGTCCGGGGTTCCAAGAGGAGAAACAACCATGTGTCGAGCAGCCTTTGCACGAAGTGCCACAGTGATTCTCCTGGCGCTTGCGGTCGCCGGTTGTGGGGCGGTGCGCGTGAACTCGTACGCCGAACGAGGCTTTGACCTCCAGCGCTATCACACGTTCGGCTGGGGTGCCGCCGACCAGCATTCCACCGGCGACCCTCGTCTGGACAACAACCGGTTCTTCTCGGAACGAATCCAGGAACAGGTCGAGCGTGGGCTGCTGCGTCGAGGCCTGAGCAAAACCACTGCGGACAGTCCGGACCTGCAGCTGCATTACCACGCCACGTGGCACGAGGAGATCGACGTCAATACCTTCGACCGTGGCTCCGGATACACCAGCAGCGACGATCCGCCGCCGTTCGTCTATGAAGCCGGTGCGCTCACCATCGACGTCGTCGACCCGGCGCTGGGAAAGGTGGTCTGGCGAGGATGGGCCGAAAGCAACGTCAGCGGCGTCGTCGACGACCAGCGATGGATGGAGGAGCGCATCGATCAGATCGTCGCGAAGATCATGGAGAGATTTCCGCACCGACCATAACAGTTTGTGACGAAAGGATTCGGACATGGCTGCTACGGCCGCATCAACGTTGACTTGGCCCGGTCGCGCGACGAATCGACTCGTATTGCGCGACGGCTCGGTGGCGACCGTCCGGCCGGCGGTGCCCACTGACCGCGATGCCGTACGGCAGTTCTACCGTGAGCTGTCACCCGAATCGCGGCGCCTCCGCTTCATGGCGGCCGGCGATGCGCCAGAGGCGGTGATCGACCGGCTCTGCGAGACGTCCAACCCGGCTCAGGCGATGACGCTCATTGCGTCGCGCCAGTTGTCCGACCGATTGCACATCATCGCCGTCTGCTCCTACGTCGCGATCAATGCCACCACGGCCGAGATTGCCTTCGCCGTCGACGACCGCTTTCAGCATCGGGGCATCGCGACCTCGATGCTGGAGCACCTCGCCGAGATCGCCGCGCGCCATGGGTTCAAATGGTTTCAGGCGACCACGCTGTACGAGAATGCGGCGATGCTCGAGGTGTTTCGCGACTCGGGCTTCGAGGTTCGATCGAAGTCGGGGAGCGGAGTTGTCGACGTTCGCCTGAGCGTCAACGCGTCGCCCGGTGGTCTGGTGGCGATCGACGAACGTGATCGCCTGGGCACGGTGGCGTCGCTGAAGCCGATCCTCGAACCGCAGTCCGTCGCCATTGTCGGCGCGTCGCGCGATGGCAGCCATATCGGGCGGCGCGTGCTCGAGGCGCTGACGAGCGGTGGGTTCAGGGGCGCTGTCTTTCCGGTCAATCCACACCTCGACGAGCTCGATGGGCGGCGCTGCTATCGATCGGCTCGCGACCTTCCGTCGGGCGTTCACCTCGCGGTAGTCGTCGTGCCGGCGGAGCAGGTGCTAGACGTCGTGGAGGATTGCGGCCGCACTGGCGTGCACGCCTTGATCGTCATTTCAGCCGGGTTCGGCGAGACTGGCGAGGCGGGTGCCGAGCGGCAGCGCCGCTTGCTCGAAAAAACGCGCGATTACGGTATGCGTCTCATCGGCCCCAATTGCATGGGCGTCATCAACACCCAAGAGGCCGTGCGGATGAACGCATCGTTTGTCTCGGATATGCCGCCGCACGGGCGAATCGCGCTGGCTTCGCAGAGCGGCGG
>Ga0111538_10007390_pt1 | contig 14815 bp, 16 predicted proteins | sample SoiMethybrSBSTD1_FD_79669 | JGI IMG/M metagenome (GOLD analysis project Ga0111538, IMG submission 79669) | Bulk soil microbial communities from a Populus tree surrounding site in Tennessee, USA - Soil MetaG P. TD hybrid SBSTD1 (version 2)... | ecosystem: Environmental > Terrestrial > Soil >... | reverse complement strand
TCGTTGGCAACGAGCCGCGCGAGGGCGACGCGTTGCCGCATGCCGCCCGACAGCTGGTGCGGATACTTGTCCTCGGCACCCGCGAGTCCGACGAGATCGATCGTGCTGTACACGCGCCGCGCGCGCGCGGCGGCATCGAGTCCGGCGCCGGCAGGCCCGTGCCGCAGGCCGAATTCGACGTTCCCGCGCACCGTGTGCCACGGGAACAATGCGTAATCCTGGAACATCACGCCGCGCTCCGGGCCGGGTCCGCGAATCACGCGTCCGTCGAGCACAACGGTGCCTGAAGTGGGCAGCTCGAGTCCCGCGAGCAGGTTCAGCACCGTCGTCTTGCCGCACCCCGACGGTCCGACGATGACGAGAAATTCGCCGGCCGGAACGTCGAGCGTGAAATCCTGGACGGCGGTCGTTTGTGCCGCCCCGGCGTTGCCGAAGCGCTTGGCGACGTTCTCGAGCCTGAGCTTCACCGGCGCGTTCATTGCGCGTTCCACGGCATCGCGTACCGAAGTGCCAAGCGCAGCGCGCGATCGAGTGCGAGTGCGACGATGCCGACGGCGATCATGCACGCGACGATCCGGTTGAGTTCGATGCTGTACGCATAGAACACGAACATCATCTGGCCGATCCCGCCCGAGCCGCCACCGCCTGCCTTCGCGCCAACGGCGAGTTCGGCGGCGACGATCGCCGTCCATGCAACGCCCATCCCGATGCGCAGGCCGACGCCGATCGACGGCAGCGCACTGGGAACGATGACGGTGCGGACTGTCTTCCAGCGGCCGAGCCCCATCGTCGCGGCTGCGCGCAGCAGCGTCGGGTTGACGAGCTTCGCGCCGGCGATCGTGTGGATGACGATCGGGAAGAAGGCGGCGTACGCGACGATCAGCACGGCGGCCGGCGTCCCCGTTCCCAGCCACAGGATCGCCAGGGGCAGGATCGCGATCGCGGCGATCGGCCGGAAGCTTTCAACCAGCGGGTCGACGTTGCGCTCGATGCTGCGAAAGGCGCCCATCGCAAGTCCGAGCGGAATCGCGATCAGCGCAGCGCTAGCGAATCCTGCGAACACGCGCGCGAGGCTCGTCGCGATTGCCTCGATCATGTCGCCCGACGTGACGAGATCGATCGCGGCGCCGATCACTCGACTTGGCGTTGGCGTGCGGCGATTGCCGGACGCCACGCCCCATGCCTCCCAGACGACCAGTAGCGTCAACGGCAAGACAACGCTGCGTGCGGCGCGCGCCGCCCATGCGCTCACCGGACACCTTCCAATTGCGTGGCCCAGGGCGTGAACCGTTGCGCCAGCGCACGCAGCGTGCGGTCGGTCAGATAGCCCAGCACGCCGATCGTCGCGATGAACGCCATCACCTGCGGGGTCATCAGGAGCTCGCGATACCACTCGACCGCGTAGCCGACGCCGCTCGGTGCGCCGATCAGCTCGGCAGCAACGACCGCCGTCCACGACGACGCGACACCGAGGCGCACGGCGACGAGCAGTGCCGGCAATGCGGCGGGCACGACGACGCGCGCCACGATCGTCCGGCGCGCAACGCCCATCGTGCGCGCGACGTCGATGAGGCGACGATCGACGCTGCGCACGCCTGCAATCGTACCGAGCAGGATCGGGAAGAATGCCGCGTACGTCATGATGAACACCGGCAGCACGTTGCCGATGCCGAACATGAAGAGGGCGAGTGGAATCCAGGCGATGCCGGAGATCGGCCGCAGCAACTCGACAACAGGATCGACCAGCTCGTCGAGCGTCCGCCGCAAGCCCATCGCGAGTCCCAGTGGAATTGCGAGCAGCGACGCGAGTCCGAGGCTGAGCAGCATCCGACCGAGGCTGATGCCGGCGTGCATGAAAATCTCGCCGTCGGCCACGAGCTCGATGATCGCCTCGACGACCGCGAACGGCGACGGCAGCAGCGCCGGGTTGGCGGTCCAGCGAGCAAGCGCCCACCAGAAAGCGACGAACAGCGCCATCGTGCGGACGTACGCGGTGACGTTCGGGAATCGACGTGCGATTGCAGTCGCGGCCACTACAGCGATCCCCCGCCGCGGGTAACGCATTCGACGCTCAATTCACCTCCAGCTCGCAGGTCATCGCCGCCGTGCATTTGTTGTTGCGATGTTAACGTTAACATGTTAGCGTTTCCATCCAGGCTGTCAAGCGAGCGGAAGGCTCTTCAAGTGTTAAGGCGCCAAGGCGGTCGGTCACGCCAGGCAGCGGCGGCCGCCGCAACCGGGCGCACGCGGCTGCTCGATGTCGCGCGCGCGGCAAACGTGTCGACGATGACGGTCGTTCGCGTGCTGCGGGAACCGCACAAGGTCGCGGTCGCCACGCGTGAGCGCGTCGAGAAGGTGCTGGCCGATACGGGTTACACGCCCGACCTCGTCGCGCGAGGTCTCGTCTCGAACAAGTCCGGTCTCGTCGGCGCGGTCGTTCCGTTGCTGACCAATTCGCTGATCGCCGAGATCGTCCAGGGCTTGAGCGAGATGCTCGCGCGCGACGGTATCCACCTGTTGCTCGGGCAAAGCGGATTTTCGCTTGCGGAGGAGGAGGTGCTCGTTCGCGCATTCCTGTCGCGGCGCATCGATGCGATCTTCCTGTCCGGCGTATCGCATACGAGCACGACGATCCGGATGCTCAAGCAGGCGGCGATACCGGTCGTCGAGGGCGGCAACCTGACGAAGCATCCGATCGACATGGTCGTCGGATACTCCAACGTGAAAGCGGCGCGCGAAGTGACCGAGTATCTGCTCGCGGCCGGCTACAGGAAGGTCGGGTATATCGGCGCGTTTCCGACGGACAACGATCGCGCGCGCGATCGCCGTCACGGCTACGACGAGGCGATCTCGGCGGCCGGGGGCGAGCCGGACCCCACCCTCTGTGTCGAGACGACGCTCGACATCGATGCGGGCGCGGTGGCGATGGCCGCATTGCTCGCGCGACACCCCGACGTTCGTGCGGTGTTCTGCTCGGCCGATGCGCTCGCCGTCGGTGCGTTGTTCGAATGTCAGCGCCGCAAGATCGCGGTCCCGGAGCGCGTCGCACTCGCGGGCTTCGACGACCTGGCAATCGCCGCACGCGTCGTGCCGTCGCTGACGACGCTGCGCGTCCCGCGCTACTTCATCGGCCAGCAGGCGGGCAAGTTGATCCTCGACCGACTGGCGGGAAAGGCAATTCGCCGAAGGATCGTCGACACCGGATTCGAGTTCGTGCGACGCGACAGCGCTTGATTGGAGCGTGGGCACTGCGCGAATCGCTGCGCGCGACTTTGTCATGTCGCGCACAGCGCCCGCCGGCTAGCGCGTTTCGAAATCGAACAGCCCGCTGCAGCCGTCGTTGACCCAGATCCCGTTGCGCTGGAAGCCCCATGTCTGACCCTGGATGCACTCCGATTGCGAACGCTGCTCGACGAGCCACGCTCTCGCGATGTACGGCGCGACGGGGCAAAACGCCTGCTGATAGCCGCGACTCTCGCAGACGACTGCGTTGATCGGCGGCGGTCCGGGCGGGCGACCGCGACCGTCGACTGCGAACAGTCCGCTGCATCCCGCGGACACCCAGATCCCGCGATCCTGGTAGCCCCACGTGCGTCCCTGCACGCATTCGGATCGCGAGCGCTGCTCGACGAGCCACGCGCGCGCGATTCGTCGATCGCTGGGGCAGAACTGCTGCTTGTAGTTCTGGCTCTCGCACAGAATCTGCCGGCCCGCACCCGGACCGGGCCTTGGCTCGTTCGCCCACCTGTATTCGAACTCGCCGGAGCACCCGCGCGTGACCCAGATGCCGTTCCTGTCGTAACCCCAGCTCTGGCCCTGGATGCACGCCGAGCGCGACTGCTGTACCACGAGCCACGCCGAGGAGATGCTTCCGGTCGGGCAGTAGTTGCGATGGTAGTCGCGACTCTCGCACGAAATGCGCGCCGCCGACGCCGTGGCTGGCGAGCCCAGCAGCAGCGCTGCACCCAGAGCCGCAACAATCGCATGCCATGCGTTCACTCGCCTGCCCCCTCATCGACAATGATCGAGGTGTGAGCATATCCGCCAGCCGGCCGGCTGCAAAATCGATGGCCACACGAGGGCAACGATGGGTATCTCGACAATCTTTGCAAACGTCAGCTGCCGCGACTTGGCGACAAGCGAGCCGTGGTACGAGAAACTGTTTGGCTGCGCGGCGAGTCGGCATCCGATGCTGCGCCTTGCGGAGTAGCACTTCACCGACAGTGCGGAAGTCCAGTTGTACGAGCAGCGCGAGCACGCGGGCCATTCGACGCTGACGTTGGGTGTGCTTCCGCTCGAGGCGGAGCGCGGGCGCTTGGTCGACGCCGGGCTCGAACCCGGCCCCATCGAAGAAGCCGATGACTACTTCATCATGCGGATCCGCGATCCAGACCAGAACCTCGTTGTCTTCGCGAGTGCCAAGCGCGATTAGGCTGGGAGCGGTGAGTGCTCCGATGCGTGCAATTCCGGTATCCGATCATCCCCATCTCGGCGGTCACTGGGGATGTCCGCTGTGAGGCCGAGACAATGTCGTTTCATCCGGGGCCGAAGGTGAACACGTAGGCCCGTACGCCGGGCTCGCTCGCCAGCAGCGTCAGAACGTGGTTTCCCCGTGGCGCATGCGCGACCAGGCGAAGCATTCCCGATCGATCGAACCGCGCGATTCCGTCGGGGCTGACGTCGCCGCCGGCCGCCGCGCCGACCGGCTTTCCGTCGAGCAGCACCGTGACAGCCGCCGTTCCCGAAGGTCCCGGCTGCATGACGAGGTTGACCTCACCGGCGTTGAACGGAAGAACGATCTTCCCGGTGCCTTTTTTCAGCTCGACGTACTGGCGGTCAGTGCGCCAATCGCCTTCCAGAGTGAACGCACCGCGCTCGCGTCGCTCGGCGCCGACGTAGGTCTCGGCAGTGATGCCGGCGTAGGAGGGCGCGCCGGTATTGGCGAATGCGGTTGTCTCCGGGCTGACGGGCGGCAACTGAGTCGCCGGGTTCGTCGAAACCAACAGGCGCCGTATTTCGGTCTCGATCTCTGCGTAGCTACCCTCGCCGACCCAACGCCTCACCAGCCTTCCTTGCGCGTCGAACAGGTATTTCGCGGGCCAGGCGTCGTTGTCCAACGCCCGCCAGATCGCAAAGTCGTTGTCGAGCGCGATCGGGTAGGTGAGTCCGTGGTCGCGAATGCCGCGATCGATATTCTCTGTCCGCTTGCCGAACTCGAACTCCGGCGAATGCACGCCGATGACGACCAGGCCAAGCTTGCCGTAGTCGCGGTTCCACGCCTTGACATAGGGAGACGTGCGAATCCAGTTGATACATGTGTACTCCCAGACATCGACGAGTACCACCTTGCCGCGCAACGCGTCGCTGGAGAGCGGCGTCGAGTTGACCCAGCGCTCGGCTTTGAAGGCGGGTATATCGCTCGCTGCACGGGCGGCGCCGGCGGTGATGCCAAGGCACAGGAATGGAAGAAGAAGGGCACTGACGACGCGGCTTGGGATCGACTGTTGGAACATTTGCTTCTCCAGTGGAAGTGCGCACGGCTGGCTTCGACCACGGCATTCTCACGCAACTGCGGCATCAGATGCTGCAACGATCAAGCCGTTCTGACCCGGAACCTGGCAAGGCGAGAAAGCCACCACCAGCTGATGGGACCAGCACGTTCCAATTCTTCCGCGCGAGAGTAAAGTTAGGGGTGGGGTACCGATGATAACGGCAGATGTATTTGAGGATAAAACATGAAATCGAAGACCATGCATGCAGCGGCATTGGTTGCGGCGTTGACGTTCTCCGCACAGTCTGCTATCGCGCAACAGTTCGTCTATCCGGCGAAGGGACAGTCACCACAACAACAGAAGAAGGACGAGGGTGAGTGTCACGTATGGGCCGTGCAGCAGAGCAAATATGACCCCGCGAACCCGCCACCGCAAACGGCGGCAGCTGCCCCGCCCACGACTGCGACCGGGACGACGCCAGGGGCTGGTGCTCGGGGTGCTGCGCGTGGCGCGGTTGTCGGCGAAGTGGTCGGCGGCGACGCGGGCACGGGTGCCGCGGTGGGCGCGGCCGCGGCGCGCGGGCAGAGCCGACGTCAGAACGCCGCACAGGCAAATCAACAACAGCAGGCATCGACGCAGCAGCAACAAGCGGGACAAGCCGGGTATCAAAAGGCCCGCGCCGTCTGTCTCGAAGGACGCGGCTACACGGTGAAGTGACGTGGAAACGATAACTGCGACCGAGATTGGCCGGTCTCCGGGGCCGGCGTAGTCCCATCGACTGCGCCGGCACCGATTGCTACGGACGTGCCGGACTTTTTCGGACGCGCCGCTGATGAGGCGCGCAAGCGCCGACTGGGTGGCGCTCGTACGGCGCTCGCGGCGTCACCTCCGAAGTGTCGGCGGTCCGCTGACGTGCGCATTGCCGGCTTCATAGAAGCGCAGGAGGCGCGTCGTTTCCTTCGAGATCCCGATGCGCACCGACGTGGCGACGCGTCCCGGCGCACGCACCTCGGTGGCGAGCCACAACGGGCTGCGCGAGCACAGGTCAATGCCGTCGAGACTGCGGTCGATGGCCATCGCTTCCGCCAGGCGGCCGGGCCCGCGTGCAAGCTCGGTGAGGCGATGCGTGCGACGTCGTGCCTGCATGATTTCCACGCCCTCGATCGGCTCTAGCGCGCGCAGGAGCACGCCGGCGCCAATGCCGGGGCGCTCGCCCGACACGTTGACGCAAAAATGCATGCCGTATATCAAGTAGACGTAAGCATGCCCGCGGCGCAGAAACAGCGAGCGGTTGCGAGGCGTTACACCGACGTAGGCGTGACCGCTGGCGTCGCCGGGCACGTAGGCCTCGACTTCGACGATGCGTCCCCTCGTGCGGCCGTCGGGAGTGTCGCGCACGAGCGTCTTGCCGATCAGAAAGCGCGCGAGCGCGGTGGTATCGACCGGAAGGTCGGCGCGCTTCAGTCTTCGCATGGGGGCCGACTCGACTCTCGCTCAGCGGCCGTTCCGCGCTGCAGTACAGTCATTGACGCCGCAGAACGTCGCCTTACGTTATCACGCTGCGGTGTGCCGCGGCCCTACGTAGGCGGAGCGCCGGCCGGCCTCGATAAGTTCGCTCAACCGCGTTCAGTTCGCAAGCGTGCCCCAGTGGCGCGTCGATTACATCGTTGAATGAGGTCTATCTGGCGCGGGTTGTAGCGGAAGGAGCAGGCAGAGCTGCTCCTCGAACACGGCTTCGAGTTCCTCCCTCGTAAACGGCTTGAGCAATGGGACGACGCCGACTGATATCACCGACTCGATCTGGTCGTAGACCCCAGTGGTCAGGACGATAGGAAGCCCCGGCAATTGGCGCGCACGAGGCGCGCCAGTGTCAAGCCGTCCATTTCCGGCATGACGACACCAGAAAAAAGTAGCGCCGAGCATCGCGATGTTGGCTTTTCGACGATCCCTATGGAAGCCGGGCGAGAACTGTCTTCATCAGTGATTCGAGCGCTGGACGCATCGAATCCGCCGAGCTGCCCTTAGGCGCGTCGAGCGATAGTGCGAGCGTATGGTTGCCGGATTTCGCGACGAGGAACGCGACGTTACCTTGATACTCGTTGTCCGGCTCGGGTAGAGGAAATAGGCGCGCTCCCCGACGCCTGAGATTGGCGTCTGCGGTTCCTTGTCCTTCTTAAAGCCCTTCAGCGTTGACTCCCATGCCTCCCACGACTTGGGTCCTGAGTAGACTTTCAGCTCACCGATTCCGACATTACAGATCCAGCCACCCTGGCCGGCGGGCTCCGGATCAACGTACGGATCGCCGCCTGTGGCCTTTGTCAGGTCGGCGCGCGTGATCAGGGAACAGGCCTGAACACCATCGACGGGCGCCTTTCGGCTCAGGTCCTTTTCAGATTGCGCGCGCGGCGTTTGCGCAGTTGCCGGAATCAGCGCCAAGCCCAACGCAATAGAAATACTCGCATGTGCAAACAACGTCAGCTTGGTATTCATCGCATCCTCCCGTGAATCCCATCATCAAGAATGGCAGCTCACATTCTTGTCGAAAACGAATCCGCATCCTGTCGCAAACGTTTTACAGCGCGCACGGCGATCTCGTGCCGCTCGGCAACGTAACGCGCCTTTCCCCCACTTTCCGGTTACGGCGTTGCGGCAGCTTCATCGTAACGATTTGCCCGATTCGAGCGCGTGGTGCGTCGGGGCGGGTTGGTGGTTATCGACGGCTGCGCCGAATGGCGAATAGGATCGCGGCAGTTTAGGTAAAAGGCAGGGACCGGCAAAAAGTTAGGGAGCGTCCTGACGGAAGCTCCCTAAGCCGTTGCATTTGGTCGGGGCGAGAAGATTCGAACTTCCGACCCCCTGCACCCCATGCAGGTGCGCTACCAGGCTGCGCTACGCCCCGACGTGACTATGATTATACCGGTCGCTCAGCGATCGGGCGTCAGCAGCTGGCGGATTTCCTCGAGCTCGAGACGCAGCGTCGCCGCATCGAGCGCGCGCGTCGCCGAAGCGGGTGCGATGGCCGTCGACGGACTCGTCGCACGCGCGGCCGCGCGCGGCTCGACGCCTTCGGAATCGAGCCGGTGCCGCGCACCGTTGATCGTGAATCCCTGCTCGTACAGCAAATCGCGGATGCGCCGGATCAACAACACCTCGTGATGCTGATAGTAGCGGCGGTTGCCACGCCGCTTGACGGGTTTGAGTTGCGAGAACTCCTGCTCCCAGTAGCGAAGCACGTGCGGCTTCACTGCGCACAAGTCGCTTACCTCGCCAATCGTGAAATACCGTTTGGCGGGTATCGGGGGCAGGGCAGCCTTAGCTCGGTTGGCTTCGGGCATGGTTCGCCGCTTCGACCATGGCCTTCAACTTCTGGCTAGCGTGGAACGTGACGACGCGGCGGGCGGTGATCGGGATCTCCTGGCCGGTCTTGGGATTGCGGCCGGGTCGCTGAGGCTTTTCGCGCAGCTGGAAATTGCCGAATCCCGACAGCTTGACGCTGCGGCCCTCCTCGAGCGCCGTCCGGATCTCTTCGAAGAAACGCTCGACCATGTCCTTGGCCTCGCGCTTGTTGAGTCCCAGCTGTTCGAATAGAAGGTCGGCCAGCTCGGCTTTGGTCAGCGTCATGGGGAGGTCTGCGATCTCAAGGTGGCACCGAACCGGTCTGCAAGTACCGTGAGAATCTGCCCCACGATGCGATCGCCGTCGGAGTCGGTCAAAGTACGTTCAGTATTCCGCATAACCACAAGAATCGCAACGCTTTTCCTGCCGCTCGGCAGTTCGTGGCCGCGGTAGACGTCGAAAACGTCGAACATCTCCACTTCAGGTTGCTTGAGTTCTCTAACAACCTTAAGTAGTTCTGCTACTTCAATGTTTTCATTGACAACTATGGCGATATCTCGTCGCAATGACGGCAGCCGGGAGACCATGCGCGCGTCGGGTAACGGTACTGTCGTCAGCGCTGCGAGATCGAGCTCGAAAACGCTCGGCGCCGTGGGCAGATCGAAATGGCGCACGAGACGCGGATGCAGTTCGCCCAACCACCCCGACGGCACGCCATTCACGCTCACCGACGCGCTGCGGCCGGGGTGCAGCCACGGCAGCACCTTCTTGGTCGTGGCGATCGACAGCGGCGCGGCAAGCGCTTCGAGATCGCCCTTGACGTCGAACAGATCGACGCCGCGCGCGGGCACCCCCCACTGCTCGGGCGCGCTGGATCCGAACGCGAGGCCACCGATGCGCAGAGGCTGCGCGAATCCATCTCGTGCGAAGACGCGACCGACCTCGAACACGCGAACGCGCGACAGCTTGCGTTTCAGGTTGGTCTGCAACACGCCGATGAGACCGGGCAGCAGCGTCGTGCGCATCGCGTCAAGATGAGCGGCGATGGGGTTCAGCACTGCGAGGGGTTTGCCCGCCGGGTCGAGCGCAAGCTCGTCGCCGACAGCGACGAAGCTGAACGTGATGATTTCCTGCCAGTCGCGAGCGGCGAGCATGCGGCGCAACGCGAACGCGCTGCGCCGTGCATCGGGCGACGGCAGCATCGTTTGCACGTGCGGGCGCGGCGTCTCTGGAATCTCGTCGTAGCCGTAAATCCGCGCGACCTCCTCGACGAGGTCCTCCTCGATGGCGATGTCGAACCGGTACGACGGCGGCGTGACGGTGAAGTCGTCGCCGCTTCGCACGTGGGGCAGGCGCAGTCGCGTGAAGATATCGGCGATCGCATCCGGCGCTACGGCGATGCCGAGCAGTTTCGTAACGCGCGCACTACGCAGCCGCACCGGAGGACGTGCTGGAAGCGTGCCGATCGCATCGGTGAGCGGGCCGGCGCGGCCGCCGCAGATCTCGAGGATCAGTTGCGTCGCGCGCTCCACGGCGCGCGGGCCGAGATCGAAGTCAACGCCACGCTCGAAGCGGTGGCCGGCGTCGCTCTGGAAGCCGAGGCGCCGCATCTTGCCCTGGATCACCACGGGATTCCAGAACGCACCTTCGAGATAAACGCTCGTCGTGTCGTCGGCGACGCCCGAATGCTCGCCGCCCATGATGCCGGCGAGGCCGAGTGGCTTCACGGTGTCGCAGACGAGCAGCAGATCCGGTTCGAGCGCCAGCACCTGGCCATTGAGCAGCGTCAGCGACTCGCCCGGATGCGCGAAGCGCACCACGACATCGCCTTCGAGCAATCGGTTGTCGTACGCGTGCAGCGGCTGGCCCAGCTCGAGCATCACGTAATTGGTGATGTCGACGATTGCGGAGATCGAACGAATCCCGCAGCGTTCGATTCGCGACTTCATCCACGCAGGCGTTGGCGCACGCGCGTCGATGCCGTCAATGACCCGCGCCGCGAAACGGGGGCAGGCCTGGGCGTCCTCGATCCGCACGTTGCGCGTCGTGGCCCCCGTCACCGGCACCATGACGACGTTCGGCAGCGACAGCGGCGCACCGGTTATCCCGGCAACTTCGCGCGCAATACCGGTGAGCGACAGGCAATCCGGACGATTGGGGGTGAGCTTGATCGTGATCAGCGCATCGTCGAGCGCGAGTGCTTCGCGGAGATCTCGACCGAGCGGCGCGTCTGCCGAAAGCGCGAGGAGCCCACTCGCGTCGTCGGACAATCCGAGCTCGCGCGCCGAGCACAGCATCCCCTGCGATTCGACGCCGCGCATCGTCGCGCGACGGATCGGCTGGCCGCCGGGCAGCACCGCGCCTTCGAGGGCGCATGGAACGCGCATGCCGGCCGCGGCGTTCGGCGCGCCGCAGACGATTTGCAGCAAGTCACGGTGTCCGACGTTGACCGAGCACACCCGCAGGCGGTCCGCATCAGGGTGCGGCGCAACGCTGACGATCTCGCCGACGACGACATTCGCGAACGGCGGTGCGGCGGGTGCGACGTTCTCGACCTCGAAGCCCGCCATCGTCAGCTTGTCGCACAGCGCGGCCGTGTCGATCGGCGGATCGACGAACGCGCGCAGCCAGGCTTCGGAAAATTGCATTTACGCGAATTGCCGCAGGAAGCGGAGATCGTTCTCGTAGAAGAGGCGCAGGTCGTCCACGCCGTAGCGGAGCATCGCGAGCCGATCAGGCCCCATGCCGAACGCAAAGCCCTGCCAGCGCTCGGGATCGATATTCACCGCGCGCAGCACGTTGGGATGCACCTGGCCCGCACCGGCGATCTCGAGCCAGCCGCCATCGCCGAAGCGCATGTCGATTTCCGCCGACGGTTCGGTGAATGGGAAGAACGACGGACGAAACCGCAGCGTCACGTCGTCGCGCTCGAAGAAGTTGCGCAGGAACTCGCTGAACACGCTTTTCAGGTCGGCGAACGAAACGTCGTCGGCGATCCACAGGCCTTCGACCTGGTGGAACATCGGCGAATGCGTCGCGTCGCTGTCGACGCGGTACACGCGACCCGGCGCGATGATGCGAATGGGCGGCGCATGCGTTTCCATCCAGCGAATCTGGATCGGCGATGTATGCGTGCGCAGCACCATGCCGCCTTCGACGTAGAACGTGTCGTGCATAGATCGCGCCGGGTGATTCTCGGGCGTGTTGAGCGCGGTGAAGTTGTGGAAGTCGTCTTCGATCTCCGGACCGTCGGCGACGTCGAAGCCGAGCGCGCGAAACAGCGTTTCGATGCGTTCGAGCGTGCGCGTCAGCGGATGCAGGCCGCCAACATCGCGCCCTCGGCCAGGCAGCGACACGTCGAGCGCATCGGCGGCGAGCTGGGCCGCGAGTTTCGCGTCCGCAAGTGCCAAGCGGCGCAACGTGAGCGCATCCTCGAGCCGCGTCTTCGCCGCGTTGATCCGCGCCCCCGCGGTTGCGCGCTCCGTCGCCGGCAACTTGCCGAGCGATTTCAGCTGCGTAGTGAGTGCGCCCGCCTTGCCGAGGTAGCGAGCTTTCGCGTTTTCGAGCGCAACCGAATCCGCGCACGCCGCGAAATCAGCCATTGCCTCGTCGACGATGCGGGACAGATCTTCCATTGGCGCTGCACTGATGCTCTGCGACAAAAAAGGGAGGCAACTCGCGCCTCCCTTCGCCCGTCACCGTTCCGCTTGGAATCGTGCCGCGATCCGAAGCGTTCCGGTCGGGCGAAGCGGGGGTACGTTCCTGTTCTACGTCAACGACGTCTTCGCCTGCTCCGCGATCTTGCCGAACGCAGCCTTGTCGTGCACGGCGAGGTCGGCAAGCACTTTGCGATCGATGTCGATCGATGCTTTCTTCAAGCCATTCATGAACGCGCTGTACGTGAGGCCGAGCTCGCGGACAGCCGCGTTGATACGGGCGATCCACAGCGCGCGGAACTCGCGCTTCTTCTGCCGCCGGTCGCGATACTGATACTGACCGGCCTTCATCACCGCTTCCTTGGCGATGCGATAGACGTTCTTGCGCCGGCCGCGATAACCCTTGGCCTGCTCGATGACCTTCTTGTGCCGCGCGCGCGCGGTTACGCCACGTTTGACTCTTGGCATGGCGGCTCCTTACGCGTACGGCAGCATCGCTGCGACGGCGTTGGCGTTCGTCGCATGGACGCTCGTCGAGCCGCGCAACTGCCGCTTGTTCTTGGTGGTTCTCTTGGTGAGGATGTGGCGCTTGAACGCCTGCGAGCGCTTGATCGAACCGTTTCCGCGAACGCGGAAGCGCTTCTTAGCGCCCGACTTGGTCTTCATCTTCGGCATGATGCCGTTCCTTTATTTGCTGCCCACCGCGGTGCTCTCCGGCTTCGGAGAGGCTTTTGCGCCCTGTGGCGCACCGTCTTCGGGCTTGTCCGGGTGATGCGTTTTCGGCAACGTCTTCTTCGGGGCCAGCAGCATCACCATTTGCCGTCCCTCGAGTCTCGGAAACTGTTCGACGATCGCAACCGGTTCGAGATCGCCGCGGATCCGCTCGAGCAGGCGGACACCGAATTCCTGATGCGCCATCTCGCGACCGCGAAACCGCAGCGTCACCTTGGCCTTGTCACCTTCGGACAGGAACCGGGTGAGATTGCGAAGCTTGATCTTGTAATCGCCTTCGTCCGTTCCAGGCCTGAACTTCACTTCCTTGACCTGGATCTGCTTCAGCTTGAGCTTCGCTTCGTGCTGCTTCTTCGCTTCCCGGTACTTGAACTTGCCGTAATCCATGATCCGGCACACCGGGGGCTTGGCCGTCGGGGCGATCTCGACCAGGTCGAGCTCCGCCGCTTCCGCCTTGGCGATCGCGTCGACCAACGACACGATGCCGAGCTGCTCGCCGTCCACGCCCACGAGTCGAATCTCGGGGGCATTGATTTCGCCGTTCAGTCGCTGTTGCTGCTTGTCAAGAGCTATTGTGCAATCTCCATAACGTTCAAAAAAGAAAAGGCCTGACTACTGAAGGCCTTTCTCGGGTTGCGCTTCGCGCAGGAAGCGCTCCAGCAAGGACGCGACGGGCATCGAGCCCAGATCCTCACCGCCACGATTGCGCACAGCCACCGTGGAAGCCTCCTGCTCCTTATCGCCGACGATCAACTGATAGGGTAGCTTTTGAAGGCTATGTTCTCGAATTTTATAGGTTATTTTCTCATTGCGCAAATCGGTCGCCACGCGCAGGCCGGCGGCTCTGAGTGCGTCCGCCACCCGCACGGCGTAATCGTGGTGGCGGTCGGCAATCGTCAGTACCACCGCCTGGACGGGGGCGAGCCACAGCGGCATCGCGCCGGCGTGGTGTTCGATCAGGATGCCGATGAACCGCTCGAGGGAGCCGACGATCGCGCGGTGAAGCATGACCGGCGTATGCCGGGTGTCGTCGGCCGCCACGTATTCGGCGCCCAGCCGCCCAGGCATCTGGAAATCCACCTGCATGGTTCCGCATTGCCACGAGCGGCCGATCGAGTCCTTGAGGTGGTACTCGATCTTGGGGCCGTAGAACGCACCCTCGCCGGGCAACTCGGTCCACTCGACGCCGCAGGCACGCAACGCGTCGCGCAGCGCGTGCTCTGCGCGGTCCCAAGTGGCGTCGTCGCCGAGCCGCTTGTCCGGACGCAGCGCGAGCTTGATCGTGATCGCGTCGAAGCCGAACACCCGATAGACGCCGAGCGCCACATTGTTGAACGCGGTCACCTCGGCCTCGATCTGTTCCTCGGTGCAGAAGATGTGGCCGTCGTCCTGCGTGAATCCACGCACGCGCATCAGCCCGTGCAGCGCGCCGGAAGGCTCGTTGCGGTGGCATGCGCCGAACTCGCCGTAGCGCAGTGGGAGGTCGCGATAGCTGCGCAGGCCCGTGTTGAAGATTTGCACGTGACCGGGGCAGTTCATCGGCTTGATCGCCAGGTCGCGCTTCTCCGACTCGGTCGTGAACATGTTGTCCTTGAAATT
>Ga0111538_10007389_pt1 | contig 14816 bp, 12 predicted proteins | sample SoiMethybrSBSTD1_FD_79669 | JGI IMG/M metagenome (GOLD analysis project Ga0111538, IMG submission 79669) | Bulk soil microbial communities from a Populus tree surrounding site in Tennessee, USA - Soil MetaG P. TD hybrid SBSTD1 (version 2)... | ecosystem: Environmental > Terrestrial > Soil >... | reverse complement strand
TGGCCAAGCTCGGGCCCGCGGCGGCCCCCGCCGTCGGCGTGATGGTGCGGGCCCTCGCGGATCCGGACGAGAAGGTCCGCCGCGAGTCCGCTCTCGCCCTGGACCGCGTGGGACCGCCGGCGAGCGCGGCCGTGCCGGCGCTGGTGGCGGCCCAGCGCGACGCGGTGCCGGAAGTGCGGGACGCGGCCGCGCAGGCCCTGCGCACCATTACCGCCGCGCGGTGACCGGAGTCAGCTCGAGCGCGGGCGGCCGGCGGCGGGGTCGTTCGAGCGGCGCTGGCGCAGAGCGCGCAGCAGGAGCGCCACGGACAGCCACAGGCAGAGCGCGCCCACCGGCCAGGCGAGGAGCGGCGGCCACAGGAACGCCACCAGCGAGATGAGGGCCAGGATCGATCCCCCGTGCACGAAGAGGCGCCGCTCCGCCGGCCCCGTGACCTGGCGGGCGACGAGCGCGGAGCCGATCGCGTTGCCGATGCGCAGGGCGCCCGCGGCGGCGCGGGTGGCGCTGCCTCCGCTGCCGCGGCGGCGGGGATGGCGCGAGGCGTCGGCCGCCCGCACCCGCCGACGGCGCTCGATCAGGATCTCCGTCGCGTTGCCGAGGTCGTCGATGTACATCGCTTCCATGGCCCGGCCGAAGCGCTCGTCTTCGACCACGACGTCGAGCTCCCAGTTGCCCATCCAGCTCGCGGGATTCAGGTTCGTGGAGCCGACGCGGGACCAGCGTGCGTCCGCCACCGCGGTCTTGGCGTGCAGCATCGGCCCGTTCCACTCGAAGACGCGCACGCCCGCCTCCAGCAGCGGCCGATAGCCCGCGCGGGAGATGGACTGCATGACCGCGATGTCGCTGCCGCGCCCGGGCACGAGCAGGCGTACGTCCACGCCGTCGCGGGCGGCCGCGCCCAGGGCCTGCACGTAGGAGGGTGTGCCCGCGTAATAGGCGTCGGTCAGCCACAGCGTGCTGCGGGCCAGGGCCGCGATCAACGGGTCGAGCCGGTACAGGCCGGAGGTGCCCGAGGTGGCGGCGACCACGCGCAGGGGCACGTCGCCTCCTTTGGGAGGGACGGGACGGTTGCGGTCTTCCTCCGGGAGCGGATCGCCGCAGGCCGCCCACGCCTCCGCGAAGGCGCGCGCGACGTCGGCCACCGCCGGCCCCCGGATCTCGACGCCGGTGTCGCGCCAGGGGGCGAGGTTCTTCTCGGGGTAGCCCTCCCACATCTTCCCGATGCAGAGGCCGGTGACGAAGGCAAGCTGGCCGTCGATCGTGATCGACTTCCGATGGTCGCGGGCCAGCCAGCCCAGCGGCTCGTCCAGCCGCGGCGGGTTGAAGCACCGCACCTCGATCCCCGCTTCCCGGAGGCGGCGCCAGAACCGCCCGCCGGTATGGCCGAGCGCGCCCAGCCAGTCGTAGATCACGCGGATGCGGATGCCCTCGCGGGCGCGCGCAATCAGCGCGTCCGCGAACCGCCGGCCGACGTCGTCGTCGTGGACGATGTAGCACTCGAAGTGCACGCTCTCGCGGGCGCCCGCGATGGCGGCCAGCCAGGCCGCGTAGTTCTCGGCCCCGTCCTTGAGGATGGTGACCGAGTTCCCGTGCACGAGGGGCGCGCCCGCCGCGCGGGAGAAGGCCTGGTCCGCCATCACGCGCACCGTGGCCAGCGAGCGCGCCGTGTCCGAGAACGCGCCCGGCCGCGTGGGCGCGTTTCGGCGATCGACGGGCGCGGGCGTGCTCACGGCGCGAGCGCCTTCGTCACCTCGGCGCGCAGGGTCTCCGCCGTCTCGAGGGCCGCGGGGGTTGGCGCCGCATCGGCCTCCTGCAGGACCTCGTACAGGCTGAGCAGCCGCGCCCCCAGGCCGGCCAGCGTGGTGGCCCGTGCCCGGTCCTCCTTCACACGCTCGGCCCCGTCGCGGACGCGCGCCATCTCGCGCGCGACCTCCAGCGACCGGTCGAGCTGCGCGCGCAGGTCCTCGGGCGAAGTCTTGACCCGCGGGTCCATCTTGAGCCGCAGCGGTTGCGTCAGCGTGCGGCCGTCCACGGTCAGGCGGAGAGTGTAGGTCCCCGGCACCGCCCAGGGTCCGCGCGGCTCGCGCGGCGTGTTACCGACGACGGCAGCGATCGGGTACGAAAAGGCGTGCGCCGCCGGCGGCGCATGATGGAGGTCCCACACGAACCGGTGCAGGCCAGGCTGCGCGGACAACACCTGGGGGGGGCGAATCCAGTAGTCGGGGATGTTGCGTCCCTCCACGGGCGGCTCCGGGACGTCGTCGCTCCGGTACCGGCGTACGACGTTGCCGGCGGCATCCGCGACCTCGAGGACCACGGGCGTGGAGGCCGCCGTCTTGAGGAAGTAATGCACGATTGCGCCGTCGGGCGGGTTCTGTCCCGCCGGCTCTTCCGGCGGCAGCGGTGTGTCCGTGTTCTTGTTCCAGCGGAAGCGCCAGGCTTCCTGGGGACGCAAGAGGACCGCGGCCTGCTGCACCGAGGCGGGCGTGAGCTGCCGCAGCGGCGTGATGTCGTCCAGGATCCAGAACGACCGGCCGTGCGTGCCGACCACGAGGTCGTCGTCCTTGATCACGAGATCGCGGATCGAGGTCGCGGGCATGTCGAGGCGCAGCGACTGCCAGCTCTCGCCGTCGTCGAAGGAGACGGAAACCGCCTGCTCGCTGCCCGCGAAGAGGAGGCCGCGCCGCTGGGGGTCCTCGCGCACCGCGTTCACGACGGCGCCGTCGGGCAGGCCGGCCACGATCTCCGTCCACGTGCGGCCGAGGTCGCGCGTGCGGTAGACGTGGGGACGCAGGTCGTCGAGGCGGAAGGTGTTGATGGCGGCGTACGCGGTGCCGGCGTCGAAGTGCGAGGCCTCCAGCAGCGAGACCTTGCTCCAGGGCCGGTCGCGCAGGGCCGGCGGAGTGACGTCCGCCCAGGTGGCGCCGCCGTCGCGGGTGACGTGGATGAGGCCGTCGTCCGTGCCCGCCCAGATGCGGTCGCCGTCGAGCGGCGACGGGGCGAGCGTGTAGATGACCCCGCGCTGCGTCGGCCGCGCCGCTTCCGTGTCCCGGTACTTGCCGACGTTGGGCGGCGCCGTCCAGGTCTTGCGCGTGAGGTCCGGGCTGATCGCGGTCCACGTCCGGCCGCCGTCGCCCGTCTTCCAGACGACGTTGGACGCGAAGTACAGGACGTGCGGGTCGGTGGGGGAGAAGAGCACGGGCGCCGTGCGCAGCACGCGGTACCCCTCGGCCGGACGCACGGGCCGGGGCGCGATCGTCTGCGTCTGCTTCGTGCGCCGGTCGTAACGCGTGAGGCGGCCGCCGTACACGATGTCGGGGTCCAGGGGATCCGCGGCGATGTAGCCGTATTCCTCCACGCCCACCGGGCTCCATTCGCGGAACGTGATCTGCCCGTCGTCCCCGCGGCTCTGGATGCAGACGGACCCGCTCTCCTGCTGGCCTCCGCACACGCGGTAGGGGAACGCGTTGTCCGTGCTCACGTGGTAGAGCTGGGCTGTCGGCTGGTTGTACCAGGAGCTCCAGGTGCGGCCGCCGTTGACGGTGATGACGACGCCCTGGTCGGCCGCGATGAGCATGACGTCGGGCTGCCGCGGGTTGATCCAGATGCGGTGGTAGTCGTCGCCCCCGGGCGCCCCCTTCAAGGCGGTGAACGTGCGCCCACCGTCCGTGGACTTCCAGGTCACGATGCTGGCCGTGAACACCGTGTCCGGGTCCTGCGGGTGGACCTTCACCTCCGCGAAGTCGGAGGCGCGATCGGTGACGCGCGGGTCGGCGTTGATCAGGGCCCAGGTCTCGCCCGCGTCGTCCGAACGGTAGAGGCCGGCCTTGCGCTTGGCCTCGACGGTCGCGAAGAGGCGGCGGGGGTGGCTCGGAGCCACCGTGATGCCGATGCGGCCCAGCCCGTCCTCCGCGAACGTGGGCAGGCCGCTCACGATGGGACGCCAGGTGGAGCCGCCGTCCGTCGTCTTGTAGACGCCGCTGCCCGGCCCGTTGAAGTTCCCGTTCTCCCAGGGCGCCTGGCGCGCTTCCCAGAGGACGGCGTAGGCCGTGCTCGCGTCCGCGGGATCGAGGACGACGTCCACCGCGCCCGTGTCCTCGTCGCGATAGAGGACCTTCTCGAAGGTCTCGCCGCCGTCCGCGGAGCGAAAGATCCCGCGCTCGGGTCCTGGGCCGTAGGGGCTGCCCAGCACCGCCACCAGCAGCCGGTTCGGATCGCGCGGGTCCACGACGATCTGCGGGATCTGCCGGCCCGCCCGCAGCCCGAGGTGCCGCCAGGTCCGTCCGCCGTCCACCGACTTGTAGATCCCGTCGCCGGTGGAGAGGTCGGGCCGCTGCAGTCCTTCCCCGCTGCCCACGTAGAGGACGTCCGGGTTCGACGGCGCGATGGCGATGGCGCCGATGGAGCCCGTGGGCTGGTCGTCGAAGATCGGCGACCAGGTGCGGCCGTAGTCGTCCGTCTTCCATACCCCGCCGTTGCAGACGCCGACATAGAAGACGCCGGGACGATCCGGGATCCCCGCCGCCGCCTTGGTGCGTCCGCCGCGATGGGGGCCGATCATCCGCCAGCTCATCTCGCGGAAGAGGGCGGGGTCATAGGACTCGGCGCCCTCCGCGGGCGCGAGGCGGGTGGCGGAAAGGCCCAGGAGAAAGAGGGCGGTCGCTCGGCCCAGGGTCATGGAGCGGATCCTCCGATCGGCCTCACTCTAGCGTAGGATCGCGACAGGAGGAGCACGTGAAGGCGTATCGCATCGCGTCCATCCCGGGAGACGGCATCGGGCACGAGGTGGTCGCGGAAGGGGTGCGCGTCGTGGCGGCGGCGGCCCGCCGCTTCGGCTTCACCTGCGCGTTCGAAGAGCTCCCCTGGGGCTCGCAGCACTACCTCGAGCGCGGCCGCATGATGCCGGACGACGCGCTCACGCGCCTGAGCGGCTTCGACGCGATCTACCTGGGCGCGGTGGGCCACCCCAAGGTCCCCGACCACACCACGCTCAACGGCCTGCTCCTGCCCATCCGCCGCGCCTTCGAGCAATACGCGAACGTGCGGCCGACCGTGCTCTTCCCCGGCGTGGCCACTCCGCTCGCGGAGAAGGAGAAGCCCATCGACATCGTCCTCGTGCGCGAGAACACGGAGGGCGAATACGCGCAGGTGGGTGGGACCGTGCACGGCGGGACCGGGAACGAGGTGGCGGTGCAGACCGCCGTCTTCACCCGCCTCGGCACCGAGCGCATCATCCGCTTCGCTTTCGAGCTCGCGCAGGCGGAAGGGCGGCGCTCCGTCACCTCGATCACCAAGTCCAACGCCCAGGGCCACAGCATGACGTTCTGGGACCGCGTGTTCCGCGAGGTGGCGGCGCAGTTCCCGAAGGTCGAGACGGCGTCCATCCTGGTGGACGCGGCGGCCATGGAGCTGATCCGCCGCCCCTGGAGCTTCGACGTGATCGTGGCCTCGAACCTCTTCGGCGACATCTGCTCCGAGATCACGGCCACCGTGACCGGCGGTCTCGGCCTGGCTCCCAGCGCCAATCTCGATCCCACGCGCCGGCACCCGTCGATGTTCTAACCGGTGCACGGCTCCGCGCCGGACATCGCGGGCCGGGGCATCGCGAACCCGGTGGGGGCCATCCTCTCCGCGGGCCTGATGCTCGCCTGGCTCGGAGAATCGGCGGCCGCGGAGGCCATCCAGGCCGCGGTGAGGCAGGCGCTCGGTCCCGGAGGCGTGCGCACCCGCGACATCGGCGGCCAGGCCTCGACGGTGGAGATGGGCGAGGCCGTCGCGCGCGCGCTGGACGCGCGCTGAGCGGCCGGCCTTCTCCTAGGACGCGGCTTCGAGCCGCGCTGCTTCCAGCGGAGGACCGTCCGCCGGACGCCGTCGGCGGCGCAGCTTCGCCTGAAGAGCCTCGAGGTAGGTGTAGATCACGGGCGTGATGTACAGGGTCAGGAGCTGCGAGAAGATCAGGCCCCCGACCACGGCCAGCCCGAGCGCGCGCCGCGACTCCGCTCCCGCCCCGAAGCCCACCGCGATGGGCAGCGTGCCCATGAGCGCGGCCAGGGTCGTCATCATGATGGGGCGGAAGCGCACGATGCAGCCCTCGTAGATCGCGTCCGCGGGGGACTTGCCTTCCTTCCGCTGCGCCTCCAGCGCGAAGTCGATCATCATGATCGCGTTCTTCTTCACGATGCCGACGAGCATGATCACGCCCACGAACGCGTAGATGTCCAGCGCCTTCCCGAAGGCCATCAGGGTGAGCAGGGCCCCCACGCCCGCCGCGGGCAGGCCGGAGAGGATGGTCAGCGGGTGGAGGAAGCTCTCGTAGAGGATGCCGAGCACGATGTAGATGACGAGCACGGCCAATAGCAGCAGCCAGCCCAGTCCCTTCGACGAGGACTGGAAGGCCTGGGCCGTTCCCTGGAAGCTGGTCGTGATCGTCGGGGGCAGCACCTGGCGCGCTTCGCGCTGGACCGCGTCCACCGCTTCGCTCAGGGCCGCTCCCGGCCGCAGGTTGAAGGAGATCGTCACCGCGGGGAGCTGGCCCACGTGGTTGACGGTGGTGACGCCGACGCCCGGCACCAGCTTCGACGTGACTTCCAGGGGCACGAGGTTGCCGTTCGAGGAGCGGATGTAGAGCTTGGAGAGGGCGGCCGGATCGCGCTGGTCCTCGGGGCGCAGCTCCATGATCACGCGGTACTGGTCGGTCGGCGCGTAGATCGTGGACACCTGGCGGGTGCCGAATGCGGTGAAGAGCGCGTCTTCCACCTGCTGGGCGGTGACGCCGAGGGCGACGGCGCGGTCGCGATCCACCTCCACGTCGAGCTCGGGGTTGCGGATCTGGAGGTCCGTGGTCACGTCCTGCAGGCCGGGCAGGGCCTTGAGCCGCCCCTCGAGCTGGGGCGCCACGCGGTACAGCTCGTCCGTGTCCGGCCCCTGCAGCGTGAACTGGTAGAGGCTCTTGGTGAGCGTCCCGCCGATGCGAATGGGCGGGGGGTTCTGCACGAAGGCGCGGATGCCCGGCACCTGCGCCAGCTTGGGGCGCAGCTCCGCGATCACCTCGTCCGCGGAGAGGTCGCGCTCGGCGCGGGGCTTGAGGCGCGCGAACACGCGGCCGGAGTTCGCGGTGGCGTTGGGCCCGCTGGCTCCGATCGTCGACATGTAGGCCTCGACGTTGGGATCGGCGCCGATGATGCGCGCCACCGCCTGCTGGTGCTCGGCCATGGCCTCGAACGAGATCCCCTGCTGGGCCTCCGTGATGGCGAAGATCTGGTTGATGTCGTCGCTGGGCAGGAAGCCCGTGGGCATGGCGCGGAAGAGGGCGACCGTCACCACCAGCAGGGCCACGGACGCGCCCAGGGTCAGGCGCGGATGGCGGAGCACGCCCTGCAGCGTGCGCTCGTAGAGGGCGAGCGCCCGCTCGAACCCGCGCTCGGTGGCGGCGTAGAGGCGTCCGTGCCGCTGGTCGTGCTGGGCCTTCAGGAAGCGGCTGCACAACATCGGGGTGAGGGTGAGGGAGACGAAGCCGGAGACGAGGATGGCGGCGGCGATGGTCACCGCGAACTCGTGCAGCAGCCGCCCCAGCAGGCCGCCCATGAACAAGACGGGCAGGAACACCGCGACCAGGGAGATGGTCATCGACACGATCGTGAAGCCGATCTCACGCGAGCCGACGAGGGCGGCCTCCATCGGGCGCTTGCCCAGCTCCAGGTGACGCACGATGTTCTCGAGCATGACGATGGCGTCGTCCACCACGAAGCCGACGGAGAGGGTCAGGGCCATGAGCGAGAGGTTGTCGAGGCTGTAGCCGAGCAGGGCCATGACCGCGAACGTGCCCACGATCGACATGGGCAGGGCCAGGCTGGGGATGACGGTGGCGGAAAGGTTGCGCAGGAACAGGAAGATCACCATCACGACCAGGGCGATGGTCAGGAGGAGCGTGAACTTCACGTCCGCCACCGACTCGCGGATGGACTGCGAACGGTCGATCAGGACCTCGAGGTTCACGGAGGCGGGCATCTGCGAACGGAAGGACGGGAGGAGCGCCTTGACCGCGTCCACCACCTCCACCGTGTTCGTGCCCGGCTGGCGCTGGACGGTGAGGACGATCGCGCGCGTCCCGCTGTACCAGCTCGCGATCTTGTCGTTCTCGACACCGTCCACCGCGCGTCCGAGGTCGCCCAGGCGCACGGGGGCGCCGTTGCGGTAGGCCACCACCATGGGCGCGTAGGCGGCCGCGCTCGTGAGCTGGCCGTTGGCCTGGATGGTGAGCGCGTGGTCGCGGCCGTTGAGGCTGCCCGTGGGCAGGTTCACGTTCGCGTTCTGTACCGCGGTCACCACTTCGTCGATGCCGAGCTTGCGCGCGGCCAGGGACGCGGGATCGAGCTGCAGGCGCACGGCGTACTTCTGGGAGCCGTTCACCCCCACCTGGGCGACGCCGCTCACGGTGGAGATGCGCTGGGCCAGGAGCGTCTCCGCGTATTCGTCCACCTTGGAGAGAGGCAGGGTCGACGAGCTCAGGGCCAGGAAGAGGACGGGCTGATCGGCCGGGTTCACCTTCTGGTACGACGGCGGAGCGGGCATGTCCGGCGGGAGCTGCCGCGCCGCCTTCGCGATGGCGGCCTGCACGTCCTGGGCGGCGGCGTCGATGTCGCGGGCGAGGTTGAACTGCAGCGTGATGTTGCTGAGGCCCTGCGCGTTGACCGACGTCATGCTGTCCAGCCCGGCGATGGTGGAGAACTGCCGCTCCAGCGGGGTGGCCACGGCCGCGGCCATGGTGTCCGGGTTCGCGCCGGGCAGGTTCGCGGTCACCTGGATGGTGGGGAAGTCCACGTTGGGCAGGTCACTCACGGGGAGCTGCGCGTAGGCGAACAACCCGAAGACGAGGATGGCCGCCATCACCAGCGTGGTGGCGACGGGGCGCCGGATGAAGGTCTCGGCGATGCTCACGGCTTGCCTCCGGCGGCGCGGGCCTGCACGCGCGCCCCGGCAACGAGGCCGAGCTGGCCGTCCACGACGACGGTCTCACCCGCGGTCACGCCGCGGCTGAGGATCGTGCCGGCATCCCCCGCGGGCTCGGCCACGACCGGGCGCTGCTCGACCGTCTGGTCCGGCTTGACCACGAACGCGTAGTTCCCCTGCTGCCCGGTCTGCACGGCGGCGGAGGGCACGACCACGACGTTCTCGCGCTGCCCCAGGTCGAGGCGCGCGGTCACGAACTGGCCGGGCCACAGGCGCCCGTCCTTGTTGGGGAACGTCGCCTTGAGACGGATGGTGCCGCTCTGCGCGTCCACCTGGTTGTCGAGGAACGTCACCCTGCCGCCGGGCACCGTCATCTCTCCCGCCACCAGCGCTTCCACCGCCAGGGCCTGGCGCGACTGGGCGGCCCGGATCGCTCCCAGCTTCTTCTCCGGCACCGCGAACGAGACGTAGATGGGGTCCACGCGGTTGATGACGACGAGGGGGCTGCCGTCCACCGCCTTCACCACGTTCCCTTCGTGCACGAGCACGCTGCCCGTCCGTCCGGCGATGGGTGCGCGGATCTCCGTGTAGGCGAGGCTGAGGCGCGCGTTCTCGACGGCGGCGGTGTCGGCGGCGACCGTCGCGCGCATGGCCTGGGCGGCGGACGCGATCTGCTCGTACTGCTCCCGGGAGAGGACGCCCTGCCCGAAGAGGGACTCGGAGCGCCGCGCATCCGCCTCCGCGTTCGTGGACTGGGCCTGGTCGCGCGCGAGCGTGGCTTCGGCCTGGGCCAGAGCGGCGCGATACGGACGGGGATCGATCTGGAAGAGCAGGTCGCCCGCCCGCACGTCACGGCCTTCCGCGAAGCGCACGCCCACGATCTGGCCGCTGGCTTGCGCCTTCAACGCCACCGTCTCGTAGGGCTCGACGGAGGCGACGGCATCCAGGTGGTCGACCACGCTGCCCAGGCGGGCCTCCGCCACCGTCACCGGCACCGCGGGCGGACCGCCCGCACGCTGCGCGGTCGCGGAGCGCGCGCAGCCGGCGGCGGCGGCGGCGAGGGTGACCAGGGCCAGCAGGGCGCGGGGCTTCATGACATGGCTCCTTCGGCTTCGTAGCGGTCGAGGCCGGCAATGACCTTCTCCAGGAGGCGGCGGAGCTCGAGGGCCTCCCGGCGGGACAGGTCCCTCTCGACGGCGGCCCGGAACTCCTGGGCCAGGGGATGCAGGCTACGCGCGAGGGCGCGCGCTTCCGTCGTGAGCTTGAGCCGCGCGCGCCGGCGATCGGCGGGATCCGCGGTGGCCCGCACCAGGCCGCGGCGGGTGAGGGCGGCCACGATCCGCGACGCGGTGGGTGCGTCCATGCGCAGGCCGTCGCAGACGTCGCACAGCGCGGGGCCGTCCTCCTCCCCGAGGTAGACGAGCACCCAGAACTGCTGGGAGCTGAGGCCGTGCCCGACGACGCGCCGTCCCACCGTCTGCTTCAGGCGGCGGCGTGCCACCGCGATGAGGCGGCCCAGTGAATCTTGTTTCGACAATAGTTGCTCCGCGAAGGATATTAGCGCCCGCTCCCGTGCCTTCGCCAGAGGGCGTACATCTTTTTACGGGAACGCCGGAGCCGCGCGCGCGTCGGATGTTAAGGTGCGAAAGGTACGGTTCTTCAGCGCTTTACATCCTTAACAGACAGGAGAATTGATGAAGCTCAGGCTTTCGGTCCTCATGGCCGTCCTGGCCGCCGCCTTCGTGTCGTCCCTTCCCCTCCAGGCCGCGGACGCGGCGGTGGCGGGCAAGTGGACGGCGCAGGTGCCCGGCCGCGACGGGCAGACGCGCGACGTGACCTTCAACTTCAAGACCGCCGGCGACAAGCTCACCGGCACCATGTCCGGACGTCAGGGCGACGTGGAGATCACGGACGGCAAGGTCAAGGGCGACGAGGTCTCGTTCGACGTGACCATGAACATGCAGGGCAACACCATGAAGATGACGTACAAGGGCAAGGTCGCGGGCGACGAGATCAAGTTCACGCGCCACCGCGAGGGCTCCGACCGCGCGTCGGAGTTCGTCGCCCACCGCGCGAAGTAGCCGCGGCCGGTCCGGCCGCGATCGGGGCTTCCGGTCGCGGCCGTTTTCGTTCCCGGCGGCTGCATCCAGCGGGCACCACCGTAATGGGTGGCTGCATCCAGCGGCCACCAACGTAATCCGTGGCTGCATCCAGTGGCCACCAACGTAATCCGTGGCTATTGACCGTTCGCTCGACGTATGGGAGCGTCACGCGCCATGGCCACTCCCGAGCCGGTCGCCCGCGACAGCGCCGCCGCCCCCGCCACCATCCGCAGCGTGATCCTGGCCTCCAGCCTGGGCACCCTCTTCGAGTGGTACGACTTCTACCTGTACGGCACGCTGGCCGTGTTCTTCGGCCAGCTGTTCTTCCCTCCCGGCAACGAGCGTGCGGCGCTGCTGGCCAGCCTGGCCACGTTCGGCGCCGGGTTCGGAGTGCGGCCTCTAGGGGCGGTGGTGTTCGGCCGCGTGGGCGACCTCGTCGGGCGCAAGTACACCTTCGTGATCACGATGGTGACCATGGGTCTCTCCACGGCCTTGATCGGCTTCCTCCCCACGTATGCACAGGTGGGGCTCCTCGCGCCCGCGATCCTGGTCAGCCTCCGCCTCCTCCAGGGCCTGGCCCTGGGCGGCGAATACGGCGGCGCCGCCACCTACGTCGCCGAGCACGTGCCCGACCACCGCCGCGGCTACTACACGAGCTTCATCCAGACCACGGCGACCCTAGGCTTCTTCGTCTCCCTGGGCGTGATCGCGGCCTGCCGTTACTGGTACGGCCCCGAGCGGTTCCGGGAATTCGGATGGCGCGTCCCGTTCCTGCTTTCGTTCGTGCTCCTGGCCGTGTCGCTCTACATCCGGCTGCGCATGAGCGAGTCCCCGCTCTTCGCCCGCCTCAAGTCCGAGGGCCGCGTCTCGAAGAACCCGCTGAAGGAGAGCTTCGGCAATCCCACGAACCTCCGCTTCGTCCTCCTCGCCCTCTTCGGGGCCACGGCCGGCCAGGGCGTCGTCTGGTACACGGGGCAGTTCTACGCGCTCACCTTCCTGCAGAAGCCGCTGAACCTGGACTGGCGTCTGGCCTACGCGCTGGTGGCCGCGGCCCTGTTCCTGGGGACGCCGCTCTTCGTCGTATTCGGTTCCCTCTCCGACCGCATCGGCCGCAAGCGGATCATGCTCGGCGGGTGCGTGCTCGCCGCCCTCACCTACCTGCCGATCTATCACGGCATGAAGGCGCTCGCGAACCCCACCATGGCGCCCAGCGTCACCACGCTCTCGCTGGCCAGCGCGGCGGGCCTGGTGGCCCTCCTCTTCATCCAGATGACGTACGTGGCCATGGTGTACGGCCCCATCGCCGCCTACCTGGTCGAACTGTTCCCGACGTCCATCCGTTACACGTCGATGTCCTTGCCCTACCACCTGGGTAACGGATGGTTCGGGGGGTTCCTGCCCTTGATCGCGACGGCGGTCACGACGTCGGCCTGGGCGAGGGCCACGTTCGGCGAAGGCGCGATCTACGCCGGCCTCATCTATCCGATCGTGGTTTGCGTGATGACGGCCGTCATCGGCGGCCTCTACATCCACGAGACGAAGGACCACCGCATCGACACGCCGATCCGGGTCTGACCGAGGAGCGGAGAAGGGCTACAGCGCCGCCCTCTGCTGGCCGCCTTCCGGTGACGTGAAGGCCCGCTGGCAGTTCTCGCTCACGCGGCGGAGCGTGTCGGCCAGATCCCCCGGCAGGCACGGCTTGCGGAGGAACGCGGTCGCGCCCGCCTCGCGTGCGCGTTGCTCGTCTTCGGCGTAGGCGTGGGCGGACAGGACGACGATGGGGATGTGCGCAGTGGCCGAATGGGCGCGCAGCGCCGCCGCCAGCGCATAGCCGTCGATGCCGGGCAGCGAGAGGTCGAGGACCACCACGTCCGGCTGCATCTCGAGGGCCAGGGGGAGCACGCGATGTCCGTCCGGCAGATCCTGCACGGCAAAGCCTTCCCGGCGGAGATAGAAGGCGTAGACATCCCGCGTATCCTCGAAGTCCTCGGCCAGCAGCACCAGGCACTTGAGCACTGTCCCCTCCCCTTGGGAAACTCCGCCTCTCCCGTATCCGGCTCTGTGGCAACTCGCGTGCCAGCGAGCAATTGGGTGGCCGGAAGAGGCGCGTGCGCGCGATCACGGGTGGCGGCGGCCGGGGGGCCTATCCTCTCGCCCCCAGAGGAGGGCCCTTGAAACGACTGCTTCCCGTCGCCCTCGTTGCCGTTCTTCTGTCCGCGGGCTGCCAGAGCGGACGTCCGAAGACGGGCTCCGCCGTGCCCGCCGGCCGCGACCCGCTGCGGCCCTACGTCGGCGACGTGCGCGTGCTGCTGGCGAAGGCGGACGAGAAGAGCGTCACCGTCAGCGCGAAGCAGCGCCTCAGCGGCGAGTGCGACATGGCCATGCGCGTGCACAGCGCCGGATTCCAGAAGGGAGGCGCCCTCTTCAGCCTGGAGACGATCGGCCGGCCGTCCGTGGCCGGGCGCGAGCCGCGCTGCCGCAACGTCCAGCCGGCGGTGCAGCTCCTCGTGGCCGGACTCACGCCCGCCTCGAGCGACGTCGCCGCGCGCGTGGATGCGGTCCTTCTGACCCCGGAGGCCTACCTCGGGCTCAAAGGCGTCGCCTTCGATCGCCCGGCCGGGGAGATGGGCAAGGACATCGCGAGCCCTGACGTCCTGGCCGCCGCGCCCGAGGCCGTCCTGGGCAGGAAGGTGAAGGCCTGGCCGAAGGTACTACTCACCGTCAGCCCCTATGTCCACGACACTACCGGCCGCATCCGGCAAGAGAGCGAGGTCGAGTTCGACGCCGTGGTGGGGACGGACGGCCGCGTCCACGATCCCAAGCTCAAGACGACGCTGAGCGAGACGCATCAGGCCGCCGTGCTGAGCGCGCTCTCCCGCTGGCGCTACGAGCCCGCGCGCACCCCGGACAACCCCGTGGCCGCGCGCATCAGCTCCCGGCTCAGCCTGCGGATCTACTGATCGCCGCCGCGCCTCTGCACGCCCGCGCGGCCAGGGAATAGAATCCGGACAGCGCTCGTCGGGAGCGCGATCGGATCACTTCAACCCTAACGCGAGGAGAACATGAGCCGAGAAGCTGCCGCGCGCGCCCTCGTCTGTCTCGCCGTCTTCATGGCCGTCTCTACCACCGCTCTCTCCGCCGCCGACGCCAAGGCCGGCGAGTGGCGGCCCCTCTTCGACGGAAAGACCACGGCCGGATGGCGCGGCTACAAGTCGCCGGACGTGCCCGCGGGCTGGGCGGTCCAGGATGGCGTCCTCATCAAGGATGGCAAGACCAGGAGCGGCGACCTCGTCACCAAGGACCAGTATGGCGACTTCGAGCTCGAGTTCGACTGGAAGCTCGCCCCCGGCGGCAACGCGGGCGTCCTCTACCGCGGCACCGAGGAGTACGACCACATCTACTGGAGCGCGCCCGAGTACCAGCTCCTCGACGACGCCGCTCACGCGGACGGCAAGAACCGCCTGACCTCGGCCGGCTCCGCCTACGCGCTCTATCCGCCGCCCGCGGGCGTGGTCAAGGCGGCGGGGGAGTGGAACTCGTCGCGCATCGTGGCCAGGGGCCCGCACGTCGAGCACTGGCTGAACGGCAAGAAGGTCGTCGAATACGAGCTGTGGAGCCCCGACTGGGAGGGCAAGGTCAAGGCCAGCAAGTTCAAGGACTGGCCGAACTACGGGCGCGCGAAGAAGGGTTACATCGCGATCCAGGGCGACCACGAGGGTGAGCTGGCCCTGCGCAACATCCGCATCCGCGAGCTGAAGTAGCCGC
>Ga0111538_10007388_pt1 | contig 14821 bp, 15 predicted proteins | sample SoiMethybrSBSTD1_FD_79669 | JGI IMG/M metagenome (GOLD analysis project Ga0111538, IMG submission 79669) | Bulk soil microbial communities from a Populus tree surrounding site in Tennessee, USA - Soil MetaG P. TD hybrid SBSTD1 (version 2)... | ecosystem: Environmental > Terrestrial > Soil >... | reverse complement strand
GCGGCAGGCTGGGCTTTGGGCGTGTCCGCCGGCTTGGCCATCGGCGCAATCGGCGGCGTGGTCGCGGGCTTGGCGTCCTGGGCGAAGGCCGGGGTGGCGATCGCCAGCGCCAGGGCGGCGACGGTGAGGGTGGTTTTCATGGCTCGGTCCTTGGTTGCTTGCTTGGCCTGGGAGCCAGGCCTCGCAGAGCATATGGCCCGAGCATTACGGCGCGGCGTTGCCCGCCAGATAACGGCGCCATGAAGGGACCGTTCAAGGCGCATTCACAATGCGCCGTCTCCGGCGCGCTGCTGGGGCTGGGACGCTAGCGCCTTTCAGAACTTGAGGTTGAGGCCGAGCCGCAGGGTCTGCGTCGACAGGTCGAGCGCGGCGGGGCCGGCGCCCAGTGCGCCCGCCGGCGCGGTGACGCTGTCGAAGCCGTAGTAGAGGTATTCGATCCGGGCCGTCAGGTTGGGCGACAGCATGTGCTCGATGCCGGCCCCCGCCACCCAACCTGCGTGCCGCTCGGAGTGGCCCCCGCCGGTGACGAGGCTGGTCGCCGCGTAGTCGACATCGGCCCAGGCGCCGCCGGCCGTCGCGTAGAGCAGCGTGCGGTTGCCGTTGATGGCGATGCCGGCACGGCCGCGCACGGAGGCCAGCCAATTGACGCTGTGGCTGCAATTGAAGGCAGTGTTCGGACAGGCGGTGCCGCCGTCGATCCAGCTCCCCGAAAGATCGCCCTCGATGCCGAACACGAACTGGTTGATCTGCAGGTTGTAGCCGATCTGGCCGCCGACCAGCCCGCCGCTGCCGCCATGGCCGCTGGGGAAGCCTGGCGTGTTGGCGAATTGCCAATCGAGGTCCGACCAGCCGTAGCCGATGTGGGCGCCGACATAGACGCCGGTCCATGAGAACACCGGGCCGTAGGGGATGGGCGCGTCCTTGACGCTGCGGCGCGGAGGTCCGCCGAGGTCGGCGGCCACGGCCGCCTGAGAGAAGATGCCGGCGGCGAGCACGAGGATGGCGGCGCGTATCGTTCTCATGACAACCTCTTGTTATCGGGCCGCGACCGACCGGCCGACGGTAGGCAGTGACAGTGAGGAGCGGCGGAGACGCGGGGTGTCCCCGCCGCCCCTACGGGTCGGCGCGCTTGTGGCGCGCCGGCCCGATGCGAATGGACGCGATGCCGTCCGAGGCGCGCAGCCAAATCGCGCGCACGGCGGCATGAATTGGCGCGCATCAACGCGGTCAATGCCGGCGACAATTGGGCCATTCGGTGGCCGGCAGAAGATGTGAAGGCAGAAGTGAAGACGCTGACATATTGAGAAAAACAAAGTGAGCAATGCGCGCAATCGGCATGCGTGCTGGAATGGCGCGAGCCGCACGCGCGGGCAGCTTGGAAGCCGCCCCGGAATCCGGCATGGTGCGGAGCACCTCAACAGCGGGCAACGGCGATGCAGCGGCAGTTCCACATCCTCGACGTGTTCACCGACGCTCCGTTTACGGGCAACGGACTGGCTGTCGTGATGGATGCCGACGGGCTCGATGGGACGCGCATGCAGGCGATCGCCCGTGAGTTCAATCTCTCCGAGACGGTGTTCGTGCTGAAGCCGCAGCAGCCCGCGCACACCGCGCGCGTCCGCATCTTCACGCCCGCCAAGGAGATGCCGTTCGCGGGGCATCCGACCGTGGGCACGGCCGCGCTGCTGGCAGAACTCAAGGCATCCGCGGCGCACGCCGACGGCGACGCGCTGGTCGTGCTGGAGGAGCAGATCGGCATCGTCAGGGTCGGCGTGCGGTTGCGGGCAGGTGCCGCGCCCTTCGCGGAATTCGATGCCCCGAAGCTGCCGGAGGACGGAGGCACGGCGCCCGCCGCGGACGACCTCGCCGCCGCGCTCGGGCTCATTCCTTCCGAGATCGGCTTCGAGAACCATCGGCCAACCCGATACTCGGCCGGCAACAGCTTCGTGTTCGTGCCGGTGGCTTCCTTGGAGGCGATCGGCAAGGCGCAGGTCGCTCCGCAGCACTGGGCGACCGTCATGCGCCGGCAGGGGCACACGGGCGCCTTCCTCTATTGCCGGCAGACCGTGCACACGACGTCGGCGTTCCATGCCCGCATGTTCGCGCCCGACTCCGGCGTGCCGGAGGACCCGGCGACGGGCTCGGCGGCAGCAGCCTTCGCCGGCGTCGTGCATCGCTTCGATGCGCTGCCCGACGGCACCCACAAGCGCAGCCTCGAGCAAGGCTACGAGATGGGACGGCCCAGCTTGATCGAGCTTTCCCTGCAGGTGGAGGGCGGCAACCTCGCGGCCGTGCGCATCGGCGGGCATGCCGTGCGCATCGCCGAGGGGCGCATCGAGACGTGACCGGGACGGGGCAGGTGTCGGGAAAAGGGGGTCAGACCCCTCGCCTCGACGGGGACAATCCTCAGTGGGCGGCTGTGCGAGGGGTCTGACCCCCCGCCACCCGCGTCATGGATTGGCAAGGGCGCGCGTGCTGCAACGTATCGAGGGACTGCTCGACGGCAAGTGGGTGGCGATGGCGGCGACAGCGGTGTCGCTCGCGCTGTTGCTGGCACTGATCGCGACGTGGGTGCGCTACGCACGGCTGCGGGAAATTCTCGAGGCCGGCGGCCTCAGTGAGCCCGACGCGTCAAGGCCGGGCGGGCCGGCCCGTTCGGAGGGGCTGCAACGCGGCTCGGGCACGCTGATGGAACGCCTCCTGCCACGCCGGCTGCCGGCCTTTCTCCTGCTGGTGGCCGCGCTGACGGCCGGGAGTTGGGCGCTGGGATATGCGCTGGCGCCCAACACGCAGCGCTTCCTGGCCTCGCCGGAGTGGCAATTCCAGCCCCTCTACCTCGGTGCGCATCTCGTCACGCTCAGGCTGTTCATCGCCGTGTTCACGCGCAATTTCGCGGCCGGTGCTGCGCGTCTCGATATGCCCCCGGAACGCGGGAAAGCGGGCTTCAGCGTCATCCTCGGGCCGGCAGGCGCGCTTCTGGCGCTCGTTGTCGCCGTTCCGTTTTGCATCTGGGACTACGGCTATCTTCACAGCCCGGGCTACGAGCGGATGGGCGACGAGCTGGGCGCCGTCGACCTGGCGATGTGGGGCATCTGGTGCGTGGAGTGGTTTCTCAACGCCGTCATCTGGGTGGTGCTGACGGGCTTTCTGATCATGAACGTGCGAGCGATTGGCACCTATCGCTTTCGCGACCCTATCGAGGTGGCGCTGAGCGAGAAGCACTACCGCCCCTTTCTGCAGATGAGCTCGCAGGGCGCCACGATCGTGCTCGGATTCGCGGCGCTGACGGTGGCCTACATCTGGTACACGGGCGGCGCCGAGACGGACTACATAGGCCTGCTCATCGTGGCGGTGCTGCTCGTCGCGGGTTTCGTGCCGCCATGGTGGCTCATCAATCGCAACGTAGACCGGAGCATCACGGAGGAGGTTGCCGCTTTGCGGCGGAGTCTCGTGGGGATCGCTCCGGCAGCCGGTCAGGGCGATCCGCGGCCGCCGCGCAACCTCGAGACGCGGCTGGAAGAGGCGCTGGTACTCCTGCGCATCCAGCGTCTCGAAGGGATGCGGCGCGGCCTCGGCTGGACGGAGGCCCGGGCCATGGGTGTGCGCCTGTTGGCGCCGGCCGCCACGGTTGCCTGGAATCTGTCCGCCAATGTCTCCGAGGCGATCGTCAGGGCCGGGCAGGCGATGCGCCACCTGTTGGGGGCAGTGGCCCGGCTGTTCGGCGGCTGACCCGGCCAACTCATGCCACCCAAGGTGATGCCGAGCCCCGCTGTTTGCGCTTGCCATTCGCCGTTGAGTCCGGTTTAAGTGGCGACGCGTGGCCGGCCTCGGTCGCGCCGGTTTCAAGCAGGCCCCCGTGAGCCCACGAAGCTCCATCGCAGCGAAGTCGACGGCCGGGATCGTTTCCGCCGCCGCTGCGCTTGGCCTGGCCCTGCTCCTTATCAGCCCCTGAGGCGCGCTCGTTGCCGGGGATCCGGGACAGCCACTCAGGGGATCGGACGCTTCAACCCAATCGCATAGGTCATGCCGGCTCGACGAGCCGCGCGGCATACGAGGATCAAGTCCATGTCCCAACACCCTAAGACCGCGTCCGCCCCCGAGCGCGTCCACACGCACGAGGGCGCCAATACCGACCGCGTTTTCATTTTCGATACCACTTTGCGCGACGGCGAGCAGTGCCCCGGCGCCACCATGAGCTTCGAGGAGAAGCTGGAGGTTGCCCACTTCCTCGACGACATGGGCGTCGACATCATCGAGGCGGGTTTCCCGATCGCCTCGGAGGGCGATTTTGCCGCCGTGTCGGAGATCGCCCGCCAGCTCAAGCGATCGGTGGTGTGCGGGCTGTCGCGGGCCGGCGAGGCCGACATCGACCGCGCCGGCGAGGCGGTCAAGCACGCCGCACGCCCGCGCATCCACACCTTCATCGCCACCTCCCCGGTGCACCGCAAGCACAAGCTGCAGAAGTCGGCCGAGGAGGTGTTGGAGCTCGTGCACTTCCAGGTCTCAAGAGCCCGCAACTGGGTCGAGGACGTGGAGTGGTCGGCCGAGGACGCGACGCGCACCGAGCTCGACTATCTGTGCCGCTGCGTGGAGACGGCGCTGAAGGCCGGCGCCACCACCATCAACTTGCCCGATACCGTGGGTTACGCCACGCCGGAGGAATATTTCCAGATGTTCCGCGACGTGATGGAGAAGGTGCCGGGCTCGGAGAAGGCGATCTTCTCCGTCCACTGCCACAACGACCTCGGCATGGCCGTCGCCAACTCCCTGGCGGGCATTCGCGCGGGTTGCCGGCAGGTGGAATGCACCATCAACGGCATCGGCGAGCGGGCCGGCAACGCCGCGCTCGAAGAGGTGGTGATGGCCATCAAGACGCGGGGCGACGTGCTGCCCTATCAGATCGGCATCGATGCCAAGATGCTCAACCGCGCCTCCAAGCTGGTGGCGGCGGCGACCTCTTTCCCGGTGCAGTACAACAAGGCGATCGTCGGCCGCAATGCGTTCGCCCACGAGTCGGGCATCCACCAGGACGGCATGCTCAAGCATACGCAGACCTACGAGATCATGACGCCGGAGTCGGTCGGCGTGTCCAAGACCTCGCTGGTGATGGGCAAGCACTCCGGGCGCAATGCCTTCCGCAGCAAGCTCAAGGAGATGGGCTACGAGCTGGGCGAGAACGCGCTGGAGGACGCCTTCAACCGCTTCAAGGCGCTGGCCGACCGCAAGAAGCACGTCTACGACGAGGACCTGGAGGCGCTCGTCGACGAGGAGATCGCCACCGCCCAGGACCGCATGAAGGTGGTGGCGCTGACGGTGATTGCCGGCACCATGGGTCCGCAGTCGGCGACGCTGACGCTCGACATGGGCGAGGGCAAGCAGCAGACCGTGCAGTCGACCGGCAATGGGCCGGTGGACGCCACCTTCAACGCCATCATCAAGCTGGTGCCGCACAAGGCCAAGCTCGCCCTCTACCAGGTGCACGCGGTGACCGAGGGCACGGACGCGCAGGCCGAGGTGTCGGTCAGGCTCGAGGACGAGGCTGAGGGCGGGCGCGCGGTGACCGCGCGGGCTGCCGATCCCGACACGCTCGTGGCCTCCGCCAAGGCCTATCTCAGCGCGCTCAACAAGCTGTTCGCCAAGCGCGGACGGCTGCACGCGCAGCAGAGCGCGTAACCGTCATCCCCGAAGCCGAGGCCCTTGCCGAGGCTATCGGGGATCTAGCACCGACGCGTTGGTCGAGCGTCAGCGCTGACCCACCGACAGCCCCCTTCAATAGATCGCGGTGGGTCAGCGCTTCGCTTGACCCACCCTACATGCGAGAACGCCAATGACCCCCGCTGCCGTCTCGACTCACGATGCAACCATCGCCGATCAGTTCACGCGCCAGGCCGTACAGTTCGCGGCCTCGCCCGCGCTGCACAATCAAGCCGCGCTCGATATCCTCGTCGGGGCGGCGCGCCCGCGGCCGGACGATGTTTCCCTCGATGTGGCATGCGGGCCGGGATCGGTGGTGTGCGCGTTTGCGCGCCATGTGCGCCGGGCCACAGGGCTGGATGCCACCGACGCAATGCTCGACGAGGCGCGCCGACTCGCGGCCGCCGCAGGGCTCGACAACGTGGCGTGGCACGCCGGCGATGCCTATGCGCTGCCTTTCACGGAGGACGCCTTCGACATCGTCAGCTGCCGCTACGCCTTCCATCACCTCCAGGCGCCGGCCAGGGCCTTCGCCGAGATGATCCGCGTGTGCCGTCCGGGCGGGCGCATCGTGCTGTGCGATGCCGTCTGCTCCGACGATCCGGCCAAGGCGGCGGCCTTCAATGCCATGGAGCGCCACCGCGACCCCTCGACGGTCGAGTTCCGCACGCTCGCGTGGCACCTGGCCCTTTTCCGCGACGCCGGCCTGCCCGAACCAAGGTTGAGCCGCTACCCGGTGCCCGCCGAGCTGGAGCGGCTCATCGCCATGGCCTACCCCGAGGGCGACGACCGCGCCGGGCTGCGGGCGATGATCGACGCCTCCGTGGAGGGCGACGCCATGGGCGTCAATGCGCGCCGTGAAGGAGAAACGGTGCGCTTCGAGTACCCGGCAGTCGTGCTAGTGGCGGTCAAATTGTAGGTTGGGTCGAGCGTCAGGGAAGACCCAACACTGGCGGCATACTCCACTTGTGTTGGGTCTGCCCCCCGCCTTCGCCGGGGTTGACCCAACTACGCCCCTCCCTCCCGCGCGGATAGACCGCGACCATCTCCAGCTCCACCCTTGCCCCCGGCGTGGAGAGCTGGTTGACGCACACCGTGGTGCTCGCCGGCGACCATGCCCCGAAGTACTCCGCCATCACCGCGACCATACCGTCCATGTCGCGCATGTCCGTGAGGTATTTGGTGACCTTGACGATGTCAGTCCAGGTGAGCCCCTGGTGGTCGAGGATCGACTTGATGGTGTCCATGGCACGCCGGGTCTGGTCCTCGATGCGCACGGGGTGATTGTGCTCGTGCAACTCATGGGGGTGCTTGTGGTAGAGGGGCGAGGGGGTGGCGCCGGAGATGAAGAGCAGGTCGCCCGGCGCCTCGACGCGGATGGCCGGCGCGTAGGGCATGTCGGCGACGCGCTCGGGCTCGGTGTGGATCTCGCCGATGCTCGCGTTGGTGGGGGAAGTGCGAAAAGCTGGACCGCGCGGGGGCATGGGATGACGCTCCGGAGACGTGGGGCTGCAGCGATGCTCCGACGGATTGGGGCGAAGGGCAAGCCGCAACGACTTGACCGAACGGGCAACGCGCCCCACCCTTCGCCGATGACCAAATTGCAGGCAGCGCGCGCGGAGACGACCGAAGCGTATCTTGCCCTGGCTGGGCCGGAGCTCGCCGCGCTGTGCACGGCGTGCGGCGCCTGCTTCGGGGCGTGTCCCATGGTCGACCACATCGGCCTGCGCGGTGGCGCCGATCCCAAGGCCGTGACCGACGGCTTGCGCCGGCTGGTGCGGGGAGACGCGGCGCCGAAGGAGACGATCGCCTGGGTGGGGGCTTGCGCCAAGAGCGGCCTGTGCGTCGCCGCGTGTCCCCAAAGGGACGCCGGGCTCGACGCCATGCTGCTGGTCAGGATCGCCAAGCAGGCCGCCCTCAACGCCACGCGTCAACTGCCCGCCAAGCAGGACCCGACGGCTTTCCCGCGCATCAAGATCTTCGCGCGGTTGCAGCTCAGCGACGAGGAGCTCGAGAAATGGATGTAGGCACCGAGCGCATCACCTTCTGGTTCGGCTGCAACATGCTGCGCCATGCCGAGATGATCCGCCTATCGATCATGCTGCTGGAGCGCGTGGGCTACAACGTGGCCGCGGCGGGCGGGCCGGCCTATTGCTGCGGCACGGCGCATGACCACCAGCCGCACGGGGCGAGCAACATGGCGGCGCGCACGGTGGCGCGCTTCAACGATGCCGCCGACAACGAAGGCCGCGGCAAGGTGGTGACGTGGTGTCCGTCGTGTCACATGCACATGTCCGACATCATGGCGCCGGGCAACGCCGCCGCGTTCGAGATCGCGCATATCACCGAGCTGCTGGCCGACCGGGCCGAGCGCCTGGCGCCGCTGCTGCAGACCGAGGTGAAGCGGCGCGTGCTGCTGCATCGCCATGCGGGGCTTGCCACGCACGTGGCCGTGAACGATCGCGTCTCGGGCCTGCTGGCGCGCATTCCGGGCTTGCAGCTGGTGCCGGGCCCGGTGCATCCCGGGCACATGTGCAGTGCGCTCGCCGCCGTGCCGGGCGCCTTGTCCAAGGCTACCCGCGAGACCTGGGCGGCGGCCGGCGCCGGCAGTTGCGATACTGTGTGCACCATCTTCCACTCCTGTCACCGCGAGCTCGCGGCGCTCGAGGGCAAGGACGGCGTGCGCGTCAGGAACTGGGTGCACCTCGTGGCCGAGGGTATGGGCATAGAAGCCAGCGACGCCTATCTTGGCTGGCGCACCGGCGGAGCGCCTGATATCGCCGCCATCGAGCGTGCGGACGAGGCGAGATACCGCGCGCTCGTCGAGCCGGAGCTGCGCAAGCCGTCGCCCTCGTAGACACAACCGCTGGCTCGGCGCTGCATTGCCCGCACTACTCCTCGATTTTCTTTGCCGCCGGGGCACGCGCCTCGACGAGCTCGGCGATGCGATCGTAGGAGTCGGCAATCTCCGCCAGGATGGATCTGGCCTGGGCATCGCGCGTCTCGGCAGCGATCGCCCGCGTTTCCTTCGCGCGATCGCGCCAGTACTGAGCTTTGTTCACCGTCTTGCTCATCAGTCCACCTTACATCTCCCCTCGGGTTGGGCGTAGCAGCGTCTACGCTCGGCTGTCGAGACAACGCTTGGATCGACGCACGGGTCCCGCCCCCAACGCAGTCTCCGTTTCGATGGCCAGGAACTTCGGCCGCGAAAGCGCGTTGGGTGAAGGGGGGGTGCAGGGAATCTTTGGGAAAAAGAGGGACATGTGCCGCCCAAGGAACGCGATGTGGACCATTGGCTGAACCTCGCGGAGCAAGCGCAGGTTCAGGCCGAGCAAATGACCAATGCCGAGACGAAACGCGAAATGCTGAAGATCGCGGCAGCATATCGGCGCTTGGCGGAGCATGCGGAGCGGACCACGGGGCGGAAGGCACCTCGAAAAGCATCGGTCAGCCTCACATCCACTGCTGAAGACCGGGAAGAGCGAGGGCCGCGGCCGCCTGCTTTGCCGAGGCGGTTGCCTGGGCGGCACGGTTGGGTGGAAAATCCAAGCTATGGACTTGAGTGGTCGGGGCAGAGGGATTCGAACCCCCGGCCCCCTGCTCCCAAAGCAGGTGCTCTACCAGGCTGAGCTATGCCCCGACGTGGGTCTTGCAGACAACGATGCGGGCTGGCGCCTGGGCCACCCGTTGCGGCACGCCCGAAGGCGTCGCCCCGCCTTCTACCCAATTCCGGCCCGGCACTCAACGTCTCAATCCCGGGACGCCGCACGCGTGCTTTGGCATTCGTCGCGCGCCTCGGCCAATGCCCATGAGGCCGGCGGGCATGCCTGCGCTGGATGTCGGCCGCAGCGTTGCGGTATATATCGAGCGAGTTGACGGTCGCGAGCGAGCGGGCCATGGCGGCAACAATGAAGGCGACGCGCGGGCCGGGGCGTCTGCGCCTCGGCGTCAACATCGATCATGTCGCGACCATCCGCAACGCGCGCGGCGGCCGCCATCCCGACCCGCTGCGCGCCGCGCACTTGGCGGTGGAAGCTGGCGCCGACGGCATCACCGCGCACCTGCGCGAGGACCGCCGCCACATTGCCGATGCCGACATCGCCCGGCTCAAGCGGGAGCTCACCCTCCCGCTCAACTTCGAGATGGCCGCGACCGAGGAGATGCTGGCGATCGCCCTGCGCCATGTGCCCCATGCCTGCTGCCTCGTGCCGGAGAAGCGCGAGGAGAAGACCACCGAGGGCGGGCTCGACGTGGTGCGCGGCGAGAACCATCTGCGTCGCTACGTCGAGGAGCTGAAGGCGGCGGGGATTCGCGTGTCGCTGTTCGTCGAGCCCGACGCCAAGGCCATCGAGGCGGCCTCGCGACTGGGCGCGCAGGTGGTGGAGTTGCACACGGGCGCCTATTGCGACCGCGCACTGGAGGACGATGCCGCAGGCCTCGCGCGCGAACTCGACCGGCTGGCCCACGCGGCGCGCACGGCGGCGGCGGCAGGCCTGGAGGTGCATGCAGGCCATGGCCTCACCTACAACACCGTTGGCGGCGTTGCCCGCATCGGCGAGGTCGTGGAGCTCAACATCGGCCACTTCCTGGTCGGGGAAGCGATCTTCGGCGGGCTCGCCGCGGCGATTGCGCGCATGCGCGCGCTGATGGAGGAGGCGCGCGCCGGGATCGAGCCGGCCAAGAGCGCCAGGGGGGCCCGGTGATCATCGGCCTCGGCAACGACATCATCGACATCCGCCGCATCGAGAAGACCATCGAGCGCTTCGGAGAGCGCTTTCTAGGCCGTGTCTTCACCGACACGGAGCGCAGGAAATCGGATGCCCGGGCCGGCCGCGCCGCGTCCTATGCCAAGCGCTTCGCGGCCAAGGAAGCCTGCGCCAAAGCGCTGGGAACCGGCCTCCGCAAGGGGGTGTTCTGGCGCGACATGGGGGTCGTCAACCTGGCTTCGGGCCGGCCGACCATGATGCTGACGGGCGGGGCCGCCGAGCAGTTGAGGCGTATCACCCCGGAGGGCCTGGAGCCCCGCGTCGACGTCTCCCTGACGGACGATTTCCCGCAGGCCCAGGCCGTCGTCGTCATCTCCGCCGTGCCGCCCGGCCGGCGCGGCGGCGCGCCGGATCGCACCGGTCGGTGAATTGCGGCGCTCCAGCGAACCCGCTATACGGGGACGCTAGGAACGGGGCAGCGGGACGCTTCCAGCGGCAGGATGCAGGAAAAAAGAGATCGCATGGGCTTGCGGACCAACGCCAACAAGGCGGGGGAGAGCGGTTGGCGCGAGACGATCAAGATCATCGTCCATGCGCTCATCCTGGCCATGATCGTGCGCATTTTCTTCTATCAACCCTTCAACATCCCATCCGGCTCGATGAAGGAGACGCTGCTGGTCGGCGACTACCTGTTCGTGTCGAAGCTGGCCTACGGCTACAGCCGCTATTCCTTCCCATTGGGCATAGTTCCCTTCAAAGGCCGCATCTTCGCCAGCGAGCCCAAGCGCGGCGACGTGGCGGTATTCAAGCTGCCGCGCGACAACTCCACCGACTTCATCAAGCGCGTCATCGGCCTCCCCGGCGACGAGATCGCGGTGCGCGGCGGCGTGCTGCACATCAACGGCCAGGCCGTGCCCAAGGTGCGCAAGGGCGATTTCATCTCTCCGGAGGAGGACCGGCCGATCCCGCGCTTCGAGGAGACGCTGCCCAACGGCGTCAAGTACTTCGTGCTCGACTCGATCCCCAACGGCCAATTCGACAACACCGACACCTACAAGGTGCCGCCCGGCCACTACTTCATGATGGGCGACAACCGCGACAATTCCACCGACAGCCGCGAGCAATCGCCGCGCTACGGCGTCGGCTTCGTGCCTTACGAGAACCTGGTGGGCCGCGCCGAGATCATTTTCTTCTCGGCCGCGGTCGACGATCCCAACGCGTTCCGGCTGACGAGCCCCTGGACCTGGCCCTTCGACATCCGCTGGGGCCGCATTTTCCGCCTCGTCCGCTAGGTGCCGTGGCCGCGGTCCGCAAGCTCAGGGACCTCGAGGCCCGCGTCGGCCACATCTTTCAGGATCGCGGGCTGCTCAAGAAGGCGCTGACGCATGCGAGCGTTCGCCAGGCCTCGGCCAAGCGTCGCGACAACGAGCGGCTGGAGTTCCTGGGCGACCGCGTCCTGGGCCTCGCCATCGCCGAGCTGCTGAGCGAGGTGTATCCGACGGCCAGCGAGGGCCAGCTCGCCCGCCTCTACAACCGGCTGGTGCGCGGCGGCACCTGCGCCGACGTGGCGCGTGCGCTCGATCTGGGCGCCGCGCTGGTGCTGAGCGAATCGGAAGCGGGCAGCGGCGGGCGCGACAAGGAGACGATCCTGGCGGATGCCTGCGAGGCCCTGCTCGGAGCGATCTTCCTGGAAGCGGGCTACGACAAGGCGCGCGCGGTCGTGCGCCAGCACTGGGGCTCCAAGCTCGACGGCTCGCCGGCGGCCGAGAGTGCCGATGCCAAGTCGGCGCTGCAGGAATGGGCGCAGGGCCAGGGCCTGGACCTGCCGCACTACACCGAAGTCGCCCGCCACGGCCCGGACCACGCGCCCCGCTTCACGGCCGAGGTCCGGATCAAGGGCCGCAAGCCCGCGCGCGGCGAGGGCGCCAACAAGCGCACTGCCGAGCAGGCCGCGGCCGCCGCGCTGCTGGTGCGCGAGGGCGTGTGGGAGAGTGCCGATGAGTGAGCCGGCGCCGGGGGCCGAGACCCGTTGCGGCTTCATCGCGGTGATCGGCGCGCCCAACGCCGGCAAATCGACGCTCGTCAATGCGCTGGTCGGGGCCAAGGTCTCGATCGTCAGCCACAAGGTGCAGACGACGCGCATGCCGCTGCGGGGCATCGCCATCGCTGGAGCGAGCCAGCTGGTGTTCATCGATACCCCCGGCATCTTCGCGCCGCGCCGCAGGCTCGACCGGGCCATGGTGGAGGCGGCCTGGGGCGGGGCGGGCGATGCCGACATCGTGGTGCTGCTGATCGATGCGGCCAAGGGTGTCGACGACGACGTGGACCGCATCCTGGCCAAGCTGGATGGCCGCCGCACACCGAACATCCTGGCGCTCAATAAGGTCGATCGCGTCAAGAAGGAGCGGTTGCTGGAGCTGGCCCAGGCCTGCAATGCCCGCCTGCCGTTCGCCGACACCTTCATGATCTCGGCGCTGACGGGCGATGGGCTCGCCGACCTCAAGGCGCATCTGGCCCGCAGCGTGGCGCCCGGCCCGTGGCACTATCCGGCCGACGAGGTCTCCGATGCGCCGCTGCGGGTGATGGCGGCCGAGATCACGCGCGAGAAGATCTTCGAGCGCCTGCACGACGAGCTGCCCTACCAGGCGACGGTGGAGACCACGGCGTGGCAGGAGAAGGCCAAGGCGGTGCGCATCGAGCAGACCATCTACGTCGAGCGCGACAGCCAGAAGGCCATCGTGCTGGGCCACGGCGGCCGCACCATCAAGCAGCTCTCCATGCAGGCGCGCCGGGAGCTGGCGCAGATCCTGGAGAAGCCCGTGCATCTATTCCTGTTCGTCAAGGTGCGCGAGAACTGGGGCGACGACCCCGAGCGCTACCGCGACATGGGGCTGGCTTTTCCCAAGGATTGATGGGATGAGCTCTCTTCACCACCCTCGCGGCGAATGGTCCCCACAAATCGATATTTGCAAGGTGGAGCTAGCGATCTTATGATGAGCAGTCTCGGTCGGAAGGTATATAGTCATGGAATCCTTTTTTGATTTCCTGGTGCGTCTTAATAATGGCCCGTATGGCCATATCGTGAATATTATTCTTGCCTTTCCTATCGCGCTTTATCTTGCCCTGTACGCAGTCGCCGCCTTTCGTGGCGCGTCAACCTGGTGGGAACGATGGGCGGCGGTATTTCGATTGGTTAATATCGGGTCTGGCGGTTTGATCCTCATCAACTTTGTTGTCGCACTCGTGATACCTTATAACATGGCTCTTTCGACAATCAAGCCATTGCGAATTGGGGGCACCGCCAACGCAGCCATTGTGCTTATACATGGATGGAATGGCGATGACTCCACATGGCGCATATTTCCAGACTTGCTATTAAGCGACGAACGCCTATCGGAGTGCGACCTCCTACTTGTGCATTACCCAACCTTCATAGCTCGTCGAAACCTCACAATACCACAGTTGGCTGATTGGGTTTCCAGGAATATAAATATTTCATTATCAAATAAGTCCATCTATGTAGTGTCTCACAGCATGGGCGGATTAATATCTCGCAAGATGTTTCTACAAAGGAAGATCGCGCAAACCTCCGGCCAAATAAGAATGCTTGTGACTATCGCGGCGCCGCATAATGGGGCCAATTATTCCGCGCTTGCATCCGCCATAGGCGTATCGTCGGAATTAACGACAGATTTAAAACGAGGTTCGTCACTGCTCGAAGACATTAAGATAGGATGGCGAGACTATCGAAAGAATCGGGATAGAGGCGAAGCGCGAAATGACTGCCTCGGAAGCCCCCATGACACCATTGTTCCTGCAGATAGCGCAATCGATCAGTGCGACGATTTTTCGCAATACCCGAGGTGGGGACATTCAGAGATGGTGCAACCAAAAGAATTGGGGGACGAACGGTACATAGTCCCTCTCGCGATGCTGCGCGTAGCAGAACTTTGTGGAAAAGGCTCTCGCACAAACGGGACCAAAGAATAAATCGATTGCGTATCACCCGCTTTCGACGCTTCCATTGCCGCAGCTGCCCTGTGGTGCGTCGAAATGGGCTCTTGTTTACTGGCGGCGGCTTCAGAAGGGTACGCCCGTCAAGCCTTCGGATGTGTGCGGCGCGGGCTTGGAAGCTATCTAGATCTATGGACGCGATAAATTGGGAATGATTTGGATATGAAACAATACATGGGTGCCTTGTGTAGATGTCAGCACGATGCTCCCTCGTTGCACCCCTCTACCTATCGGCCACTCCCTACTGCCTAATCACCACTTCGCCATCAATCCCTGAGCAGCGCCGCGATCCGGCGCACCGCCTCGCGGATGTTCTCCACCGAGTTGGCGTAGGAGAAGCGGATGTAGCCTTCGCCGTGGATGCCGAAGCTGGTGCCGGCCACCGTGGCGACGCCGGCCTCCTCGAG
>Ga0111538_10007387_pt1 | contig 14822 bp, 14 predicted proteins | sample SoiMethybrSBSTD1_FD_79669 | JGI IMG/M metagenome (GOLD analysis project Ga0111538, IMG submission 79669) | Bulk soil microbial communities from a Populus tree surrounding site in Tennessee, USA - Soil MetaG P. TD hybrid SBSTD1 (version 2)... | ecosystem: Environmental > Terrestrial > Soil >... | reverse complement strand
GCCTGCGCGAAGTCACCTCAAGCACGCACTAGGCAGGTGGGCCCCAATCCTAGTTCGCTCGAGTCCGTGTTATGCCTGTTTTCCGCCGGCGGCCATGGCGGCGAGGCGCTTGCCGATCTCTTCCTCGGTTACGTCTTCTTTGTGTGTGGCCACGGTCCAGACGTGACCGAATGGATCTTCCAGGGTTCCCGACCGGTCACCATAGAATTGATCCTGCACTGCATTCTTCTCAGTGCCGCCCGCGTCGATCGCCTGCTTGAAAATCTTGTCGCAGTCTTCGACGTAGATCATGAGTCCGACGGCCGAGCCGCCGATCGCTTTCGGCCCGCGGTATCCCCTTTCCGGATGTTCGTCAGAAAGCATGAAAGGAGAGTCGCCGATCTTCATTTCAGCGTGCCCGATCTTGCCTTCATGCTCCATGCGAAACAGTTCAGTCGCGCCAAACGCTTTCTTGTAATAGTCGATCGCCTGAGCGGCCCCGTCGACGACTAAGTAGGGAGTTAACGAGTGATATCCCTCGGGGATCGGTTTTACATCCGCCATAACTTGTTCCCTTTCGTTTGATTGTTTATGTAGTACTACTTCAACAGTTTCTTTTTGTCTACAAACGCGATCACCGCAGCGTTGAATTCCTTTTGCTTCTCCAGGTGCAGGAAGTGATCGACACCTTCCCACATCTGAAACTCGAGATCCGGCGCCAGCGAGCGCAAGTACTGCTCGGTGTCGGCCGCCCAGAACGGCGACTTCGCGAGTATCGCCAGCACCGGCACGTTGATCTTGTCTGTAGTAAACAGCGCGTCGTCGTTCATGCTCTCCATCGCGCTTACCAGTACCTGTTGCGGCGTGTCCTCAAACGACGCGACGATGCGGCTGTAATCTTCAGCCGAAGCCATCCCGGCCATTTGCTTAAACATCGGCACACCCGCTTCTTTGTAGTTGGGCCCGCGAAAAGTGTTCATGAACTGATCTCGCATCGCCTTATCGCCAAAGGGCCGTAACGCGCCGTCGACGATCACGATCGCGAGTGTCTTCTTCGGATACTTGCGATAAAACTGTCGCACTACCGGCGTGCCCATGCTGTGGCCCAGTAGAACGGCGTGCTCGACCTTCGCGTCCTTCATCACTGCGTCGATCGCCGCGGCGAAGTGATCCATTGTGTAGGCGACCTGGGGTTTATCACTTTGACCGTGACCAGGCAAGTCGAGCGCGATCACCCTGCCGCGTTTGGCGAGCTCGGGAATCTGATAATTCCACGCCGTCAGGTTCGAACTCCATCCGTGCACGAGCACAAACGCATCGCTTCCCTGACCCCAACTTTGATAGTGAACCTTCGCGCCGTTGAGCGTCGCAAACTTCGATTCGCCGTCTTTCGCCGACACCGCCACCGGAACCGTCAGCAACAGAACCGCGAACAAAACCAGGCGCGTTCGCGCCATCGAAAAATTAATGCTCATGAGATTCTCTCCCTACTCGTGTTTCTGACAATGACGAGCGTCATGTCGTCTGTGAGCGGGCGCGGCGCGGCGAAGTCCTGCACCGCACCCAAAACTGAAAACAGTATCGACTCAGCCGAGCCGCCCTGCGCGCGGCGAAATTCAGCCTGCAAACGTTGAACTCCAAACTCGCTCTCCGACACGTCAAACGATTCCAAAATGCCGTCGGAACAAACGAGCATCACGTCTTCCGCACGCAGTTGCACTGTTCCGCAATTGAACGCCGCTGACGAAACGACACCCAACATCGGCCCGCCTTCAGCCAGCGCTTCCAGCCCACCGTCTGCGCGCAACAACAACGCCGCCGGATGTCCTGCGCTGCAATAATCGAGCGTGCCGGTATGCGCATCGAGCCTGCCGATGAACATCGTGCTCAACGGTTCGACCGACGCCAACCGCGCGATGTCGCGATTCACTGCGGCGGCAATCTCTGACGGGTCGCTACTGGCAGCGGTGTGAGTGCGAATCAAACCGATCAAATGCGTCACCCACATCCCAGCCGCAAGTCCTTTGCCGCCGATGTCGCCAAGTGCGAACACCAACCCGCGATCCGTTTCTTCAACCGTGAAGAAGTCACCCGGTAAGTGACGAACCGCGAAGATCTCACTCGCGATGTCGAAAGCTCCGTAGTGAATCGAACTCGGCGCACACAAACGCCGGTGCACTTGCGCCGCTTCGAAGATCGCGGCGTTCAGCTCAGCGTAATCTTTCTGAAGTGTTTCGAGTTTCTGCTCGAGCTCGTTGACCTTGTCTCGCGGACTAACCGACGAAATAGGTGCTGCGGCTGTTGCCGCACCATTTCGCGATGTTCCGGGTTGCGCGACGGGGAGTACAAACAAACCGCGGTTGACGGCTGCTGCGGACATAGTTGGGAGTCCTCATCCAACAAATTTGTAGCCACTGCCATGAACGGTAAGAATGAAACGCGGCTCTTCCGGATTTGGTTCCAGCTTCTGTCTGAGATGAACGATGTGCGTGTCGACCGTGCGCGTGGACGGATAGTTTTCATATCCCCACACTGCATCAAGTAGTCGATCGCGACTCAGCGTTTCCACCGGATGAGCAATAAAGTACTCCAGCAACGCAAACTCTTTCGCGGAGAGATCAATTAGATCACCATTGCGCCGGACCTCATTACTACGAATGTTGACCTCTACATCGCTGAACTTGTAAACCTCGGTCGACGCAGCCGGCGCTGACACGCGACGCAAGACAGCTTTCACACGCGCCATTAGCTCTCGCACCGAAAACGGTTTCGTCACATAATCATCGGCGCCCAATTCGAGACCGACAACTTTATCGATCTCCTGTCCGCGCGCGGTCAGCATGATGATGGGCGTCGCCGGACGTTTCGCTTTCAACTGTTTGCAAACGTCGAGACCACTCATGCGTGGCATCATCACGTCGAGCACGACGAGATCCGGATTGTCAGACAGGGCGCGCTCGAGTCCGCTGACACCGTCTTCCGCGCTGATCACTTCATAACCTTCGTATTCGAAGTTGTCGCGCAGACCGGCAACCATCGCAGGTTCATCTTCGACAATCAGGATCTTGCTCTTCATGATGCACCTCTTATGAATACTGTCCTAACGGGGTTTTTAGTCCCGCGTCGCGCTACGCGGCGCTGGTTCCCGGCTGCGGACCTGCCAGCGGCAGGGTCATCGTGAATTTGCTTCCGCGTCCGGGCGCGCTCTCGACTTCAACGTGTCCGCCGTGCGCGTGCGTGATGTGTTGAACCAGCGACAAACCGAGCCCGCTTCCTTTTGTGTTGTGCACCAGCGGATCGCACGTCCGATAAAACTTCTCGAAAATCCTGGCTTGCTCGTTGCGATCGATGCCGATTCCGCGATCGACGACCTCGAGCTTCAGCACAGCATTGGCGCGATAAAGTTTCACGCCCAGGAATTTGTCATGGTCTGAGTATTTCAACGCGTTGTTGACCAGATTGACAAGCGCTCGTGCGATCGCTTCGCGGTCGACGCGCACCGGCGGGATTCCCTGGTCGATGTTTTCTTCGAGCGCGAACCCCTGTTGCTCGATTTGATACCGGTAGGAATCGAGCGTGTTTCGCACGAGCTCGGCGATGTCGGTCTCGCGAAAGTCGTACTCCTTGCGGCCTGCTTCGATACGCGAGAAGTCGAGGATGTTGTTGATTAACGCGCTGAGCCGTTCGCTCTCTTTGCGAATGATGCCGTAGTACTCGAGCTTCTTTTCATCAGTTGTGATGCGGCCCAGTTCTAGTGTTTCGGCGTACAAACGAATCAGCGCGAGTGGCGTGCGCAGCTCGTGCGACACGTTCGAAACGAAGTCCGACTTCAAACGCGCTAGCGCTAATTGATTGTTCACGCTGCGATACGTCAACACCAACCCGCCGATCATCAACAACGACAACACGCCGAGAATCATCATGCTCTGTTGCACAAACCGGTTCCCGATGGCTTCCGCGGTCGTGCCTTGAAACTTGATGCCCATCGCAAGGCCGCGAAAAGGATCGTCGAGTGTTTGCGAAACTTCAGGTTTGCCGTTTCCCCAACCGACTGACGTTGCGAGTGGCCGATCAGGTTCCGATTTTTGAGCGTCACCGGGGTAGATCTTGAGCGCCAGACGCTGTTCCTTGTGCTCGTTGATTTCCTGTGACGTCAGCTCATGAAACATCGGCCCTCCGCGATCTCCCTGATCCCCATCAAACTTCTTTGAAGTGAATTCTTCAAGAAACTGCGGAAAGAATTTGTCTTTCAAATAACTCGCGTCGAACCGTGCGCCACCCAAAACGGTCCGCTCTTTCGAACACGTTATTCCTGGAACGGAGAAGATCGCTGTCGTGAAATACTTCGGCCCATCGGCTTCATGGCTTTCTCCGCTATACCAGACCATCGGGTTCGGTTTTCCTTCCACCCGCTCGGCGAGGTACGGCCCTTCCAAACTCAACCAAGTGGTGTACATCGCCCCCCAACCTTTGACCTGTTCGTCTTTAAAACCGGGTTGGGCTTCGACGATCGTCGCCTTCTTGGGATCCTTGGAGTCGAACAGAAACACGTGATCGAACCAGGGATGTTGCTGAAGAATTGCCTTCAGCTTTCTTCGTTTCTCTTCTTCTGAATCAGAGTCCGATGGGAATTGGTCGCGCGCCTCTCCGGTTTTTGCATAAGTCTCGCTGTTGATCTTCTTGATGCCGGCATAAAGCAGGTACTGGAAGTCCCGATGGATCAGAGCTTCTATTTTCTTGTCGCGTTTGATCGATTTGACGTGTTGAAAACTGACGTAAACGAGAAGCAGCGCCGGGAGGACTACGGCGAGCCCCAGCGTCAGGAAAAGCCGGAACCGGGTATTTCCTCCCAGAAACGCTCGTCGTTTGGACTTCATGTCAGCCTCCGTGAGATGTGACAAAGCGTGGCGGAGCATACGCCCCTCGGCCGCAGGCTGTGTCAAGAGCAGGTAAAAATTTGTTAAGAGTTGTGAATTCGATACCGCGGATTGTAGGAGCTTTCGTGTGAGCGAGGGTCAGATCAAGATCGCTACTGTATCTCCCGGCGGTACACGTTGAAATTCCGCGCCACACGCCCGCCAAGCTTCTCAGTCGTTCGCCGTGAGGGCCAGTTGTCGTCAAGCACCGTGTAGCTCGCTGTCTTGAAACCGCGAGCGATCATCTCGAGATAACTTTGCGCGGCTATCGCGTAATTGATGCCTCGCCCGCGAAACTCCTTCTTCACTCCGATTATCAGCAGCGCAGCGCGATCTATTTCTTGAAACCGCTGTTGAAACTCCGGAAAGTTTTCCTCCAGTACTTTGTCGCGCATCGGATGAAAAGCCTGGTTCAAGTCGGGTAACGAATAAACAAAACCTACTCGCCGACCGTCAACTTCAGCAAAAGTCAAAAACTCCGGAATTAAGAAGGGCTTGAAATCCACATAAAACCCGCGCAGAACCGCGTCTGGTAAAGGCATGAAACCCCAGTGGGCGCTAAATGTTTCGTTAGCCAGCGCGGTGAACGCCTCGCCTTCCTCTTCAATCCTGTCAAAGTCCCACGATCGCACCACGACGCCTGCGTCTTTCGCGCGCTGGACCATCTCCCGGTAACGCTGCTCCAGCTCAGGCGTAAAGCGAGTCTCATACTCGACGAGACCGTGCTCGGTAACAAAGCCGCAGTTCTTGATGTAGCTGTGGTAGTACGGCGGGTTGTATCTGTTGAAGCACGTGGGAACAACGTCGTAGGCATCGATCGTGAAAGGAAGCTGAACTCCGGCCAACATGGAAAGTCGTGCTCCGACGCAACCTCGCTCTCGCAACCACTCACACGCATCACCCATCAACGCATCGACGGCTTCATGTTGATCAGGCAGCGCTTCGAAAAAGAGTAGGTGGCCGAGGTCTTCTTTCCAGTGAAGATAGTATGCCTCGTCTCTCAGCGCCGCGACCGTCGCGACAATTCGACCTCCGTCCTCGACTACGAAGGCCTGTATGTCAGACTGTGGACCAAAACCGGCGTTTCCGCTCAACAACTTGATGAGGTGATGTTTGTCGCCGGGAACCCAGCAGGCGTTGTCGCGGTAAACTTCTTTCGCGAAATCGACGAAGCGCTCTAAGCCGTCAGGCGTGGTGAGTTTATTGACGCGCATGGCTTTTCTCCTTGAGCTGGCCCGCCAATTTTGGACCTGATTTCACACTATTACAACCAAATATTTCTTTGTTTACCGGCCCGTCTCGTCTATAAACACAGAGATGCCGATTGAAAGCCGCAACGTCCGCTGGTGGGTGCTGTTACTCGTAACGGCGATCCTGTTGTACCTGTGCTGGCGGATGGTCCAGCCGTTCCTGAACGTCATCCTCTGGGCGACTGTTTTAGTCATACTTTTTTATCCCGTACACAGGCGACTCCTGCACCGCATCAAGAGCCCTTCACTGGCCGCGCTCGTCTCTTGCCTGCTGGTTATTTTGATCATTCTCGTGCCGGTGGCGCTGATCACGCTCGCGGTCGTCAACGAACTTTACGGCGCCGCGCTAACGGTCCAGGCAGCCGTCGATTACATGCTCGATCCAAACTCGCGTGTCACCGGACCAATCCTCAACTTTCTCAGCCAGTACATCGACATCAATCATCTTCGTTCGCAAGAGTTCCTGGTTGAACGATTGAGAGGCGTTGGCGCCCAGCTCGCGGGTCGCACGCTCGGTTTTATCGGCGGACTGGTCGGCGCGATCATTCAGACATTCTTCACCATCTTCACGATGTATTACCTCTTCCGCGACGGCGACAACATCTCACGCACCGTCCGCGACTCGCTGCCGCTCGAACGAGATCAGGCGGACAGCATCATGACGCGGACGCGCGAGGTGATCGACGCGAGTGTTTATGGCGTGATCACGATCGCGGCAATCCAGGGAACACTTGGCGGTCTGGCTTTCTGGGTGTTGGGTCTGCGGTCCGCGATCATCTGGGCCGTCGTGATGACGTTTCTCTCGATGGTGCCAATGCTCGGCGCGTTTATCGTTTGGGTGCCCGCCGCGATCTATCTCGCGCTCACCGGACACTGGGTGAAGGCGTTGCTGCTTGCTGCGTGGGGAACGCTGGTCATCGGCATGATCGACAATTTCCTGCGGCCGAAGCTCGTCGGCGGTCGCACTCGTCTCCACGAATTACTGATCTTTTTCTCCGTTCTGGGCGGTTTGAATGTATTTGGCGTGCTCGGCGTAGTGCTCGGGCCCGTCGTCCTCGCTCTGACGCTTTCTTTGATCGATGTTTACCGCACGGCCGGGCGGTCGACAACCCCACGAAGCGGCACTGAGTTTCATTGAGACTCTGCCGGGACGAGTGTGATATAAATCACCCCGCGCGTCCCCTACAATTCGCCCCTACAGTTTAGCCTCCGCTGCCGGGACTGAGGCAGTCAGTTTGTACAACCTATTCGAATGGAGGAAACACACTAATGGGTTTCATGGCTTTTGTCTGGTGGTTGATCATCGGCTTGATCGCCGGTGCTCTGGCGCGGTTGATCATGCCGGGCCGAGACCCCATGGGCATACTGGCGACGATCCTGCTCGGAATTGTCGGCTCCGTTATCGGTGGGCTGATCAGCATGGCAATCTGGCCGAATGAACGAGGTGGTGTTCCACGCGCTGGTTTAATCCTTTCGATACTCGGAGCGATCGTAGTGCTCTGGATTTGGCGAATGATTCGGAGCCGCAGTGCAGTCACTTAAAAGTCTACGCGTCATAAGTGCCTGAACTGCCGGACATCGTCGTCTATATCGAGGCTCTCGAAAAGCGAATCCAAGGCGCCACTCTCAAACGCGTCCGCGTGGCAAGTCCTTTTCTGCTGCGCACGGCCGTGCCGCCGTTGTCGAGTGTCGAAGGTAAGACGATCGTCGAGTTGCGCCGGCTGGGCAAACGGATCTGTTTCGGGTTTGAAGGCGACCTGTGGCTGGTCCTGCATTTGATGATCGCGGGCCGGTTGCATTGGTACGACGATCCCGCGAAGGCTTTGAAAGCGCGTGGTCTCGCGGCGTTTGAGTTCAGCACGGGGACGCTGACGCTCACGGAAGCTGGTACGCAGAAACGTGCCTCGCTGCACGTCGTCCAGGGTGAAGCAGGATTGCAAAACCTGAATCCCGGCGGACTGGAAGTCTTCGAGGCTACTGAAGAAGAGTTTGCAGCGGCGCTTCAGGCACGAAACCACACTCTCAAACGTGCGCTCACCGATCCGCGGATCTTGAGCGGGATCGGCAACGCTTACTCAGACGAAATCCTCTTCGCCGCACAACTGTCTCCGTTCACACTAACCAGGAAACTCACCGCGACAGAGATCTCACGACTATTCGAAGCGGTGAAGATGACTTTGACCGAGTGGGTGGACCGTTTGCGCGCCGACTACCGCGACAGGTTTCCTGAGAAAGTCACCGCCTTCCGGCCTGACATGGCGACGCACGGGCGCTACAAAGAACCGTGTCCTCGTTGCGGTAACAAGATCCAGCGGATACGTTACGGTTCCAACGAAACGAATTACTGTCCCACGTGCCAAACCGGCGGGAAGCTCCTCGCAGACCGCGCTCTCTCACGTTTATTGAAAGACGACTGGCCGCGCACTCCCGAAGAGCTCGAGAGTCTGACTCGTTAGATTAGCTTTCCCGTTTCGGATCTTGTTCGGCGTTGACGAGGTGGCGGGTGGTTTGATCGGTGACGCTGAAAGGTGTGGGAATGAATTCGTTTGTTTCTGCTGGACGCAGGGTGCGCGGCGCCTGACCGGCGTTCAGTTCCGGACTGGTACCTTCCTGATTATTAATACGCCTGATTTCACGTTCCATGATCTCAGCCTGCTTCTTGCTGACAACCACGCCATTAATAATCAGCGCCAGGCCGACAAAGAAGGGAATAAACCCCGCCACCCAGATGCGGGTCAAGATTTCGGCCTCATTCGGCGGCACGTTTTGCGCAATTCCCTGCATGAAGATCAATAGGAAGATCGTAATGGCCACTCCGACGCTGCTCACGATGACGCCGGCCTTGATCTCGTTATAGCGTTTGACCTCCGGCGTGATGCCGAGCCGTCGCTCCATTTCACGCTTCCGCTGTTCCGCAATTTCTCCGGAGCGGAACATCTCAGCCACCCACGTTTCGCTCCAGTCAAACTTCTTGTCCGGCTCTTTAAGGGCCAGCGCCTCGCGCACTGCCTCCAGGTTGGCCCCGCAAAAGGTGCAGAACTTCACATTGTCATTCTGATTCGACTCACAACGCGGACAGATCATGGGCGCCAGTATAATCCGTTTCTATCTGGCTTTCATCTGCGATAATCTGTGACACCGATCATGAAGGCCATTCCCGCGGAAACGATCGCCCACTACCGGATCGTCGAACCGATCGGCGCCGGCGGCATGGGAGCTGTCTATAAAGCGTTCGACAACAAGCTCCAACGTGTCGTGGCGTTGAAACTCCTGCCCGCCGAGTACGTCTCGCAACAGGACCGCCGCCGTCGTTTCTTCCAGGAAGCACGCGCCGCCTCCGCGCTAAACCATCCGCACATTCTGACGATCTACGAAGTCGGCGAAGACGAAGGCAAGCCCTACATCGCGATGGAATTCATCGAAGGCGAAACCCTGCGACAGAAGATCAAGTCGAACGGCCTGGAGGTTCGGGAAACCCTCGACATCGCGATTCAGATCGCCGCCGGCCTCTCGCGCGCCCATGAGCTCGGCATCATCCATCGCGATCTCAAACCCGAGAACCTGATGCTCAGCCGCGACGGCTACGTGAAGATTCTCGACTTCGGTCTCGCAAAAATGATCGCTGAACGCGAACGCGCCTTCGTCGCCGATAGCGAACAAAAAACACTGATCCGCGGAGTCGAAACCGAATCGGGCACATTGATGGGCACCGTCAACTACATGGCGCCCGAACAGTTGCTGGGCCAACGAGTCGATCGCCGATGCGACGTCTTCTCGTTCGGCGTGGTCCTGTGCGAAATGCTGACGGGCGCGGCGCCCTTCGTCCACGAGAATCGCATCGACACGATGCACGCGATTCTCCGCCTGAACCCGCGCTTGCGCAGCGCTGATGGACCAGAGCTCCCGCTCGATCTCCAACGCATCCTGACGAAAGCCCTCTCCAAGACGCCGAAGGATCGTTATCAAACAGTCGACGAACTTGCCTCCGAGCTCAGAACACTCAAACGCGAACTCGATCTCGGCAAGACGCTTCCGATCGCTTCCCGGACGAAATTGGTGCTGAAGCGACTCGTCGCTGGTGCGCAAGCAGTCGACTACGAGAAAGAACTCAACGAAGCGCAGTTCAAAGCTGTAACGACGACTGAAGGTCCACTGCTGATCGTCGCGGGCGCGGGCACAGGCAAGACTCGCACGCTCGTTTATCGCGTCGCTCGCCTGGTTGAAATCGGCGCGAAACCCGAGTCAGTCCTGTTATTGACTTTCACACGCCGGGCAGCCGCAAGCATGTTGTCGCGCGCTGCTGCACTCGCCGACGCGCGTTGCCAACGCGTGTCGGGCGGAACGTTTCATTCGCTGGGCCACTCAGTTTTGCGCAAGTATTCCGAAATCACCGGAGTGCAGCGGAACTTCACGGTGCTGGACCAGAGCGACACTGAAGACCTGATCGATTTGCTGCGACGCCAGATCAAATTGCCGCGCGGCGGTGACGCAAGGCACTTTCCGCGTAAGCGAACCATCGCCGCGATCTTCAGCATGATGGTCAACAAGGTCCAGACGATGAAGCAGGTGCTCAACAACGAGTACCCGCAGTTCGTCGACGAGCGCCGCAATCTCGAAACGCTTTTCAAATCGTTCGAAGAGTTCAAACGCGGCCGGCACATGCTGACTTACGACGACCTGCTCGTCCGCTTGCGTGAAGCGCTCGAACAGAGCAACGAGCTGCGGGACCGACTGTCAGACCAGTATCGTTACATCATGGTCGACGAGTACCAGGACACGAACAAACTTCAGGCGCAGATCGTGAAGTTGATGACCGCGCGGCACGAGAACGTCGCGGTTGTGGGCGACGAGTTTCAATCGATCTACTCGTTTCGCGGCGCCAGCCATCGAAACATGCTCGAATTTCCGAAACTGTTTCCGGCGGCGCAGATCATTAAACTCGAAGAAAACTTTCGCAGCACGCAACCGATACTCGACGTCGCCAACGCCATCATCGCCGACGTCAAGGAGAGCTACAAAAAACGGCTTTACTCACGGATCGACGGCGGACAACCTCCCGTGGTCGTGAGCGCGCGCGACGAGAACGAGCAGTCGCGCTTTGTGGCCCAACGTATCGCGGAGTTGCGTGAAGAAGGCGTGCCTTTGCGAGAGATCGCGGTGCTGTTTCGTTCGAGCTCGCATTCGTTCGATCTCGAGATCGAGCTCGGCAAGCACAACATTCCGTTTCGCAAATTCGGCGGGATGCGCTTCGCCGAGTCAGCACACATTAAAGACGCGCTCGCGTTTCTACGCGTCGTGATCAAACCTTCCGACACGCTATCGTGGTTCCGCTCGCTGAAGTTGCTCGACCACGTCGGCGACGCGACGGTCTACCAGATCCTCGAACACCTGGGCGTCGAGCAGCGCGAATTCCGATCGAGCCGGACCAAAGCGGCGCTCTTCAAGAAACTTCACCGCTTTCCGGGACGCGCAGGCTACCAGGCGCAGCTCACGCGTCTGTCGCGTGTTTTCGCAACTGTTTGCGAGAGTAAGACGCCGAGCGAACAACTCTCGGCAGTTTTACGTTTCTATCGTCCCTTGTTGAAAAATAAATACGACGATGTTCAGCGGCGCAGCCGCGACCTCGAACACCTGCAAACGATCGCGAAGCGCTACAAAACCGCCGCGAAGCTGCTCGAGGACGTCGCGCTCGATCCAACTGAAGCGCTCCAGGGCAATGCTTCCCGAAACGGCGGCGGCTTTGTAACGCTCTCGACGGTCCATTCCGCGAAAGGTCTCGAGTGGGACAACCTGTTTGTGATCTGGATGACCGACGGCTGGTTTCCAGCGAATCGTTTCCAGGACGAGTTCGACGATCTCGAAGAAGAGCGGCGACTTTTGTATGTCGCCACCACGCGCGCGAAGAAGGATCTGCACTTCGTTTATCCGGCCGTGAACGTCTACAACGGACCGGAAGCGGACGGCTCGCCAACGCTGTCGCGCTTTCTCGAACCAATAGCGCCGTCGATCCTGCACCACGCTTCCCTATTGGACGGCAACTAACTCTTTTGTAAACTGTCGCCAGTCGTAACCACAGATCACATTAAAGATGACTCTCGGCACTGAATGGCTCATCGATGCAAGCGGCTGTGACCCGGCAGCGCTTGCGGACATCAACCGCCTTCAAACCATTTTCGATCGCATCATCAGCGATCTCGATCTGCATGTTCTGGGCGAGATCGCGTGGCACAAGTTTGCCTCGCCCGGCGGCGTGACCGGACTGGCATTGCTCTCGGAGTCACATCTCGCCTGTCACACCTATCCGGAGTTTCGCGCCGCGACTTTCAATCTCTATTGCTGTCGCGATCGCACGACGTGGCCATGGGAGACAATGCTGAAAGAGATGCTCGGCGCAAGTGACGTCACGGTGCGCATGTTTGAACGAACAGGCCTGCAGGCCGGAGGGGCCGCTAGATGAGCGCCCTCGTCGCAAACTGCCCATCGTGCGGCGGACCCGTTGAATTCAAGAGCGGACAATCGATCGTCGTCATTTGCCAGTATTGCCGTTCGGCTGTCGCGCGCACGGACCGCGAACTCAAGGACCTCGGCAAAGTCGCAGAACTGGTCGAAACGGGATCGCCCCTCGACGTCGGCGTGCGCGGCAAGTGGAAAGACACGACTTTCGAACTGACTGGCCGCGCGCAACTCGGCCACGAGATGGGCGGGCAGTGGGACGAGTGGTACGCGACATTCTCAAACGGCTGGCTCGGTTGGCTCGCCGAAGCGCAAGGTCGTTTCTATCTCACGTTTCAATATCCGATACCCGAAGGCGTCGCAGTCCCGCAGTTCGATCAGCTTCAGCTTGGGCAAACAGTTTCGGGCCTGCCCTGGCCCACACCGCTGATCGTCGCCGAGACTGGACGCGCAACTGCACGCGGCGCGAAAGGCGAGATCCCGTATCTGCTGACGCCCGGCGAGACTTACTACTACGCCGATCTCTCCGGCACCAACGGCGCTTTCGGAACGCTCGACTACAACGAATCACCGCCGCTCGTCTTCCTGGGCCAACAAGTCACGCTTGCCGAGCTTGGCATCACGACCACGCGCGCGCCGGAACGTGAAGAACGTCGCGTCGGCGCCGCGCAGGTGAGCTGCCCGCACTGCGCTGGACCACTCGAACTCCGCGCGCCTGACAAAACCGAGCGTGTCACCTGTCCCAATTGCAATTCGTTACTCGACGTCAATCAAGGCCAGCTCCAATACCTAAAAACGCTCGAAAAGCCCTGGTTTCAACCGCTCATTCCCATCGGTACGACTGGCGATGTGCCCGAAGGAAAGATGACGGTGATCGGCGCGATGGCCCGCAGCGTCACGATCGAAGGCATGACGTACTTCTGGAGCGAATATCTGCTGTACAACCCGCAGATCGGATTTCGCTGGTTGGTCCATAGCGACGATCACTGGAACTACGTGCAGGCAGTTCCGCCGGGCGAGGTGATGGAGTCGGCGAAGTCCGTTAGCTTCCGTGGGAAGAATTACAAGATCTTTCAGGACGCACAGGCGAAGGTTGAAGTCGTGCTCGGCGAGTTTTACTGGAAAGTCGAGGCTGGCGAGCAAGTGCGCGGCGTTGATTACGTCGCGCCGCCGTACATGCTGTCGAAAGAAGTGTCGACGGTCTACGTCACTGATCCGAACGATCCGGAAAAGACGAGACGCGCGACGGGCGAGATTAACTGGTCGCTCGGCACGTACATCGAGGTGCCGCAGATCGAAAAGGCATTCAACGTCACGGGATTGCCGCGTCCGTCAGGCATCGCGCCGAACCAGCCGTACAAACATAAGTGGATTTACAAGTATTGGCTCCTTTTTCTTGCGGTACTGCTCGCTTTGGGTTTCCTGTTGTTCGTGATTTCCGGTTCTGAGAAACAGGTCTTCCAGCAAACGGTGACACTCCCGGCACTGCCCAATGCCGACGGTACGCAGGTCTTCTTCAGCGAGCCTTTCGAGTTGGCCGGCAGACGCAACATCCGAATCACCGGCGAGTCGCCGGTGCAGAACACGTGGGTCTATCTCGAAGGCGATCTGATTAACGACGAGACTGGCGTGGTCCAGTCGTTCCCAATCGACATCTCCTATTACTCGGGAGTCGAGGACGGCGATTCGTGGAGCGAAGGCGGCCAAACAGATTCGGCGTACACCTCGTCGATGCCCGCCGGAAGATACGTGCTGCGTTTGGAGGGCCAGTGGGAAAGATGGCAAGAGCCAACCACGGTTACAGTAGCTATCCAACAGAACGTGACGCATGGATTCAACCTGCTGATCGCGCTGGTCGTGATCTCGATTGGACCAATCCTGATGGGTATCTATCACATCGGCTTCGAACGACGGCGCTGGTCCGAAAGCATGTTCAGCACCAGTGGCAGTGACGACGATGACGATGGTGATGATGAGTGAGAGATAGGAGATACGGATGCTTAAAACACTCTACACGATCTTTGCAGTCGGCGTGGTGAGCTTGTACAGCGCCGCCGCCCTGCTCGGTTGGGAAATCGGCGGCGGCTCGCGCCGGCAGTTGCCGCCTGACGCGCGGCAAAACGGTTATCGATCGTTTCATTTCTGGCACTACGGCTTGCACGGAGGAAAATAGATGCTCGCTAACTCAGTTGCGTTGAACTTGCCCGCGGCACTCGGCCTCGTG